>Ga0105340_1001626_pt1 | contig 9934 bp, 8 predicted proteins | sample EasRivMeERMLT700_FD_89676 | JGI IMG/M metagenome (GOLD analysis project Ga0105340, IMG submission 89676) | Soil microbial communities from meander-bound floodplain in the East River, Colorado, USA - East River MetaG ERMLT700 | ecosystem: Environmental > Terrestrial > Soil > Floodplain | place... | reverse complement strand
GCACGTAGAACAACGCCTCGGTTTTCTCGCGCACGGAAATCTGCGTGATCTTCAAGGGATAGACGAGCTTGTCCGACGCGAACCGGAAGCGCGTCGGCGTCACTTCGCCGTCGAACGTGCCGTTCTTGTTGCGTTTCATTTGCATCGTGTCGATCTTCATGACCGTGAAGAGCCATTTCTTTTGAACGTAGTGGTTGAGCGTCGCTTCATCGCCCGAATAGCTGTATTTGTTGTCCTTGAGCCAGGTGAAGAGATCGTCGGCACGGGTCGCTTCGATGATCTTGTAATCGAGTGAGCCGACGACGCCCGATTCGAGGACGATGACGGTGTTCTTTTTCTTGTCCGAGACGGCCTTGTCGTCGGCGTCACGATTGGCGCGGCCGCCTTGGGCCTGGCCGGCTCTGGCGAGCCGTTCGTATAGAACCGGCAGCAACTTCGAATGCGGCGATTCGCGTTTCTTCATGATCGAGTAGACTGCGAGGTTCTTGAAGAAGTCGCGCGGCATCTCGCTGAGCTTGGGCTGCGTCGGCGTCGGGATGACCATGCCGAAATCGAGGGCGTTGCCTTCAAACTTCGGCTGCACCGTGAACGTTTCGAGCTTTTGTTCCGGGTTCCAGGTGATGAACACCTTTTGCGCGGGCTGGAGAATATCGGTGTTTTTCGCCGAGAAATAGCAGCACGCCGCCCGGCTCGTTGACGGCACGCTCACGACGAGCGCGGCCAACAAGAGCGGACGGGACCAACGTGATACGGTGATCATGATTTGCGTCCTCAATAATTGCGGATTGACTCTGATTAATGACGAACGTCGTTCGCAAAAGGATTGCGAAATGTCATCGATCCGAACCGCTTATTCGCCAAAGTGTTATAACAGAACGCTAACTCGAATTCCAATGCGAAACCGGCTGCGGGCCATTTTGGAGTGCGGCGGTTTGACGCCGCTTTCTTTCCTTCTTTCTTTCTATTGCGTCTGGGAGATTCCAAAGAAAAAAAGAAAGAAAGCGGCGTCAAACCGCCGCACGCCAAGGATTGTTGCAATTTGAGCCACTACCGTGGAACCGGCAATTCTACCGAATACCAGATCGACGAGATATGGACGAGATCGACGCGCACGATTTCGCAGGTTAACGCTCCATCGGCAAGGTCGATGCGAAACGGCGTTCCCGCTGCGGTGGGCTTAATCGTGCGATAGTCGGCGTGGCGATTGTCGAGCAGCGTGTACAACTCCAGCGGCGACGGCGCGGTGCCGACGACGTTGCCGAAGATGGACAACGTTGAGCCATTGCGTTCAACGCGCATGTCCGTCAGGTACGCGTCCATGCGGATTTCAAGCGCGATTTCACCCCACAAGCCTGCGTCGTCGGTGTCGCCGTGAATCTCAATTTCGAGTTGATTGCGCGCGGCCATGAGCGAGGTGACGTCGAATGCGAATGCGTCGCCCGGTGCGTTTGCCAGCAGGGCGGTATTCAAGCGCACGTCGCGGCAACCGGTGCAGCCGTCGCAGGTCAGCCAGATGTGTTCCAGTTCCGGATCGGCCTTGCCGGGGTAGCCGAACTTGCGCGTGAAGCGGGCCGAGCCGCGAAAGCCCGCCAGCCCCGCGTCGGCCCAGCGGCATGGCATGAAAACACGCCGCGCGTCCAGACCGGCCGGTTCGCACTCCCACGGGCCGCGCAGCCGTATTCGATGCGGGTACATGGCGGCTACGTTTCTTCTTTCTTCTTTTCCGCATCGGGCGCGGCATTTTTCTCGGGCCGATATTTATCCCAATAAAACTTTTCCGCGTCCGGCAAGTTGTGCCATGGTGGCCGCAGGTAGTATTTCGCGGAGAGTTCCTGAATCGCTTGCGGATACTCCGGCCATTTGCTTTCACTGTCCACGAGCTTTCGTTTGTCCGCGGCGTTCAACGCGGGGACGAGCTGCTTGTCAATGAACAGTTTCATGGGCGGCGTCAGCGATTTGTAGCCGCACGCCATGTATTCGTTGCCGTCGGGGGGATTGCTAAAGAGAATGTCTTCGCGCAAGGTGATTTGAGCGAATTTGGCGGCAAAGCCTGGACCTTCGAACTGTTTGATTTCCGTTTTCGCCTTGGCAAGTTTGGCGCCGCCGCCCTTCTTGTCGAAGCGCTGTTGCACCGGCATGGGAAGCTCTTCGAATTTCGTGGGCACGTTTCGCATGGGCAAGGCGTTCGGGTGCTGGCTGGCAACTTGAACGAGTGCCATCGGATAATCCGGCCAGCGCCCTTCGGCGTCTTCCAGTTGCTTCACTTCGGCAGCGGCCAACTGGCGCAGCAAGTACTGCTCGACGTATTGCTTCACCCGATTGATCTCAACCGGATCCTTCACCTTGCCGGTATCCTTGTCTTTCGTGCCCTTCTTGGACTTATAAGCAAAATCACTTAGCCGCGCCGGCAGCGGTTGCTTGGATTCGAGTTCTTTCCAGAAACGCGAAGCGATCAGCCAGTGCTGGCTCTTGCGGCGTTCTTCCTTGCGTTGTTCGGCGACGTATTTGGAGCGCTCTTCGCCCTGCAACTTGACCCAGTGCTCTTGATTCGTTCTGGGTTGCCGTCTCATCCACTCGCTGTCCTTGGCCTCCTTGATCAACGCCAGGCGAGTCGTCGCGTCGCGCGCGTTCTTGATTGCCAGGTAGGCTTGCTCGTCGTTTTTCTTGAGCTGTTCGAGCCAGTCGGCGTAACGATCCAGCACGCGCCAGTAACGATCCTGTTGGGCCGATGCCAGGCCGTGAATGTCTTGATCCAGTTTGACAATGGCGTCCTTCCGCTTGGCGTCGGTCTGTTTTGTGAACGTGTTCAGGTTTTCCCGCAAACGGGCAAAGTGATCCGGGTTTTTGCGAATCGCTTGCAAGCGGACGCGCTGCGGCTCCAGGTCGTCCGGCTGCTGCGCGACGGCGACGAACGCGGTGGCGGCGAAGCCGAGAAGTATCAGGTGAAAATAATGTCGGCGAATCATCGCTCGTTTCCTCAGCTGGGGTCTTCGCCAAACAACTCGGGATGGTTGAGTTTCTTGACGAATTCGAGATCGTCAACGTTTTCGTAATAGCGCCACTTTTCGAGAATGCGCAGGTGCTCTACGTACGGCCGATCGTCTTCGGAGATCGGCTCCGGCGGGGGTTTGGGGGGCCAGATGCCGAGCGATATGAGATAGCCGCCGCCGAGCGCAACGAGGATCGCCGCCGCCCAGCCGATCGGGCCGAGCAAGGAGCCGGCCTTGTGCATCGGCGTCGATTTGCTCGCTGAGGCCGGGGCGCGCTCCAACGATAGCCGTTCCATGGTGCGATTGGTGAAGTTGGGCGAGGCGCTCGCCTTGGGCAAGAAATCGAGCAGGCCCCACGCTTGCTTGAGCGCGTCGAGTTCGGCGCGCACGTCGGGATTCGTCGCGATCTTCGCCTCCACCGCTTGCGTCGCGGCGTCGTCGAGTTCGCCATCGAGGTACGCGACCAGTTCGGCTTTTTCGTCTTCGGTCAAGGGCATACGTCGGTTCCTCATGGCGAGCCGAGCCCCGTAAGGGGCCGGTTGAGTCGACTTAACCGGCCCCTTTCGGGGCTCGGCTCGCCGTTCACTCATCCGCGGATTGATTATTGTCCATGTTGATGTAATCCTGCAACACCACGCGTAAATTCTCTCTCGCGCGACTCAGCAGCGATTTGACCGCCTTGGTCGTCAGCCCCATGACCTCGGCGATTTCCGCGTAATTCATGTCTTCAAACTTGTTCAAAACGACCGCGACCTTTTGCCGCTCGTTCAACGTCTCCAAAGCTTGCTGCACGACCGCCGTCAATTCGCGTTGCTGCATGCGGTCGTCCGGCTGTGCGGCGCGATCGAGCACCAATTGCTCGGCGGGCCGGGGACCGAGCGGGCCGGAGTCGCGTACGTTGAGCGGGATCGTCGGCTTGCGTTGCCGGGTGCGGAGGATGTTGAGAGCGAGGTTGTTCGCGATCGTGAATAGCCAGGTCGAGAATTTTGCCTTCGGGTGGTACTTCTTGCGGCCCCGGTAAACGCGCAAGAAGACCTCTTGAGCCAAATCTTCCGCTTCCTCGGCGTTGCCGACGAGGTGGTGCATCACGGTGACGAGACGGTGATGGTAAAGCTCGACGAGTTCGGCAAAGGCCTCGGCGTCGTCATCGCGGACGCGCAGCATGAGGCGGATGTCGGGGTCGCGCAGCGCCAGTTGGGTGCTGGACTCGCCGGTCATTGCCAAGGCCGCCTCGCCCTCCCTCCGCTGTCTTATTGAACCGCCGAGAACGCGGAGGGTTCCGGTCTCGCAGGTTTCCACCAAGCCCCAGGATGAGCGCAGCGATTCCTGGGGTTCGTTCAGCCTTGAATCACAGAGCGCCGCAATTGCCCACACGCCGCGTCAATCTGCGAGCCCTTGCGCTTGCGTACTTTGACGCTGATGCCGCCGGTTTGCAAGGTATTCGTGAACATTCGCAGCGACTCAATCGTCGGGCGGCGGTACGGCAAACCCTCGACATCGTTGAACGGAATCACATTGACGTGGGCGCGCCGTCCCTTTAATAATGCCGCCAATTCGCGGGCATGACGCGCTTCATCATTGATGCCGCCAAGAAGCACGTATTCATATGTCACCTGCCGCCCGGTTTTGTCGAAGAAATACGCCGCGGCGTCGAGAATGTCCTTGAGTCCCGTCTTGTCGTTCGTCGGCACGATCTTGGTCCGCAGCTCGTCGTTGGGCGCGTGCAGCGAAACCGCCAAGTGGTATTGCTTGCCGAGGTCCGCGAGCTGGCGAATCTTCACAGGTAATCCCACGGTCGAGATGGTAATGTGCCGCGCGCCGATGCCGAATCCGTCCTTTGACGTCGCAACTTCCAGCGCATCAAGAAGATTGGCAAGATTGGCAAGCGGCTCGCCCATGCCCATGACGACAATGTGGGTCAGCCGTTCTACCGCCTCTCCCTTTGGTGGCCGGGGGGACGGCGTTGGTCCCGGTAAATTCCGCAGCCGAACGAGTTGCTCGACGATTTCGCCCACCGTCAGATTGCGATCGACGCCGTCCAATCCGCTGGCGCAAAAGACGCAGCCCATGCCGCAGCCGACTTGCGTGCTGATGCACGCCGTGCGGCGTCCCTCGTCCTGAATCAGCACACATTCGACCAGCTTGCCGTCGATTATCTCCACCAGCAGCTTGTGCGTGTGATCGCTGGCGACTTGATGCTTCGCGATCTTGCTCGCCAGCGGCGCAAAATGTTCGGCGACGTGCAGCCGCAGCGCCTTGGGCACATCCGTCATCTCGTCAAACGATGCTGCCCCGCGCGCCAGCAGCCAATGCCGCATTTGCCCGGCGCGCATCGGCTTCTCGCCGCACTCCGCCAGCCAGGCGCGCAGATTCTCTTCAGACAAATCCAATAACCCCGGCAAAATCCGCTTTTCGCCGGCGGTTTCGATGATCGGCAATTTCACGTTCAAGGAAGGTCCGCATGGGCGCGCATCGCGAGTCACACGATTATTGTAAACAGGATGGGGAGGGAATGGTATCCTGTGATTTGACTTGGCCGATTGCCCCAATTCAATGGCAAGGTGGACCGCTAGACGGGGCTAAGGTGCTTTGGCCTCGCGCACGTCGCCCGGCTCCTCCTCGCTCGCCCGTTCCGCCGACTTGATCGCATCCGACGCCGGCACCAGCTTCGGCCCCACCAAGCGGGATTCGAGAATCGCTCGCAAATCGTCGCCGTCGATCGTTTCCTTCTCCATCAGCAGCTTGGCCACCGCATCAAGCGCCTCGCGCCGGTCCATCAGGATCTTGCGCACTTCAATGATCGCGTCCTCGACGATCTTGCGCACTTCCAGATCGATCTCGCGAGCCGTCTCCTCGCTGAATTCGCGCGGGCCTTCGAAGCCGCCCAGGCCGCCCAGGAACGGACTGCCCGCTTCATCGGAGTAATAGATTCGGCCGAGCCGGCTCATGCCGAATATCTTCACCATCTTGCGGGCCACGTCATTGGCTTTGTTCAGATCGCTCGTGGCGCCGGTGGCGATCTCGTTGTAGACGATTTCTTCCGCCATCGTGCCGCCCAGGGCGACCTTGATCAAGCTTTCGAGTTCCCCCTTGGTTTGCGTGTGCCGATCGTCTTCCGGCCTGCTGAGCACGTAGCCGAGAGCGAAGCCGCGCGGGATGATCGAGACCTTGTGCACTGGGTGCGTGTTGGGCAAGGCGCAGGCGACGATGGCGTGACCGCCTTCGTGATACGCGGTGCGCAGCTTGTCTTCGGGCGTCATGATGCGGCTCTTGCGTTCCAGGCCCATCGCGCCGCGTTCGACGGCTTCGTTGAAATCGTCCATCGTGACGGCGTTGCGGTTCTTGCGAGCGGCCAACAGCGCGGCCTCGTTAACGATGTTCGCCAGGTCGGCGCCCGCGGAGCCCGGCGTCAACCCGGCGACGTGGCGCAGATCGACGCCGTCGGCAACCTTGATGATGCGCGTGTGTACCTTCAAAATCGCCTCGCGGCCTTGCAAATCGGGCCGATCGACGACGACGGTGCGATCGAATCGGCCGGGCCGCATTAAGGCGGGATCGAGCGTTTCGGGCCGGTTCGTCGCCGCCATCATGATGACGCCGCGATTGGAATCGAAGCCGTCCATCTCGACGAGGAGCTGGTTCAACGTCTGTTCGCGTTCGTCATGTCCGCCGACCGCAAGTCCGGCGCGCGTCTTGCCGAGGGCGTCGAGTTCGTCGATGAAGATGATGCACGGCGCCTGGCTCTCCGCCTGGCTGAACAAATCGCGCACGCGGCTCGCACCGACGCCGACGAACAACTCGACGAAATCCGACCCGCTCATGCTGAAGAACGGCACGTCCGCTTCGCCGGCGACGGCTTTGCCGAGCAGCGTTTTGCCCGTGCCCGGCGGGCCGACCAGCAGGACGCCTTTTGGGATTCGGCCGCCCAATGCCTGATACTTTTCCGGCGTCTTGAGGAAATCGACGATCTCGCGCAGTTCTTCCACCGCTTCGTCGATGCCGGCGACGTCGTGAAAGGTGATCTTCAAATCTTTTTGAGCGTAAAGCTTGTGCTTGCTGCGGCCAAAGGTGAGTGCGCCGCCGCCGCTCGACATCCAGCGCAGAAGCAGGAAAACCATGATCAGGACGGGAAAGAACATCAAGAAGCCGAGCAAGATGGCTTGCAGGCTTTCTTGCAGGGTGCGTTCTTCTTCACCCTGGTAATTTCCCGGCGCATGTTTGTCGAGTCGAGCGAAAAGCTCTTTGTCGTCCGCGAGGCCGATGCGTGTGCGGAACAATCGTTCTTCCTTGGCGCGTTGCGGTTCGAGCGTTCCATCGGAGACGGTGTCGGTGATCAGGATTTCGCCGCGGATTTCGGCGCCTTTGCGGACGACGACTTTTTGAAAGCGAGCCGTGGGATCGTCGGCCTTGCAGATTTGCATCAAGGTGCCGTAGGAAAGCTCGCGCACGTTGGGTTCGCGATTGGCGTACACCCACAAGAGTCCTGCGCCGAGCGCGATAAACACAAAAAGGGCGGCGCTCGACATTATTGGACGCGTGCGGTCTTTTTTTTGCACAGAGAATGCTCCTTCGGGTTCTCAGCCGGTCCCTTCACTCTAAAGCATGAACCGCAATCGGTCAATGCGCGCGATGTCCGAGCCTGAAGCGTGAGCGAAGGATTCTCTCTTCGCTTACGCCTCAGGCTCGGACAACGATTGCACGAAACGACGCAGTTCCGCTTCCATTTCCTCCGCCGACTCGATTTGTTGCTGATGCAAATCGTTCACTTCCCAGCGATCTTCCGGCTTCATGAATAGCTGGAATTTCGGAGTTTCGTCCGCGGCAGTCGCATTCGCCACGTGGAGCGCGTGGTCGGGCGTTCGCATCAGCCAGCTTTCGTGTTCACCGATGCGCATCATGGACAAGGCGAACGGACGCGCCGCCTCCACTTCTTCGCGAATCAGCGGCCAAAGCGAATTGCCATGCATCGGCGGGATCGATTGACTCAACGTTTCGAGGAACGTCGGCAGCAAGTCGATTGGTTGCGTCAACGCCGCGATCCGCAAGCCCGCTTTTTCCTTGCGAGGCAAACGCATCACGAGCGGCACATGTACCAACTCGTCATGCAATGCGGGGCGAGGCGCGCCGATCATGCCGTGTTCGCCGAGCGGCAAGCCGGAACGCGCCGTCACGCATATCAACAAGTCCTCGTTGTCGCGAACGTGGTCGAGCAATTTGCCAAGTTGGGCGTCAAAAAAAGTGACCACCCCGGCATACGTGTTTTGCAGTCGCAATATCTGGGCGTCGTCGGGCGCGACCACATCCAGCGGCGGATTGCGCCAGGGCCGCAAGCCTTCCTCGACGTCATCTTCGTCGAAATACGCTTCCAGCAATTCGTCGTCCAATGTCCACGGCGGCAACAGGCTCGGCCCTTCGATCCAAAGCCATTCGCCGTTCGGGTACAACGCCGTCATCGCACGATCGGCGAAATCCGCAAGCGAATCGATTTGCACGACGTTCGGCCGCGCGGAGGTGTTTGGTCGGGGCGCGTTTTGTCCTGGCACCACGTAAATACCCGTGCCGACGCTGCGCTCGTTCCATGGCGTCCTGGCTTGCAATTCGGGTTGATCCGCGAAATGCCAATCGAAAACGACGCCTTCCAGCGCGAGGCGATCGAGATTGGGCGTGGCGACCCAGTCATTGCCATAGCAGCCGAGGTAGCCAAGGTGCAAGCCGAGCGCTTCAATCACGATGATTTTCATAGGATTCATTGTAAGACCAGGGACACGTAGGTCAGGCTTTCTAGCCTGACTGAACTACCCGAATCCCAATGAACACGGGCTAAACAACGTCAGGCTGGAAAGCCTGACCTACATTGGACGAGCGCATGGAAACATTCTTTCGCTTGGACGGCAAAATCGCCTTCGTCACCGGCGGCGGGCAAGGTATTGGCGAAGCGATCGCGCGCCGGCTCGCTGCCGCAGGCGCGAAGGTCGGCGTCTTCGATCGCAACGCCGCGGCCGCTCAACGCGTCGCCTTATCGATTGGCGGTCACGCGGTCGCCGGCGACGTGTGTTCCGAAGCGGATGTCGAAACCGCCGTCGAAGATGTGCGCGATCACGTTGGCCCGATCGACATCCTCGTCAACAACGCCGGCATCACCGGCAAGGCGGGCAAGCTCTGGGAGCTGTCGAAAGGCGACTGGGAAAGCGTTCTTGACGTGAATGTGATCGGCCCCGTTCTCTGCTGCAAGGCCGTCGTCAACAGCATGCGCGAACGCAAGTATGGCCGCATCGTCAACATCGCGTCGATCGCCGGCAAGGAGGGCAATCCAACGCTCGGGCCGTACTCCGCGAGCAAGGCGGCCGTCATTTGTTTCACGAAATCGTTGGCGAAGGAACTGGTTGGACAGGGTGACATCACTGTCAATGCAATCTCGCCGGCGGTCATCGCGACGCCGATTCTGGAGGGGATGCCGCAATCGACGGTCGATTACATGGTGTCGAAGATACCGATGGGCCGCGTCGGCAAGCCGGAGGAAGTGGCGGCGCTCGCGCATTTTTTGGCGAGCGCCGACGCGAGCTTCACGACGGGGCAGTGTTACGACATCTCGGGCGGACGGGCGACGTACTAACCGCCGCTTGCGGTTTCGCGCTTCCGCGGCGCCACGAGCGCGAAACCGCAAGCGGGCGAAACGTTACTTTCCTAGCGCCGTCACCTTCGCGAACCCCTTGCCGCTTTTCAGATCATACTGTCCGGTGATGAGCGCCTTGCCATCCGGCGAAAAACACACGCTGTTCACCTGTTGTGCCACATCAAGGGTGCGCAGGTTCTTGCCGGAAACGGGATCGTGAATCAACAGCTTACCTTGTTGTCCAACGCTGGCCGTCATCTGGCCACTGGGGCTGATCGCCACAGACGAAACATGGTGATGATCCCAACTACACCGCTGTTTGCGCGTAGCG
>Ga0105340_1001625_pt1 | contig 9936 bp, 3 predicted proteins | sample EasRivMeERMLT700_FD_89676 | JGI IMG/M metagenome (GOLD analysis project Ga0105340, IMG submission 89676) | Soil microbial communities from meander-bound floodplain in the East River, Colorado, USA - East River MetaG ERMLT700 | ecosystem: Environmental > Terrestrial > Soil > Floodplain | place... | reverse complement strand
TCGATGGGTCAGATAGTCAATCCGTATCCGCCCGACGGCAGTGTCAAACGCAGTAACACCACGGTTTTGTCCGGAAAAACCCGGGGAAGCAGGGCTTTGAACCTGATTCATATCCGCTAGTAGAGCATTTTCCTCTATTGTCTGCGACCAGGTCCGGGCAAGAAGGGCATAGCCGCGAAGGTTTGGGTGAAGATGCTCAAGGAGCAGGTTGTTTCCGGGAAGTCCAGGAATTGATTCAGACACAAATGCAGAATCGACAGGGGACACAGGAACATTCCGTGTCAGGCACACTCTTCGCAACTCTCGCTGGAATTCGTCGGACGCCCGGAATCTCAATGCATCCAGATCCTTCGCGCGACTAAGTGATGTCAATGCGTTAGACGAGTCGCCAGACAAACGATACGCTTGTCCGAGCTGATACCATGCAAATGCATGGTTTGAGTCTATGGAAACGGCCGAGCGGAATGCCTGACTTGCGCGCATAGGGTCAGCGGCTTTCAACAGACTGTCCCCCGATGCAAATCTGTCTCTGAATTTCTGCAATGATTCCGGGGGGAGAGAAGAATCGGCAATGGAAAGGAATGGCTGCTGATCTGCTATGTTGCTCACGAGGGCGCTGAACATGAGAGGCACGCCAGCATCCCTCGCCGTGTCAATGATTCTCTCAAGGTTTCTTGAAAACATCTCCTTCCCGAGGTTGTAGATCTCCCCATGATAAGGAACGGACTGATGGGCAGCCATCTGCTCCATCAACGTTGCATTGTCTGTGTCAACCTTGTTGGGCTGAATGGAAGCAAGCAGATCGCGCAACGCAAGGAATGTCTTGAACCTTACCAATTGAATCGTAAGGTCAGTGACCCAGGGAGAAAAAGAAGCGCCAACCGATGAGGCGGGCCCAAAGGCGCCGTAGAATTCGTTATGACCGACATAGACCACAAACAGGTCCGGCTCGTAGTTGAGCAGCTCAGCGATGAAATCGTGGACGACAAACGTTCCGATGGCTGAGAGTCCGACATTAACAACCTCGATTGTCCTGCCCGGAAGAAGATCGCGGAGATTTTCTTCAAGGAACGCGGGTGGTGTTGCGTTGAATTCGTAAGGAAATCCTGCCATGGTCGATTCGCCGAGGCAAAAGATGCGAACCGTGTTCGTATCTTTATCGATTGTGAAGAGATCCTCGGGTGGTTCAGGTATTGCGGTGGTGTTTCCGGCAAAATATCTTCTTGCAACGCTACGGTTGACTGCATAAAGCTGCGTTCCGAGGACTTCCTTTTTGATCACAAGGTCCAGATTGCCGCCATAGTCAGTGAAACGGAGGACAGATTCAATGGCGAAGAGGACAAGAAATGGGAGTAGGAGCGTAATGAAGTAGAAGAGTTGTTTCTTCTTCATTGCGGCTGGACTGTAGCGGACTGAATGCGTTTGAGCAACGCTGCCGCCGGCTGGTGTGAAGGATCGAGAGTAAGCACCTGGTGAAGTTGCTGGGCGGAGCGGTCTGTCAACCCTGCGCGCCCAAGAGCGAGTGCAAGCATATATGTGCATTCAACCCGCTCAGACTTCGATCCGCTCAGCTCCACGGCCCGCTCAAGGAAGCCCACTGCTTCACGTGGCTTTCCCGTGTCCATTGCGATCGCTCCGAGGGCCCGATATGCAAACAGCGTTGGTTCCACGCGAAGCGAACGGGTAAGCACCGAAAGAGCCTGCTCATACTTGAGCTGCTTCAACAACAAGCGCGATAGTCGGAGATATGGTGAGACGTTGAAGGGGATCGCTTTGATCAGTGCCTCGTATTCCTTTTCCGCCTTTGCCGGATCGCCTTTCCCTTCATAGTATTCCGCGGCAGCGACATGAGCCTGCTCCCACGCGAGCTCCCCGTCGAGCATCTGCTCAATGATCAGTCCGATCCTGTCTGTTGAATCGGGTGGTTGAGGCGGTTGGTTCTTCTCCCGAAACGGCCAGCCGGCAGTGAGGATTTCTGTCCGCCTCATTGCTGCGCGCTCGTCCAGTTCGGTCAGTGCCCTTTGCTCCCAGAGCCCGGTCTCGCTGATGGTATCAGCCTTCACCCATTCAGGTTCAGGAGCAATGAGCCCAATCTCGCGAATCTTTCTGGCATACTCCCGGGCCATGAGGAAATATCCGCGACTGTTTGGATGAAGATGCTCGAGGATGAGTTCCCTGCCGATAATGGAATCGGGAGATTCAGCGCGGAAGAGATTTTCGATGTCGACAAAGCTTGCACCTCTTTCGAAGCAAAGTTCCCTGACTGTTCTGTTGAAATCGGATGATGTGCGAAAGCGCAGGGCGTCAAGATCCCTCGCCTTTCGATAAGCGTCTTCCGCCTCCCTGTACAGTTTGACGGAAGACAGACACTGTCCAAGTCGAAAACGGAAATCTGCCCTTTCCGGATCCTGCTCGATCGCCTGTTCAATCAAGGATCTTGCAGCCGGGAAATCTGCTGTGTCCATGAATCGGGCGGCTCTGCCCATGAGGGAATCGGAGTGTTCCCGCTCCTGGTCCGAAATTCCCTCTGCAGATCTCGAGATGAAGGGGGGCAGGTCCTTCAGATTGGAAACCTGAGATGAAAGCAGCAGCGGGATACTCTGTGACTTGCACAGATCAATCAGATCGACGATGTTATCGTGAAACGTTTGAAGGGTCTGCTTGTAGAGTTCCCCGTCGTACTCGACGACCTGGCCCCTGGCCAGTCTCTCCATCATCGTGCCACTCTGGCTCACTTCAGCGGACGAGTCGAGGCTGCCGAGCAACGACGTGTAAAGTTCGCGTGCAAGGAGAAACACCTTGAAATGGATGAGGCGAAGGTACAACCTGGTTATCCACCGGGATTGTGCCACTGACTCGTTTGACGCCGCTCCAAGAGCTCCGTAGAACTCATTGTGGCCGTCATAGACGATCAGAAGGTCAGGTGCATAGTCGATTAGCTCCCCGGCAAAGTCCAGTGTCGTAAAACTGTTGGTTGCAGTGAGCCCGAGGTTGATGACCTCGATTTGCTTTTCCGGAAAAAGGAGGGAAAGGCGACCCATGAGAAAAGTCGAAAACGAGCCGATGTAGCCGTAAGGATAACCCGCGGTCGTTGAGGCCCCAAGACAAAAAATCCGAAAGGTTCCTGGTTCCTTGGTGATCGGGAAGTGGTCAAGCGACGTCATCGGGTTGAAACGAACCCGCGAGAAGTATCGTGCTTTTACTGCCGGGTTCATGTTATAGTAGGGGGACCCGCCGATCTCCGTGATCCTGAACAATGAAAGGTCGGTCCCGTAGTCGACTAAGCGAAGGGTGACTTCAGAAAGAAAGAGAATGAGAAGCGGAAAAAGAAGGGTAAAAATGAAGAACGCGCGCGTTTTGCTCTGCGAAAGCGTTCTTCTCTTTGACTTGCTTTGGCGAGTGCCATTCATCAGGGAGATGTTCTTCCACACATGTTCCAGCGACGAACTGTATCACAGCGAAGCGACAATATACGTTGCGGGTTTCGGAATTCAAACTTGTGGGAATTGAACCGAGCGTCCTGAGACGAGATCTCGGCCGGTGGCCGGGCCAAAGCGCCAAGGGTGCAATGACCCGCACGACTGAGTCGTGCGGGGACTGGGGTGTGCTTTTGTCCCGCCACGGCTCAGTCGTGGCGGACAAGAAGAAATTGAGACACGACAGATTGTTTTGATTGAATTTGCCTTCTCCTTTCGTATATTTCTGTACGCTCTTCATTGGAGTTGCCTAATGAGAATCCCGAACTTCCTCCCGTCACTCTCCAGAACAACGATGAGCGCTCTCTTGCTCATCACTGCCTCGACGACACTCCTTCTTGCACAGGACAGCGTAGACGTAACGTTTCGGTGGACGATCACCGGTCATGCCGGCTACTCTGTCCCCGGGGAGTTTAACGGATGGAACAACGCTGCATGGCCGATGCAGTATCAGGGTGGCAACCTCTGGGTCAGGAACGCACGGCTTCCTGTCAACCCCATGGGTGGAAGCATTCCGGGAGCGTTCCAGTATAAATTCTACTACACCGGAGCGAGCCCATGGCCCAATGATAGCCTGAACCATCATGTTAATCAGGCTGACAATGACAATTCCATCCTGTATGTCAAAGATCCAACGATTTATCATTTCGTGCCGAACCAGCGTTCAGGCATCGTCAACACAAACCACCCGACGATTTCTGCGTTTCTCTATCCTCGTGTGGGTGGATCGATTGATACCGCTTCCCTTTCTCTACAGATTGACGATACGACCATAACCGGCATTGGCAGCTTCTACAATGTTGCAACGAAGCAGCTTGTGTACACAACTTCCTACGAAGTCCCTGACGGCGGCCACCAGGTTATTCTCACTGCCGGTGCGAACAGGGACACTGTGTCGTTCACTCTCCTGACCGGCTCTCCTCCGGTTGCACCAATGCCGTCGTATGCGCGTCACGGAGTGACGCTTCCATCGTCTGCGTCGGGCGACTCAACAACGTTCAGGCTCAGAGTGGGTGGAACCGGCGTTGTGTTTCTCCGGGTTGCTCCGTTGGGTCAACCGGTGCAATCGCAGCCCGCAGTTCTGATGAGGAAAGATCCGACGACAGACAACTGGTGGATGAATGTCGATCTCCCCGAAGGAACCTATGAATACCTGTATCAAACCGAGAACGGTGCGTTCTTCCAGGATCCGTGGGGAAGGCACACAGGAACCTATGGAACCAGATTCTCCACGAGCAGTGAAGGGTTGACGGCCGATGATTATTCCTGGCAGTCGGATTCCTATCAAAGGCCTCCGCTGAACAAGATCTGCATCTATGAGCTCCACGTGGGCGAATTCGGCGGCGGTTATTATGGGCTTGGAGGAGGGGAGGCAGGCTTCGCAGAACTGACAACTCTGATTCCATACTTCGATTCGCTCGGCGTGAATGCGATCGAGTTAATGCCGGTCAATGACTTCGGCCAGATTGGGACCTCCGGACATTCCTGGGGGTATGACCTCAGCCATTATTTTGCCCTTGAACCTTCGTATGGATCCCCGGAAGACCTGAAAGTTCTTGTCGACTCGGCCCACTCCCGCGGAATTGCCATCATCCTCGATGTCGTGTTCAACCACCTGAACGATCCGGCCCCCCTCTGGCAAATGCATCCGGACGAGGTGGCAAATCCGTACTTCAAGCCGAGCACCGTCCTGCGGTACAATGAGGACCCTCTTTTCTTTTTCAGAGACATGGACCACTGGACAGACGAAACTCAAGAGCTTGTTTACGAAGTGTTAAAGATGTGGATCGATGAATATCGGATTGATGGCTTCCGATATGATTTCACCCAGGGTATCGGATGGAATGTCGCCGAGCCCGATCGAGGGATTCTTGGATGGGCGAATGTTATCGACGAGGAGTATGGGGGAAGCATCTATCAGATTGCCGAGCATCTTCCGGAAAGCCCGGCCCTTGTCCTGAACAGCGGATTGACCGGTGGATGGCATGACAGCTATCGCGATGAGATCTTCGACGAAGCACGATTCCGGAATACGCCGCTGACCGATTTTGAGAACCTTGTCATCGATCTTGACGGTTATCCCGGAAATGATATTCCCTCGTCGCCAACCCGCTATGCAAACCGGACGGGGCCGGTGAACGGGAACGTGAACCATGATGAGCAGGGATTGCTGTTTGAAATGTATACGTTCCAGGGAGAGGACACGACGACAGCGCTGATCCGCGACCGTCTCTATGCGACATTCATGTTTACATCAGCCGGCATTCCGATGTTGTGGGAGGGAATTGAATTCAGCGCTCCGCGCGGGTGGGAGGATATTGGCGACCGGCTTGCATACCGGCCTGTGGAATGGGAATACTATGAGACCCCGAGAGGTCAGACGCACTACGAGTACCACAAGGCTCTAATCTTTCAGAGATTGAACAACCCGGCCCTGTTCCAGGGTGTCCTGCACAAATTGTTCAGGTATACTTCACAGAAGGTTCTTGTCTGGGGCTTCACGGACGGAGCGACAGGCTCGTTTGTTATGGCCGTGGCAAATCTGAATAACACGGATCAAACCGTGACGAATGTTCCCTGGCTTGCAACCGGGACCTGGTATGATATCTGGGATCAGTCTGAATTCCTTGTGGACGACATTTCCGTCGACTCGTTCTTTGTCCCAGCCTACACGGCAAGGGTCTACTCGAACGTGAGTGACTCTGTTCTATCGGCGGTTTCTTCCGACCCGAACCAGGTTCCGTCGACCTATGCCCTTGGGCAGAACTTTCCGAATCCGTTCAATCCCTCAACAACAATATTCTTCGATGTTCCGCACTCAGCTCACGTCACAATCAGGATCTTCGATGTGCTCGGCCGTGAGGTTGCTCTTCTCGTCGATGATGCCCTTGCCCCCGGAGTTCACTCGGCAATCTGGGATGGAAGGTCATTGGGCGGCAGCCCCGTCGCCGGAGGAGTATACTTCGCGCGATTGCAATCGTCAGATGGATTCACGGCGGTACGAAAAATGCTTTTGTTGAAATAATCTGCAATGAGTGTTACACGGCTGTTGCTCTTGCTCCTCGTGTTGTCCCAACTCCCATGTCTAGCCCAACCGATCCTTCATGACGAAAGGGTCCGGTTCACGTTCAAAGGCGATGCAGATTCGACAGTATCTCTGGTTGGTGACTTCAACGGCTGGTCGAGGTCAGAGAACCCGATGCAACGGGATGCCTCTGGTGTCTGGAGTACAAGTCGACACATCGACCCAGGCCTGTATCAATACAAGTTCCTTGTCGATGGGAGTGAATATGTTCTTGACCCTCTCAATCCGGAATCCATCGAAAACTATGATGGGTCCGGAAGAAATTCCTCATTTGTCGTGACTGAAGAAGGGAAGATTGTTCTGACTTCACATTTCAAGCCCGGAATAAACCCCACTGACGAATATGAGCTTGAGGCCGGACGTGGACCAATCTACCTGAATATCATCTGGCACCAGCACCAGCCGCTGTATGTGGACCCTGAGAGCGACCAGCTCAAGGGGCCCTGGGTTCGGACCCATGCCACGAAGGACTATTATGATATGGCTGCGATGCTTCTCGATTATCCAGAGATTCATTGCACCATCAATCTGACATCATCATTGCTTCTCCAGATTCAGAAGTACTACGTGGACCGCCTTTCACCGTTTGTCGATGTTCAGGCCAACACCATTGATGTTGATCGCTTCCTCAGCACGTGGGGAGGAAAGACGGACCCGTGGATCGATCTTGCATTGAGAGAAACGGAGACATTCGATTCAACCGATCGTGCGCATATCTACGGGAATACATGGAATGCGTTTGGAATCAGTGATGTGATGATCGGGCGATTTCCCGAATACCTACGGCTGAAACAGAAGTTTGAGGACAATCGTCTTCGCGGTATTCCGCACACGAGCAAAGAGATCCGGGAAGCAAAGTTCTGGTTCTTCCTTGCTTATTTTGACCCGGATTTTCTCAGGGGGCCGGTGCGGCTGCCGGATGAGACAATCGTTGACCTGAGTGACCTCGTCGAGGAGACATCGGACGGCAAGTTTCTCCTCAAGGCCGACGTGACCGAGGCTCTTTGCCGGCGAATGGTGATTGAAGCATTTAAGATCATGAGCAATATTGTCAGGCTTCATACGTCGATGCTCTATGACCAGGCGACCAAACGTGGACAAATCGATGTTATCACGACGCCGTACTACCATCCAATTCTCCCCCTGATTTTTGATTCTGATCTCGCAAAGATCTGTCAGCCCGCCGACAAGCTTCCATCCCGTTTTGCCTTTCCGGAAGATGCAAGAGCCCAGATCATCAAGGCGGTTCAGCTGTACAAAGAGCTGTTTGGTCGGCCACCGCAGGGGATGTGGCCCGGTGAAGGTGCAGTCGCTCAGCCAGTGCTCTCCCTTTTCCGGGAAGAGGGCATTCTCTGGACTGCCAGTGACGAGAAGGTCCTGAAGAGATCGCGCCCTGGCACAGACAAGAATGCGATGCCATTTCGCTTTCCTGCCGGGTCGGTAGAAGGAGTACCCGGCTCTCTGGCAATTGTCTTTCGGGACACAGAGCTCTCAGACCGCATTGGCTTCAAGTACCAGACCTATGAGCCTGAAGAAGCTGCGGAGGATTTCATCCGCACAATCCTTGATCGACGACCCGCCACCGGGAGCAAGGCGGATGTACTTCTGACAGTCATTCTGGATGGCGAAAACGCATGGGAATGGTATAGGAAAGACAATGACGGCAAGGGCTTTCTGAACGCATTCTACAGAAAGCTCTCGAAGCTTGACGCTATGGGGGCTGTCATCACCACAACAATGACAGAATACCTTCAGGGAAACAAGACCAGGGGTATACCTGCACATCCAATGTCGAAGCTGACCGGAATGACGTGGCTGCATCCCGGGTCGTGGATTAACGCAAACTACGATACCTGGATCGGCGAACCCGAGGAGAATACTGCCTGGGAGGTGCTTCTTCTGACCAGGAAAGACCTGGAAGATTCAGGCATTCCCCGACCAGATCCGAGAAAAGGCGCTCCCGATAAAGGAACCAACGAGTGGTTTCAGTACATGGCCTGGGAGGAAATGTATGCCGCCGAGGGGTCGGATTGGTTCTGGTGGTACGGAAGTGACCAGTCGGCGCCCGCAGGCGATAAGCCATTCGACAATGCTTTCAGAACCCACTTGCGCAATGTCCATGAGTTCATGGATCGGGCCGGCAAACCAGGGCCTCGCCGGGATTTTCCCCCCATCATTGCGGCAGAGCAGCAGACGAGCGGACAGGGAGTCATGGCACAAAGCAGAGAATTGCAGCCGCTTCTTTTTACATGCAATGCATCAGGCGAAACTGTTGATTCATCTATCTTTATTGTCGGCAACCTCGAGGCTCTTGGGGCCTGGAGTCCAAACAGGATTCGGATGTTCGATGACGGAACACATGGGGATACACACCGTGAAGACAGAACTTGGTCGATCAGAGTTGAGGTGCCTTCTGGCACCGAGGTTCTTTACAAGTACACGAACAGCGGCCGACAGGGCGAATGGAGCCCTGGAGAAGAATTTCCAGGTCAGAATCGCCGGTTCCTTGTGCCCTCCTCAGGTTCCGGACCGATCGTGATCAGTGATGTCTTTGGGAAGAGAGACTCTTGAATGAAGACCCCGACTCTGACAGTTCTGCGCGAAGCTATCACGCGGGCCAGAAAGGCAAACCAGAGGAAGAGAATCAAATATGCAGTTCCTTCTCTTTGGAGTGGGGTAAACACAAAGGCAAAAAGAAGTTGGGTCGATCCATTTGATTATTACCTTTCTGTAATTAAGAAGATACAGAAGACCCGAAAGGGAGGAAGAGGGACGAAGTCGCAGGGCGGAGAATGGACCCGGACAGCGTTGGTCTACAACCTTTTCGTAAGAACAACCACGGCATTTGACCATGACGGGAATGGGAAACTGGACCTTCCGTCAAACAAATCAGGGTTCAGAGAGACCGGCACCTTCCTGAAGTCAATCGCCTTCCTCCCATATCTGAAGCTTCTTGGAGTTGACACGCTGCATTTGTTGCCCATCACCTCTATTGGTAAGGATGGGAACAAAGGCACGCTGGGTTCCCCCTATGCTATCAGGAATTCATATGAGATCGAAGAATCGCTCGCGGAACCCATCCTCGGACTTGATGCCGCGACCGAATTCAAGGCTTTTGTCGAAGCAGCTCACTGCCTCGGGTTTCGGGTAGTTCTTGAGTTTGTCTTCAGAACAGCTGCAAAGGACTCGGATTGGGTCAAAGAGCACCCAGATTGGTTCTATTGGATCCGTGAAGAAGTCGAAATGCGTGAGAACTCCTCAATCGACGAGAACAAATACGGATCGCCTCTTTTCACAAAGGAAGAACTTGAGCGGATCCATGCGGATGTCCGTGTGCAACGGTTCGGCGCGCTTACGCCCCCCCACAACGTGTAT
>Ga0105340_1001624_pt1 | contig 9938 bp, 9 predicted proteins | sample EasRivMeERMLT700_FD_89676 | JGI IMG/M metagenome (GOLD analysis project Ga0105340, IMG submission 89676) | Soil microbial communities from meander-bound floodplain in the East River, Colorado, USA - East River MetaG ERMLT700 | ecosystem: Environmental > Terrestrial > Soil > Floodplain | place... | reverse complement strand
TCCGACATGATGATCAGGAAGTTCGCGGGTTTCACGCGGCGTACTTTTCCACGATTTTCTTGTTCACTTCGATTCCGAGCCCGGGCTTTTGCGGGATCTCCACCCATCCTTCGCGCTGTCCCTGGCACAGCGCTTCGCCCCAGCCGGTGACGCCTTCGTCGGTCTCGATTTCAATGAGCGTGGCGCCGCGGCTCGACACCCAGCCCTGCGAGAACGCGAACGGCTGCTCCAGCGCCGAGCGCAGGACGTGCGCCCGGACCTGCGTGATCTTCATGCCATGCCGACCTGGGGAAGACGCGGCACCGCGTCAGCGGGACGGCTGCGGATCATGTCGGCCAGCTCGCCTTTGGCTTTCGAGCTCTCGAAGATGTTTTCCATCTCGTGCGGGTCGTCGGCGAGGTCGTACAGCTCGCCGGCGCCCGAGCGCAGGTCGAGCGTGAGCTTGTGGCGCTTGGTGCGCACCGTGCGCAGGTCGAGGTCGACGCCCGAGCGCGAGGCGCGCAGGTCCCATTCGCTGTAGGCGAAGTCGCGGGTTTCCTTGCCGTCGATCAGCCTGCGCAGGCTCCGGCTGTGCCGGGGCGCGAAGGCGACGCCGGCGTACTCGGCGAAAGTCGCAGGAAGGTCGATCGTGGACACGGGATCGGCGACGATTTTTCCTCGTGGAACGCCGGGCCCTTGAAAGATCAGACCGACCCGCAACAGCCCTTCGTACGCCATGGGCCCCTTCAGGATCAGGCCGTGATCGCCCAGCCAGTCGCCGTGGTCGGTGGAATAGACGACCAGGGTTTCGTCCTGCAGGCCGAGGTTTTCCAGCTCCAGCAGGATCCTTCCGACGTTGTGGTCGATGAGCGAGATCATCCCGTAGTAGTTGGCGATGAGCTCGCGCAGCTGCTGGTCGGTGTGCATCGGGATGCGCGAGTACTGCTCGCGGATCTTGCGCAGGTGCTCGACGATCTGCGGCTTGCCCTCGAGGCTCTGCCGGTGCCACCAGGGCCGGCGCTCGAGGTCGAGCCGCCGCTCGGGCGGCAGGTCGACTTCGTCCGGATGGTGCAGCCGGCTCCACGGCTCGGGCGCGTCGAACGGGTGGTGAGGATCGGGGAATGAGGCCCACAGGCAGAAAGGTTCTTTTTGCTTTTTTATGAAGTCTATTGTCCTGTTGCCGATCCACGTTGAATTGTGGAACGCGACCGGCAGCGCCGAGTGGAAGGTCTGCATCGCGCTCGAGCGCGGCTCGAGCTGGGTCTCGTAGAGCCGCTGCAGCTCCTCGCCGCGCCCGTCCTGGTGGAACCAGCGCTCGTAGTGCTGGCCGCGCGGCGGCTTCATTACCGGCCAGTGGTTGTGCCCCTCGACCATGAGCTCGACGTGCTCGAAGCCCATGTAGGGACCGGACCAGTCCGGGTCCTGGTCGCTGTTGCGGCATTCGGGCGTGCCGGTCGCCTTGAAGGTGTGCGAGGTGGCGAAGTGCGCCTTGCCGATGTAGCCGGTGCGGTAGCCCGCCTTGGTGAATGCGCCGGCGAAGCCGGCTTCGCCCACTTTTGGATCGAGGTCGATGCCGTTGTCCGAGACGCCGTGCGTATAGGGGAGAAGCCCTGTCAGGATCGAGGCGCGCGAGGGCTGGCACACGAGGTTCGGCGTGGTGCACGCCGAGAAGCGCGTGCCTTCGCGCGCCATGCGGTCGAGGTGCGGCGTCTTGACTTTGCGTCCCTCGAAGCCGTAGCAGTCGCCGCGCTGCTGGTCCGAGGTGATGAAGAGGATGTTGCGCTTGCTCACTCCGGCGTTACCCCCGCCGCTTTCACGATGGCCGGCCAGCGCGCATATTCCGCGCGGATGAACTCCGCGTAGGCTTCGGGCGAGGCGCTCGGCGCCACTTCCAGGCCAGCGGCGCTCAGGCGCTCGACCACCGCGGGGTGCTTGAGCGCCTTGGTGAACTCGGCGTGCAGCCGGTTGACGATCGCGCGCGGCGTGCCCGCCGGCGCGGCCGGCCCGAGCCACTGCACGGTTTCATATCCAGGCAGCCCTGCCTCCTCCACCGTCGGAACATCGGGCAGCGAAGGCGAGCGCTTTCTTGCGGTCACGGCGAAAACTTTGAGTTTCCCGGCCTTGATGTGCGGCAGCGTCGGCGGCAGCCCGATCACGCCAAGCGGAATCTGCCCGCCGATCAGGTCGCCGATGAGTTGCCCGCCGCCGCGGTAAGGGACATGCTGGATGTCGAGGCCGCCCGCCTGCTGCTTGAAGAGCTCACCCGCGAGGTGCTGCGGCGTCGCGGTGCCGGGCGAGCCGAACGTGAGCTTGCCCGGCTCGCGCTTCGCCAGCGCGATCAGCTCGCGCAGGTTGTTCGCCTTCACCGAGGGGTGCGCGACGATCAGGTGCGTGCCGAGAATGGCGTTCGTGATCGGCGCGAAGTCCTTGATCGGGTCGTGGTTCAGCTTCTTGTAGACCGCCGGCGCGATGACGTTCACATCGGCGTACATCACCAGCGTGTAGCCGTCGGGAGCGGCGCGCGCCACGTAGTCGGTGCCGACCAGGCCGCCGCCGCCGGTCCGGTTCTCGACCACCACCTGTCCGAAGCTCTCCGACATCACCGCCGCCATCGAGCGCGCGGTGAGGTCCATGGCGCCGCCCGCCGCGAAGGTGACGACGAGGTGGATCGGCTTCGCCGGGAACTGCTGCGCGCCCGCGACGAGCGGCATGATGGCCGCGATCGCCGAAAGAATGATGCGAATCATGGGAAACTCCTCCCTGCCCGCATCCTAGCGGAATTCGTGTAAGGTTTTGAGCGTTAGCGCGACCAAGGCAGAACCGATGAGGAGCCCATGGACCGACGGAAATTCTTACTCGCAGGAGCAGCGGCGCCATTTTGCGTCTATCCCTTTTGCGCACACGCCCAGCCCAAGACGATGAAAGACATCGAAGCGCTGCAGAAGAACTGGAAAACGTTCCTGCCAGCGGGTGCGAGCGTGCCTTCGCCGGGCGAGCCGCTCAAGCTCTCGAAGGACGAGTGGAAGAAGCGCCTGCAGGGCGAGTCCTACAAGGTGCTGCGCGAGGAAGGCACTGAGCGCGCCGGCACCAGCCCGCTGAACAACGAAAAGCGCGACGGCATCTTCGCCTGCGCCGGCTGCGGGCTGCCGGTGTTCACTTCGGAGATGAAGTACGAGTCCGGCACCGGCTGGCCGAGCTTCTTCACCACCATCCCTGGCGTGTTCGACCAGAAGAAGGACTTCTATCTGATCTACCCGCGCACCGAGTACCACTGCAAGCGCTGCGGCGGCCATCATGGCCACGTGTTCGATGACGGCCCGCCGCCGACCAATCAGCGCTGGTGCAACAACGGCGCCGCGCTGAAGTTCATCCCCAAAGACAGCAAGGCCTAGGGACAGAAAAAGGGGTCAGGACCCTTTTCACGGAAAAGGGTCCTGACCCCTTTTCATCATTCGCGGCCCGAGCGCCAGATCCCGTAGACGATCCAGAGGCTGTTGAGGAACGCGAGGACGTAACCCAATAGGCCGATCGCGGGCAGGACGGGGATCCCCCAGAGCGTCGGCCCGTCGCGCACGTTGAGGACGATCGCGGAGCCGATGACGAGCGACGCGGTCATGATGCCCATGGTCACGCGGTCGAGCGTGCGGTCGAGCTGGCGGCCGAAGGAGTCAAGGCGCTTGAGATCAAGGTCGATGCGGGTCTTGCCGCGGCGCGCCTCGCGCAGCAAGCGCGCGAAGTCGCGCGGCACGCCGCCAACGACGTTCATGAACTCGCTCACCATGCTGCGGCCGCGGCGCATCAGCTCGCCCGGCTGGTAGCGCTCGGCGAGCGTGTTGCGCACGAGCGGCGCGAGGTGTTCGACGATGTGGAACTCGGGGTCGTACTGCCGGCCGAGGCCCTCGAGGGTGATGAGCGCCTTGAACATCAGCGAGAGATCCGACGGCAGCACGATCGAGTGCTCGCGCACGATGGCGGCGAACTGGCGGATCACGTTGCCGACGCGGATGTCCTTGAGCGGGATGCCCTCGTAGTCGAACACCATCTCGTTCACGTCGTTGGCGAGCTTCGCCTCGTCGACGTAGGCGTCGCCCGCCCAGTCGAGCAGCACGTCGAGCATCGGCTCCTCGGCCATGCGCGTGAGCCCCGCCAGCAGGTCGATCACCTGCCGGCGCCGCTGCGGCGAGAGCCGCCCGACCATGCCGAAATCGATGATTACCAGGCGGTGGTCGGGCAGGTAGAAAACGTTGCCCGGGTGCGGGTCGGCGTGGAAGAAGCCGTCGAGCAGGATCATCTTGAGGAACGCGTCGACGCCCCGCGCCGCAAGCACTTTCTTGTCTAAGTTCGCTTTTTCAACTGCGGCGATATTCGTGGCCGGTATGCCCTCGACGTGCTCCTGCACCAGCAGCACGTCGCTCGTCCACTCGGGGTAGATGCGCGGGATGACGACGTGCGGGTCGCCGGCGAAGTTCTTGGCGAAGCGCTCGATGTTGCGCGTCTCGGTGACGAAGTCCGCCTCGCGCTCGAGCGACTTGGCGAACTGATCGGCGATCTCCGCCGGCCGGTAGCGCCGCGCCTCCGGCATCTCGGATTCGACGAGCTCCGCGACCCGCCGCAGCAGGCGCAGGTCGGCGTCGATCGTCTCGCGCACCCCCGGCCGCCTCACCTTGAGCACTACCGGCGTGCCGTCCGACAGCTTGGCGCGGTGCACCTGGGCGATCGACGCCGCCGCGTGCGCCCGGGTCTCGATGTCGCGGAACACCTCGAACGGCGAGCGCCCGAGCGAGCGGGTGAGCTCGGGCAGCAGGGCTTCGAAGGGCACCGGCGGCACATCGGCCTGCAGCTTCTCGAATTCCGCGATCCAGCGCGGCGGGAACAGATCCACGCGCGTCGCCATCACCTGGCCGAGCTTGACGAACGTCGGCCCGAGCTCTTCCAGCGCCATGCGCATGCGCGTGGCGGGGTCGAGCGCGACCTGCTCGGCGACCGGGCTGCGGTGCAGGATCTGGCCGGCGCGCTCGAGCACGCCGGCGATGCCGATGCGCTGGACGAAGTCGCCCAGGCCGTGCCGGATGAAGACCGACGCGATCTCGTGCAGCCGCGGCAGCTCGCGCATGATGCCGAGGGTTTGCCGCAGCATCGGCGCTGGCTAGGTTTTCTTTTGCCTGTCGGCGGCGGACTTCTCGAGCGCGTCGGCCATGCCGGCGAGGACGCCGCTCGCCATCTGCGCGAAGCGCACGCTGAACTGGCCGGCGAGTTCCATGCCCGCGAAAGTGAATTCCTTCATCAGGTGCGCAACCTGGCGCCCGGTCTCGGTGCCGGCATGCGTCGCCCGCTCGACCAGCGCGCGCAGCTCGGGACGCGCGCGCTCGTTGGCCGAGCTCGCAACCTGGCTCACGGTGGCGACGAAATCCTCCTCGATCTTCTTCAATCCGGCGAGCGCCTGCTTCACCTCGTTGTCGCTGATACTGCGGCCGGTCGCGACCATCTGGCGCAGCGCCGACTCGCCCGCCTCGACCGACTTCGTGAGCGCCTCGTCCATGCCGCGGAACGCCTGCCCCATCGCGTGGCGCACGCTGCCGCCGCTCGCCGGCGCCGCGGCGGCCATGCCCTCGGCCACCGCGCGCACCACCTCGCGGATGCCTTCGCGGTCGAAGCGCCGGTTCCTGAGCGCGTCGAGCGTGATGTCGCGCATCTGGCGGGCGACGTCGCCGCCGGCCTTCATCGCCTCGCTGGCGGCGTCGCGGATCGAACTGGGACTCGAATCTTTTTTAGCCATGGATGCGAAGGTCCTCTTCCAGTGGCGGCCCGGGGAAGTGGAAGCGCACCGGCCCGTCGGGCAGCGCGTTGACAAACTGCTTGAGATACGGATCCTCGGAGGCGGCGACCTCTTTCGAGGTGCCTTTGCCGAGGATCACGCCGTCTCCGATCACATACACATAATCGGCAACCTTGAGCGCCTCGTCCACGTCGTAGGTCACCACGATCGAGGTCAGGCCGAGCGCCTGGTTGAGGTTGCGGATCAGCTCGACGATCTGGTTGAGCGAGATCGGGTCGAGCCCGGCGAAGGGCTCGTCGTACATCATGAGCTTCGGGTCGGTGGCGATGGCGCGCGCGAGCGCCACGCGGCGCGTCATCCCGCCCGATAGATCGCCCGGCATCATCGCTTGGGCGCCGCGCAGGCCGACGGCATGCAGCTTCATCAGCACCAGGCGCCGCACCAGCTCCTCGGGCAGCTCGAAGTTCTCGCGGATCGGAAATGCGATGTTGTCGTACACCGAGAGGTCGGTGAACAGGCCCGAGGTCTGGAACATCATGCCGATCTCGAGCCGCAGCTTGTACAGCGCCTCGGCGGAGAGCTGGTGGACGTTCTTGCCTTCCACGGTGACGCCGCCGCGCAGGGGCCGCAGCTGGCCGCCGATCAATTTCAGCAGGGTGGACTTGCCCGAGCCGCTGCCGCCCAGGATCGCCACCACCTTGCCGCGCGGGATGTCGAGCGTCAGTCCGCGCAGCACTTCCAGATCGCCGAAGGAAAAGTGGAGATCGCGAATCTCAACGACATTCCCAGCCATACAAATACTATACGCGAATGCATCCGTACGCTGCACTCACGCCGGAAGTCATTCTCGACGCTGTTGCCGCGCTCGGCCTGCGTCCCGACGGTCGGATGCTCGCGTTGTCCAGTTACGAAAACCGCGTGTACCAGGTGTGGCTGGAGGACGACGCCCCCGTGGTCGGGAAGTTCTACCGCCCCGGGCGCTGGAGCGCGGCGCAGATCGACGAGGAGCACGCATTCGCGAAGGAGCTGGCCGAGCGGGAGATACCCGTCGTCGCGCCGCTCCACAAAGGAACGTTCGCCAACTTCATCTATGCCGTCTATCCGCGCCGCGGTGGCAGGACGCCGGAGCTCGAAGACCCGAAGACGCTGGAGTGGATCGGCCGTTTCCTGGGAAGGATTCATGCCACCGGCGCTGCAAAGGCCTTTGCTTTTAGAGAAACCCTGAGCGCGCAAACCTTCGGCCACGACGCCCGCGCCTATCTGCTGAAGAGCTCGCTGGTACCGCCCGACCTGCTCGGCGCGTGGAAAGCCGTCACCGAGCAGGCCTTGCAGCTGATCGAAGCCTGCTACGCCCGTTGCGGAGAAACAAGCGCGATTCGCCTGCACGGCGATTGCCATCCGGGAAACATCCTGTGGACCCCGCATGGAGAAATGCAGGGCCCGCACTTTGTGGACCTCGACGACGCGCGCATGGGGCCGGCGATGCAGGACCTGTGGATGCTGCTCTCGGGCGACCGCGCGTCGATGTCGCGCCAGCTTCACGACGTGCTGACCGGCTACGAGCAGTTCATGCGCTTCGAGCGCAGCGAGCTGCACCTGCTGGAGGCGCTGCGCACCCTGCGCCTCATCCACTACTCGGCATGGATCGCGCGGCGCTGGGACGACCCCGCGTTTCCGGCGGCGTTCCCCTGGTTCAACACCCAGCGCTACTGGCAAGACCGGATACTCGAATTGCGCGAGCAGATCGCGCTGATGCAGGAGGAGCCGCTCGCGGTCGACTAGCCGGAATTGGAATAGAGTGCCGTGCGGGAGGCAGCCATGAACGGGCAGATCCCGTTCCGAGTCGCCATCGTCACGGTCGTTGTCGGCCTGCTCGCGGTCACCTGCGGCGCCCTGATCACGTACGGCCTCTACAGCAGCCTGCGCAACGTCGAGATCATGAAGCGCGAGTACCTGGACCAGGTCGCGCAGGCGACGATGCGCGAGGTCGGGCGCCTGCCGCACGCCGCGGTGCGCATCCTGCGCGCCGAGCGCAATCGCTTCGAGCGGGGCTACTACCCGACGCACGACGCGATCGGGCTTGCGGGCCGCCTCGCCGGCGCGCTGCAGCTCGATCCCGATATCCGCTGGGTGAGCTACGGCGAGGCGAGCGGGCGCTTCATGGGCGCCTACCGCCTGGAGGGAGAGGAAATCATCCTCAACGTGTCCGATCCGGCCCGCAACGGCGGCGTGCCGCGCGAGTTCCGCGCAAGGACCCTGGCGCCGCACGTGCAGAATCCGCCGCTCGACAAGCCCTACGACCCGCGCAAGCGCGAGTGGTACCAGCGCGCCGCTACGACCCCGGAGGCCATCTGGATGCCGCCCTATCTCTTCGCGGAGGGGGTCACGGGAATCACGGCCGCCGTCGCCGTCAGGGACTCGGCATACCGGCTCCAGGGCGTGGTCACGGTCGACTTTACGCTCGAGGGAATCGCGCGCTTCCTCGAGACCGTCGAGATCGTCCAGGGCGGCACGGTGGTCCTGTTCGACGGCGACGGCAAGCTGCTCGCGGGCGAGCCGGGGCCGGGGCTCGAGGCCGCGGTCCTCGCGACGAAGGGCAAGGCAAGCGAGGTCATCGTGGCCGGGCAAAAATGGGACGTGGCGGCGCGCCCGCTCGCGCTCGGCGCGGGACTCGAGTGGACGGTGGCCGCCGCGGTGCCCGAGGAAGCCTTCATGGGCCCGGTCTACGCGAACCGCCGCACCACGTTCGCCATCGCCCTGGGCGGCGTGGTCCTCGCGCTGATCGCCGGCATCCTGATCTCCACCGCCATCGCGCGCTCGCTCAGCAGTGCCGCCGGCGCGCTCGACCGCGTCGCGAAGTATCAGCTCGAGGAGCCCGCCGCGCCGAGCTCGGTGCTGCGCGAGGTCTTTCGCCTGCAGCGCGCAATACGAAGGGTCACGGCAAGCCTGCGCTCGTTTACCCGCTACGCGCCCGAAGAGATCGTGCGCGACATCGTCGCCACCGGGCAGGAAGCGATGCTCTCCGGCGACCGGCGCGAGGTGACGGTGCTCTTTTCCGACCTGCGCGGCTTCACCGGGTTCGCCGAGAAGATGGCGCCCGAGGAGGTGGTGGCGATCCTCAACGACCACTTCGAGCTGCTGGTCGGGATCATCATCCGGCACGGCGGCTTCGTCGTCGACTTCCTCGGCGATGCGGTGTTCGCGGTGTTCGGCGCGCCCCAGGCCCATGCCGACCACGTGGAGCGCGCGGTGGCGTGCGCGATCGAGCTGCAGCGCGCGCGTGTGGCGCGCAGCCTCGAACACCGCGCCCGCGGATGGCCGCCGATGGAAATGGGCGTCGGCATCGACAGCGGAGCGGCGGTGGTCGGCAACATGGGCTCGCTCCGGCGCATCAAGTACGGCGTGGTCGGCCACGTCGTGAACGTGGCGGCGCGGATCGAGACCTTCACCGTCGGCGGGCAGGTCCTCGTCTCCAACGCGGTTCGTGCGGCGCTCGGCGAGCGCCTCATCGCGGACGGGCCGCTCGAAGCTGCGGGCAAGGGCGTGGGGGCCGTCATGCGGCTGTGGGAAGTGCTCGCCCTGCGCGGCGAGAAGATGCAGGTCCTGCCCTCCGCGGTGCAGGATCTCGTCGAGTTGCCTTCGCCGCTGGAGGCCGGCGTGCGCCTCTTCATCGGCAAGCAGATCGATCCGACCGTCCATGCCGCACGGCTGCTGCGCCTCGGCGCCGGAGGGGCAGAGCTCGAATCGAAGGCGCCGCTCGCGACTTTCGGCGCCCTCCAGGTGCAGTTGCCGATCGCGACCGTCGACGCGAAAGTGGTCGACCTCAACGTGCGCGACGGCGTCGGGACAGCGCTCGTCCGCTTCACCGGCGTGGACTGGGATACGCAGGCGCAGATCGAAGCCTTCGCCCGCGCCCGCTGAAGGACCGTTTCTTGCACGGGCATTCGCCATGCCCACGCTCCGCGTTCTGTTGTGTGCCGCCCTTGTAACCGGCACCGCACAAGCGCAGGACGCCGGCGCGCTGCGGGCGCGCCACGCGGCATTGCACGAGCAGCTCGCCAACAACCCGTTCGGCCGCCCGCTGCACGTGGAGTCGAGCACCTCCGGCGGGGCGCACAAAGGCGAAATCTACGCCGTGGTCGAGCACCCCTACCGCGTCGTCGCGCCGGCGCTCGCGCGTCCC
>Ga0105340_1001623_pt1 | contig 9942 bp, 8 predicted proteins | sample EasRivMeERMLT700_FD_89676 | JGI IMG/M metagenome (GOLD analysis project Ga0105340, IMG submission 89676) | Soil microbial communities from meander-bound floodplain in the East River, Colorado, USA - East River MetaG ERMLT700 | ecosystem: Environmental > Terrestrial > Soil > Floodplain | place... | reverse complement strand
GGAAGGAAAGCTCCAGCAACTTAAAGACACACTGGCGAAAGTGATCAGCCATCATACGGCGAACAGCGAGCTGTTGCTGTGGCTGGCGAGAGAACGCTCCGACGCGTTCGCGGACATTCTCGGTCCCGAAGTGTTTCGCGCGATGTTAACGGCCATGGAGCGAGACCAGTTCAACGAAAAACGCTCCAATCGCCTCCGTGATTACATACTCGATGACCAGGAATTGCTCGTCGAATTGATCGGTTCCGCGGACCTCGAAGTGATCAAGGATCTGACGCGTGCGCTGCAACTCTCGCCATGCTTCGATGACATGGATAAGCGTTCGCTGCTCGCACGCATTGTTAAAAGTTATCCTGCCGTGCAATCGCTTATATCGGGCGATCAGGACAGGAAGGAGCAACCCCTGCTGGTTTCGTGGGAAAGCCTTGAGCGTCGCAAGAACGAATACACCGAGCTGGTGCAGAAAAAGATCCCGGCCAACTCGAAGGAAATCGCGATTGCTCGCAGCTATGGCGACCTTCGTGAAAACCACGAATACAAGGCCGCCAAGGAAATGCAAAAGATTCTGATGCGCCGCAAAGGGGAGCTGGAATATCAGTTGGTGCGGGCGCGCGGAACGGATTTTGCCAATGCACGCACCGATGTCGTCAGCATCGGGACGCGCGTGCGCGTCACGGATGTGGGCAGCGAGCACCGTGACACATTTGCGATCGTTGGCGCGTGGGACGGCGATCCCGACAAGGGAGCGATTAGTTACCTGACTCCGGTCGCGCAGTCTCTGTTGAACCACAAGGTCGGCGAGGAGATCGAGTTCGAGATGGACGGCTCGCCGAAGAAATACCGCATCGAGGCAATCGAGCCGGTGCAATCGGCCACTCTGCCGTCGGTGGTAGCTGGAACGGCGCCCGCCGAGGCGACGAGCCAGCCAGGTTGATCCGTTGGCGGGCGGACCGGATATCAAGGGAAGCGGGCCGGCAGGCAAAGGGCTGGATACTGCGAGCCTTCTGCTGTTGATTCCCGCGTACAACGAAGAGCTGCGCATTGAGCCGGTGCTTCGCGACTACGCGACCTACTTTGCCAAACATTATCCGGGCAAGTTTCAGCTTATCGTCGTCCTCAATGGTTGCACGGACAACACCATGGGTGTCGTCCGCTCCGTGGCCGCCGACCATCCCGCGATCAGTGCGTTGGATTTTCCCGAGCCGATTGGCAAGGGCGGCGCGTTGATTGAAGGACTCAGGCTCGCCCCTCTTGCCGACTTTATCGGCTATGTCGACGCCGATGGCGCCACCGCCCCCGCGGCGTTTCACGATTTGGTCCGGCGCATCCCGGATGCGGATTGCGTCATTGGTTCGCGCTGGCTGCCGGGCGCGATCCTGCACCAGGCGCAATCAACCAATCGGCAGTTTGCCAGCCGCATGTTTCATCGGATCGTGCAACTCCTTTTCGGCATGAACATTCGCGATACGCAATGCGGCGCCAAAGTGATGCGCCGCAACGCTGTCGAAAAAATTCATTCGTCACTGCGCATCGCAGATATGGCCTTCGACATCAATCTGCTCTACGCGTTGAAGCGCGCTGGCTTTAAGATTCTCGAGGTCCCGACCGAATGGACCGACAAAGTCGGGTCAAAGGTCGTGCTCGGGCGCACTTCCCTCACCATGCTGCTTTCGGTCATTCGTGTGTGGCTGATCTACTCGCCGTTCTACAAGTTCCTTGGCCCCCTGCGGCCGCTTGAACGGTGGATTTATCGCAAGCTCAAGCAACCGCGCCCGCTTTCGCAGGCCGAGATTGGCCGTGCTCCGTAGTCCGCCACGTAAACCAGCAACAAACTGCCAGCGCCAGCAAGCCGAACAACCCGAGAATGCTAACGATTGTTTTAAAGGCCGCGAGTTCGCTCTGGATGTCGATGTAGCCCAGGATCAACACTAGTGTCGCCGCGTAGCCCAGGGCCAGCACGACCAGCCACCGGTACACTGCATACCTGCCGCGCGCGAGCAGGTTGTTGATCAACACGTTTGAAAGCGTCAGCGGCAAGACGCACCACGCGAACCATGGCACTAGCGGCTCTATCGCGAGATACTCTGGCGGATAAATGAGGCGCAACGGGAGCCAGGGCACAATCGTCAACGCCAGAGCTCCGACCCCTCCCACCAGCGCCGTTGCCCCTGCGGCCTGGGCTACCACATTCGTCCGCTCCGCCCGCGCTGCGCTTTGCACCACCTTTGGAAACATCACCTGGGACATTGGTCCGACAAAATAAGCAAGCGCACGGCCTAAAATTCCAGCCGCAGAATATAATCCAGACTTGTCATCTTCAAAGAGCGTCCGCACCAGGAGCATGTCGGCACTCATGATGAACGTAGTCGCCCCGATTCCAATGCTCAGCGGGAGTACGCGCCCGAGCCATTCGCGCCAGACGATCTTCTCCGAAGGTCCGCTCCACACCGCGCGTGTCTGCCAGACAGACAGGCCCAGCGACAGAGCCACGCCCAGCAACACCGCCAGCATGGCTCCGGCGATCCCGTAACCGAGCAGACAAACGAGCACGACGATTCCCGCAAAGCGGCCCAGGCCTCCGGCGATTCCCACCATTCCAAACCATAAAAAATTCTGTTGCCCCTGGAGCACGCCAGAGAACACTGGTATCCAGAGCATTACCAGCGCTACCGCTAACGCGATCCAGAGGGCCGCAGGGTCCTTGATCTTTAGTCCCTGCATGATGTGGTTCTGTGCGAAAGACACAACGATCGCGGCGATAATCCAAAGTGCGAAAGTTCCGCCGAGAAGCACCCGCACCGTGCCTCTCAATTGACGGGTTTGACTATCGTTCAGCGCACTCGCCGTCTGCTGCGCGAGGATGGCTTGAACCCCCAGGGCCGGGATAGCCGCAATAGTTAGAGCGGACAAAAAAGTATTGAACAAGCCATAGAGACCTTCCTGGAGTGGTTTTGGCGCGACAAAATGCACCGCCCACATGAAGATGCCGCCCGTAACCGTCGCGATCAGCATCCAGCCGCTTTGGCGAAAAAATGCGAAGCGGCTCATGGGAGCGAGCGCAGGAAGCGAATGAGCAATCGCTCGGCCTGTTCCAGTGATTCGATGGAAATCCATTCGTCGGGAGTGTGCGCTTGCGCGATGTCGCCCGGACCAAAAAGCACGCTCGGGATTCCGCCTGCGGCCAGCAACGCCCCGTCGCTGAAGTAATCGACCCCCGCAGCCTTGCGTTGCCCGACGGCGGACATGAACTGCGCAACGAGCGGGAGACACGGCGACGTCTCAAGCGGCATGCACGGTCCTCCCTGCAGAGATTCAAATTCGGCGGACAGCCCTTTCGATTTCAGAAGGGCGCGCAAGTCTTTATAGATGGTCGCATCGTGTTCGCCGGGGAGAGTGCGGCGATCGATTGAAATCACGCAGCGTGACGGCACGATATTCGGCTGGGTCCCGCCGTTGATCGAGCCAACGTTGATCGTGGCGCGTCCGAGCACGGGATGTTTCTTTCGGCGAAGTTGAGCGGCGTATTTGGTTTCGAGGAGATCTACAACTTTCGCCATCGCGTGGACGGCGTTGCGTCCCAGTTCAGGCCGCGCCCCGTGGGCAGCCTTGCCGGTCGTGGCGAGGCGCAACCACATGACGCCTTTGTGCGCAGTAACCACTTTCAATCGCGTCGGTTCGCCCACGATCGCGAGGTCGGCCTTGAAGCCGTTGCTAGCCAGTTTGCGCGATCCCAGTTGTCCGCTCTCTTCATCGACCAGGCCCGCGAACACGATTTCGGTTTCAGCGGGCGGTTGATCGCGCGCCACGGCCAGCAACGCGGAGAACATCGCGGCCACGCTCCCTTTCGTATCACACGCGCCGCGGCCAAAGAGGCGGCCATTGTTGACAACGGGCGTGAAGAGATTGCCGGGAACTTCCAGCCCGCCAACGGTGTCCAAATGCGGCGCAAGCAGGATCGTTCGTCGCGGCGTCCACGCCGGTGTCAGGCGCACGAGGAGATTGTCACGGCCGGGTAAAACGGTTGAACGCTCGCAATCCAACCCAGCCCCTTGCGCGCGGCTTTCGAGGAACGCGGTGACGCGTTCTTCACCCACATGAGGATCGCCCGCCGGCAGCAACGCGGGGTTCACGCTCGGAATAGCGATCAGGTCGGCGAGCAATTTGACGAGCGGCTCCATGTCCCTACTGCTTCACGTGCTCGCGAAACCACTCGATAAACAGTGGAATTCCCTGCTCGACCTTGATGCCAGGCGAGTATCCCAGCAACGAGCGCGCCTTGCCAATGTTCGCATACGTCACCGGAACGTCACCGGGTTGTGGGGGCTGCCGGTCAATGATCGCCTTCTTGCCAAGCGCGTTTTCGATGAGCGAAATCAAGTACCACAATTGCACCGTCTGCGCTTCGCCGAGATTGAAAATCTGAAAGCCGAATTCTTTTTGTGTCACCGCGATCACGCCGTCGACGATGTCGCTGATGTATGTATAGTCGCGCTGCGTTTTGCCGTTCCCGAATACCGGGATCGGTTTGCCCTGGCTGATCAGTTTCGTGAATTTGTAGATCGCAAGGTCGGGACGCTGACGCGGCCCATACACCGTAAAGAACCGCAGCATCACCACATCCATGCCGTAAACATGGTGATAAACGTGACCGAGCGCCTCGCACGCGAGCTTGCTGGCCGCATACGGTGAAATTGGCGAGAAAATCGGGTCATCCTCCGAGAAAGGCACCTTGGAGTTCACGCCGTAGACGGAGGACGAGGACGCGATAGTCACTTTGTTGACGCCGGCATTCCGCGCGAACTCGAGCAGCTTCACCGTGCCTTCGACATTCACCCGCTGATAAAGCGCGGGCTCCGCCAGGCTGGGACGCACTCCCGCGCGCGCCGCAAGGTGAATGATCTGGTCAAACTTTCCCCGCCCAAAAACCCGCTCAAGAACCGGCTTGTAAGACATGTCACCCTTGATGAATGTGAAGTTCGGGTTCGCGGCCTTAAGCGCTTCTATGTTTTGCAGCTTCAGTTGCGGATCGTAGAAATCGTTGAGGTCATCGACGGCCGACACCGAGTGGCCCATCTGCAACAACCGTTCGCACACGTGCGAACCGATGAACCCCGCGCCGCCAGTCACCAAAAAATTCATGGCGGTGACGGTACTGGACTGGCGCGGCATTGGCAATGCGAGCGAAGCCCATCACCCGGGATTCTGCGAAGCATAGGCGATTGTTAGGCCAAATTGGCTTCACTCTCCGCGGGCCTTGCGCCATGCTCATGGCGTGATGCACAACCCGATCATTGCCGCGCTGGACGTTGCCAACCTGGACCGTGCCGTTGGCCTGTCGCAGAAGCTGCGCGGGGCGGTTTCCACCGTCAAAATTGGCAGCGAACTGTTCACCAGTGCCGGACCGGAAGTGGTCCGCCAATTACGTGGCAGCGGTCTGGGCGTGTTCCTTGATCTCAAGTTCCACGACATTCCGAACACCGTAAAGAGCGCTGTCGCGGCAGCGACTCGACTCAACGTGCAGATGCTAACGGTGCATTGCAGCGGCGGCACGGAAATGCTCAAAGCGGCCGAAGCCTCGGCGCAGGAGACGGCGCGCACGCTTGGAATCGAACCTCCGCTCGTGCTTGGCGTGACGGTTCTCACCAGCATGGATCAACAGGCGCTTGCCGGTATCGGAGTGTCGTCCTCAGTGGACGCGCACGTCGAACGTCTCGCAAAGCTGGCGATCGATGCCGGGTTGCGCGGTCTGGTCTGTTCGCCTCTTGAGCTCGCGGCTTTGCGAAAAGCGTTGCCTTCGTCCGTGAAACTTGTCACGCCCGGCATTCGCGGGGCAGGGGATCAGTCTGGCGACCAGAAGCGCACGCTGAGCGGCCGCGATGCGATCGCAGCGGGCGCTGACTGGCTGGTTATCGGCAGGCCGATTTGCGCGGCACCCGACCCGCGCGCCGCCGCCGAGCAAATTCTCGCTTCACTGCACTCTTAATTCCACTGCTGCAGAATTCGCTCCGCTTCGCGGTCCGGGTCGCTTTCGGTTCGCCGGATCAGGGTGTACGTATTGACCCGTTCGATGCGGTCGCCCGGCTTCAACGTCTGCAAAGGCCCGAGCGTTTCCAGTTCGATATACTCCAGGGGATTGGGGTTCGTATAAATCTCGACGCTGGATCCTTTGTCGGGATATTCAGCGCCGCCGACCCGCGGCGAATCGATCCGCAACGCCGCCGTCTTTCCCACCCACAGCAATGTTCCCGCATCGGCGCCGATCTTGTAAGCACTGCTGGTGTCGCGTTCCAACGAAAGCCATCGTGGCTGAACGCGGAGGCTCGGCGGCGGCGCCTTTGACAGCAACGCGTAGCCTTCGCTGAACTGCGACTTGCCGGCGCGCGGAATATAGAGCCGCTCAGGGTTCCGGAGTTGTGTGATCACCCAGATTCCCGCTTTGATCGGTTTGTCCGCGACGCGTTCGTAACTGGTCGTGATCGTCATTACCGGCAACTCGCCATCGAGGTGTATTCGACGCTCCACGCGAATCCCGTAAAACACATCGACGGTCGTGGTGAGCACGATGTCGCCGTTGGATTCGACGTGCGCCTGCGCTGGAGTGCCGTCGAAAGCCGGCGGCGGTTGCCAGGCATTTAGTCGCATGTGCTTCGACCATTCGCCTTCCGGCGCGGGCCACGCTTTGTCGCCGCCGAAGTTAATCCAGTTGGTGGGATTCCACACAGCGGCGACGCCGTCCAGCCGGTTATCCCAGAACACGCCCTCTTCGCCCGTAAACCCGAACTGCATAATCCTGCCGATGCGCGGCACGACTGTGACCTCCGCCTTCCCGTTGCTGAGGATGTACGATTCAGGCCAGCCATGATACGTTGCCTTGTTGACCCGAACTTTTCCGTCCGCTTTGGCGCTTGCCCGTCGAACTGGTTCCGTGGCGCCGGTGATTTCCGATAGCAGCTTGAAAAATCCGCGTTTCCTGTCGGTGTTGAGATCCCAGCGCACCGGTGGCGACTGATAGCCGTCCTCATAATTGTTCTTTCCGGGATCAAAATATCCCCACGACGCGTACTCGCTGAGCGCGGCGACGAAGTTGTTCATCGGCTTCTCGAAATCGAAGTGGTCGTCTTCGTTGAAAAGAATTGGCTTTTCGGTGTAACCGGGGACGGCGCGGGTTTTCCGCACCATCTCTGCGATTTTGTTCGGGTCGGAAACGCCATTGCCGTGAATCAGGAGAAAATCCGAAACGCGCACGACGTTTTCCAATGGGATAGTTCCGCCGCCGTAGGACGTGCCGACATAGAAGCGCCGATTGTCCTGCGTTGTGTTGCGTACGCGCTCGATCAGTTCATTTACGCGGCGGGGTTGCAGGATGTCGTGATCGTAACGCACGTTGCATTCATTATTGATTTCGATGAGGACGTTGCGATAACCGCGCTCGAGGAGCCAGTGTGTGGCGTTGTCCGTTGCGCGAATCACGGCGGCTTCGTCCGTGAGACGCTGGTCCTGCCCGAAGTAAAAGTAGCCGAGGATTACGGCCATCCCCAGTTCGTCGGCGCGGTCGAGAATCCGCTCCAGGCGCGCCATGTAGTTTGAGCGCAGCGATCCGTCGGCTTCAATCGCCGAGTTGTGCCACGGTTGTTCCCGCGAATAACCCTCAGGCGAGCCGCCCTGGAGATTGAGCGTGAACGCCAGCAAGCCGTTCCGCCGCCACTCGGGCATGGCCCTCAGAAACTCGCGCGTGTTCCGTTCAGGATCGTATTTGTGTGAATCCGGATACGCCCAGCGCTGGACCGTGTTGGTGTTAAGGTCTTCAAAGATTCCCTGCACCATGCGGGAATTCATGAGCAAACCCTGGATATTGTGCCCGCGCCACTGCCGCCCTTCGTAGGTCGGTTTGCCGTTGATGAGGAATTCCCTTCCGATGATTGAGACGGAGGTCTTTCGGGCGGGCGCTGCCGATAGGGAACAGGCGACAACAATCAAGGAAGTCGCCCAAATCAGGGGTTTCATTCTGGAAGTGGAAAGCGAAATTACCTCCATGCAAAGCGCAAAATTGTCAGGCCATAGCATAGTTGTATGAGCTTGCCTTTGTGCGTCATTGGTTTAGGAGTAGCGGCATAGAACCAATGAATGCGCAAGTAAACGGGTCTTTCGCGGCGTCACGCCGGCAATTTTTGAAAACGACTAGTCTCGCGGTCGCCGCATTCGGCGCGATAGGGACATTGCGCCCTACCAATGGTGCTGAGTCCGGCGCGCCAGGGAGATCGCGCAATATCAAACTCGGTCTCGATAATTTTGCTGTGCGCGGGATGGGTTGGAAAGCGCCTGCGTTGATCGATTACGCTGCTTCGCTCAAAACGAATTCGTTGTTCATTTCCGATTTGGACGCGTTCGAAAGTTTTGATGAAAAGTATCTTGGCGATTTGAAGTCGAGCGCAGCGGACAAGGGACTGCAGATTCACGTCGGCACGTGGAGCATTTGTCCGACTTCGAAGGCCTTTCGAAATAAATGGGGTACGGCCGAGGAGCACCTGGCCCTTGGGATTCGAGTTGCCAAAGCGCTTGGTTCTCCCGTGCTGCGGGTCGTGCTGGGTAACGGCGATGATCGCAAGACTCCCGGTGGGATCGAAGCGCGCATTGCTGACACGGTGAAGGTGCTGAAGGCGCAGAAGTCGAAGGCTGTCGATGCGGGCGTGAAGGTTGCGATAGAAAATCACGCGGGCGACATGCAGGCGTGGGAGGTCGTTTCGTTGATCGAGCAAGCGGGCAAGGATTTCGTCGGCGCAAACATGGATTCGGGCAACGCGGTCTGGACGATGGAAGATCCGCTGGCCAGCCTGGAGGTCCTCGGCCCGTACGTCGTCACGACGAGCTTGCGCGACTCCGCAATTTGGGAGTCGGCGAACGGCGCGACCGTGCAATGGACTGCGATGGGCGAAGGTATCATCGATTGGCAGGCTTACATCGACCGGTTCGAGAAGCTGTGCCCCGGTGTGCCGGTTCACATCGAGACGATCTCGGGCTTCAACCGGGAAATTCCGTATTTCAAGCCGGAGTTCTGGAGTGTGTGGCCGAACGCGAAGGCGACGGACCTTGCGAAGTTCGTGGCGCTCGCCCGGAAAGGTAAGCCGCGCGATCCGTACAAAGCGCCCGAGGGCAAGGACCGCAAGGTCGCCGAGCAGGAATATCAGAAGGGCGAGATCGAGCGGAGCATTCGGTTTTGCAAAGAAAAGCTTGGGCTGGGGCCGGGGTGAGGCGAGTAAGATTAAGAATCACGTCCCGAGGGGACGTCGATTGAAACAAAAAAGCCGCCCACCCGGGCGGCTTGAGAGAAGGTAAACGGAAATTCTTACGGCAAGGATGCGAAGGGATCCGGCGCGTTGTCCAACTGTTGGCGCATTTCGGCAAGCTGTCCTGTCGTCCTGGAATCCAGCACGTTTTCGCCGAGGAGCGAGTCTTTCATTGTATTGGCGAAGAGGCTCGTGGCGATAAGTGCCAGATAGAAGTAAACGTGCCTGCGCGCCACCGAGAACCCGAACCATTCAATTTTCGCATTCATGACTGAATCTTGTTGATGCAGTTATACGCTCCACGGTCACGCACCGCCATTGAGCCTTGTACGACCTGCCGTACCGTGGTCTCTAGCGGGTAATTCTAGGGGTTTCCCTTAAGCCGCGTGGTGCGGCGTCCGACATACTAATAGGCGAACGGGAGGCGGCGTGTCCCCCGAGAGTCGTGCTTTACCTAAATGGCGTGGTTTAAAGGATTTAAGAAGTTCGAGAGGGTGCAAGGGGTGATCATTGCGGTCTCCCTGCTTGCGTTCGTGATGGTTTTGTACTCGAACTGGATCACGCTCAACATGTTCAAGCGGTCCGAGGACCAGGATCCGCTGCCCGAAACGGTCCAGTACGCAATCACCGCCTCACGGTTGGCCCTTGAACGCTCTCT
>Ga0105340_1001622_pt1 | contig 9942 bp, 5 predicted proteins | sample EasRivMeERMLT700_FD_89676 | JGI IMG/M metagenome (GOLD analysis project Ga0105340, IMG submission 89676) | Soil microbial communities from meander-bound floodplain in the East River, Colorado, USA - East River MetaG ERMLT700 | ecosystem: Environmental > Terrestrial > Soil > Floodplain | place... | reverse complement strand
CGTCAGCCGGTACCGGCGAGCCAGGTCAACGCCGAGATGCCGCCGGATCTCGACCGGGTCATCGCGCGCACGCTCGAGAAGGACGCGAGGCTCCGGTACCAGACAGCAGGCGATCTCGTTGCGGAGTTGCGCCGTTTGCGACGTGACACGGACGCGCATCGCGTGGGATCGAGCGGCAGCGTGGTCGTCGCGCCGACTGCGGTCGAGTCGACCACTCCGACGGTGACGGCCGCGATTCGACGTCCGAAGTGGGCGATCGTCGGAGTGCCCGCCGTGCTTGTTCTTGCGGTGGCCGGATTCTGGCTCTGGAACTCGACGCGGACGCCCGCCTTCACGGAACGCGATGTGATCCTGGTCGCGGACTTCGCGAACTCCACCGGCGACGCCGTGTTCGACGACGCGTTGAAGCAGGCTGTGGCCGTGCAGCTGCAACAGACGCCGTTCGTCACGCTGCTGGCGGACCAGCAGGTGCAGACGACGCTCGCGCTGATGCAGCGCAAGTCCGACGAGCCGGTGATCGGCGCAGTCGCACGCGAGCTGTGCCAGCGCGCGGGTGCGCGGGCAACGGTCGAAGGCTCAATCGCGCCGCTCGGTTCGTCCTATGTCATCGCACTGGGCGTGCACGATTGCCAGACGGGCGCCGCGATCGCGCAGGACCAGAACCAGGCCGACAACAAAGAGGGCGTGCTCAAGGCCGTCGGCGCCACCGTCACCACAATCCGCAAGCGCCTCGCTGAATCGCTCGCGTCGATCAAGAAGAACGACGTGCCGGCAGAAGCGACCACGTCATCGCTCGAAGCCTTGCGTGCCTATGGCCAGGCGCTCAAGGCCCGTTCGACAAAGTCCGACGATGCCGCTATTCCATTCTTCCTGCCGGCGACCGAGAAGGATCCTGGCTTCGCGCTCGCGCACGCGAGACTTGGCATCGTCTACTCGAATAGCGGCCGGCCTGCGGACGCGAAAGTCGCGTTGCAGAAGGCGTACGACCTGCGCGAGAAGGTCAGCGAGTACGAACGCCTGTACATTCAGTGGGCCTTCTACTCGCGCGGCGAGCCCGACGAGGCGAAGGCCAAGCAGGCGCTGGACCTGCTGACCACGCAGTATCCACGCGACTTCGCGTCGAGAAACAACCTCGGGATCTACTTCAATAACAAGGGCCAGTTCCAGGAGGCCGCCGAACAGTTCAGGGCTGCGCACCAGCTTGCGCCAACCGAGCCGCTGCCTGCCCAGAACCTGTCGGGTGTGCTCTTCGCCCTGGGGCAGTACGACGAGGGGATGAAGTTCGCCGATCTCGTAATGACGCTCAGACCCACAGCCACCCCGGCGATCAGCCGCTGGCTCAGAGCGCACATTCAGTACGATCCACGTGAGGCTGAGCTCAAGGAAGCGGCCGTGAAGTACGCGGCGGCTGACACCGTCCTCCAGAACGAGATGTCGATGGCGCTCTGGGATGGCCGGCTGACCGACTACATGGCCGCCCAGCGCAAGCTCGTCGAGTCCTTTCGATCGGCCAAGCGTGAGGAAGCGCTCGCAAATCTTGATACCAACCACGCCATCAACGCCGCGGTCTTCGAAGGCGGCCCGGCGCTCGAGTCGTTGAAGCGCGCCGTTGCCACGCCCGGCGCCGCGCGTCCGTTCGTCCGTCAGGTCGCTGTCGTGCTGGCCGTGATCGGCGACCCCAGCGTCCTTCGCCGTGAACTGCCCCGCATCGAGCGCGATGAAGCTGCTGCGCCGTCCCAGCAGCTGGTCTTCGGGCGCGCGTACCTGCTCTCAGCCGACGGGAAAACGGACCAGGCGGTGGCCATGCTGCAGGCCATCGTCAGTCAGGATCCGCGACAGGCTGGAACGCATTTGAGCATTGCCCAGATCCAGGAGCGGGGAGGCCGGACCGACGACGCGATCGCGAGCTACCGGCGGGTGGTGGATGCCGCACCCGCGCTGGCGACGAACTTCAACCTGCCCAGGGCCCGGATGGAACTGGGGCGACTGCTTTCCAGCAAAGGCGACATTGCCGGCGCAAAGGTTCAATTTGACATCCTCCGCAAGCAGTGGGAGCACGCAGACGCGGCGTTCCTTCCGGCACAGGAATTGAAACAACTGGCGAAATAGCCAGGGTCCACACAATGAAGAAGAAGCTGCTCATTGCCGTCGCAGTTCTGCTGACGCTGTTCGTCGCGGCCGCCGTCGTCCTGCCCATGTTCTTCAAGGACGCGATTGCCGCGCGCGTCAAGGCCGAGATCAACAGGCGCGTGAACGCCGAGGTGAACTTCTCGGATCTCAGCCTGACGCTGCTGACGTCGTTTCCGCGGCTGACGCTGTCGATGACCGACTTGTCGGTGACCGGCGTCAAGGAGTTTGCGGGCTACCGGCTTGCCACGGTCAAGTCGGCGAACGTGAAGTTGAGTTTGTGGGACGTGATCGGCGGGGGCAAGACGACCATTTCGTCCATCACGCTGGACCAGCCGGACGTGAACGTCATCGTGCTGAAGAACGGCAAGGCCAACTACGACATCGCCAAGCCTGAGCCCGAGGGCGCGAGTGAGTCGTCGTCATTCGCGATGGCCGTGCAGTCGTACGCGATCCGGAACGGCAAGGTGTCCTACGACGATCGTCAGGGCGGGACGAAGTTCATCCTCGACAACGTGAACCACAGTGGCTCTGGTGATTTCACGAGCAATCTGTTCACGCTGTCCACGAAGACGACCATCGAACGCACGAACCTCTGGTACGGCGGCGTCAAATACCTCAGCGACGTGCGCACGGCGCTCGACTCGGATCTTCAGGCGGACCTCGCGAAGATGAAGTTCACCGCCAAGGACAGCGTCCTGTCCTTGAACGAGCTGAAGCTCGCACTCGACGGCTGGGTGGCGATGCCGGCGAAGGACATCGACGTCGACCTCACCTGGAGCGCGAAGCAGAACGAGTTCAAGAACTTCATGTCGCTGATTCCGGGCGTCTATCGCGAAGGCTTCAAGGACGTCGTCGCGAGCGGCGCGCTGTCGATGAACGGCTTCATGAAAGGCCGCTACACGGCGACGCGCATTCCGGGGTTTGGCCTGAACGTGTCCGTGAAGGACGGATCGTTCAAGTACCCGTCACTGCCGGCGGCGGTCACCAACGCCAATCTCGATCTCGGTGTGACCAATCCGGACGGCGTGCCGGATCACACCGTCGTGGATCTGAAACAGCTGCACGCGGATCTCGGCGGCGAGCCGATCGACGCGCGTTTGCGCCTCGCGACGCCGGTCAGCGATCCGCAGATCGACGCGATGGCCAAAGGCACGCTCAATCTCGGAAACGTCAAAAGTTACATTCCGCTGGAGAAGGGGACCGATCTCTCCGGGATTGTGACGGCTGACGTCACCATGAAGGGCCGCTACGCCTCCGTCGCGAACCGCCAGGTGGATCAGCTGCACGCAGCGGGCAAACTCTCGCTGACCGACGTGCGGTACACCGGCGAGGGCGTGCCGCCGACGGTCATCAAATCAATGGCGCTGACCTTCAACCCGTCGAATGCGACGCTCAATAACCTGAACGCGTCGGTGGGGAAGAGCCAGATTGCGGCCAGCGGCAGCCTCGACAATCTGCCGGCGTACTACTTCAAGGGCGAGGAACTGCGCGGCCAGTTGACCATCGAGTCGCCGATGCTGGACCTGAACGAGATGCGCACCGGCGCGCCCGCCGGCGGCTCGTCAACGTCTTCCGGCCTGCCGGGCGGCGTCATCACGCTGCCCGCGAAGATGGATCTGTCGGCACAGGCCAACATCGGCAAGGTGCTCTACGACACGATCACCATCGAGAACGTCAAGGGCGTCGTGACGTTGAAGGATCAAGTGCTCGACATGAAGGGCCTGACGTTCACGTTGCTGAACGGCTCGGTGGCGATGAGCGGACAGTACGCGACGCCGAATCCGACGCGCCCGCAGATCGCCTACAACCTGACGATCGGCAACATGGACATTCAGCAGACGGCGAAGACGTTCGACACGGTGCGCTCGCTCATGCCGATCGCGGAACGCGCGAAGGGCCTGTTCAACGGCGAGCTCAGCGTCGTCGGCGCGCTCGACGAGAAGAACCGGCCGATCCTCAACAGCATCAACGGGCGCGGCAAGGTCACGACCAACAGCGTCAGCATCGCCAACTTCGAGCCGCTGAACAAGATTGCCGACGCGCTGAAGATGGGTGAGTTCAAGGACATCCCGCTGCCTCGGACGGTCATTCAGTTCATGATCAAAGAAGGCCGCGTGATCACCGAGCCGTTCGAGACGACGCTGGCCGGGACAGCGGCGCGGATCGAGGGCTCGAGCGGGCTCGATCAAAGCCTCGCCTACACGATCGGCCTGGCGATTCCGCGCGACAGGCTCAAGGGCCCAGCGCTCAACGCGGTGAATGGGCTTCTCGGAAAAGTCGGCGCGCTGGCCGGCACCACCGTGCAGCTGCCGGATCCCGTGAAAGTGAATCTGCTTCTCGGTGGCACGGTGCCGACGCCGACCGTCAAGCTCGCGCTCGCCGGCGGTCCCGCCACCGGCTCACTCGGCGACGCGGCGAAGGACGCACTGAAGGACACGCTGCAGGAACAGCTCAAGACCAGTGCGCCGGACAAGGTCTCTGACCTCGCCGATCCTGCAAAGGCTGCAGAGAAAGCGAAGGAAGAGGCCGCGAAGCTTCTTGCCGAGGCCGAGGCGCAGGCGCAGCAGATTCGCGAGACCGCAAAAACCTCAGCCGACAAAGTGAAGAAGGAAGGCTACGAGGCGGCCGACAAACTCGTGGCGGAGGCCGGCAGCAATCCAATCAAGAAGGCGATCGCACAGAGGACCGCGTCGGCGTTGCGCAAGGAAACCGATCAGAAGGCGCAGAAGATCATCGACGAGGGCAACGCGAACGCCAACAAGCTGGTCGAGGAAGCGAAGAAAAAGGGCGGGGGATAGTCGGCTACTTCGCAGTTTTCAACGCCTTCAGTCTCTGTATCCTCGCGCCGACGCCTTCGAACGCCGCCCGCACCTTGTCCTCGAACGCCGCCGAGTCCGACCACACGTAGACCAGCTGGAACGTCGCGAGCGGAATGCGATCGTTCCAGCGCCGCTGATGTTCGACCTGGCTCTTCAGGGCCTCGTCAGACATCGATCCGGATTGTTTGTCCGAAAAGTTGTAGTCATGACGGCTGATCGGATGGTCCGGTTCGATGAAGCCGTAACGCGGACTGAGAAACAGCCAGTGCGTCGCCTCCGCGCGTTGCTGGCTCGCGAGCCATTCCTTCACCATGCGACCGCGGTACGCATAGAGGGCCGGCACGAACGACTGGGCGTCGCCGCTCGGGTCGTCGTCCCAGATCGTCGTCTTCGAGCCGCCGATGACGAAGAGCGTGCGCTCTTCCCGGGCGAGCGCGCGAAATGGTGATGCGGCGGGCGTGGCGACCGCCGTCGGACGCGGGCGCGGACGCTCGACGACGTCTTCTTCCTCGCGTGGTTCCTCGCGATCCTCCCGTGTGAGACGGGATTCGACGAAGTCGACCGGCGCGCCATCCGGCACCCACCACGCGTGTGTCGGGTAATTCGGCAGCGGCTGACGGCATCCGCATCGGACGGTGAACGGCGGCTGGCGCCGTTGAATCTGCTTCAGGTTAGTGGACGTGGAGGTGCCGCCCCAGAAGACCACCGTGCCGGCGTCGGTTTCACATTCAATCCACGTGTGGCCTTTGGGACTCTTGTTCAGGTCGCCGACTTCAAGAACTTCAAAAACTCTCGTCTCTGTTGGCTCGAGCGCCATGATCGCTCCACTGGTCGGACTGGGGCCGCCCCATCGTCTCACGGATCGCTGGTACGATCGCCCGTTGCCATGGCACGTATCGTCCTGACGTCCTGGGGGTCTTACGGCGACCTCTTTCCCACACTTGCACTAGCGGCAAGCCTCAAGGCGCTTGGTCACACGCCCGTAGTGGCTTCCTGTCCGTACTATCGGGAGCTCGTCGAGGGCGAAGGCTTCGCCTTTCACGGCGTGCGGCCGGACGTCGATCCAGGCCGCACAGACATCATCGAGCGCGTGATGGATCCGAACCGCGGGTCCGAGGTCGTCATCAAGGAGCTGCTCGTGCCCGCGGTGCGAGACGCCTATGCCGACCTCGAGCAGGCGGCAGAAGGCGCGGACGTCATCGTGAGCCATCCCGTCACGTTCGCCGCACCAATGCTGGCCGAGCGGCTCCGATTGCCGTGGATCTCGACGACGCTGGCGCCGCTTTCGTTTTTTTCGGTCACGGACTTTCCGGTGTTGCCGAATCTGCCGGGCCTCACGCAGCAACTGCGCCGGCTGGGTCCGTGGACATCGCGCGTGTTGATGCGCGTCGCACGCCGCATGACCGGACCGTGGACGGCACCGGTGACCAGCTTCAGAGCCGAGCTGGGTCTGCCGCCTGCCGCGGACCCGCTCTACGAAGGCCAGTTCTCGCCATACGGAACGCTGGCACTGTTCTCACGCGTGCTCGCCGAACCGCAGCCCGACTGGCCGGTGCGCACGCAGATCACCGGGTTTCCGTTTTTCAATCGCGCGATTCCAATGCCGGACGAGCTTTCACGATTTCTCGACGCCGGCGAGCCGCCGATTGCGTTCACACTCGGCACGTCTGCCGTCGGCGCCGCCGGTGGTTTCTATGAAGAGAGCGTAAAGGCCGTCATCGCGCTCGGCCGGCGAGCGGTGCTGCTCGTAGGCCTCAACGCAGAGAATCGGCCGCGAGATTTGCCGGCGAGCGTGATCGCCGTCGAGGCCGCGCCGCACGACGCGTTGTTTCCGCGCTCGGCCGCGGTCGTGCATCAAGGCGGCATCGGCACGACGGGCCAGGCACTCCGAGCCGGACGGCCGACGCTGATTGTGCCGCACGCCCACGATCAGCCGGACAATGCGTTCAGAACGGCACGAACGGGCTGCGCGCGTGTCTGCTATCCACGGCAATACAAGGCGGCACGAGTCGCCGCCGAACTTCGCACGCTGCTCGAACAGCCGTCGTACGCCGATCGCGCGAACGCCATTGCGCGCATCGTGCAGTCAGAGGGCGGTGCGGATGCCGCGGCACAGGCGATTGGGAAACTGCTGTACGTAGGCCGGACCTCTTAGGTCCGGCTAGATTTGCTTCTCACTCACGAGCTCATCCTTCAAGTACGCGTAGTAAATCGGCGCCGCGACGAGTCCGGCGAGACCGAACGCGGCCTCCATCACCAGCATCGCGATCAGCAGCTCCCACGCATGTGCGCGGACGTGCGAGCCCACGATGTGCGCGTTGAGGAAGTACTCGAGCTTGTGAATGACGACGAGGAAGATGAGCGATGCGATCGCGACGTTGAGCGACACGCTCAGGCTCAACACGACGATGATCGTGTTCGAGATCAGATTGCCGACGACCGGCAGCAGTCCGACGAGAAACACGACGGCGATCATCGTCTTCGCCAACGGCAGCTGAATGCCGGCAATCGGCAGCGCGATGACGAGGTAGATGGCGGTGAGCAGCGCGTTGACGGCGGAGATGCGGACCTGGCCGAAGACCACCCGGCGGAAGGCGTCCCCCAGGCGGCGTGCGCGTTCACCAAGCGATTGCGCGAGCGGCCCGAGCGAGCCGGGCCGTCCGGCGTCGTGGAGCGCCACGAGCGCCCCGACGCCAATGCCTACGATGATGTGCGCGAGTCCGCGCCCGGCTTCCGCGCCCGCATGCTGGACGGCGCCCGCGTGTTCGCGCAGCCACTGCACGGCCGTCTCCTTGAGCTCGTCCACATCCAACGGCAGATAGGCCACGATCCAGGCCGGCATCGTGGTGCGCCAGGTCTCGAGGACGTCGGCCATCTTCTGCATCAACGCCGGCACGCTGCCCGCCTCACTGCGCATGTAGATGACCAGACCGACGACCGCGAGTGTCAGCACCAGGACGATGCCGGTCACCAGTAGGCCCACCGCGACGAGTTTCGCAAACCGGCGCTGGATCCGGGCGATGCGCAGCTTTGGCTCGAGGATATGGACCAGCTCGTAGATCAGCAGTCCCGCCAGCAGCGCGGGCAGCAGATGCAGCCGCAGGACCAGAAACAGCGCGACGGCGGTGATGAGCCAGGCGGCGATGTCTGCCGAGCGCGTCGTGCGGTTGCCAGAAGCGGTCGTCATCCGTCACGACCTTACCCCATGGTGAGCTTTTGTCGGAGATAAGATCTGGTCCGTGACGATTGACACGACACCCAGCGAGCCCGCGCCGGAGACTGCCTGGCGGCAGCTCGATCCGGAGAGCGTGAAAGTCGGGCGCCTCGGCGGGTTCATTGCGGCTGCCATCGTGGGTTCAGTGTCGCTGCTCGGCTGCGCGATCATGTGGCTGACAGAGCCGGCGAGTGCGTGGCTGGCGTTGAGCCTGGCTGGCGGGGCCGTCGTGTTCACGTGCTTCGTTGCCTGGCTCGCGTGGGTCATGCCCGAGCGACGTTTTCGGTACACGCGCTATCGGCTCGATCATCTCGGCCTGCTCGTGCATCGAGGCCGGCTCTTCCACAGCGAGCTGGGCATGCTGCGATCGCGGATTCAGTATTCAGATGTCACGCAGGGACCGGTGCAGCGCGCCTTCGGCCTCGCGACGCTGTCGATTCACACCGCCGGCGCTCAGCATGGCGAGATCTCGCTCTCGGGCATCCGCATTGACGAAGCGCGGCGGCTGCGCACCGAACTGACGGGTTGGCAAAGTGACGACGTCGTCTAACACTCCGGCGGACGGAACCATTGGTCCCTCTCGGCTGCACTGGAGCTCGATCATCTTCAGGCTCGGGCCGACGGTCCGCAGCGCCATCACGCTTTTCATCCTGCTCGCGTTCGCTCGTGATTCCGTCTATCAGCTCTGGGGGCTCATCGCCCTGATCCCGTTCACGCTCGGATCGGTCGTCACCTACTTCACGCTGACCTACACGCTCGACGACGAGAAGCTGACGATTGCGGACGGCTGGCTGGAGAAGCGCGTTCGGCAGGTTCCGCTCAGCCGAATCCAGCATGTCGAGCTGACGCAGGGGCCGTTGCAGCGCCTCCTCGGCGTCGCCGAAGTCGCCGTGCAGAGCGGTGGCAGCCCCGACGAAGCGGAGGCGGCGTTGAAGGTGCTCGCGCTTCCAGACGCCGAGGAGCTTCGCCGTCGCATCGATCTCGCCAGACGGACCCAGCCGGCCGAGACGGCGTCCGCGGCCGACGTCGTGCTGCAGCTGACGACGCGCGACCTGGTTCTGTGCGGCCTCGCCCAGGGCCGCGGCTGGCTGGTGGTCGGTGGCGCGATTGCGCTCGCGTGGCAGGGCGCCGAGACCTTCAACATCGATGTGCCGAACGTCTTCGGACGCGACGAAGTTCGACAGGCCGTGCGTGGCGGCCTGGGCTGGATCCCGTCGATCGCGATGGCCGTGCTGATCGTGCTGGGCATCGCGCTGCTCTTCCGCCTGCTGTCGGTCGGCTGGGCGCTCGTCAGACTGCACGGCTTCACGCTGACGCGTGAAGGCGATCTGTTGCGGTCGCGCTACGGATTGCTCACGCGGTTCTCGGCCGCGATTCCGCGCGGACGCGTCCAGTTGCTGACGATTGTCGAGACGCCGGTGATGCGGCTTGCGGGTCGCGCGGCGGTGAAGGTCGAGACCGCTGCGAAGTTTGCGCAGAAGGAACACAGCGGTGGCGCACAGTGGCTCGCGCCGGTCATCGAGCGCGCACGCATTCCCGCGCTCATCGCCGAAGTGCTGCCGGGCATCGATCCGGAGCGGCTCGTGTGGTCGCCGGTCGCGCCGAGAGCCAGGGCCCGGATCTTTCGCCAGGGGCTGATCTTCTCGGCGATGGTGATTGCGATCGCGATGTTGGTGTTCGGCTGGTCAGGCCTGGCGCTGGTGCCGTTCATGGCCGCCCTGTCCTGGTTCGGTGCGCGCGGCGCGGCGCGAAGCTACGCCTACGCCGTGGGCGACGAGG
>Ga0105340_1001621_pt1 | contig 9949 bp, 10 predicted proteins | sample EasRivMeERMLT700_FD_89676 | JGI IMG/M metagenome (GOLD analysis project Ga0105340, IMG submission 89676) | Soil microbial communities from meander-bound floodplain in the East River, Colorado, USA - East River MetaG ERMLT700 | ecosystem: Environmental > Terrestrial > Soil > Floodplain | place... | reverse complement strand
TCTACGCATATGACCCCACCCTGGCACCGACGCTGTAAAAATTTTAGAGCCTTGCACTCAACTGGCTTGTCCTCGTTAGCCATGAGTTGAAATTTAATACCGTTTTCGTCTACCACGCTAAGCAACCAAGTCTTTACTTGCGCCCACTTAGAAGATTTCAATTCTAGCTTAGCATTCTCCGGTATCCAAAAGAGCTTGCTGACCGAAGATCGACCTTCAGTAATATCCACGCCCTTTTCTTTGCCCAAATGCTGCCAGCCGCTATCAGAAGTGCGACGACGGACATACTTAGGCTTACAACCCACCATCGTCTTAGGCTTGTTGATACAGAAACCAAGGATTTGAAATTGTGTATCATCACTAGCATCCCCTCTTATCCCAATGGACTCCAAGGCACCGACACTGGCAAGAGCTTCGATGCGAGATTTGTTAACCGCCCTACGCGTAGTTCTTTCCTTGAAGTCTTCGAGAGTTGAATATGGTTGTCCCGCAAGTATTTCTCTAATCGCAACCGGCCCAAGCCCTTTGACTCGGGACAACCCAACACGAATATTGCCAGAATTTCGGTCAAGTGTAAAACCTGCCCCTGATTGATTGACACAGGGCAGTAAAAACTTAAATCCTTCAGATCGTGCGGAGGCAATATACTTGGATTTCTCAGGGTAAGTGTCCAAGAGTGAAGTGAAAAACTCTGCTGAATAATGGCAACGTAAGAAGGCGGATCGAACTGCAAGAGTACCGTATGAGGTAGCGTGTCCTTTGTTGAAGCCGTAACCTTGGAAAGCTTTGACGTATTCCCAAACTCCATCGGCCTCATCCTTTGTCATCAATTTCAAAGCCCGCTTGTAAAACTTGGGACGAATCTTTTCGAAAGCTTCTTTAGCCCCGCGACCTACTCCCTTCGCTACCTTGATCGCTTGGTAAATGTCGTCAACCTCTTCGTCTGACATTCCCACCGCGTAGGCGATTTCCATTGCCTGTTCTTGAAAAATTGGCACTCCATGAGTTGGGCCGACAATTTTCTCGACAATTTCATGTGGGTACTCAACGGACTCTAGCCCCTTCCTACGCTTGTTGTAGACGTTGTGTTGCTTCTCCCTGGTAAGTGCCGGACGGTAAATCGCCACAGTGTTAATTACGTCATGGACATTTTCAACTTCCACCTCAATGCAGCCACGCCGGTTTTCTTTTCCTTGCAGAGTAAACACTCCCTCTGTCTTCCCTGCTCGAAGCATTTCAAATGTTGCCGGATCATCTAGAGGTATTTGCTCTAGGTCAAGGGAGTCCTTTCCGATCATGGATAGCACACGCTTAATTACAGACAATGAACGCAAGCGAAGGAAGTCACCTTTAACTAACCCGAAGTCTTCCAGAGATTTCAAATCGAACTGAGTAACCAGCTTTCCGCTCGACGCTATGAAGTACCCAGGCACCCATTCGTCTGCCCTACGATGCTTCGTACCAAACAACCAGCCGCAGGCGTGCTGCCCTACTGACTTCACCTGATCGAACATGGTGGACGCTAGCTCATATAGCTCGGGATAGTCCTCCCTGAGAATTTCATAAGCGTCAGCCTCTTCGTCAACCATGCCTGAGTCGATCATTTGAGGTAACAGCTTTGAAATTTCGTCTTGGGTTTCCTTAGGTACACCTAATGCGCTAGCTGCCGCTCGGAATGCAGAACGGTTAGCCTGTGTGCCATAGTTGCAAATTTGCACAACCTGACCTTCTCCCTCTAGCTTGTCCATTCGCTCATTCACGTAGACCATGAAATCCTCAAAGCGTTCTTTTTCAATATCTACGTCAATGTCCGGCAATTTCTTACGAGCCGGATTAAAAAATCGAGAGAAGGTCAGACCGTACTCAATGGAATCTATGTCGTGAATTTTCAGACAGTAACAGAGGATACTGTTCGCAGCCGACCCTCGGGTGTTTGTAAGAATACCCTCGTCTTTTGCATGAATGATGAAATCAGACAGGAGCAAAAGATAGTGCGCGAATTCGCCCATGCTTCCAAGCTCATGTTCAAATCGCTCCCTGGCACGCTCTCCGTGCCGTTCAACGAGTACCTCCAAACGAGCGCTACACCGCTTTCGTATTTTCTCGACAGGATTTTTCTTTCCTGAAAATGGTATCGAGTAACTGAACTTGTCAAGAGGATCGAGTTCGATGTTCGCCTCCCTGACAATTTCACCAATGCTTTCAATGGCTTCAGATGGAATTCCATCTAGTGCTGCCTCCATATTCCTCATGTAATTTGCATAGTAAGAATAGTCTTTCAAGTAACCTGAAATCAAATGCTCTTCTGACTTGCTGTAGTGCTCATCATCCCTGTGTCTCCAAGCAGCGGCGAGCATTGCTATGTGTGCCTTGCGCTGCTTAGGTGATTGAAAATGAGAGTCGTTTGTCAGACAGAGGGGTGTATCAGTTGTTCGTGCAAGTCTGACAAGGCTTTTGCGAATTCGGTTTTCTGACTCGATGAGCCTGTCATATGCTTCAAGTCCCGCTCCAATGAATTTATCAATCGCGTGGTTTTGTATTTCCACATACACATTCGGAAATACTGAACGCAAAGCTTGAATGTAAGTCTGAGCACCTTCAAGTTTCACCCCCTGGCTTAGGTTTACACAAAGCTCACTTCCCATGCACCCTGATAGAATTACATTATGATGAAGAGGGTGCGTAGCCGAATCCACCATTGCCTCTAGTGAGATACGCGGCTTGTAATAATGGTTCTCGGGCTGGTGAGACAACGTGTTCCAGGTCACAAGATTGAAATAACCCTCTTTAGAAAGGGCCAATACAGTCAAGTGAAATACAGGCTTGCGAACTTCCTTGTCACGTATACCAAATGATTCATCGGGTACAACGTAAAACTCGCATCCGAGGATCGGTTTGATCCCTGCTTTTTTACAGGCTTTGTAAAAAGGAGGGACGCTGCCCATCCAACCGTGCTCCGTCAGACAAGCAGCGCCCCATCCCAATTCAACCGCCCTATCCACGACCTGCTGCGGCGTTCCAGCCCCGTCGTAAAGGGAATACATGCTGTGAACATGCAAGTCAGGATAGGGTGACTTTTTCATTTAAGACCAAACACCAGCAGACTTAATTCTTTCATTGTTACGTGCAAGCGCAGTTTTCAAGTCCTTGTCGTGTACCGGATAATCTTCTTGAAAAGAACTCAGAAGATTTTCCAATGTGGCTTCAGGTGAACCTTCCCCACCCGTTTGATAAATGATCCCTCGATCACAAATGTTGTTGCTGTAGGGTTCTGAAAATTCCAACTTGCCACCCCAATTAGATTCTGACCCCTTATCTAGTTCTAGGTGCAACACTTTACTGCATTCAAACCAGTAAAGTTCCAGAGCAAAATATCTTTCCCAAATGTCCTTCATAGTTATCCCTTCACACCCGCCTTACGAGCTACCTTGATCGAAGGCGTGCAGTCCTTGAGCTTTTTCAAAACCCTAGCCTTGACTGCTACGGACGCGGGCTTTGCACCGATCATAATTTCCTCACCCGTTGCCGGGTTACGTCCCTTCCTCTTCTTGCGCGCTGGCTTGATTTTCACTTCTACCTGCACTAGCGTACCAAGCTTCACCTTCTGGCCCTCTTCAATCTGCTCCAACACAATCTCTTCCCATGCGTTGAAAACATTCTTTACAGTACCGGCAGGAAGACCAACCTCTTCTGCCACGAACTTAGCCATTTCACTTTGAGTAAGCAATTTATCCTCCTGGTATGTGTCAGGGGTGACGCTCGACGAGCTTGGCCGCACCGCCGGATTACGTCACCCCCAACCTTTTACAAACTATTTCTTGGTCTTACCCTTGGTAGTCTTGCCCTTCGGCCTACCACGGGTCTTTTTCACCTTGATAGACGTAATGATCCAGTCGCCTTCGTCGTCCTGAATAGCCTCGACGTTGACGGCGGCACCCTTTTTCAGTTCGTCAGCATCCCACTCGACACCTTCACCGAACCACATTTTCACCTTACCGTCATCGTTCTTTACGTCGATTGTTTCCTCAGCCTCATTCAGTTTAACCACTTCATAGGCACCTGAAACTTCCGCAGGCTCATCGTCAGTGTCTTCGGCATCGTCATCGTCAGCCTCTTCATCGTCTTCGTCTTCCTCTTCATCTTCATCATCATCGGACTCGTCTTCGTCGTCTTCCTCTTCATCATCGTCCTCGTCGTCGTCTTCATCATCATCATCATCATCGTCTTCTGTAATTGCCTTGCCCTTCTTTTTAGGCTCTTCCTCTTCGTCGTCGTCATCGTCTTCATCATCGTCTTCATCGTCTTCCAAGGCGGCTACAGCCTTCAGCCTTTCCATCTGTACCTGCAACTGACGATCTACCAGCTCAGGCAATGCCAATTCCGCTACCAACTTCATCAGCTTTTTCACTTCAGCCTTTGGCAGACCCTTCTCACCAAGCGTCTTCACCCTGTACTCGCCACGGTCAGTCAGACGCTTAATGCGGAGCTTCTTACCAAGCAGTCCACCCTCATCCTCTGCCTCGTCAGCAAGAGATTCAGTGGTATTGAAATTGGCAGTGAATACCTTCAACTGCTCTTTCTCATTGGCGTCAGGGAAAAACCAAACAGTCAGAGCGCGGGTTGCAGGATTGTCATTTATCTTGCAGAACGGGCAACGATCCCCGGCACAGGGAACGTATGCGTTCGCCTGCTTGTCATAATGGTCGTAATATTCAAAGTAACCGGGGTTATCCTTTAGCTCCGGGTCAGGCTCAAAGAGCGCGTAGCCTTTGAAATCTTCATCCGTCTTCAAACGCATATATACAGAGGGCCGCTTACGATCCTCTTTGGTCTTAACACGACGTACTGTAACTGTACTTTCTTTCTTCTTAGCCAAAATTCCTCCTGGTTATACTCGGGCTAGTTGTCCTGCTTTTGCCATGAATCGTGAAATTGGTATAGCTCTTTCGATAGCGGTTTCAACCTCCCTTCTATCAAGTTCGGCAGGGTCATTTCGCCCAGGGGGATACCTGACAACGTAAATCGGGTATTTTCCAAGTCGCCTCGCTGCAATTTCAATCCCATGCACCCCGGCGAAATCCCTGTCGAAAAAAGTGACAATTCTACGAGGCCGTAGTCTGGAAACAATACGACACTGAATTTCACTAATTCCGGTTCCGAGGCAGGCGACGACATTGCGGTACCCGTGCTGCGCGAGCCGTATGGCATCCAAACTCCCTTCGACTAGGATCAGGCCGTCAGATCGTATCACCCCTGAGTCAGTCGCGCAAGCCCCAAATAGCAGGGAATTCTTGCTTACGCCCTCAGGGGCATAGAGATATTTGGGGTACTGGCTCTCTAAAACAGCACGTTTAATAAAGAATCTTGTAATTCCCCGTAAGTCTTTAGCTGGAATCACAACGCGCTTTTCGTCCTCGTCCCACCTTAAATCCCAATTTGCAATTGACCCAGGAACGATCCCACGGCTGGCGAAATAGTCAAGTGCGACGGGAGGCAGGTATTGAGAGTAAGTGTTGAAAACAATTGGAGTTGGCCGGGAAGCTGTTCTAGCTGCAATTTTTTCTCGTTTGACATTGCCTGAACTATTTCTAGTCCTGTAACCCAAAATAAGCTTTTTGGCTTTTCGGGCATCGCACCCCTCAATCATTGAAATTGCATGGGTGTAAGTTCCCGATATTCCACATTGTGCAAAACAATGCACCAACCCGTCCACGACGTTGATTTGAAAATGCCTCTTCAATGTATCGTGTTGCGGATTGGGACATTGCACAAGCGGCAAGAACTTTCCGTCCACGATCATGTTCGGAGGAAACTCAACATAACTCGACCATAGCGCAATCGAATCAATCTCCCGCCCACGAAATTTCACGGCAGATTGCCGTTTTCTTTAGCTTCCATTGCCTTGCGTTTTGCAGCACGAGCTTTCAAAACAAACTTGCCTACCTTTTCAGGGTCGCGGTTGTCACGTTTGTCAAGTGCGGTTGAATGTATTTCAAGCTGCTCGGGGGTATAGCCTCGGCCATGAGCCTTGTGATCGTGGACTAGATTCCCTTGTGGCCCTTGCGTGTACGCCTTGAATGGATCGACAAGCTCGGGCTTGGGCTTAGCTTTTGGCTTGTTCTTTTGAAAATGCTCAAACTGCTTGAACTCTTCCCACTCTTCCATGAGAGTGTCACTCATTGCGGTCGCCTTCGCCCTTTGTAATCTCAATCGGAGGCGCAGGTACTTCCTTAGTGACACCCTTTCTAAGAATTTCAACTCCCTTCTGTTCCTCACCATGAATCTTCGTACCCGGCTGCTCTTCGGGGGCACCGATTACCTTTATAATTTTCTCGGTCATGCTTCTACCTCCTGCTCGGCCTTTTTCAAGGCTTTGGCAACTTCCTCTACCATTTCAGGGTCGTAGCCATTGGCATAGTCACCTTTTATTTCAGTTATGTCATCCATCTTGCCGACATTCGGCCAAAAGGCTATTTCAAACTTGAACGACTCACCGTATCTGTTCTTGGTGCAGTTGACTTTCATCATTCGCTCTTCTGAGAAATGCTTAACACCAATTACAGTATCCGCCTCTTGTGCAGGAGCATCACTCCCAAAGCTTGAATCCTTTGACGGCGGATCGCCTCGGGTTCCCATCAGAGCACGGTTAGCCTGGTTAGAAATTACAATGGGAATGTTGTAGCCCTTGCTCAAATCCTGAATGTTGTCAACCACGTCCTGAATCTCTTCATGCTTCAACTGCCGTTTACGTGGGTTCTTTAGCTTGTAAATTGGATCTATGATGACAAGCTCCAAGCCAAGGTCGTCAATGCGTGTCTCTATGTAGCTCGGGGTCATCTTGTCCCGCCGGTACTTCTGAGTGAACAAGCATATCTCGCCTGGCAGGGTTTCGCAGAACTCTAGGAACCGCTTATAGGATTTCAAGTTGTATCCTCGTCCATCCATTAACGCACGATTGCGAAACGCCCCTTTCAGGTTTAGCTCTGCCTGCACTCTCGGGTCGGCAGACAACAAAGTTGAGAATCGGCAACGATGCTGACGCTCATTCATTTCCGGTGAGAAAAACCCTACACGCCTACCGTCGAGCATTGCCGTAACTGAAAACTTGGCATTCATCATTGACTTGGCATCGCCGGGTCTACCCAAAATGCAGTACAGGGTTCCACCTTGTAAGCCGCCCCAATGATGGTCTAGATTTTTCAATCCTGTAGGAATACCAACTGTCTCGCCATTCTCTAAAAGGATTGATACACGTTTCTGCTCGTCTAAATGGTTCCGCCAATCGGATTTAATCAATACGTCCGAGGCAGGAGCATGAACGCGAATTACATCTGCAAGCACTTCTCTCAGGTTTGTAGCCTTCTCAACCGCATTCTCATGGTCAAGATCAATTTCAGTATCGTCCAAGGCCGCTCGCAAGGAGACATACGCTCGTTCCTGCTTTAACTCTTCTATCAGGTCTTGGACTCTCTCACCTGACTGTACCCATTCAAAGTAAGGGAATTTCTTTTTGAACCGACGTACTGTGATTGGCAACCGTTTCTCTGCTTGCATCGACAACCATGAAAACTCTTCGTCGTATTCGTCAAAGTCCTCTTGTGTGACTCCTGCCTGGAATGCTTTTTTAACCGATCCTTCTGCAACAAGCTCTGCGATCAAGAAACTCTCTACTGACACATTTGTCCTCTCTCCTGTAGAAATTTTCCCTTTAACGTTACGCGCGCCTGCTTTACTCTAATATGAAAACCTCCTTGAAGTATTAAAAAAAGAGTTCTTGCTAATAATGAAATATAGAGAATAGAAATATATAATTACTTAGAACTTATTTACCCATATCTCCCCCCTACCCCCCTCTTTTCCCTAAACCGAATTTCAAGAGTGAGTAGAGAATAGCTAAGGGAGCCAAGATACCTGAATTTTCATTGTAACCACCCCGGAATTCAATGAAAAAAGCAGATACCTTGGACTCCCTTGCCCTACAGAAAGAGAGCGCCCAAAGCGTTCCCTTGCGAAGTGAAGCATACAACCGTTGCGAAACCTTGTCAAGAGAGCGATTCTAAGCCTTTCTAAGCCTTCTGTAGCTCTAAGACGTATCAGAACCACCCTCGATTCGTTTAACGTCTGAGAAGAGCTTTGAAGGGGGCTATACAAGGGCGGGCAGTACAACCCCCTTCGTTGCTTCCACCCCTACAGGGGTAGACTTTGAAATTATGAAATAGCTCCACCATTGGGCTTTAGGTTCACAAAGCCCCATACACCACCAAAAGCAGTAACAGTGGCAAGCACAATCCCAATCCATGTTGCATCAGAAAAGCCTGACAAGCTTCCACCATTTTCAACAGCAGCAGCATAAGTCATTCCACCGCCGGTCATAACAGCAGCAAAGAAAGCCCTGAGGCTAGTTTTCAAGAATGTCATTCTTCACGCTCCATCGTCTTCGTCGGGTGCTTCATCATCCTTCTTTTCAACTACAGCCTCGTCAGTACCAACACCATCGCTAACCGGCTGGTCGGGCTGTGCTTCAGGCTGCGCTTCTTTCTCTTCCATTTCCATTTTTTCCCTTCGGTTAGATTAATCCGCAATTTCTCGCGGTAGTCGGCCACGGATAAAAGCCCCGCCCTGAAGCCCTGGCTTTTTCTGCGACCCACATTTGGGTCAATGGGTGCCAGTTATCCGCCGTGCCCCATTTTTGTAAAGCTTGCCACCCATACGTGCGCTGGAACTGCATATCCATTTGCAACCCGCCGTAATAGGGAGCGTTAGGATCGTTCCAGGCACCTTCGCCCCTGTGAATGCACATCCACTCATTGTAATAAGGTACGGCATGGGCACGTTTCTTTGCCTCAATACGGCGCTCGCTCCACGTCTTTGCGAGCCAGCGAAGGTATTGTTTGCTGTTGGTTGCTTTTTCAGCAAATACAGTTTTTGTGGTTGAGGCAAGACGTACCTCCTGCCAATGCCATGTTTGTTGCCTGTGCCAATTTACACCTGCTCGTAATTTGTAAACACTTGCTTCAGATGCTTGGGCTGTGTTTGTCGCGGCAGTAATAATGAAAATACTGACGCTTAGTATCAGCAGCTTACGCAGCAAAATTTACCTCCATGTAGTTTACAGAGCACCCGCCTTCGGTCGGGTTTCTTTCTACCACCCCCTTTGTTGTGTAGGCAGTCTGCATGGTCTGTCACGCTTTGTCAAGACCCTGGCCCTGCACATGGTGAGTCGTAGTAATGGGTTGTACGCAAGGGTGGCGCTGACCCTTTGTAAACATTATTGGGAAACACGTTGTTTACGCCCTTAAAGTTATTAATGCAGCACCACTGTTGGCCCTGGAAAATCGTATTGCGTACAGTCACTTCCTCAGTGCCTTCATCGAGATTGACCCCAATGCAAGAGGACTCGATAACACTGTCCTCTAGGACTACCTTCTTGGCCCCTGGAATGGAATCCCAATCAGGATCAGCCCACTCACAATGAAAACCAACCTCTGTAGTCGGGCCTAGGTAAACTCGTTTCCAAATACAAAATCGGTTAAAATGCTCTAGGTAAATTCCAAAGACCAATTCCCCTGTAACAGTTACATCTTCAAGGAAAGACGCATCACAGTTGGTCGCTGTTTCTATTCCTCCTGCCAGTCCACCCTTGTCTGACGCATAACCCAAATTCTGATGAGCGTGTATCCGCTTAGCGTTTGTCCTCATGCCAATGAAAATTGGCACTTCTGCATTTCCGTTTGAACCGTTCGGATTATTTTTCCAAACACAGTCTTCAGCATAAACATCTTCAACTACAGCAGGGTTAGCAGGAATATAGGTATAGCCTGGTTGCCCCCAAGCGGCAATGCGAAGACCGAAGTTATGAAATTGCCCGATCCTCAATCTTTTAGCTGTACCTTCTAGGTAAGCATATAGGCCCGCACTGATTGTATCACTGCCTCTGAGTTCACAGTCC
>Ga0105340_1001619_pt1 | contig 9962 bp, 18 predicted proteins | sample EasRivMeERMLT700_FD_89676 | JGI IMG/M metagenome (GOLD analysis project Ga0105340, IMG submission 89676) | Soil microbial communities from meander-bound floodplain in the East River, Colorado, USA - East River MetaG ERMLT700 | ecosystem: Environmental > Terrestrial > Soil > Floodplain | place... | reverse complement strand
CACCTTCATTCTCCTCTACCGGGTGGGTCGACTGGCTAGGTCGGCCCGCCCATTTTTATGCGGCTATGCAGTCAGCGTAGCGCACCCTGATCTGCTCTGCAAAGGAGGATTTGCGGCCGATCAATTGAGCTGCGAGGGGTTGATGGTACTGCCATTCCTTCCCCGAAATCTTGCGGATGACGCTGATCTTGAAGCCATAGATCGCCTCGACCAGTTTGCACTTGAGCTTCCACTCGGGGGTCTCCATCCCCTTCACTTCCTCGACGATCGGGATACCCCTCGGGTCGATCACCTCCGGCCCGTGCCAGCGAAAGCGATGGTCGCAACGATAGGTGCATATCTGTTGGTTGTTGACGGTGATAATGAACGGCACCTGCGTCTCCAATCGGGACACCAGGCCGCGCGCCTGCATGTCGAGCAGCTGCTCGTAACGAACAGCCTCTGCCTCGGATGCGCACCATGTCTCACCGACATGCCTGCCACGGGCGTTGTATTTCCCTCTCTTTGAAGCACGCCATACAGTGCCAGCTTCGTCCGTTATCATCTGTCCAGCTGGGCCAGGCTGCACCGCAGGCGCAAGCCCGAGGCTTTTTATACGGCGTGCTCTTGTTGGCATGGTGCCTCACTGTTGTTCCTCATCCCGGACTACCACTAGCCTCGTGCCAAGGGTAGATGCCCAGCACATCATCATGAATGCACCGGGCAAGCGCTTGAAACTTTCCCAGGCTGCGACCTGGTGATCGCTGACGCCGAGGATGCGGTCGAGTTGTTGCTGGCTGACACCAAGCGCCCGCCTGCGGGCAGCCAGTGCCCTGATCATGTCACCGTAGAAGCGTCGCTCGATCTCGGTTGGAACATGGCCCCGGCTTGAGGCGACGATCCGTTCTATCGGCGATATCTGTGCCCGCCCGGTTGCCATGGAAACGGGTATGTCCCACGGCAACACGGGTTAGGCAATGCTAGTCCGTAGTCGCGGACTCGATCGTCAACTGCGGCTGGTCTGCGCAAGTCAGTGACGATGCTACTTGATGTTGGAACTCGCGCGCGGCCTGGTTGAATGCCTTGACGGCGATCGGGTTGACGATGCCGAGGATACCTTCAACGATCTCGGCGGTCAGTTCCAGGCGAATGTCGGGCTGGTAGGTAGACCCGCCATCCTTCAATATGATGTGCGCGATGAACGGATAATCTTCGCTGCCTTTCTCGTACGAGGCACGCTTCTTCACAGCAAACTCGACAATCTCCATAGGTTTTCTCCTTCGCTTATCCACAGGGTTATACCCCCCACCTGCCAAGGAGAGCGTGGCAGGCAGGGGGTACGGGCGGGAGGAGAACCATCAACCCCGCCCTGTTCGATTAGCAGTGGTCGCTAATGCATACGCGGGTTGCTTCCCCCTCGTTCTCGATTGCCGTGGCAACCGGATCACGCAGCAGTCTGACCAGTGAAGCTCCGACCTTGTGCTCGTCACTTGGTTCGTCCGGCTTGTCGGCTAGGAGTTTCAGATGGTATTCCATGCCGGTGGCAGCGACGACGAGGTCATCCTCGGTCACCTTCTCACGGCCATTGGCAATCATGCCGAGCTTGCTACGCTCGACCACTTCGCGAATGGTCGCCGGGATATTGCCGGCCAATTGCTGGCCGACAACTTCGAGCCCTTCCTTCTTGTCGATCAGCGACCGCCCGTAGATACGGATCAACCGCTGCACGGCTTCGGCGTCGGGTGCCTTGACGCTGATCACCGCATCGAGCCTGCCCGGCCGGAGCATCGCCCGGTCGAGCTTGTCGACGTGGTTGGTGGTCAGCACCGTGATCACCTGGCTGTTCTTGCTGAGCACCCCGTCGATGGTGTTGAGGATGTCATTGCCCTGCTGGTCACGGGTTGCGACCACCCGGTCGATGTCCTCGGCGAACACCACCGCCGGGGCGTAGCGCTGGGCAAACAGCAGCGCGTCCTTCAATGACCGCACGTCATCGAGCAGGATGTAAGTCCAGCCGGTCTCGACGCAGACACGGCTGGTAACTGCCGCCGTCATCGTCTTGCCGGTACCGTACGGTCCTTCGAGCAGGATGCCCCTCTTGAGGGGAATCTTGTTACGGATGCACGCCTCGGTGTGGCGGATCGGTGCCCACAATGCACTCTCGACCACGGACAATGCATCGGCATTGAGGACCAGCTCGTCAGGCTTGATCGCATCGGTGTCGATGAACTCGGGTGGCTGGTTCAAGTTGAGGTTGCCGTTGGTATCGGACTTCAACCGGATCGCCTTGCCCTTGTAGATGCTGTCGGTCTTGAGGATATCACGGGCGAGGTTGGCCAGCTCCTTGACCACCGCAGCCTCGCGCTTGCGGACCTGTCCGGTGATGATCAGGCACCACCCGTTGGGACCACCCGGAAAACGGTGGGTCTCGATCGGGTTCTCGACACCGGGCAGGGTGAACTGGCCGAACGGTACCTGCACCTGGTCACCCGGCTTGGGCCCGGTCTTGACCGTGATCAGGTCGGGCTGGACCGGACCGAACCACGTCATCTTGGGAGTCGGCGATGCCCAGCCATACTTGCGGCGCATGGCGATGTTGAGGGCGACGATGGCGTCCTCGGGGTAGGCATCGATGACCTCGTGGACATCGAGCAGGGTCTCCTCGTCCTTGGCCTTGCGTTCCAAGGCAGCGATGGCCGTGCGCAGCGGCATCGGGGTGGGATCATCGGGGAGGGTGATCTTCGAGCCGACATAATCAATGTCGACATCCTTGCGGGCCCACACCTTGGCCCTTTCCTTCTCCGACTTCTGGCGGTTGGCGGCTTCGGTCTCGAAGTCTTCGCTCATATCCATAGCTTGCAGTTCTCCACTTCCTTGCGCGCGAGTTGAACGAGGGACGCGCGCGTCTCCCTATCTCTTGAGATATTTCTTCTTGAGGAGCAGCCTCTCGCTCTCCTCGATGCCGTTGACGACAGCGTCGACGAACACCACCATCGCACTGTCCTTGATCCGGATGCCTTCCGGAAACTCGGGCAGGACATGACGCAATAGTATCTTGAACGCGACACCGATGGTGGCGATGGCGTGGGCGGTGCCGTCGTTCTCGTTGCCAGCACCCCACTCGTTGGCATTCTGGATGATGATGTCGCCAACCTGCTCGACCAGCTCCTCGATGCTGCCGATGGCATGAGCTGCGCTGGCCTCGTTGATCTTGTCCTTAGCTGCCATCGAGGTGCTCCCGTGCCATGCGGAACGAGGAAGCCAGGCCATTCATGAACAGCTGCTCGACATCGGGGTCAGCCATGGTCGGGTCCTGCCTGCAATTGTCGACTACCAGCTGGCCGATCGCCATGTTGATCGAGGCGCAGTTGGCTGCGAACTGGGAGTTGGGATCATCAGGGAACAGCTCGCGGTTCATCGATCGGATTGATGCGACCAGTGCCAGCGCACGCGGCAGCATCTGGCCGAACGTGTAAAGCGCGGCCTTCTTGATTTTGTCGTTGTCGATATGGGGCATGCTTGTTCCTTGGTTACAGACAGGAGTCGAATGTCTTGCCCTGTCGTGCCTGTGCGGCACCCGAGTTGAGGGAGAGGACGAGCAGTTCCTCGTCTCCGTCCTTGAGCAACGGGACTTCGTCATAGACACCGCGCACCATCATGCGGATGGCAACGGCGAGCGAAGCGAAGGCGTGGCTGCTGGCTTCATCGGCGCTGTGACCGGCCAGCTCCCAGCTCCTGGCTTCTTCGATGATGATGTCGATCAGCGGCCTGATCTTGGCGGCGATGATCGGGGTCATGTGTGCACCTTCGCCCATGTTACAGCCGCTCCCTCTTGCACTGGTCGCAGTCGCACTGTTCCTGGGCCGAGTTCATTCCCCGAGCGAGGCAGTCGAGCCAGTTCTCGATGCAGCAGGCGGGGTCCTCGATCAGCGAGGGATATTTGCGGGCGAGCATGTCGATGATCATGACGATGCTCATCCCGACACCGGTGCCGAGCATGTCGGTGAACAGCTCGTCGTCGTCGCTCGCGATCTGGCGGGAGTTCTCGGCAATGGCCAGCGCGGCGGACTTGATCGGGTCGCTGAGTTCCATCCGCATGTGCATCGATGCGGCCTTGGCCCTGAGGCGGCTGAGTTCACTGGCATGCATGATTGGTTCTCCTTATTGGCTGACATCGCGCTGGGCGAAGAACAGCATGGTGCCGAACTTGACGGCGGTGGCGTAGTTCTCGTCGAACAGGTCGCGGGTCTTGCCCTCGCTCATTTCGGGGCAGCGGCGGAGCAGCGTGTCGACGAATAGCTGGATGGCGATGCCACCATAGGCAAACTGGTGTCCGCCGATGGTGCTGGCCGGGCTGGCAGACAAGGTTTCTACGGCACCCTTCTTGATCGTCTCGACCAGTGCATCGAGGTGAGGCTGGATGTCAGCCCGTGCCTTGGCAGTGAGGCCTTCGACTTCCTTCTTCATGTGGTTCTCCTTGGCGCGCGTCCTAGTTGAGGATGATAGCAAGGCAGGTGACGAGCATCACGCAGCCGAGCTGGAAGTTGGGGTTGCGGAATATGGTCATTATCCCTCCTTCATGTGCTGGATAGGACAGCGGCAGCGACGACTGCCTTCCGCGTTTAGCCCCCACTGGTGAAGGTGCGCGCGCCACTGTCCAATGCAGGACTGAATGTTTCCCGAGTTGAAGGGACGAGTTGTAGTTTCGTCATCCCTGGCCCTTGAAAAGGGCCCTCCCGCCCCCGGTGCCACGCGGACACCGAGGACGAGAGGGACCCATCGGCTGTGCGAGGTGGTGCACGGCCGAGTCGGGAGCCTAGCGAAGCCAGGCTCCCTTAGCGGTGACGGTTACGAGCCAAGCAACGCCTTTGCCTTGGCGAGGACCGGGTCGAGCACCTGACCAGCGGCGGGCACCGGGATCGCAACCGGGGCAGGCCGACGCTGTTCGTACGGGATGTACGGACGGCCGGTCAGGTCGACGTAGATGTCGTGAGCAGCGTCACGGAGCATCTGCGCGTGGCTGATCTGGTCAACGATGACATCGGCCCACCGGGTCTTGCCGTCGATGAAGCTCATCAGCTTGGTCGGGTCCTGCGACCGCTGCATGTTGGTCATGGCGGAGCGGATGTCCCGCTTCAACCCGTTCAGCTCGTCGTTCGCTCGTGAGAGCGAGAAGTCGAGCTGCCGCAGGACTGCGTCCAGCAGGCCTGACTGCATCCGGCCGAAGCGGTTGGCAACGCGGCAGCGGACGGTGATAACCTCACCATCCTGTTCTTCGCTGGCGTACTCGATCTCGCGGTCGCCGTCGGCGGCCGGGATGTTCACGTCGAGCGTGGTCGAGTAAGCGAGCAGGTGAAGCGCCTGCTTGATTGCCTCGACGCACTGCTGCGGCTCGGGGTTACTGTCGGCCAGCTGCGGCTGCGGATCGTGCTGCACGCGGTAGATCGCTGCACCTTCGAGCTGCTGCGAGTTGCTACCCTCAATGCCACCCGGCAGCTTCTCGTCAGCCTTGGGGTTAACGGCGGCAGCGGCGGTCTTGTCAGTCGTCTTGTTACCCATGTTCATTCTCCTTCATTCACATTTCTTTTTCACGCATGAGGGGAGCGGCCCGTAGGCCGCGCCCCGCACTCGTAAGGGGCGCGCGCCGAAGGGTCCGACCCGACGGCGACACGCCTGTCTTCATCCTCGTGCCTTGGCGAAGTTGCCTTGGCTTCTGAGAACAAACTCGCGGAACTTGGGATCGGTCTTCATCAACCGATCAAACTCGGCCTCTGCGTCAGCGAGGAACGCCTCCATCGGGTCGAGGTAGGTCAGTCCCTCCTCCGGCTGGAGCGGGACGAGCAGGTCCATGACCAGCATCGCACGTACAATCATCTTTCATTCCTCTCCATCTTGCGGCGAATGCGCTCGACGATTTCCTGCCATTCGTTGGCGGCGGCGTAGTCCTTGCGGCGTTCTGCCATGATTGCGGCAGCCATGGCGGTAGCCATGTCGCGACGGTCCTTGGTGTTAGGCACTTGCTTCCTCCGTTAGTTCGACAAGGGCGAGAGCGAGCACCTTCAAGTGGCACTGCGCTTCGTCGATTGCGTCTTTGTGGGCAGCGCTTCCGTAGGAAGTGCGGTGTTCGCGGACGATCATGCGTTGCTCCAGTTCGCTCTCGAACCAGTCGTGCAGCGCAAGCGCGATCTTTTCGAGCTTGTCAGACATTGGCTGCCTCCATCAGTTTCTTGACGACCTCGTGGCACCTGCCAGCGGTCAGTTCGTACTGTTCGGTCGTCTGGTTCTTGTGGAGCCTTAGCTCCGCGAGAATCCAGCCACGCAGCGCGATGAACAGTGCATCGTGCTTCTTCATTCGATCAGACATCCAGTATCTCCCACGCAGACCAAGCAAACAGGACGACGGACACGGAGCATCCGACAACCCCGACGAACGATCCAAGCTCCGCGAAGCCTTGGATCAGGTAACCCATCATCGCCGCAGCGAAGATGCAGGCGAGCACGGCAAGGCGCTCGATCATCGAGTGTGTCACTTGTTGACCTCCTCACAGCGGTAGTTGGCGGCACCGTGGGTCATGCGATCGGCCTGGTAGACCATGCGCATGCATTCCCGTTCGGTGATCCGTTCGGCGACGAAGTAGTCCTGCCCATCGAACTCGATGAACAGCGACCACGTTGTCGGTTCGGGCGTGTCGGTGCATGCCGTGAGGCAGGCAGCCGCAGCCAGTAGGGCGAGGACGCGCGCGCTCATGCTGCCATCTTCTTGAGCTTGAGTGCGATGTCGACGAGGTTGGCTCTCACGGTCGGGCAGGTGGCCTCGCGATAGCGGTCACGGAGCATTTCCAGTGTTTCGTCGAGCTGCTTCTTCTCTACCTTGGTCATCGTCTCATCCTTATTGATTGGCGAACCAACATTCGGTTCACTTTCTTAAGGATTCCCCGGTCGTCCAATGACGCGCGAGCAGCTGAGAGTATGCAGCAAGTTCAATGGGTTCCTTGTGTCCGGTTGACATAGGCAAATGTCTGTGGGCAGCCTCGCGCGGAGAGAGGGACGAAGCTATGAACGCGCATCATAACCTGCTCGATGACAGGGAGACGCTCACGTCGAGGTTTCCCCAGCTATCGTCCAAGCAACTGAGCTTCGTTGCTATCTATGTAGCCAATGGCGGTAAGGGTACGCACGCAGCCAAGGAAGCAGGGTACGCAGAGGCAAGCGCACACGTCGAGGCGCATCGGCAATTGCAGAAGCCCAGCGTTATCAAGGCTATAGCCGAACTTACTGTGCAGCGCTTGGGGGCAGCGATGCCAGGCGCAGTCGAGACTATTGTCAGGCTAAGCGAGCGGGCCAAGTCTGAGTATGTCCAGCTAGAGGCGTCGAAGGACCTGCTCGACAGGGCTGGCATGGCGGCTCCGAAGCGGGTGAACGTCGGGGGGGACCTTCGGGTGACGTTCGACCTGACATAGGGGGTGGGTCAAAACTCGCGACGGTTGAGGTGAGGGGGTATTCCCCGTAGAAATTCTTTCCCAGAGTGCTCCAAGGAGAAGTGTCATGCCAGAAGTGAAAGACCAGCTGCCAGAGACCAAGCCTGCTGATCCTGCAACATTGCCGACCTACCCTGACCCGGAAGGACCCAAGGTTGGGCCGGACGAAGTGCCGGTGCCGCCCGAGGCACCCGTCGAGCCGGTTGAGCAGGATCGCGAGGAAATCGCCAAGGCTGCGGCGCGAGGACGCAAGGATGCCAGCGAGATCGGCAAGGCCCAGGAAAAACTGGAAAGATCGGCGCGCGCGTCCAAGAAATTTGGGTTCGCAGTCGAAATTTCAGTGAAAGCCGTCGGCATGGTCCCGTCGCCCAGCCGGATCATCGACATTGACAAGGAAAGCGCCGGGAAACGGGCTGCGATCCTCGAAGAACTGATTGACGAGCTGCAAGACCAGCTCCTTTAACTGTTGCGGGGGAGCGAATGAATGGGACACCGACCGAAGCGGCTTGACGGCTCCTACGGCGTCATGATTGCCGGGCCCGGTGTCCCGCCCGGCGGCACTCCGACCCAGTACCTCATGAAGAACGGGTACGAGGACTACAACTCGGTGTGGGCCAACATCCACATCGAGCATGTCGTCGGATTAACCGAAGCGCTCGACCAGAAGGTCACCGAGGCCGAGCTGATCGCCATTGCCCAGGGGATCGGCGAGAAGGTCGATCGTGACGGCGATGTCATGACCGGTTCGCTCACCGTTCCCGGCGAAGCCTATGGCGTGAACTGGAACGACAACCTCACCGTCCCGACCAAGAACGACATCTACGACCAGGTCCAGTTGGTCGAGACAAATCTCAACGCCAACTATGTCCTCAAGGCCGGGGACACCATGACCGGCAAGCTGACCAACCTCGACCGGATCGAGGCTGCCCAGGGCGTCAAGACTGCCGAGGGGTTCATCGCCAAGGGCTTCCCGTTCCACGCCACCGATCTCGGCAACCAGGTTGAAATGGGCTGGCTCGACTCGACCTTCGGCGGGTTCATTCGCGGGGTCGAGCGCAAGACATCAGTGTCGTCGTTCGACAAGCCGATGAACGTGTGGGGATCTAAAGTCGGGCTGGGCACGGTCGGCACCGATATCTTCACCGTCCAGGCCGGAGCAGTGACCAGCTTCGCCCCATTGGAAGTTCCCCACGTCTCTTACGGCCCGGCGTGGGACGGCGACTTCACCGTTCCGACCAAGGACGCGATCTACGATCTGTCGGCCGGGTTCGCGACCGATGCCGAGCTTGCCGCCGGGCTGGCGACCAAGGCCCCGGTCATGCATACCCACATCATCGGCGATGTCACCGGCTTGCAGGCCGCGCTCGATGGCAAGCAACCGGCTGGCAGTTACGCCTCGACCGCGATCTTCACCAGTGGAGCGGCCGGACTGGTCCCGGCCAGCGGCGGCGGCACCACCAATTTCCTTCGTGCCGACGGCACCTTCGCCGCTCCCCCCGGTGGTGGTGGTGGTGGCCTGACCGATGGCGACAAGGGCGATGTGGTTGTCTCGGGCGGCGGCGCAGGCCTGACGGTCGAGAGCGCGACACCGGCCAGCGGCGTGTTCGAGGTCACCGGATCGGCATGGCTATCCGACCCAAGTGGAACGTCTTTGGGAGTTGAGGCCGGGACGGTCATAGTAGAGGTTGGCGTATCCAGCGGCGGCCTCGCCACGTTCGGCACTAGCAGCGCTCATGACTTCACTATCCAGCGCAGCGGCTCGCCGCTCATCACGCTGAAAGCGGCGGCGGTCGAGATCAACAGCGTCCCATTGAAGGTCATTGACGAAGCCTATGGCGCGTCATGGGATGGCAAGCTGGAAGTGCCGACAAAGAACGCGCTGTACGATAAAATCCAGACGCTGGGGTCTGGCGGCGGCGCGGTCGATGACACCACCTACGGCCCAAGCTGGGACGGCGTCACGACCATCGCCCCGTCGAAGAACGCGGTCTACGACAAGGTTCAGGCCCTCGCCGCGACCATTCCGGCTGACCCGACGGCGGCAATCAGCGCCAAGGTCGCCAAGGCTGGCGACACGATGACCGGCAATTTGACGCTGGGCGGAACTGGCGATGCCAATCGCAAGGTCGCGTGGAGTGGGGCCGGGGCCAATATCTACATGAACTCGGGCGGGGCAGCAGCCTATGGCGCGACCGACCACAACTGGACTGACATTGCCGGGACCGGGATTTTCGGCTCGCTGAGCAGCGCGGGCCTGTACGCCAACGGCAATCTCAACATCACCGGCAATGCCCATATCCTTGGCAAGAACGTCGGTACGGCAACCGACAACAGCCTGCTTCTGAGGAACACGCTGACCTACAACACCATCAGCATGGTCAGCTATGCGACCGACGGGTCGGCGGGCAGCACCGACGGCTACATCCAGTCGGTCCGCGCCGGGCCCATGGCAATCTCGGGCGCGACCGGCCTTGAGTTCCGTATCTTCAATACGGCGCAGATGTG
>Ga0105340_1001618_pt1 | contig 9964 bp, 13 predicted proteins | sample EasRivMeERMLT700_FD_89676 | JGI IMG/M metagenome (GOLD analysis project Ga0105340, IMG submission 89676) | Soil microbial communities from meander-bound floodplain in the East River, Colorado, USA - East River MetaG ERMLT700 | ecosystem: Environmental > Terrestrial > Soil > Floodplain | place... | reverse complement strand
GAGTTAATTGTTTCAATCTGAGTAGAACCAGTTATCCTGACCAAGTCAGTCTTAACTGATATTGTAGTAGCAGACGGAACATTACTTTCAGATACTTTGCTTTGAAAGCCTGGAATCACCTTCCACCTCCAGATTCCTATTAACTAATTGTCAGAGTCCATACATTACCGACTTTTGTAGCCGTTACCGTAGTAGCTGCTCCTATGTCGATAGGTGATACAAGCTCACCTGGTCGATTTAGAGTAATCATATTTTTATTGAAATCAATTGTGGCTTCGTTGACTTCTGAAAATGATTTTGCAGTCATTGTCAGACCGACGCCAGTCTTACCAGTGATTGTAACTAAAGCAGACATAGTTATGCAACCGTCAAAGTATAAGTATTACCTGAAACTGTTAGTGTCCATGTAGTTTGGGCACCAACATCAATTTGGGCTAGTTGTCTGCCCATACCGTTATCATATTCAATAGTAAGCATTTCATCTTTAGTAACAAGATTAATTGAGGACACGTTATTATATACCTGTGCCGCTATTGCCCTTCCAGGACCAATAGTGCCGGTAACTGTTGCTGTTCCAGGCATGTTAGTAGCCCGCCGGAACTGCTAGAGCATCAATATATGAGCAGGCAGCAGGATTATTAACAAACGTCTGCATCCCTACAACCATGTAGAAGATTTCAGCCGTAGCAACACCACCGCTAGCTCCACGAATTTCGAAGATATTACGTCCGTCCGTCTTGTAGAAGCCAATTGGCAGAATCTCTGCACGGCCCCAGACGCTATCAACGACGAAATCAATACGTGTCTTATCCCAGTTGTAAGATCTCTTGACTGACGCTCCAGCCAATGTCTGCTTACCACCGAAATAAAGATTCAATGAATCGTCTTTTGCACTCTTAGGAATGGTCATCAAAAGCTGACCAATCTCTTCATAAGCCTGAATTTGAGCCGGATGCATCCAAGCAACCGGATCAAAGTCATTATCTTGACCAACTCTATTACCAATCTTATTCATTGCCAGACGAGGCAAAGGAAGAGTAAGTGCAGCAGAAGCAGCATTCACTCTATTTGCTCGAATTTCCGGCGTGGTAGCACGCGAGAAACCAAGCCATGTGCCAGTGCTAGCATTAGAATGATGGTAAGGAACACCATACAACGCAGGAAGCGAAGTAGGAGTTGTGATTCCATTTGTAACGATCTTATCGGTAGGTGCCACAGCAGCAATCTGAGGTGTAATACTAATGGTCTTATTCTCCACGTCGAGAGCAGTGATAACACCACTACCACGAAGAGTAGCAAGAGTAGTATCAAAGACCTGAACAGTCTGTCCAAATCTCATCAACCTTGCACCAAAACCATCAGTAGTAAGAGTAATAACATTTGAGCCACCAGCAGGAGTGTCAGTGGTAACAACACCAATGACACCATCTCCAGCCTGCATAAGCTGGGAATCCAACTGACGCCTTAGTTCATCCAATGCTGTAGCAGTAAGTCGCCGAACACCATTGGTGATAGACTTTCTATCATCATCAGTTGACCACTGAGTCAGCTTGGTATATTCGATGTTCTCGCTTACGAAGACGCAATTGAGAACAGCCTTATCAAAAGTGGGACCACCACCACGACCAAGGTCTCCACCATCAGGATTGAAATACTGAAACGAACCTCCTGGCCTCAGCTCAAGAGGAACTCGCATTTGACGGTTGCTGATTTTCTCAACATCCCGCTTTTTGATGTTTGCGTAGAACTTATCGTCCCTCTCAAACAACGTGCGAATTTTTGGTATGACACGCTCTAGTTCTAGAGCAGCTACCTGTGCTTCTACAACAGCCATTTATCTTCCTCGCTAGTCTTCAGAATTTAGATAATCCAAAGTGCTTATGCCCTTTGGAATAGATTTACTTCCGTTACTACTGTTGGGCTTTCCACTGGCGAGGGTCGTGGATGACCTTGTTTTGCCAACAGGTAACGGTCCTTTTCTATCTTTCTCATCACTTGCTCTTCTAGTACCTTTTAATGCTTCGTTTCGTTCTTTCTTAATAAGCAGCGGCAAAAGAGTCTGGGCCTTGGACAAGTAGGCTTTTTTAATTCTGTCCATAGACTCTTTGTCAAAATCATTATTGAAAGCTCTTTCCCAGAGCATATCATAGATACTTCTAAATCTAGTATCTCGTGCAATTAGATCTTCCAATCCTTTAAGGACTTTACCAGTAGCTATCTCCTTAACGTATCCAGTCATGGACTCATTAGGATCAATAGCCTTGTCTATGCTATTCTTTAGGATGGTATCAACTCTACCACCAAGGTCATCCTGGGCAGAATTAAACTGCCTTTGAATTATAGCAGTTTCTCTCTGGTCAATCTCGTGGTCTTGCTTCTTGCCGCTGCCAGTAACTTCGTCCTGAGAGAGGGTAGTCGGATAAGTAAATTTATTAGTTCCAAAGATGTAGCCATTTAAAACAGCAGCAGCATCCGATAGTTCTTCATTATTTTGTTCTTTTGCATCATTAACCATTGAGATGATAGTATGTTTAATGAGATTACCAATAGTATGATAGTATGCATGTTGATCAACCTTAAGCAGATTTGACATATAGTTATCAACAACCTTAGCAAATATCGTCTTATCACTTTCTTTAATAGCTGCTAGAATTGATTCAGTTGAACCTTCTGCAAATTCTGAATCATACTTATCAAGAAGCTCAGCTTTACTTACAGCAATCTTGGCATCCTGAATTGTAGGTAGCAACTCAGAATAAGCCTTCTCCCTATACATTGATTTCTCAATGGCAGGAAACTTTTTGAATAGATCAGGATAGGCAGCTAGGATTTCTTTGCGGCTAGGAAGATCAACTAGCTCTAATGTATCCTCATCTACATGCTCTTCATTTAGCTCTAGCTCTAGCTTCTCTTCAAGAGAAAGCTCTTCCTCTTCAATTTCTGTAGGAGCTTTCTTCTCTTCCGATTCTGCTTTGCTATCTCCACTGACAGGCTTTTCCAGTTCAAGAGTCTCTGGTTCTTTATCATCGCCTTCACCTAGCAAGTCAATGACAGACTCAGTATCAAGAGCCTTATCTTCAATAGCTACGTTATCTGAGTTATTCGGAGGTTGAGACATTGGCATTCTCTGATAATGGTTGGCTAGAACCTTCTGATTTACTTGGATCTTTTCCTGGCCCACCAGGAGGTTGCATCATCATCTGCATCTGAGCTTGTTCCATCATCTTCTGCTTAATAGCTTCAAGATGGGCTTTCATATGCAGTAATACATTCTGATATCCAGCCGGATTTTCAGTTTTTAGAAGCCTACCAGCAGCAGAAACAAGATAGCTTCTGCAAATATCTGACTCAATCTGATGATTATCCAAATCATAATCAATGTCTATAGATGGCAAGTCAACAGGTGGAATCTGAGACGGATCTTCACCCTGATCAATAGCCATCATCATCTGCTCATCATTAGGTGGCTCTTGAATTGGTTCTGAATTAATTAGTAACCTAATTTCTTCATGCTGCTTATCTACATCAGCCTGACCAGGAACAACGAAGTCATCCAAGCCAATAGCTTCAGCAAGATTCTTAATGTTCTCAGGTGAAGTAAGAGCTTCTAGAATCAAAGGATTCTGAGCTTCAAGTAACTTCATGTAGGTATCTTTACGCTGTGACCAAGTTACTGGTAAATTCTCGTTTGCTTCAAGTTCTATTCTACCAATCTTACCTTCAAGTTCAGCCATTCTAACAAACACATTAATGAAATTACCTTTCTCATCTTGTTCAACAGAACGCTCATCATCTTTAATCTCATTAATATACATTGGAATGACCTTACCATAAATATCTTTCCACCAGCTTGTTAACATCTTCCAAACATTTTGCAATCTCTGCAATGCCTGAGCACGACTCATTGAATATTCCGAAGCTGTGTTAGAGCCTTCGATTTGACCACCAAACAACGAAGGGAGTGCGCCGCTAGCTGTTTGTCCGAGAGATTGAATTTGCTGGAAGAACGGAAGTACTTCCTGTGAGAGAGTGGCAGTCCTCGTCTCAAAGAAGCCTTCGCTAAGAGTTTTACCTGATTTAGCAACAGCAGGATAGACGCCACCTGGTATTACCTCTGTTTGTCCATACTGGTCAAAATTCAGAACACCAGGATCAGCAAATGTCTGTGAGATACCATGTTCAATAGTCTGAAGTGCAAGGCTGATAATATCACTTGTAATTTCCTGGACGTTTACTAGTAAAGAACCCATTGGACGTTTATGAATATAATCAGACATTGGGTCTGACAAAATAGTCCAACAATCATCTAGATTTTCATTACAGCTATCAGCATAACAATCATTAATCAATACAACCTTAGCTCCATCAGGATAATGTTCCTTTAAGAGTTTTGTATCTTCTTCATTAAGAATGTTAAAGGCAGATGGTCTTAACCAACAATTACGGACAGTAACATTATTAAGAGGATACTCACCACGATACTGAGTAGACAACCGTGCCCATTGTTCGTATGGGTCATACATTCCTCCCGCCGAGGCTCCTACTTTACCCTCAGCAAAAAGAGTTCCCTTTAATCCAGAATATCTTTCTATGACGTTTGAATAATGAGTTTCATAAGAGAACATTAGATATGGAATGTCTGCTTGTTTCATTGCATAATTAGGAACCTTAACATAAGTGCCACCATAACATTCCATACAAATTCTAGATTTGGCCTTCTTAGTTGTTCCAACCAATCTAGTCACAACCAGTTTAGACTTCTGTAGGTTAGGGTCTAGTAGTGCTGCACACTCTGGACACAATCTCATTTCCTGATTAATGATTACATCATGCAGTGGAATACTATCATCGTCAGGCTGGAACTCGTCTTGAAGATTAGCTGTTAGTACATCATCAGCTAATCTAGCTTTGCAAGAGGGGCACACATATGCTTCTTCTTCTTGCTCTTCATACTTATTCTCTTCATAAGTACCATACTTCTCGTCTTCTTTAGGATATGAATAGCAAGCTACCAATCCCTCTGTGCAAATAATATAGAGTGCATGTAGCCAAAGAAGTGATACGTTATTATGTCTGCTAATAAGCAAAGCGATCTTATCGCCTGCTTTAGCAGTTGTCATGTCTAATGGATTTTCAGCATCATCTGGAAAACACTTAATCCCAGGAACAGTAATGCTGAGAGCGGCAATAATACTTTCAAGATAAGCTCTAAAGATGTTGATTGGTTTGTCGTAAAATGCTTGGTCGCCATCTGCACCAACCGCACTTTCATCCCAGATTCTCCAATCATGAGCAACTTCAGAATACCAAACTCTAGAGAAACCCTCCCAGAGTAATTTAAGCTGTCTCCAATCTCTTAACTGTCTTTCACGAACAGCTCTATCCTCCCGGTCGAAATGATCTGCGACCTGTTTAAGTAAATCTTCTACTTTCTTATCTACTTTCATTATTCAGCTTTCTTATTAATTGCTTTACTTAGTGGTCCTTCATTCTTGGTAGAATAAGGCTTGGAAGTACTTTTCTTCTTCTTAATTGATTCAGCCATCTTCTCTGGGCTGAACATCTTCTTGAAGAATCCGTTTGATGGTTTAAGCACTTGTTTTCTCCTCTATACCTAATTCCTTTTCTAGGTTATTAATACTTCGTGCTCTATCTTCATCTTCAGCACTAGTTGGTATTACTGTAGAAGTTGTTTGTGCTACTGTCTGTTTAGTCTTTCTTTGTTCAGCTAGAAGCTCAGCCTTCTTTCTATCCTCAGCTTCTAGCATTTGCTTCCTTACACCCCATAACATTCTTGAAGATGTATTCTCCATTTTAACCTGTGGAGGTGCAGGTTGAGTTTCAGCCGGTCTAGTTAAAGTCATAATGGTATCTAGTAGCTGTCGCTTCTCAGCATTAACCACTGACAATTGCACTGCTAATGTTTGACAAGATTGACATACTTTCTTTTCCTCTGCCTCTATCTGACAATCTCGGCAATGAGGATTAAGTAAATGATGCAGCCACTTAAACATTATGCCCTCTTGAGAGTAACAGTAGGACTAGCTGTGGTGCAGCGAATGAATCCGCCAGCTACTTCTATCTGTCCACCAGCCAATGCTACTGTAGCAATGAATGGGCCAGCCAAGATAGCTGACTGTTCAAATGTTCCTGCTGTATCACTAAATAAAAGACCACGTGCAGAAGGTAGTGCATAAACAATGTTCTGCACCATAAGAGTAGGTGGTCCAAATGAAATCACTGTCGTCGGCATTAGGCTCTCCTACGATGGAACAGTCTGATTGGTTTAATCTTATTCTCTTCTAATGTTCTCATGTTACGATAGAATGCAGTGTAATCATTGCTTGCATTTAACTTAGCTACCAGCTGTTCACGCTTCTGAATAATCTTAAATTCACCCTCGGCAGATTCAAGATAGTTCTCAGCAGTGTCACAGAGATAACGAAGTGTGTCAATTGGATCATCACCTTCGAATTCAGCAATGTCCTCAATATTCTTCTTATCATATGAACATGCTTTAATAGCTTCAACCATTACAGGACAAGTATCAAATATCTGAAGTTTAGGAATATTACTCTCTGGTTCTGGGTCAGAGAATGAGTCAATGTAGCTCTTATAATCTTTCATGCCTCGATTACGAAGAATCCACATTGCGGTTTCTTCACTATATACCGAAGCTCTTTGCTTAAGGAATGTATGCTTAGGTTTCCACCTGAGATACTCGTGAACTAACTGCTTACCTGCAACGCGAGAGCCAGCTGAATTCTTTGACAATTCAACTTGTCTACCAATCGCGTTAGAAATCTGTTCTTGAATGGTATGTTCTGTTCCAAGTTCTTTACCAATTGATTGGCAGAATCTAATAACTCTTGGATTCTCTGTATCAACATACTCTTTAACAAATGGTGCCCACTCTTCAATCTTAGTTTTAGTCCAGAACATCTCTCTATAAATGTAAACTCGCCGCTGTGGGCTTATAGCTGCAAACGAAATGTATGTCATTGCAGCATTACCCCAGTCACCAATGACCAATCTAGGCCACCAGTCTGGGATTAAGAACTCTGGTATTACATGAAGTGCATTCTCAGGTTCATCTGGATACTGCCTATCTCTGAACTCATCAAATACCTGACCAAGATAAGAGTCCCAGTTACCATATAGCTTAGCTTGCCTCTCAGCTTCAGGAAGAGCTTCTAAGCTTTGCTTATAACCTGGATCAATATGTGGGTTATCTGCTAGTGTAGCATGAACGTATACTCGAAGGTTTCCTCCTCTTCCTCGAATAACTGTTCCGTATGGAGCCGCTTTTGGGAAGCGTTTGCTGACCCATGTATGCCCAATTCCGCCTGGCATACCTGCTGCGCGTATGATAGCTGGTAAATTAGGATCTGAAGTTCTGACTCTGGTAAATCCAATGTAGAGATAGATGAACTCTGTTTCACTAGTAAGCTCATCTGGTGTAAAGAGATTAATTTCCATTGAGTCATATTTATGTACGTCGTCTTCGTTCTCACACTGTCCAAGGAATACCATTGCTCCAGCATTAGCATAGCCACTACCTTCCTGATCAGGAGCAGGAAAGGTCCAAGCCATATCAGATTTATTTAATGTAGCACCAAACTTAGAATAGATTTGACGGCTTCTAGGAATTACCTCGTTGCGTAGCTCGGGGAAAGTGCGGCGAAGAAATACTTGCTTAAAAGCTGGATTGTTATGCCAACCATGACATATACCATAGAGAAGTAATACGTCTGTTTTAGCACTGCCAGCTCCGCCTCCATACATTGCTTCCCTAATAGAGAGTGGAAGAGATAAGAATATCTCCTGCTTCTTTGTTGGTCTCCACTCTCCACTAGAGAATGCCATAATTACCTAAGCTCTGATACAAGTCCCCGATAGGTATTCATCAGACCCCAGTAACCGTTAGTAACTGGAATGTTTGACTCAGCTCCACCATACTCTCTGAGAACGGTAGTAGCTTCTTCAAGAATTGCTGCTGCTTCCATCTCTTTTGCAGCGCGCCGCTCTTTAATCTTTACATCCATACGCAATACTTGCTCTTTTGATTGCTTCTGCTCAGTAGAAGTAGCATCTACTGGAGCTACTGGCTTGATTGGATCAGACATTCTTCTTTCCCTGTTCCTTAGCTGTGCTGATTGCCTGTATTGCTGCGGCTTGTGCGAGAAGTGCAGCTGATTTCTTTAACTCATCAATGGTTTCTTGCAGCTTAGCTTCTCTAGCTATACCAGCTTCTTTTTCTGCTCTAGCTAGAGTCCCAGCTGAATTTGCGTGACCTTCAATTACTTTAGCTGTTGTAACAATAGTATCAATCTTTGCAGACTGTCTCCAGTTATTTATTGCATTGTTAACTAGAATACCAATGGCACCAATGATAAGAATCCAATCTTGTGACGTGAATGAAGTTTCCATAAACTCCTATTCTACAACATCAATGATGTCAAAGTCTTCTATCTTTTGTACTTGAGGTGCATACACAATGATCTGGCTATTGATGGTACCATGATTACGTCTAGCATCATCGTGACTAGAAACTACTCTACTCATATCATAAGCAATCTTAGCTAGAGTTTCAGGCTTATGAATTTCTGGTATCCGATTCTCCAACTCACCCATTGCCGCTAGCATGATACTGTTAGCTTTGTTACGAGCAGAAGTATTCTTCAACTTATCATCTAAGTCAGCAACGATATCTTCAGCTTTAGGTGGGAGAGAAGGAATGTTAGGAGGACGAATGGCAGTACGAAGTCTGTTAAGTAAATTGAGAGGAGACTCAATTCTCTCTTTAATTTCGTCGTCTGAAAGTATCATAGCTATCTCCGCTTTATCTTCTCAGCTGGTAAATGAATGTCACGGGCAGCTCTAAATTCTCCAGTAGAAAAGGAAGGCATGAAGGTTCTTTCTCTTCCCATTCTATCTTGTCTGTCTTTCTCTGCCTGATAAGCTGCCATCTCTTCTGGTCTACGGTGATAAGGTTCTTGTGGCATACGGAATATAGACTTTAAGAAGTTCACAGCAGGACTATGTGAAGACTTCTGTTTTACATGCTCTTGCTCATGTGTTAGAACATCAGCTACGTCTTGTGGAGATTGTCCTTCCATAGCTCTTGAATTCATATAAATATTCTTACCACCTGTTACATAAGCATTTGCACCAGAACCAGCTAGTCTAGAGAAGAATCCGTATGGTTGAACTGGTGCCATATTAGGCATCTCTTTTCTAGCAATCTTAATACCTTCATTTATTGCTGGAGAAAACTTCTCAGTAGAGAATATTCTTTCCAGTGGACTTGGTGCCACAACTCTCTTAGGATTAGGTTTTGACTCTTGTGGCATTATTCCCTTATTAGTATAAGCTGAAATAGATAGAGCGACCCACAGGCCCAGTATGGACGAAAACCTCGCCGTTGTCAAGCGCCTAATGCTTCGAGAATGCTAGCAAAACGATGGAACCAGTGTGAAGATTTCATTTTTTGAAATCATCATAATGTAATGAGTGTATGGAACCACTCTAGGATTACATGCAATTTATAAGTAATATATGATCTGATATATGAGCCGACTTGTGTGTTTGACAACCGCTATCAAGTTACACTAATGTAACTACCTCAGGATGGGTATACACCCCATCATAACATACTGATTCTAAAGGACTTAGCCGCTATACCCCAGTATAAGTATATACTATACTGGTGTATCAACCATACCCCTCTGGAGTATCTAGCTTTGTCCTGCAAAGGAGCGGCAAGCATAAACCATGCCGACAATACTTGTCACTATTAGCCACTTATTGTCACCTATTTACCATTATCTGTCATATAAATCTGACATACACTATATGTTGTGGACATACTTCAAAGGACCACAACCCCTAGTAGTATCTAGCGTCCTAGACTTGGCATCACCGATGCAATACTATACATTGTCGGCATCGCGTAAACGCCGAG
>Ga0105340_1001617_pt1 | contig 9968 bp, 5 predicted proteins | sample EasRivMeERMLT700_FD_89676 | JGI IMG/M metagenome (GOLD analysis project Ga0105340, IMG submission 89676) | Soil microbial communities from meander-bound floodplain in the East River, Colorado, USA - East River MetaG ERMLT700 | ecosystem: Environmental > Terrestrial > Soil > Floodplain | place... | reverse complement strand
CACATGCGGATCGGCGCCAATAAAGTTGACAGTAAAATTTCTAAAGCAATGCTCGCGCTGAGACAAGCCAATCCGCCGTAGAGCGGCGCTTGCCGGTTTTTGACAATCAACAAAAAGCTAAGCAGCTTGGGTAACAACAATAACAACGCAGTGGTCCCGACAAGTGCGAGCGCCCACTCGGGATGCCACTCGGGCCAAATAGGGAACAAGCTCGGTTGCGGTGAAAAATACACGGGCGCAATCAGCGACGTCGCGACCAGTTCGATGGCGTTGAGAGATAAAAAACTTAGCCACAACAGCGCCGACGCATAGGCCATGACGCCCATGACGAGAATCGCGCGATGGCCAGCTCTGATACCGTTGCCTAACCAGAGCCGCAGATGCTGCAAGTTTCCCTGGCACCAGCGCCGATCGCGCTTCAGCTCGTCCAATAGACTCGGGGGTGATTCCTCGTAGCTGCCGGATAAACCAAGGGCGAGCCAAACCTCCCACCCGGCTCGTCCCATCAATGCCGCCTCGACAAAATCATGGCTCAAGATTTCTCCGCCTAGGGGCGGGTTGCCGGAAAGTCGGGCCAGTCCGCAATGTTTCACGAAAGGCGCAACGCGAATTATCGCATTATGGCCCCAATAGTAGCTCTCACCGAGTTGCCAGAAGTGAAGACCGGCGCTGAACAAAGTCCCATAACAACGACTGGCGAACTGTTGCGCGCGCGCGAACAACGACTGGCCATTGACGATGGTCGGGACCGTTTGGATAATGCCAACCTTTGGATGTCTCTCCATCAAACGCGCCAGTTGCGCGAGGTTTTCCCCGGACATAATACTATCGGCGTCCAGTACCACCATGTAGTCGTAATTCACCGCCCAGCGCCGCAAAAAATCGGCGATATTACCGCTCTTTCGCTTAACGTTATTGCGTCGGTGGCGGTAAAATATTCGCTTGAATCCATCGACGTTACGACAGGTCTTGGCCCAGGCTATCTGTTCCTCGGCTTGCCGCTCCGCGTCGCTGGTATCGCTCAACAGAAAAAACTCGAAATGTTCGAGCTCGCCGCTCCGAGCAAGCGATAAATAAACCGCTTCGATGGCGGCTAGGCACCGGCTGACATCTTCGTTGCAAATGGGCATGACAAGCGCGGTGCGCGAATGCAATGGCTGATCGACGCTCCGCTTGGCCTCATCAGCCAAGCGGCCGGCGCCGGCACCACGCCAGAGCGTCCAGAAACCGGCGACGTTGCTCCAGAAGGAAAAAGAAATCCAGGAGAACAGAATGGAAAAGTTTACGATGATGGCGACTTGTAAAGCGCTCAGCTCTGGGTTCGAAAAAGTTCGTCCCAGCAACCAACTTGCAAGCGCGGTCTGTCCGACCACGACGAGCGCGAGTGCAAGGCGCCGCCGTGTGGCCGCAGGACGCCATCCGGTCTGAATATCAGCACTCGTCGATACCTTACTGGCGTTCGGATCCGCAGCCGATGAGGGCTCTCCGGTGTGCTCTACCCTGTTGCGCCATTTGGGCCTGAGCCGGCGCCATAGGCCGAACTCAAGCTTGCTTGGCACCATAGAGATGCGGCGGATTTCTGGGGCGGAAAACCAGATCGGACTATCCAGCCGACGGGTTTTAAGATTGCCGGCGATTTGGCTAGCGCCATTCTCGTGGTCGGCGCGGCGCTGCGCTTTGACCTGATTTAGTTGCGCCATGCGATCCGTGCCACGCAGCCCGTCTCCCGCAGCACTCTCTAATCGTTGCAGAGGATGATATATAGATTTGCTCATGACTCGAGCTGATAGCTCCAAGTTTCGCTCAGCGCGCGGTCGCCGCGCTGAAGAAAAGCGCGCAGCTCTAAGGGCTTTCCCTTCGGTGGTTTTACCTGAAAGCTCAAGCGCCAAGCTCCGTTAACCGGGTTTCGCAATAGATTTTGTTGCACCAGTTGGCCGTCGGCACCCACGCTAATGATTGCTTTGACGGATGTGGAATCGCCCGCAGATCGAAGTTTTTGCCCTTCGAAATCGATTACGAATCTCCTCCATTCTTCTTTATCGCCGACTCCTATGCGCGTCGCGGTGACCCGCCCGGCGTCACGCGGATCGGTGCTTTGAAAGTCAATCCGATATGCGAAGTCCAAGGCCTGCCCGACCGGCGGCGCCACGCTTGGCAGCCAATACGCGACTATATTATCGTTGGTCTCTTTGCGGCTCGGAATCTCGACCAGTTTCACCTGGCCTTTGCCCCAATTGCCCACCGGCGTGATCCAAGCGTTAGGGCGCAATTCGTGGCGCGTTTCCAAGTCTTCATAATTTTGAAACTGGCGGTCGCGTTGGAGCAAGCCGAAACCACGGGGATTGTTGAATTCGAAGTAACTGACGCGGAGTTTTTCTGGATTGCCCAAAGGGCGCCAGAGCCGCTCCCCGGTGTTCGAATGAACCAGTAAACCGTCCGAATCGTGCACTTCCGGTCGCCAGTCATCTGCCGGGCGTGGTTTCTCCTCGCCGTAAAGAAACATGCTCGTCAGCGGCGCGATGCCGAGCTCTTTCACCGGTTTGCGAAGAAACAACCTGGCGCGCACACTCACAACGGTCTGCTCTCCCGGTTGTATCACAAACGAATAGGCGCCTGTGACGCTCGCACTGTCGAGCAATGCGTACAGCGTCGTTTCGCGAGCACCGCGCGCCGGCCGCTCCAACCAGAACTCCTTGAATGCTGGAAACTCTTCTCCGCTCGGTAATCCGGTATCGATCGCCAAACCGCGCGCAGAAAGCCCGAATACTTGTCCTTTGGCCACCGCTCTGAAATAACTTGCGCCGGCAAAGACGATTACATGATTAAACTCGTTCTCTTTATAGAACGGATAGGCGACGCGAAAACCGGCAAATCCGAGATCGGCGGGAATCTTATCGGCAAATTTATTTTTGCCGTAAGTGAACAGAGGCCGTGAGAAAGGCACCGTGCGGGCGCCGCTGTCATCGATAATATTGATCTTAACGCTGTGAGTGAAATACAGACCTGGATGAATTAACTGAATCTGAAAGTTACCGCCATCCCGCCACATTGACTGCTTGGTATCAAATCGTATATCGCGAAAGTCGTCATAGGACAGCGCTGTCAGAAACTCGGGAATGGGTTGAGCTTGTCTATATGGCTCCGCGGCAATTTTCTTTGCCAATGCCGCCACATCATCGAACTGGAACCGACCATTCGCGTGAACGAACGTAGGCGCGAAATTTATTGCCGTTACGACGAGGAGCAGCATGTGCCACAATGCAATCACCATAAATATAAAAGGGGCAAGCGACCAGGCGGTAGCCTCGCGACGCCCGAGGTTAAATTAAAATCGGCACAACCGTAAGCGGTGCGCCGCAAGCAGTTTATTGAGCAATAGATATGCCACGATCCCATTGGCGCAAGTTCCACCCTAGAATTTGCCATGCCTGCAACCAATAGTTTTTGCCGCCGCAACCGCGGGCGCATGTCAAACATATCCAATTGTCGCTGTTTTTTTCGATAGAACTGGGCGTCGGCGTAAAAAATCCAGGCTGCGGATAAGTGGAGAATAGTTGTTGCGCACAGCAAGACTTCATCGGTCGGCGGCATTTCAACCGAGATTACGAAGGTTATTCCCTTCATCACGACCAGTAAATAACCGACGCCGCGAACCCAAGGAGCAAATTTCAACGACTTAACGAACCTATGAGCTTTGAATCATGCTTGCTGTCTGTAGAACATCAACAACAGCCCATCAACGTAGTGTCGTCAACTGGGTTATTTAATTCGTCCCATATTCGGTGCGGAGTAAGATGCCGGCGGTCTCTATCGCGCGATTTAGCTTATTACCGTCGATCATCACTCGTCGCGTATGAGCCACTTCGACCTGCCGGTCGTCGCTGGGATTGTTGATAGATCTTCGCGCTGCCATTAAAGAACAAAGTCGGTGGGCCACTTGGACTCATACCCCATACTGGAAGAGCAGCCCCTAATACATCGAAGTCCAGGCGCAGAAAGCAATCTTATCGACGGATAGCCACAAAATCTCTCGCCCGTCTCTCCCTCAAATCATGCGCGAGACATCCCAACCTGCAACCTTAGTGCAACCTTTTGAGGCAGCGGAATGAAATAAGGTCGGTTTCTAGGCAGCAATCAAGCCTAAGCAAGACGAAAGGATGAGAGCCACGATGAGATCTTATATTTGACCGACGCTCGCTGTTGTGCGGCATTCGATAGCACCAGAGCATTTCTGCCGGCCGACCAAAATCAGCAGCTAAACAGAAAAATTCGCGGAGGCCGGTATGCAACATCATCACGCGAACAAAGAGGGTTTTTTGGATTTTTGCTGGCAGCCGGACTCGCGGGGCTCGACGCACCAACGGCGAAGTTGCTAGCGTCGACATGGTCGACAGTAACGATTACGAGAAGACTATGTCCAAGCACCGGTCACCCGGATGAGGAAGAAACCCGGTTGACCTTGTGCTAGGATTTCGCCATGTGCGGACGGTTCACACAGACCTTCGACTTTCGCGAGATCAAAGTGCGGTGGAATATCGAGCGCGATCTCGAGTTCGCGCCGCGTTACAACATAGCGCCATCGCAAAAAGTGCCGGTCATCGTCAAGGGGGAAAGCGGCAATGAGGCGAGGATTATGAAGTGGGGCTTGGTCCCTTTTTGGGCTCCCGACTCCTCCATCGGCAACCGGATGATCAACGCGCGCGCCGAGACGCTGATGGAAAAACCCAGCTTTAAGCGTCTCGTCGAGCAGCGCCGCTGCCTGGTGCCGGCGGACGGTTTCTATGAATGGCGCCGTGACGGCAACCGCAAGTTTCCTATGTTGATCCGTTTGAAAAAAAAAGAATCGTTCGCCTTCGCCGGCCTGTGGGACTCGTGGCGCAACCCACAGATGTCCGAGGATGTGCTCCATACCTTCACGATCATCACGACCAAGCCCAACTCGATGCTTAAGCATATTCACAACCGCATGCCGGTGATCTACGATCAGGCAATGGGCAAGCAGTGGCTGGAGGGTGGCGGGACAACTATCTCGATGACGCTCGACGCGATCCTGCAGCCGATGGCGGCAAATTACATGGAAGCCTACGAGGTCTCGAAGATCGTCAACGCGCCGGCCAGCGACCAGTCGGAGTGCGTCCAACCGGTACCCGGCGGGCAAGTGTTGGACGGAGAAGATTACGCATGAAATTACTGGCAGGGCAAGATCGAGCGCAAGTCCCGAAGCAGGACACGGCGGGAGTCAATTGGCCCGGATCGCCGGCCAAGGCGCATCCCTGGTAAAACCTTAGCCGGCATCCCGATGAAATGAGGGCGATGCAGCGAAAAACAAGAGGAAAGTTGGTGGGCCCACCTGGACTCGAACCAGGGACCAACCGGTTATGAGCCGGTGGCTCTAACCAACTGAGCTATGGGCCCGTATCGATAGAGTCTTGAATCTAGCGTTGAGAGCCTGGAGTTACATCCGAGAAAACCCGCGGTTAGTTCTCCATGAAACTCTTAAGCCGTTTGCTGCGGCTCGGGTGGCGCAGTTTGCGCAGCGCTTTGGCTTCGATCTGGCGGATGCGCTCGCGCGTGACGGTAAATTTTTGGCCGACCTCTTCGAGAGTATGATCGGACTTCTCGCCGATGCCGAAGCGCATGCGCAACACTTGCTCTTCGCGCGGCGTTAGTGTCGCCAGCACTTTCCGGGTTTGCTCTTGCAAATTGATGTTGACTACGGCGTCGGCCGGCGTGATGATCCGCTTGTCTTCGATAAAGTCGCCCAGGTGGCTGTCTTCTTCCTCGCCCACCGGGGTTTCCAGCGAGATCGGTTCCTTGGCGATCTTCAACACTTTGCGCACTTTGTCGAGCGGGATCTCCATCTTACTGGCGATCTCTTCCGGCGTCGGCTCGCGGCCGATCTCTTGGACCAGATAGCGCGATGTGCGGATCAATTTATTGATCGTCTCAATCATATGCACCGGGATGCGGATGGTGCGTGCCTGGTCGGCGATGGCGCGCGTGATCGCCTGGCGAATCCACCAGGTCGCATAAGTTGAAAACTTGTAGCCGCGCTGATACTCGAACTTGTCCACCGCCTTCATTAAACCGATATTGCCCTCTTGGATCAGATCGAGGAATTGCAGCCCGCGATTGGTGTATTTCTTGGCGATGCTGACGACCAAGCGAAGGTTGGCTTCGATCAATTCTTTCTTGGCCAGGTTGGCGCGGGTCTCGCCGTCGATGATCGACCAGACGCGCCGCTTGATCTCCTCGGCCGGCATTTCCAGATCTTTTTCGATATGGCGCACGTCGCGCCGGGTGTTACGAATTTCTTCGACCATATGCAGGATCGGGTCATGGCCCATGCGGAAGGTCGAAGTGAGCTTGGGCCAGTTTTTTTTCTGCGCTTCGGCGGCCGTGACTAGCTTGAGAATCTCACTGCCCGACTTGCCGAGCCTGTGCTCGTAATCCTTGACCCGTCGCTCCATCGACTGCACGCGCTCCAGGGCACGCTTGAGACCATCGGCGATGGCCTCGGTCTGTTTGCGGTTGAGCTGTAAGTTTTTCAGGCCGTTGATAATCCGCTCGTTGTACTTGGCGACGCCGTCAAGCAGCGATTGGCGCCGTTGCGCCGACACTCGTTTTCCTTCCAGTTGTTTTTTAATCTTTTCGCGTTCGGTGACCGTCCTGCGGATCTTGCCGATCTGGTCGAGCAAGCGTTTTGCATGAACCTCTTCTTCCTCGAAATCCTCGTTTTCCTCTTCGCCTTCCTCTTTGATGATCTCGCGGACGCGCACTTCATGTAGCGCCAGTTTTTCGCCGAGATCAAGGATATGAGTCAAGGCCAGCGGGCTGGAGAGGACCTCATCAAGAACACGGTTCTCGCCATTTTCGATCTTCTTAGCGATCTCGACTTCGCCTTCACGGCTCAGTAGCGAAACCGTGCCCATCTCGCGCAGATACATGCGCACCGGGTCGCCGGTCTTACCGACCACGTCGTTGTCGGCGTCCTCGGCCTCTTTTTCCTCTTCTTCCTCCTCGACCAGTTCGTCGCCGGCGCCGCCCAGGGTGACCCGCTGGTTGGCATCGACGACTTCGATGTCCATTTCACCGAAGATCGACATGACATCGTCGATCTGATCCGGCGATACCACCTCCGCCGGCAGCATGTCGTTTACATCGTCGTAAGTCAGATAGCCCTTCTCCTTGCCTAGGTCGATGAGCTTTTTGACCTCCTTTAGATTCTTCTTCTCCACTGGCTCGCCAGCAGCGTCGGAGGTGCTCCTCGATTTGGCTAGCGTGGACTTAGTTTCGGCTCGAGTCTTCGGCGTTCTAGCTGGCGTTTTTCTTGCAGGAGGTCTTGCCATTCTAGTATCCTTTCTCTCTTAGCAATGTCGTCACGTTTCTCTTCAGCAGCGCGTATCGCGATGCGCAAATCACGCTCTTGGGTCTTTAAGTATTTGCGCTGTAAGTGGGTCAAGCAATCGCCGGCCATCTTGGCGCACTCGGCATCGGATCGGTTCTCGGCCTCCAGCACCAAGGCGGCAAACTCGCTGACCAGCTCAGCCGGCAACTTCTGGGTGATCGCGCCAATGTCAATGTTCCCTGTTTCTTGCCATTCCAAGATGATCGCGTCAACCACCGGACGCCATTTGTCGCTAAAACATTGGCGCACGCGGGTTTCCCGAGCCAATTTCTCAAGCAACGCCGGCACGCGCAGCACCAATCCGACCAGCGAGCGCTCGGCGATATCGTCACGGCCGTCGCTCGGCGCCCGAGCCGCAGTGGCAAGCGAACGGGTTGGCTGCGCCAGCCGCGCATTCGAATTCGCCAACGGCCGGCGCAAGAGTTCCTCTCGAACGCCCAAGTCCGCCGCCCGGCGAATCAACAGATCGACCTCGAATGGATTGGTCACTTTAGCGAGCAACCGGCCAATCTCAGTGGCGGTTTGGCTCTTACCTTCGAGAGTGTTGCCGTGGCGCCGCTGCAGCCAGGAAAAGTAAAAATCGGCCAGAGGGACCGCTTGATCGAGCAGCTTCTCCACGGCGTCCTTGCCTTGCTGGCGGACGAAGGTATCCGGATCCTCGTCTTTAGGCAAAAACGCCGCGCGGCCGAGCAAACCGGCTTCGACGAAAATCTCAAAACTGCGCGCCGCCGCCTTCAGCCCGGCATCGTCGCCGTCGAATAGCGCGACAATATTCTTGGTGTAACGCGACAGCGCGCGCACGTGTTCGACGCTCAGCGCCGTGCCCAAAGTCGCCACCGCGTAACCGATGCCATGCTGCGCCAGAGCGATCACGTCGAGGTAACCTTCGACGACGACAACCCGGTCGGCCTGGCGAATGCCCTCCTTGGCCTGGTGCAGACCGTAAACCGTCGAACCCTTGTGAAACAGCGGCGTCTCGCTCGAATTCAGATATTTCGGCATCCCTTGATCCATCACCCGGCCGCCGAAGCCGACGATCTTGCCCGCCGCGTTGGCAATAGGAAACATCACCCTGGCGAAAAACTTCTCGTAATACTGTTGCGGGCTGCGCTGGCCGACCAGACCCAACTTGATCGCGTCGGCCAACGCTAAACTTTCGTTCTTGACCAGACCGACCAGACCCGAACCGCCCCGGGGTGCAAAGCCCAGCATGAATTTGCGCGCGATGGCTTCGTCGACGCCGCGCCGCTTGAGATACTCAAGCGCAGCCTGGCCCTCGGGATGATCGAACAGAATACGCTGATAGTTGGCCGCGGCGCGCTCGTTGATGCGGAAAAGATTCTCGCGCTCGCCGAGGTCGCGCTGATAATTACCCGCGTCCGATCGTTCGATGACGATACCGTAGCGTTTGGCCACCTGCTCCACCGCTTCGGGGAAGCTCTGGTGATCGTACTCCATGAGAAACTGAAACACGCTGCCGCCGGCATGGCAGCCAAAGCAATGATAGATGCCCTTCTCTTCGTTGACCGTGAATGACGGCGTCTTCTCGCCATGGAACGGACAAAGTCCCATGTGATTGCGGCCAGCTTTCTTGAGCGTGACGTAGTCGGAGATCACTTCGACAATCGACGCGCGATTGCGAATTTCGGCGATTTTATCCTGGCTAATCATGGCTAGAGACTAGATCGCCTGCCGCCCTGCGGCCGGTTTCGGCGCGGCGCCAGCGCCGGTGAAGATTCGCTCTTTACCCGCTTTGATCAAGGTTTCACCCAGCTGAGACAGTGGCGGGACCAGGTAAGCACTTGCAAGCGACTCACGGGTGGGTTGGGGAAGCAATGAAGATGAACTTAACAAGAAGATCGCCAGCGCCGCCACAGCCGCGCCCTTACCGACACCGACGGCGATGCCGCCGGCGCGATTGACGGTTTTCAGAAACAACATTTTTTCCGAACGGTGCAGCAGCCAACCGGCTAAGCTAAAGCCGAAATAAATTACAAAAAAGATCGCAACAAACCCCGCACCCTTGAGCATTATCGGCGCAAACTTCCAATGCTGCGCGGCGTACTGCGCTGCCACATCGCCGTAGCGCGCGGCAACCAGGAAACCGACGATGAGTCCGGCCAGTGATAAGATTTCACGGAAGAGACCTCTGAGGAACCCTCGCAAGCCAAATATCCCAAGAACGGCGAGCAGAATCAAATCGACCCAATTCACCAGTTGGCACCCACCTGCGTTGGCGGCACCGATCGACAGTCGCTCCAGACGCTCGCCATATTCGCACAGTCGATATCTACTCCGGGAAACAGAATGATCTAACCGCCAAGCAATGCCTTGGCGAGGTCGCTAACCCGCTTGCCGTCGCTGCGTCCCGCCATCTTGGGCATCGCTAACTTCATAACTTTTCCGAGGTCGGCAAGCCCGCTGGCGCCGGCCTCGTCGATACTAATCTGGATTGCCGACTTGATCTCTTCGTCACTAAGTTGCAGCGGGAGAAACCCCTGGAGGATCACGAGCTCGGCTGCTTCTTTGGCCGCCAGCTCCTCGCGCCCGCCCTTGCGAT
>Ga0105340_1001616_pt1 | contig 9969 bp, 8 predicted proteins | sample EasRivMeERMLT700_FD_89676 | JGI IMG/M metagenome (GOLD analysis project Ga0105340, IMG submission 89676) | Soil microbial communities from meander-bound floodplain in the East River, Colorado, USA - East River MetaG ERMLT700 | ecosystem: Environmental > Terrestrial > Soil > Floodplain | place... | reverse complement strand
CCTTTAACAATTTTCCCGTCACCTATGACCTGTACCTGCTCATCATTCAATGCGTCATGTTGGGTCTTTTCCCAGCGGCCGTCGAACCCATGACCTTACTGACCCTGGTGCGCATCAACGCGTCGTTTGGTCGCTTTGCCAGTACACCCGTCAAGGAGCGCCTCAAGGAGTTCGTCCTGCACATGCGCATCATTCCGCGCCTGTTCCTGGGCATCTTTCACTATGCCTATACACTGCCGCTGTGTCCGGCACTGTGGGAGCACCACCAGTCCTTGGCGCGGTCGCTCCGATACGTGGCCATTCTACACGAGACGGACGCGATCTGGCGCCGAGACATTAGTCGCCAGGTCACGGGCTTGACCTCGTACGTGAGCTGGGGTGACCTGGAAACCCCATCCAAGGGCAGCGGTGTCAATGGACAACAGCGGGTCAACAGTACGGGTCGCATGACCATGATGCATGAGCGTGCCCTTCAGTTTTACACCAAGATCAAAAAGGGTCGTTTCGAGGAAGTCCTCCGACGGAAACTGACTGCGGTCGAAAGTGATTTCGGAGATCTCCATGTCGAGGAGCAGGTTGAGAAGATGCTCGCACACGACCGGATGACCTGGCTCCTCTTTGCAGCATGGGTTGCGGCACATTGCTCCCATAGCCCGTACGCGTCAGAGCGTACCCGTCTTGTATTCAAGACGGGTCCTCTGTACGCCCTGGGCATGTCCCGGCGCGGCTGCGAGAAACTGCGACAAGCAGAGGTACGATACTGGCGCTACGAGCAGCATGACGACGCCTTCAAATCGTGGGGTCGGGATCTTTATCACGACTGTCCAACGGACTACCACTTACTCAAGACATGGCTGGTGGCCTTTGATTTGTTCTACAATCAACGACCGTTTTTCTTGTCGGTGCGAGAGAAACGACTCACCTTGATGGCCCTCCGAAATGCCTTGGGTATCGAACGCGACACGGTCAGCACCCCTCTCATGGGGGTTAGCCACTATTGCGAGGGCTGTGGTGACTGTGGTAATGACAAGATCGACCCCAGTGGCATCATTCACAATGATCTCGAGACCATTACCCGGGTCGTGGCCTCGTACAAGGCACCCGCCTGGACACTATCGAGTCTGGCCTACTGGTTCAATGCCAGAGACGCGGACGTGGTCGGCTTCGACAAGGTCTACTACAATCCAATCAAGGGGAAACTGTTCTGTCGTCGTCGCCGTGGTGAACCCCTGACCACGGCCGTGGCTCCTGCCTTGGATACCGCCGGTGATGGCGGTGATGACCCTGTCCAAGACCGCGAGACCCTCTTTGAGAACCTGGCCACGGACGATGTTCGCCTGACCACACGTGGCCTCATTAGTGCCTTTGCCGACTTTGGTGTGTCGGACGACGACGACGACGGCCAGGCAACGGTCAAGACAACACCCAAGGACAGAGATCTCGTGACACGGCGCGCACTTGGCGCCACGTTGATAAACTGTTCTCTGCCAGAGGTCGAGGTGGACACGGTCGGTGTCATGTGGAAGTCGGGAAACAAGTTGCACACACGCTGTGTGGACTGTGGTCGCCATTGTACCGGACACGCGGCCCACCAGACCAATGATGGTCTCACATGCGGCAAACACATACACACGGAATGCTATGCCGACTACCACCGCGTTTGGTGGGTCTGGAATATTTCGCGCAACGAAGCCGAGTCGTATCTCAAACCCACCAACGTCGTGTCCGTGCAGTGCTACATTTGTAGACATCACGTGGACACGACCAAGTTGCTCGTCTATGACTTTCAAAACAAGCTGTTCATCATCGCCTTGTGTCCCTTTCACCTGGGTCGTTGTGCCAACCTCTTGCCCGTCCGCTTCAAGGAAGCCCGCTTACCTCCTGTACGTATCGATCATGTCGTGGCCGCTGCCCTTGGACATCATAATAAAATGCACATGTAAGCTACCGCCCGTCCTTGTCATTCTCTTGTCCTTTCTCTCTCCCATGGCAACTTCGCCCATGTCCAGTAATGCTGCCTTTCGTGCCTTTGCCAAAAAGATACAGGCAGCCACTGGATACAAACCACCGAAACCAGCATGGATCGCTAATCTCGGCGTGGACGTCCCACTCCTGACCTTGGCCTTTGCCCGCCGGGTTGTGACCACGTGGGATCGCAATGCTCATCCAAACGATCCATGTGCCACGGCCATGATGACTCTCTTGGACTACCACAAGAATACACGGTTCATTAACGTGCTCGTCAATTTCCAGCTCGAAGCGCACAACATCCGTACAGTCGGTGTCATTGTCCAGCGTGCCGTGTTTCTCTATGCACTGCGCGTGGGATACAAGATGGTCGTCGGACAGAGTCTATTTGGGACGGAACGCCGTGCACTGAATGACGAGGATGTGCAACTCCTTGAATTGGTGTACTCGGCCGAGAACAACGAATTTTTCGACATGTGTGATGGCGGGTATACAAAGAGAGCGTCCGAGTTCACGAGTTGGGCAGAAGGACAGAAGGGTTATACGGCCTTTTGTCAGACGGCCAAGAGTCGCATGACCGTTGAGGACACGTTGGTGGATATGGGCGTCGAGGCGATACTGAACAAGACAAAGAAGTAGGGGGCGCTTTTCTGTGTATGTGTACATGGCTACAATTACAACAACGTCCATGCATTGATCATATCCTGTGACTCTGTGTCATACGACTTCCAATGAAGAAGCAGTCTCGCAGCGGCCAACCACTGAAGACTGTGGCATGTGATGACGATGCCACTACCCAACGGCATCAAGTATACAAGCACCCCATTGGTCGTCGTCCCTGAATAATAAAAGAGGTCGGTCCATCCCGGCAACTCCCCTGCATGCAAGTGGACAGTCTCACCAGTCTCTGTGACCACGTCCATACACCAAGGGTCAATGAAGGTACGCTTCGCCAATGACAATACTGTACTGTGAAGATCTTTAAGTATGTAGATACGTGGTATCATCCAAAAGGCGGATCGAGCCACACCGGCCAGCCATTGTTTGTCCTCAATCTTTTTCATCCGCTCCTGGAGCCAAGGCGGCGGCAAGAGGTCAATACTAGCATTGGTACGTCGAACGAGCGTGAATCCCTGGTCAGTGTCTTTGCTGTCTGTGGTCTCCATGGATAAGAAAGTGGTCGGTGTATTGTTGCTACTCACATGTACAACAAGGCCATGTAATCATGGAAATACAGGACGATTAGAACAGATGCGATAGCACAAAGAAGCAAAGCCATTGACCCACGGCCCCCAGTTTGAAGAATACAAGAGTGTCCGTGGGCACCGGGTCAGCGAGACCAAACATAATCTCCTGATTACGCATGGCAAAGCCCTTGATGAGGCCATACCCAGCCCAGTGGTCAGACAGCCGCTGGTCCGTCAGCCACAAGACCACGAACTTTAGGACGATCCGCTCCACGTACAGGAACAAGGCAAAGAGGAGCAGTAGACCACGTTGCATGTTCCATGTCTGTGACAGCTGCAGACAGGCCGCGACAAAAAGGATCCCGACCCCGGACATGTGCAGTGCCATGTGCACGGTATCGGGGAAAAAGGCCACCAACATGAGGCCGAACCACAGGATGAAGCGCGGCCACGACAAGGTCTGGGTCAGGATACAGGTCACGATCAAGGTGGTAAAGCCGACCCGGAGGACCACATTGGCCATGGGCGACTCGGCCGCTGTCCGGGAGATTTCAATGGGGAAGTAGGGCAAGGTACTGGTCCGGTCGAGCCAGACGGCCGACACCTGGACCAGAAGGATGGTAGCGACAAGATGGACGTGGACGGGATCCATTTGTGTTTATTCGTTACAGCACAAGAGAATAAACTTCGTGATGTGTCAATCCCTGCCGTAATAAGGCGCTGACTCGGGCTTGTAGTCCAGGGTCAGCTGCCACGACGTGGTCGTGTACGAGTCACCACCGTATCCACCCGCTTCTTTCCTGGATGCGAGGGAATGTGTTGGTTGTCATGTGTGCAATACAAAAAGGGAGAATGACGAGTGTGGTCTATGTCTTTTTTGTCCTAAAAATGATACACATGCGCAGGCTGAATGGCCTGTTTCATATACGTGGTCATCCAACGCCCATCGAAATAACTGGGCTCCTCATTGGGGTCCGCCAGGAGGCCGACGCCATTGTCGTCGGCCGACACAATCATCGGGTCGTCATCCTCGTCTGGCGCAGCCGTCACCTTCATGACCTTTTCATACTCGAGCTTCTCATTGGCACGCGCCTGGACGTGATCTTCAATCGTCCCATCCATGCACAGGACGATGATGGTAATCTTCCGCGTCTGCTTGATGCCAAACAAGCGCATCAGGGCCTGGAACTCAGTGGCGGGCGTCCACCATGGATCAATGAGGATTCCGTGGTTGGCAAATGTAAAGTCCTCGCCCAGTCCACCCGATTGCAGCGTCACAAGCATAATGTATTTCTGCGGGTCGTTCCACATGGCCGCGAGAGCTTCGCGCCTGGCCGGACCCTTGACGGTGCCATTGACACAGACCACCCCATCCTCCATGCCTTGTTCCAGTGCCATCTGCTGCCGCACCAATTTGTGCAAGCGATCCAGGGCGCCCTTCCACTCGGAGAAGACGACCACCTTCTCACCATTGGGTCGCACTTTGGTACGAATGTAGTCCAGCACGGCCAGTTCCTTGGTACTAATGGGTGGCAAGACCGAGGGACCGGGCCAATCGCCCTTGGCCACCTGGGCGTCGTATGTGCCTGTGAGTTTCGACTCGATCCAGCGTTTCCACATTTTGCCGTCCATTTCCTCCGAGCTATACCGCATACCAACAGGAAAGATAAAGTCCGGCGGCAACAGCCAGTGGGAGACACACGTCTGCCGCAGTCGCAGGCCCATGTTCTCTGGTCGGATCTCGGCCGTGAACACTTCAGGGGCGCGTGGACCCTCTGTGGTTGGGACATGGTTGAGGTGCTGGAAGGACTGCTCGTGGACGTGCGCATACAGAATGCGTTCACTCTCGGTCCCAAACGTGACGCTGCGTCGCATATCGGCCCGTGCCGGTGGCTTGAGTTGTGCGAACCGCGCATTAATCTTGATGAGATCATCATAGTCACGCTTAAACAAGAGGCCATTGAGCAAGAATGGGACGTTGCGCATGTAGAGAAACTCCTCGGACACGTGGATGAATTTGAGCGCACTCAGCACATCGGTGGTGGCATTTTGAATGGGCGTGGCGGTCACGTACCAAAAGTGGTCGCCACTGAGCGTACGAACGGCTTTGGCGACGACATTCTTGTTGTTGGCCAGTCGGTGAGCCTCGTCGGCAATGACACGACCCCAGCGCGTCTTGAACATGAGATTGGGTCCGGCGTCCTCGCACAGGCTGTGGGAGTTGTACCAGCGCTGATAAAAGGCCAGCAACGTCGAGTAGGACGTGATGATCAAGTCGTGCGAACTGACGATACCGTGGATATCGTCCCTGCTCATGGACGTATCACTCAGGACGACCCGTGCAAAAAGCTCCGCACCGTCCACGAAGAGGTCCTTGTTCTCGTAGTTCATGGTATCGGCCACGTTCTTGGGTACAATCAACAACGTGGGTAGACCAAAGCGGGGTTCACCACGCGCGAGCCGATCCTGGATATCCTGGTGGACGCGCATGAGGAACGTTTTAGTCTTTCCGGTGCGTGGCGGCAACAGGAGAATCCCGCCCGCCGATCCACCAATCGCATTGCCCGGCTGTTCTCGTAGTTTCATAAACGCCACGCCCTCGATTTGGTGTTGGAAGAGAGTCGTTTTGGGCTTGGCAGCAAGGAAGGCCGTCCGCTCTTTCACATTGAGGTTGAAGCGGAGTGCACGCTGGGCCGGGTTGATTTGTCCTGTGACTGAGTGGACGACCACTTCGTCCTGCTTCTCCAGCACCATACTATCATCAATGCGCTGTTGTTCGCGCTCACGTTGCATGCCACTGTTCAGGATAGACCGCCATTGAGTACCCTGCTTCTTTTGTTTACTACCTCGCCTATGGGTATACGGATGCATGCCTCTCCAATGACCGTTGGAAAGTTTTTTTCTTCTTGTCCCACGTCCCTGGTGCTGTCGTTCAGTCGCTCCAAAAAAACAATAAATAACACCTGGACACAACATATGGACAGGACAAGTCTATGGGATGGTCGCGTCCGTGATTGGTTGACTCATGTGGAACTGGTGATTTTACTGCACAGTTTTTCCTGGTTCGCGGTTTCTCTCGTGATTGCCATTGTCTTTGCGGTGCCCTTTGTGGGTCATCTCGAGGTGTGGCCGGCCTATGGTTGGATCTACCTGCTGATTATTCTGATTCTCTATGGCATCATTCTTTGGACGATTCACAACACGGCAGCCATAAAAACCGTCGCACTCGATGCGATTCTCCTATTTCTCGTTCTGCTGGGTCATATATACATGGCCGCAACCCTCTTGGCCTATGTGGTCATGGAACCGCTCGGTCTCGTTCCAGCGGCGGCACAGCGCGAGTTTTATTATTCAATTCATGTGATTTTACTGGTGGTTCACCTGTTTCGTCTGATTCACGATTTCACGGGCTTGCGCATGTTGCTGGACGTTTCCAAGGAGGTGCGTGAACGCCTCAAGAGTCGGTCGCGACAACGACCCCTTGAACAAATCAACGGGGACGATGCCGAACAGGAAATGATGGATTTGACACAGTAGACAATAGTATTAAAAAAGATCTTGTATTGCAATTTAACCCTTCCTTCTCATGACCGTCGTCCAATGGATCCGCGGCGCCGAGCAGTTGCCGTATGGTCAATCACATTTGGCTTGGTATGTATACCCAGACCATGGGGTGTCAGGTAGCCCGGAAGTCCAATCCCGTTGAGGTGACCTTGCATCGCAACAACGGCCGGGACAGTCATGGCGTTTCGGGACACAGCCCGGATCGTGGAATGTCGCTGAGCGAGTTGGGCATACAGGTCGGGTAGTACCAACAAGGGGTCGGCTCCATTGCCCATTTTGAACCCTAGTGAGATCGTGTCCACGGCATCGTCATAGACGGACATGGTATACACAAACAAGGTCTGTCGTGTACAATAGTGGTTGCCACCGGTCAGACGGGTATCGATCCACTCCCACGGCCAGATGGGGTGTATGCCAGCCGACAAGACACGACACTCGTCAAGGGTCGACACCACCATGTAGTGGTCACGCGGCACATGGACGAGGAAGCGGCCGGCCATGGCCCAGAGAACTGGCAGTAGTGATACCATGGACAGGATGTAGTCCGAGTACGCCGGCCACGCCAAGACCGCGGCCACGGCAACCACGGCCAACCGCTTGGGTATCCAGCCCATGAGGATGGACAAGGCAAAAGACACGTTGATATATGTGAGTGAGTGGTACCAGGTATCCATCAGAGCATCACCACCACAAACAGGAGAATAAATATCAACAACACACCAAAGAGCGAGAGTAATAACCAGCGATTACTACTCACACTCGCCAAGTAGTGCAAGAGATGTCCATGAGCTTCTTCTGCATGCATGGCACTCATCATGACATTATCATCGATGCGTAGAATCTGTTCATTCTGGATAGCCACGTGCTCGGCCATTTGTTGATACATGGCATGGACCTCCATGATTTGGGCCTCAATGTCCTGTATCTGATGTGCACGTGTCATCAAGAGCTGGGCCATGGGATCAGCGGTCGATGGTATCTGGATGGTCACGAACGCATTGTCATCGGTCACTGGGATCAGTGATGTCGTTGACGTCGTGACACCAAGACGTTCTCGCCTCGCTGCCAATGCCTGCAGAGCATTGGCATGGGTGCGCAATACCTGCTTAAAGTCATGTTCCTTTTCTCGAATGTGCACGTCAAGAACATGTCGCATAGCCGGGTCGAGCGTGACCACGCCAAGTCGCAGGACATCCATGTTTGTCTTGACCACCGCAGTCAGGACATTGACCTGACTGGCCTGTCCAAAAGGAACCATGGGTGCACGGACCGCCGCCATGAGTGCCTCGAGGTTTAGACTGGTTTGGTACAGGGTATGCCCTAGCTTGGTCCGTGTGTTGGGCGTGTCCGTGGCAACCACAACGCGAGCGGATGGGCGGACAGCGGACACGAGAGCAAAAAACTCATCTGTGCGGTCAATGTACATGGGTACAAGAATGACGACGAGGAATCGTTTTTTACTTATTATATGACCCCATGTATAGAACACGACCATATCCTTGCCAGCCGCAACATCCATGGCCATCCCACTGGAGACTTCGGCTTATGGCAGCTGTTTGATCCACCACAATCGCGGCACAGACCAATGCTACCATTTGGTGGATCCTGTTTGAGTCGACGATCATGAAAACATGGGCCACCACACCTCCCACACTCTAAACGATAAGAAGCGTACTTCATCATAAGCGGTCCGCTGAGCTGCTGACAACGGAGTATGAGCCGTATTTACTGGTTGCTCCACGAGCCGTGTACCACATATAGAACACATGTTTCAATAAGAGAATGACATTTATTATCTCAATACAATGCCCGTGTCGGCGCACTCTTGGACATGACCGGTGTCCTGTACATTTCCGGCGTATCCGCAAAGAGCGTCCGTGACAAGGCAAAGGCAATGATCACGACACCCAAGATCATCATGCTGCCCGATAATAAAACCACATTCATGTTGCGCTTGTACAGGGCGACAATCTGTGGGACGGCCGTGACCAACAGCGTACAGCCCACGACCTTGGCCGCTGCAATCACCGACCGCATCCGGACGTGCGGGCCCAATCCATAGAGGGCATACGTTTCGCGCGGTTCAAAGAAAAACGACGGGATGAACGCCAAGATGGCCGCAACCACCGGAATGAATGCCAACACCCAATCCCATATGGCATCTCCACCCCCATGGACCCAGGCATAAATTTCCTGTGAGGCCATGCTACCACCCACGGACAGGATAAAGGCCACCGTGGCATAGATGGCATAGCGGTCCGAAAAGGGCGGCGGCGGTGTCGGTGCCGGTCGCGAATCCTGCAACAAACCATTGGTCGATGCGTAAGCGGACGGTGTGAATTGACTCAGAGGCCAGAGATTGCGAATCAAATGGCCCATGGGGACAAGATGAAACGGCACGCGAAGAAAACGCCGGGTGACCGCTCCCAACATACAGGCACCGGCGGCCACGGACGGCATGATGATCATGTACATTTGTCGACTGGTGGCGTCATCCTCCAGGGACGGGAACGTCTGTGCTGCAATCAGGGCCGGGTAGATTTGTCGCAGCGGCAAGTAGACCATAAAGTGATAGACCAGGATAATGAGCGACCCCCATGGCCACTGATCCGACCACAGTCCAATGAGGAACGGGAACCAGGTCACACGGCCCATGATGTCGGCCAGGACCGGCTGGATCGTACCCACAAGCGGGGTTGTCATCGGGGACAGACACACACACACAGAGGGGTAAACTACAACGGGGGAAGTACTTGCGAAAAAGTATACACGTGTCCCCCATGTCCTGGATATAAAAAGAAAACATGACCAAATCACAAGAAGGTGGCGGGAAAAAAGAGGGAACCCCCTTGCACACCCCGGGTTCACGGGCACTCCGCACATACATGTACGTGCGGGCCGGAGACGACTTCATTTTTGAATCAACTCAGCTCTTGCATCAATGGTGGCCTGGCACCTCATGCCAGCGGACATCCTCGCATTCACCAGTTGTGTCTGTGTGTGTGATAATATTTTTTCCCGCCCAAAAATGAGCCGTGCACCACCCAAGGGGGTCTCGGGTCGCTTTTCAAATACCCTAGACGCCCACCTCCCGGGTGGTCTCAACTTCACCCCTGGCAATGCCATACGCGCGAACGCGGTCGGCCTGACCGGTGGTACCCTCATGCAGGGGTCGGCCTTGGGTACGGGTCCTCAAGCCCCGGCCAACACGGTGAACAACATCCTCAGCTCCATTTGGGGTCCCATGGGT
>Ga0105340_1001614_pt1 | contig 9971 bp, 6 predicted proteins | sample EasRivMeERMLT700_FD_89676 | JGI IMG/M metagenome (GOLD analysis project Ga0105340, IMG submission 89676) | Soil microbial communities from meander-bound floodplain in the East River, Colorado, USA - East River MetaG ERMLT700 | ecosystem: Environmental > Terrestrial > Soil > Floodplain | place... | reverse complement strand
CGCGTTCCCGCCTCGTATTTGATGCGGCTGACCTCGGCAAACTGCCGGAGCAGCGCGGCGTTGCGGCCGTTCAACTCGAGTTGCACCTGCGCATTGATGAGATTGTAAAACGCGGTCGTCGCGTCGCGAACCAGGTCCAGCTTGCGGCGGCCCGATCCGGCCAAAGCGGCTTCGGCTTCGGCGCTGGCGGCTTTGGCGCGCCGCCGATTTTTTCCGCTCAATGGGATTTCCTGCCCGAGCATCCACTCCGTGTCCGTGTAGGTGGTAAACTGCGACGTGCCGAAACGCTCGACGTCGACACCGACGCGCGGATCGGCCCACGCGCCTTCCTGGCGCACGCGGGCGTCCATCGCGCGCCAGTTCGCGTGCGCGGCTTTCAACGATGGATTGTTCGCTATGACCTCGGCGATGACCGAGGCCAGCGTCAGCTCATTTGTCTGCTCCGCAATCGCCGGCGTCGCGCCCAGCAGCGCGGCCAGCCAAAATATTTTCTGTTTCATTCGTTCTCATGTTTGTTTCGGACACGAAGACACCACGCGCGCAAACGCGCGGTCACGAGGTTGCGCCCAAGTGCGCAAGGCACACTTCAGGCGTGAAACAGAAAATCAAATGAGGTAACTGCAGTTCCGGTCGTAGACCGGGACGGCAGCGCGCTGCGCAAGCGAGCGCTCGCAGGAAAGCAACCCGATCGAGCAGGGCGCTTCGGGCGGCGTCGAAAGGACGGCGACGATGATCAGCGCTGGCGCCTGCACGCGGAAATCCGCGGAACTCGAAACAGGCGGGGACAGGGGCGTCGAAGGCGAGGTTGTGCCGCAACAGTTGAACTGCGCGCACGAGCAACAGCCGCAGGCCACGATCCGCCCACCGCTACCCTGGGGCGTGGCGCTGGCAAACTGCCCCAGGACCATGACCAGTCCCAGGATGATGCTGCACATTGCCTTCACAGTTCTACTATCGGTTCGACGCTGGGACTCTGCAATCTATTTAGTCGCATCCGCCCGGGACGGCGCGCGCCACAGGTGAGGCGCGCGCCGATTACCTATCGCAAGTTACGGCTTGCCGTGTTCTTTGCTGATAAAGCAGAAGCAGTGTTCAACGCGAACGATAGGGGTGCCAGGGGTGACATGCAGTACATCCACCATGTGGATGTGACCACCCGCGAAAGACCGGTAAATCCCGGTCGCCTCCAGGATGTCCAACTCGTAGGTTCCATTGAGGGAAAACCCATTCCCGACCGCGTCGGGGATTCTTTCTACAACGGAGGTGCCATCTATCATCATCGCCGTCAACGCGCCCTTACCGAGGTCGTAGCAAAATAGCATTTCGCCCCCCAACGCGTAAAAGGTGCCGACCACCTCGTCCGCGGGACCCGGGACCCCGCTATCGATGTGGTAGATCGGCACCTTCTGGTAAATTCCGTTGTTCAGGTTCGGCAGCTCCAGGCCAAGGTCGGGGACAACACCTGCTGGTTCAAAGGTTCCCTCCAACAGGACGACAAACCGGTTGCTGGGCGGCACCGCTTTGCCGTGGTCGTCAGCCCGCGTGATTGAAGGCTGGAACAGGAGCGTGACCGCCATGGCCGCGAATGTGAGGTTTTTGATTATCTTCATGGGTTCTGTCTTTTTGTTTGTTTTTTGTTTTTGTTGGCTACTGCGAAAGGCCGGGTTGCAGACGGAATTCCAATTCCGTCATCCGTCATTCCGTTGTAGAGTGTTTCGTCCTCGTTACGTTACCGAACCACGGTTCTGTAGAAGCGCCGCCAATCGTTCGCCGCATCGGGATCCGTGACCTCCACCGTACCGGTAGGATTGTTCATGTTGATAACGGAGGGTGCCGCAAGCGCTGGCCTGCCGGCCCCGAGCTTGGTGGAAAACAGATCCAATTCGTCAGTTTCTGAAATTTAAAATATATTCCTGAGCTCCGTTGGCATGCGTCCGGTGATTGAGCTCGCCTCTGGCGTTCCGATAGTCGCCCGTGCCGCCCGTGATGGCCGCGTAGCGGTTGATGTTCCCCTGGCTGTCTGGCGTCACGGGCCTGCTGGCGAGGATCTGGAATGAGATTTTGCCGTCGGGCAAAATCATACAACCATTACCGAGGATCTCATCCCCCGCGGCGCCCGTGAGCGTCACCACAAAATGGATACCAACGGTGCCGATTTGTATGTTCGGGTGACTGGGATCCGCGAGGGTGCCGCCAATGGTGATCTGGGCGCCGACCGGGAGGGGAGGCGGGAACCCATGCGTGGTAACGGGGGGATTGAAAGCCGGTATCAAGTGCAACGTGTGGCCATTGTCGTGATTATCGTTGTCCGCGGCGACCGGGTTGACCATGAGCAGCAAAGCTCCGACGACGACAAACGCAGCGACGAGCGAGCCGATCCATTTCGGTCGTTCACTGAGGAAGGAAGCACGGATGAAGCTTTTGGCTTTCGTCAGGCTTAGACCCGCGATGGATTGGTTGAATAATTTGATCATACGATTTGTTCTTTCTTTGTGTGTTGTTTTTTTGACTACTGCGAAAAGCCGGGTTGCAGACGAATTCCAATTCCGTCGTGCCGTCATTCCGTTGTAGAGTGTTTCGCCTGCATTGGCCCCTTCGCTCATTGTCCGACGATGCGATAGAACCCGGCCTCGCCCGTGAGGGGCAGCGTCACCGGCGGCGTGGCGTTGGGGAGAAAGTCGGTCCAATCGCCGGCGGCCAGATCGGTTCCCTATGGTCCTTTGTTGATAGGCCCAGGATCTGACTCTAGTGGTCGATAGTGCCGCCCCGCCTTTAGAACGGGCCAATACCTCCTTGGTAGCGCGGTGATAGCTTAAAGCTATTGCCCAGGATGCAGAGGCCAGCAGAAACAAATACGCAACACAAATTTTGGCCGCCAGCTGTAGACGCACGAAGCTGTGGCAAATCGGATTCGAGTATTGCGTCATTGATCAGCGCGCGCCTCGTTTGAGACGCGCGCCGGTTATTCCGCAAAAGCAGGAACTTCACGAGGTTCTCGTGGTTGCCGGAAGTCAGTCATTATCCTTAGTACCTCTCTTGATTACGAAAGTGCCATCGAAACAAGTGAAGGTGACTCCCTGGCCGCATGGGTATCCCTGGTATTCTCCAACCACGACGTTGCCTTTCAGCCAACCGTCCGTGACGACGCCGATGATCACGCCGCTGCGTTCGGGTGTTTGCACTGTGCGAAAGTGCACCGTGCAGGAGTGTTTCGAGCCAACGAAGCGGTACTGAGCTTCAAACGTGACGCTGCCATTGGGTAGTACCTCCCGCGGGTTGAAAGCATCACCGATTACGGTGCCCTCGCCGATGTCGCCTTCGGCCGTGCCCGCGATCGTGGCGAAGATCTCCCCACCCGGCGGCAACAAGGCAGTGACATGTTTCGTCCAGGTGATTATCGCATCCCGGTGATCCCGGTTGTCGTCAGCGCGAGTGACTGAACTTTGGAACAGCAGCGTGACCGCCAGGGCGGCGAATGTGAGGTGTTTGATTATCTTCATAGGTGTTGTCTTTTCGTTTTGTTTGTTTTTGTGACTACGGTTTGTCGTGTCACCGATCCAGGGCGTTTTCCACCGCCCAATCACGCCACGGTTTCGAAATATTTTCTTAGAGGGCAAAAACGGCTGCTGCAATCCAAGAACGTTTCATTATCCGGAAGTCCGCCAAGTTTGGATTGCGTTAGTCCTTCCGCCCGCGGCGCGCAACAGGAGATTCCGTCAGTGCCAGCGCCAACAACAGTCAGCACGATGATCGCGTCGGCCTCCGTCACTTTTTCCGGAAGTTGACGACACGCGGGAAGTCCGGCGAAGGGCCTTCGTGCAGATAATCGTTCTGTCCCTTGAGCCACTTGTTGAAGAACGAGAGCGTATAGGCGTGGACCGTCCGGACGGCCTCGCGGTTGGAGGCGAGCGGATAGCTGCTGAGGACGACGTAGTTGAAGAAAGTGAAATGGTCAGTGTTGCTGATCTGGAACCAGACGGCGTTGGTTTTCGAGGCGGCGAACACTGCCTGATCGCTGTCGTCGGGGGCATGCATGGTCAGGGATGGTGTCGTGAACCCCTGCACAATCCCTGCGGTGCCGCCGGGGTCCAGCAAGACGACGGCTTTACATCGAGTATCCTGCTGCCCCAGTTCAACGATCGTGGGGCCGCCCCACGACATCCCCATCGCACCTACCTTGTCGAGACCCAGGCGCCCCACGAATCGCGCATCGGTCTGGTTCCAGTTCGTCAGTTCGTTGAGGACAACCACGAGGTCGCGGACGCGATCCTTTAGGCCGACCGCCGTACCGGATATGTTGTTGGGGGCGCTATAATAGAAGCCGTCCGGCCACGCGACGGCGTAGGCGTCGTAATGATCCACCGCCACCACCACGTAGCCGTGGCTGGCCAAACCTTCGAGTTTTTCGGTGTCCTGCCGCCGATCCACCGTCGCCCCGGGGCTGAAGAGAACGACCGGGAAGGTGCCGGAAACTTCCGCCAGAGGCGCGTCGTTGAAGGAGTAGGTCCAGAGGTAGGGCAAGCGGTCAAGCCATGGCGTGGTCTGAAAGCCAAAGTTATCGTAGAATGCCCAGTACGACGCCGAAGAAGTATCCCTGGCCATCACTTCCTCGAACCAGCGTGCCGGCTGCTGCCCGGCCGTCGGGGCTGCCGGATACCAGACGCTGACGGCAAACGAGCCGTTGGTCGAGATGCCATAGCGGTTGCGCCGGGTGGGATCCGTGACCAGCCGGTCAATCCGGCCCACAGGATATGGCCCCGTGGGCTTGGGGTAGGCGGCGGTGAAGTGGTTGGTGGGAACGCGGTAAAAACGCTTAGGCGCTGCTACCGCCGCGGGATCGATGAAGGTTAGCTCGTTGGTCGCGCTGTTCGTCCGCTGCAACAACGCCAGCGCCTGCCAATCCACCAGATTGGTCGAGACCTCGACCGGGTAGAGGTCGAAGAACGGTTGAAAGCGTTGCGACACCCCGCCGGTGAAAGCCAGCTTCACGACGCCCTCCGCCTCTCGGTGAATGGCCGCGAAGCCGTGCGTCCTCATTCCTGTTGCATCGCAGAGAATCACCGTGAGATTCGTGACCGCACTGAGGCTGGCGCCGCCGGTGGGGTTACTCAGAACCACTCGGAAATTCTCGTCGCCTTCGAGAATCCCGTTGTTGACGATTGGAACCTCGAAGGACCGGCTCAATTCGCCGGCCACGAAAACCAGCGTGCCGTTCGTCGCCGCATAATCCTGGCCGGCGAGCGCCGTGCCGTCCACGGTGGCGTAGTCCACCGTGAAGGGCCCCAGCGCGAGGTCGTTCCCGCGACGCACCATGACTCGCAGCGCGCCTTCGTCCTCGTGGATGTAGAATTTCGCCGTCACGAACCCCACGCCGGGATCATTATCCTGAATCGTCACCGTCGTGGTCCTCGTTGACCCGAGCACGCCGCCGCTGATGGGATTGCTCAAGGTAATGAGAAAGGTTTCGCTCGTCTCCTTGAGTGCGTCGTTCAGGATCGGCACGGTGAAAAACTTCACCGTCTCACCCGCGGCGAAGGACAGCGTGTTGGTGACTCCCGTGTAATCAACCCCGCTGGTTGCGGCCCCGTTAGAGGTGGCGTAGTCCACCGTGATGGAATTGGTCCCGTCGTCGCCGCGCACGACGCCGATGAGCACTGCACCGGCGTCTTCGCTCACGGCAGCGGTAGCGAACTGGAACTGAAGTCCAACGTCGTTGTCGGTGATAGAAACCAGAACGTTTGTGCGCGGGCCGAGGACTGCCCCGCCTGTGGGATTGCTCAGGATGACCCGGAAGTTCTTGGTACCATCCACCAAGCCATTGTTTAGGATCGGCACTGCGACGACCTTGTTGGTTTCGCCGGCCCCAAAGGCCAGCGTTCCGGAGACCGCCGTATATTTCAATCCATTGGTCGCCGTCCCGTCGGCAGTGGCGAAGTCCACACTCACCGACGTGTCGAGGTCCGCCGTGCGTTGCACGGTGATGGTTGCTTGCCCGGCATTCTCGGCGACGGCGTAACTGGTGGCGGAGAACTGGATCACGCTGGCGGCGTGGAGCGACGCGGCCAAGTTCACGGCGAAGAAGCAGGCGAATCGAAGGGTGGCTTGGGGTTTCATGGGGTTGGTTTGATTTTTACGGAACTGGGGAAACGAGGCGGTAGAAACGGGTGGGATGATTCGTCCACTGGGGGTCGCTGAAATAGGACGAGCCGCCGGCAAGGGGGTTGGTACCCACCCGAGACCAGATGGGATTGACCAGGTTAGTGCAGGCTTCCACCACGACGGAGAGGTTGGTTGCCCAGGAGATGACGAAACTGAACCCGTTAGTTTGCACGCCAAAACTGGAGCCGTTGTTTAGGATCAGCGGGTAGGGAAGAACCCACAGCGCAGTTGGACGACCGGCGAACGTAGCGCCCCAGCCCGTGGTGCCCGGCAAGTAATAGACGCTTGCCTGGTTTGCACCTTCGAACACAGACGAATCAACGCTGGTGGGGGTACCCGTGAAATAGACTCCTGTCAGACTGGTGCAGTCAGAGAACGCAAGGTATCCAATGGTTGTAACGCTGTTCGGGATCGTGACGCTGGTCAGGCTGCTACAGCGTGCGAACACCCCGCCCCCGATGTTGGTGACACTGCTGCCGATTGTGACGTTGGTCAGACTGCTGCAGAAAAAGAACGCCTCGCCTCCGATGCGGATTACGCTGTTGGGGATCGTGACGCTGGTCAGGCTGGTGCAGCCACCAAATGTGAAGGGTCCGATGTTGGTGACGCTGTTGCCGATCATGACGTTGGTCAGGCTGGTGCAGCCTCCGAACGCCCCTCTGGAAATGATATGCCCGTCGTCTCCGTCTCCGACACTGGTGACGCTGTTGCCGATCGTGACGTTCGTCAGGCTGCTGCAGTCATAGAACACCGTGTCCCCGATGGTGGTGACGCTGTTTGGGATCGTGATGCTGATCAGGCTGGTGCAGCCATGGAAGGCCCAGGAGCCGATGCCGGTGACGCTGTCGGGGATCGTCACGCTGATCATGCTGGCGCAGCCAGAGAACGCCGAGTACCAGATGCTGGTGACGCTGTTGGGGATCGTGACGCTGGTCAGGCTAGTTTGGTTGTAGAACGCCGCACCCCCGATGGTGGTGACCGGCAGGCCATTGATCGTGCTGGGGATGATCACCGCTCCGCCGGGGCCGGTGTATCCCGTGATGGTGATCGTGCCGTTATCAGTCGTGTAGGTGTAATCTTCAGCTTGCACCACGGCGGGAAGCGTCAATAGCAACACCAGCGGTAGCAGCCTCGCGGCGCGGCCCAGCGCGGACATGTAGATGAGGTTTTTCATAGACATCGTTGCGTGTTCGGTTGTTTGTCCTGGCCCGGCCCGCCTCCTGCCGACCGCCAAGGTTTGTCGCGTCACCAGGCCAAGGCGTTTTCCCCCGCCCAATCACGCCACGGGTTTTGAAATATATTTTGAGAGGGGAAAGCGGTGGAGAGCTACCGCAGTCCAAGGTTCCTCCCCTGCCTGTCAATTTCCGACAGCGAGGGCGCCCGCCAAAGCCGGATAACCCCTTGGTGGCGATCAGCGTTGTTAAGATCTCCCAGGCTGATCAGGTCCTCGTTTTTGCCGACGAAACGCAGCCAGGCGCACTCGCGCCCATGGGCTTTCCAGTGGGCGACCTGCTGCCGCGTGGCCAGGTCCCACATCGTGATCGTGCCGTCGTAGCCGCCCCCCACCAACCGCGAATCATCGGGTGAGAAGACCAGGCTGTAGTAGGTTTTCAACTGGCCGGCGATGGTCTCGATCTGCTCCTCGCGGTCCACGTCCCATAGCCTCAACACGCCGTCCCAGCCCGAAGTGGCGAGCAACCGTCCATCATTCGAGATGGCATGCATCCGCAAACCGCCTTTTGGATGGGCAAAAACTCGCCGCCGACCCTCCGGGAGGAACCAAAGTTCAATCACAGGCGGCGATGACAGCCCGCCATGGGAGAACCTCGCCAGGACGCGATCATGCGCCCAGAATTCGCAGTTGGGTCCTGGAAATAGGTTCCCCAAAGCCGGAAGGCGGAGTTCGAGCGAGCCGGTGACCGGGTTCCAGATCTCGACAGTGTCGTCCGCGCGGTGAACGGACAGTCGCTGGCCACTCGCCGCCAGCGCCAGGTGGATCGGCGCATTTGTGGACTCCGCGATGGTGCGAACCTGCCGGAACGGCTGCGTCGTCCAGAATTCGATCCGGCCATCAGGCCACCCGACGGCGACGGACCTGGCATCGGGACCGAACGCCATGACCTGGGCTGCGCTGAAGCTGGGAGGCGTCCTTTCGCGGTCGCTTTCTTCGAGCGTGACGCAGTTCAGATAACTGACCGCTCCCTGGTTTCCGTGGAGCCGTAAAGCCTCCCGCACGCGCCTCGAACTGTTGAAGGTAACCTGGGCCGGAGCGTACGGCAGGTTGCCATGCACGAGCACCACGCGGTCTCCGTGGGCCATGGGCCAGTTGAGCGGAGCGTTGTCGGCGGAAACAAATTTCTCCTCGCGCATGGCAGACTGGCGCAGGTCCCAGACCCGCAAGCGTTCATCCTGGCCCGCCGACACGAGCTGCTGTCCATCGCTGGAAAAGGCCACCGAGAAGACCCCCATTTCATGACCCCGGAGCGTGCGCAGTTCCTTCCAGGAAGCCGTGTCCCAGAGTCTGACGGTTTGATCCACGCTGGCACTGGCCAGAAAACGCCCGTCAGGCGAAACGGTGACACACCTGACCTCGTCGTGGTGGCCAGACAGTTGTCTGTCGAGCATTCCCTTAGTGGCATCCCAAACATCGAGTCCGCCTCGCCCACCCGAGATCAGGAATCGCCCATCGTGGCTGAACACCAGGCTCAAGGCTACGTCGGTGGGCCGCATGACGAACTCCGACCTGGTGATGAAATTAGTGAGCCGAATGGTCTCGTCCTTCTGACAATAGGCCAGGCCGTGCCCGTCGGGGGAAAAGGCAAGGCCCATGTAGTTGGCCGGGTACCTTCGATCGGCACTCCGATCGATGATCCTCACCATCTGACGCGAGGCCATTTCCAGCACTCGGATCTCTGGCCCCGCAACGAGCGCGAGTTGTTGGCTATCGGGACTGAAGACAAGCCCGCCGACGTCATCCGAATTCGTACCCGTAAATTGCCGTTGCCGAAGTGCTGTGTCGAATAATTGCCAGGGATCGCCCCCGACCGCCAGCCAGCGTCCATCAGGGGAGAGCGCGAGGAAATGGGAACCGCCGGAGAGCGGCGTGGTCAGTGTCTCGGAGAGCGGCAGGGTCAGCGTGTTCGTGCGCCGTTGGACGTCCCAGAACCTGAGGGTGTCGTCCGATGCTGCGCTGACGATGGTCCGCCCGTCGTTCAGGAATAGCGCTCCCGCCACGAAGTTCGAGTGGCCCGCAAGGGTAAACTGCTCATCGCCGCGAGTTCGGTGCCACAGATGGCGCCATTCCCAGCCCCGCAAATCCATTTCGGGTTCCGAAGGGTGAGCCCCGGATTTGCCTTGGGGTTGTTGCCTGGCGAGCAGTTCCCTTGCTCGACCCAGATTGTCAGACTTCAGGGCTTCGAACGCCAGCGTCATCTCGGCCGCGTAGAGGCGTTTGCGGGCGAGGCGTTCCTGGGCTTGGGCTCGGGCCAGCGCCTCGTCAGTCAGGCGATGTTGCTTTGCTTCCTTCTGTTGGGCGTCCGTGGCACGAATCGCCTGCCACGTGCTGATCGCTGTGCCCAGCACGAGCACACTCGCAATCCCTGCTGCGGCGGCGAAGGCCAGCTTGTTGCGTCTCACCATTTTTTGAAACCGGTACGCAGTGCTCGGCGGACGGGCGAGGACAGCTTCGTTATTGAGGTGTCGTTGGATGTCACTCGCAAGGCCGTTGGCCGTTTCGTAACGGCGCGCTCGGTCCTTCTCAAGGCACTTCATCACGATCCAATCGAGATCGCCGCGCAGCAGCGCAATTGTCT
>Ga0105340_1001613_pt1 | contig 9974 bp, 9 predicted proteins | sample EasRivMeERMLT700_FD_89676 | JGI IMG/M metagenome (GOLD analysis project Ga0105340, IMG submission 89676) | Soil microbial communities from meander-bound floodplain in the East River, Colorado, USA - East River MetaG ERMLT700 | ecosystem: Environmental > Terrestrial > Soil > Floodplain | place... | reverse complement strand
TGGGCTGTCTGTTCACGGGCGGCGGAGGAACTGGCGGCGTGCCCGAATCACCGCCGCCGGGAAACGGCGTTGGCGGCATGACCGGCCCCTTGTTGCTGCTGCAGGCCGTCACGACTGCGAGCGCAACGACAATCGCCATGATCTGGGGAATACGTACGCGAAACATAAATACCGTCCTTCTCTCCTGCCCGCTATTTCGAACGCGACCAGCTTGGCCACGTGTTGTTGCCCGAGTTCGTCACCTGCCGCTGGATCTTTCCTTTGAGATCCATGATAGCAATCTGAGACTTTCCACCGTACCGCATCGTCGCGAACGCGATGTGCTTGCCGTTCGGCGCGAACACCGGTTGCTCGTTCGACGGGCCATCGTCGGCCAGCAGTTTCTGCATCTTCGAGGTCAGGATGTTCACCGTGCAGATGTTGAAGGGCGCGTTGGTGCCGCAGGTGTACGCGATCTCGTTGCCGAGCGGTGACCACGATGGGCGAGCGCAACCCGCGCCACACTGCAGGGCATCTTGTCCTGTGCCATCGGCATTCATGATGTAGAGCAGAGGCTGGCTGCCCGCGCGATCGGACATGAACGCGAGCTGCGATCCACTCGGCGACCAGCTTGGGAACTGCTCGTAGGCGCGGGTATTCGTGAGCCGCCGCGCTGGCGACTGGCCATCCGTCGCGACGACGTAAATCTGATACGTGCCGTCGCGGTTCGAGAAGAACGCGATCTGGCTGCCGTCCGGCGAAAACGCCGGTCCTTGATTTTCGGCGGTCGGCGGTCCGCCAGCGGGTCGCCACGCGGCCCTGGCTTCGTAGATCGACTTCACGTAGATGTCCACGCGTCCACCGACGTACGACACATAGGCGAGCAGTTTGCCGTCCGGCGACCAGGTTGGCGCGATGTTCAGGTCGCGGTTGTTCGTGACGGGCGAGACGTTCGCGCCATCGTAGTCGGCGATGTAGATCTCCTTGCTGTTCCGCTTGAGCACGTTGCTTGCCGACTCGCCGCTGCGATCGGAGGAGAAGGCCATGCGGCTCATCGCCACGCCGTCGTAGCGCCGCAGGCTCTTGTGAATGCTGTCGGCCATGCTGTGCGCGCACGTCCGCAGAAACGCCATCTGGCAGGGATAGCTGAGCGGCAGCACGTCTTTGCCTTGTTGCGGCGCACCAACGCTGATCACGTGAATGTCGATCGTCAGGTTGGCGGCGGACCGATTCGCCGTGGCCACGAGCACGAAGTCCGCGCCGCGCTGCGACCACTCTGCGAGTGGCAGGGTAGCGGCCGACGTCGCCGCCGGAACGGCGCGCGCGATGTCCGCCGGAATCATGTAGAACTCTTCCTCGAACTCGAGGTCCTGCCAGAGCACGTCAGCCACCGTCCGCGCGGCGGCCTTCAACTCGGGATCAGTCCCGGAGACGATGAAGTCGGGAATGGCGAGGCGCGGCTGTCGGCCGTTGGCGCCGCTCAAGACCAGCGAGACGGTGTCTTGCGACGACTGCGCCGCGAGCGTCGCCGCTGCGAGCGCAACTCCTGCGAACACAAGAGACTTCAAGTTCATGGGTATTTGATGGTCAGGAATACCGTCAAGGACGGCTTGCTGTATTCCTTGGGAAGTGGAGGCAGCGTTGCCTTGCGCACCGCAAAGATGGCGTCGTTGTCCACGGTCGAGACGCCGCTGGTCTTGTCCGTCTTGATGTTGGCGAGTTCGATCTTCCCATCGCTGGCGATGACAAACTTGACGATGGTTGTGCCGCCGCCAATCGACCACGTGACGTTCCGGCGAATGGCTTCGTCCATCGCCGCAAGGTACGCGGGACAGCAGAACAGGAATTCAGGATCGACTTTCGCGGCGTTCTGCCCACCGCCCCCTGTTGCGAGGCCTGCGCCTTCACCGCGAGTGCCCGTGTCGATCACGGACGATCCTGTCTGGACCTGACTCGCCGGGGCGGGACGGACGACTGATGACCTCTGTGGCCCAGGATCGCGCGGCGGCAACGGCTTCGTCTCTTTCGGTTTCGCGGGCAGCGCGATCTCGCTCTTTGGTGGTTCCGTGACTGGAACAGGTTCGGCTCGCTTTGGTTCCGGCGCAACCTGATCGACCTGTTTACCGCCGATCGGCGTCGCACCGCCGGTGATGGGGCCCGGCGATCCCGCCAGACTGATCATCATGATCTTGTCGTCTTCAGACCTGCTGCTCAGCCACGCCTGCCAGGCCAGGATCCCCGCGGCAGCCATCAGATGGATCGTGAACGACCACGAGACGAGCTTCGACAGTCCCGCCGGACGAGGCGCGCGATCATCAAGAACTGCACCGACCGCTTCTCTCATGGCTCGCGTGCGGTGATGGGCTGGGTCTTGATCCCGACGCCATCGACCTTTGCTTCCTTCAACTTGTCCATGACGGCCATCAGGTCCTGAACCGTCACGGTGCCATCGCTCGCAAGGATGACGTCGTGCTTCACGCGGCCAGAGAACGCCTGGCGGAGCCGTTCGTCGAGAAAGGCGAGTGGGACGGCTTCGTCGCCCAGCCGGACCTTGCGATCCGTGCGGAACGATGCCGGCACCGTGACCTCGACCGGTTGAGACTTCAGCGGCTGCGCGCGGCTCGACTTGGGCAGCTGAACCTGAAAGCCCTGGGTCATCATCGGCGCCGCGACCATGAAAATCACGAGCAGCACCAGCATGACGTCGACGAGCGGCACGACGTTGATCTCGGCGAGCGAGCTCGAGACGCGCATCGTGCGCGAGCGCCGCGATCCGCGGCCGGACAGACTGGGAATCGGTTCAAGTTTCGGCACGGTTCGGTCCTATGTGAAGTTCCGTTCCGCGATCGTGAGGAACTCCATCGAGAAGTCTTCCATCTCGTTCACCGCGGCCTTCACCTGGCTCGTTAGATCATTGTAGAAGTACACGGCCGGGATGGCGGCGAAGAGTCCGGCGGCCGTCGCGATGAGCGCCTCAGCAATACCGGGCGCCACGACGCCGAGACTGGTCGCGCCCGCCTGCGCGATGCCGAGGAACGACCTCAGAATCCCCCAGACCGTTCCGAACAGACCGATGTACGGCGTGATCGACGCGGTGGTCGCGAGAAACGGGACGCGATGCTCGAGCTTCGCCACTTCCACGGTCGTCGCGCGAATCAACGCGCGATCGACAGCCTCCAGGCTCTTCAACGTTGGACGTGCTGCGGGAGCGCCCGGCTTGTCTTCGCCCGCACCGCGCAACTGCGCGTTGAGCTCGGCGTAGCCGGCCTGAAAGAGTCCAACGAGCGGGCTCTCGGCCAATGGCCCGCAAGCGCCCTGCACTTCAGCGAACCGGCTGCTCTTCCGGAAGACTTCGAGGAAGGCCTTGGTCTGTTTCTGCGATCGCCGGAACTGCCGGCGCTTGTAGAAAATGATGCCCCACGCGCCTGCAGAGAAGCAGACGAGGACTAAGAGCACGCCCTTCACAACAGGGTCCGCGCCCATGAGCAGCGAAAAAATATTGATCGACTGAACCGCTTCTGGACCCTGGTCCTGGAACGCCAGGGCGATCATGCCAAGCGCACGCAACAAGACCTCCAACCGGATTGTTCGTGCGCTGCTGGGAAACAGCGCGAAGGTTTGTAGAGTACCACGGGGCCGAAAGTGCTGTCCAAAGTTTTATATGATGAGCGTTCCGACCCCACCATGCTGCGTTTTCTCAGCGTACGCAATCTTGCCATCATCGATCGACTCGAAGTCGAGTTCGAGCCGGGCTTCAACGTCCTGACGGGCGAGACCGGCGCGGGAAAGTCTGTACTCATCGAAGCCATCAACCTGCTCGTTGGCGGACGCGCGAGCGCGGACCTTGTTCGCACCGGCGAGGACGCGGCATCCGTCCAGGCCATCTTCGAGACACCTGACGGCCGTGACGTGATCATTCGACGTGAAATCTCGGCGCAGGGCCGGAGCCGCGCGTTCATCGATGATGCGCTGGCGACCACCATCGCACTGCGCGAGCTCGGCTCGAGCGTGATCGATCTGCACGGACAGCACGAGCACCAGGCGTTGCTCGATCCGGCCGAGCACGTCGGCCTGCTCGACACCTTCGCGGGAAATGCCGAACTCGTCGACGAAGCCGGCCGCGCGTTCGACGTGTGGGTGGCCGCCGCCGCAGCGCTCGAGCGTACACGGCTCGGTGAGCGCGAGAAGCGGTCGCGGCTCGAGATGGCCGCGTTCCAACTCGAAGAGATCGACAAAGTCGCCCCGCAGCCTGAGGAAGACGAACGGCTCGGCGCAGAGCGTCTCGTCCTCGCGAACGCAGACCGGCTGAGCCGACTGACGGGCGAGGCCTACGCCGCGCTGTACGACGGCGAGTCGGCCGCGCTGACCTCACTCGCCGGCGTCTGGAAGCGCCTCGGCGATCTCGCGGCGCTCGATCCGAGATTCCAAACGTACCTGGATCAGCGCGACGAGATGAAGTCTGCGCTCGAGGACCTCTCGTTCTTTCTCCGATCGTATTCCGCCAATCTCGATGCGTCTCCCGATCGGTTGCAGATCGTGGAGGACCGTCTCGCAGCGCTGGAGCGCGTGAAGAAAAAGCACGGGCCCGCGCTGGCGGATGTACTCGCGAAGCGAGCCGCGTTGCGCGAAGAGATGGAGGCGCTGCAGGCGGGTGACGAACGTGCAGCAGCGCTCGCGGAGCGCGCCGACGAAGCCCGTCGTCAGTTCGAGACGATCGCGCGGCGTCTGTCGGACGCCCGGCGATCCGCGGCGCGCAAGCTCGCGACGTCGCTGGCCGGCGCGCTCGCCGAACTTGCGATGCCGGCGTCGCGCGTCGACGTGCGCGTGACGCCGCTCGCCGAGGCGAATCAATGGACGCGCCGTGGCGTCGACGACGTGGAGTTCTTCATCTCGCCCAATCCCGGCGAAGAGCTGCGGCCGCTGGCTCGCATCGCGTCAGGAGGGGAGCTCTCGCGCATCATGCTCGCACTTCGTACGCTGTCGACGCCGGAGACAACTGGACGCACGCTCGTGTTCGACGAAGTCGACGCGGGCATCGGCGGCGCCGCCGCGGATGCGGTCGGGGCCAGGCTTCAGGCGCTCGGCCGTGACTATCAAGTGATCTGCATCACGCACCTTCCGCAGATCGCGGCGCGTGCGGGCGCCCAGTTTCGTGTCGCGAAGTCCGTGCGCGCCGGACGAACTTCGACCTCGCTGATCCGTCTCGATGAGACCGGACGCGAGGAGGAAATCGCGCGGATGATCGCCGGTGCCGAGGTATCAGCGCGAGTGCTGGCCTCAGCAAGAGATCTCCTGCAGACTCGTCAGCGAGGCGAACAGACAGCAAAAGACGCGCGCGCGTCCAAGGCCCGCCAGAAGGGCCGCTCCAATGGCTAAGTACTTTCTCGAGACGTACGGCTGTCAGATGAACGTTCACGACTCTGAGCGGATCGCCGGCCTGCTCGAGCACGACGGTTACGAACGCACCGACGACGAGCGGCACGCCGACGTCGTCGTGGTCAACACCTGCAGTGTTCGTGAGCGCGCGGAAGACAAGTTGTACACGCGCCTCGGAGAGATTCGCGACGCGACTGCCGATCGGCTCGAGCGACCGGTCATTGCTGTGACCGGATGCGTCGCTCAGCAGGAAGGCGCCAGGCTTCTGAAACGGCATCTGCCGGTGAACGTGGTGGCGGGCACGCAGCGGCTGAAGGACCTGCCCGATCTCATCCGCGAGGCGCGGCAGAGGCCAGAGCCTCAACTCGACGTGCGTCCTCACGACGACGTTTCATTTCCGCTCGGGCTCGTGAAGCACTCCGACGCGTACAAGGCCTTGGTGACGATCATCGAAGGCTGTAATGAGTTCTGCAGTTTCTGTGTCGTGCCGTACACCCGCGGCAACGAACGCATGCGGCCGGTGGCCGACATCCTCGCCGAGGTTCATGAGGCCGTGCGCAGCGGCCGCTCCGAGATTCAACTGCTCGGTCAGATCGTCAATCACTACCAGGCGCCTGACGACCCGGCGTGCGACTTCGCGGAACTCCTGGAGCGCGTGAGCCGAATCGAGGGCGTGCTTCGAGTGCGCTTTGCGAGCCCGCATCCGCGCCACGTTTCGGATCGTCTGATTCGGGTTCTCCGGGATGTGCCGCAGGTGTGCAAGCACCTGCACATGCCGGTGCAGTCTGGTTCGAATCGAGTGCTGACGGCCATGCGCCGGCGGTACACGCGCGAGAGCTACCTCGAGATCATTCACAGGCTTCGCGAGGTCGTACCGGGGATCGCGGTGTCGACGGACGTGATCGTCGGGTTTCCTGGCGAGACAGACGAGGACTTCGAATTGACGCTCGACCTGGCGCGCGACGTTCAGTTCCATTCGATGTACTCATTCAAGTACTCGACGCGCCCGAACACCCTGGCGAGTAAGCGGCTGGCCGATGACGTGACAGAAGCCGAGAAGACTCGGAGAATCCTTGCGCTGCAAGCCCTGCAGCGTGACATTCAGGGTGAGTGGTACCGCCGGGCGCTGGGAACGACCGAGGCCGTGCTCGTCGACGCCACATCGAGGCGCAGGGACTGGGAACTCGCCGGCCGCACGACCGGCAACACAATCGTGAATTTTCCAGGGCCGCAATCGTGGCTCGGAAGACTGATGGATGTGAGGATTACCGGCGCTGGGCCGAATAGCTTGAGAGGGGAGTCCGTGGAACTGTCCCCGCTCGTGGAGGCCGCCCATGCTGATTGAGATGTCGATCAAGGGGCTCATGCTCGACCCCATCACCAACATGCCCATCGTGCTGTTGCGTGATTCCGAGAGCCAGCGCGTACTCCCAATCTGGGTGGGCCCTGTGGAGGCCAGCGCGATTGCGTTGCAGGTGGAGAACGCCGCGCCACCAAGGCCGATGACGCACGACCTCCTTCGAAACGTGTTGAGCGACCTCGGGGTCACGCTCGAGCGGGTCATCATTTCCGACCTTCGCGACAACACGTTCTATGCGTTCCTCGAGCTGCGCCGCGGCAGTGAGATGGTGCTGGTCGACGCGCGTCCGAGCGATGCGCTCGCGCTGTCGATTCGAACGAAGGCACGCGTCTTCGTTGAGGGAAAAGTTCTCGACCAGGCGAAGTCAGTGGATGTCTCGTCCGAGCAAGCGGACCGCGATCGGCTTCAGAAGTGGCTCGAGAGTCTCGATCCAGACGATCTTGGCTACAAGATGTAGTGGATCGTTCTTGACAGGCCCCAAGACCGTCCCTAGAATGACTCGGTCCACACCTCCCAGGTGGCCACCATGTCATGATCATCGCCATCGCCAATCAAAAAGGTGGCGTCGGCAAGACGACGACGGCAATTAACCTTGCGGCGGCGCTCGCTCTCCGACGCAAGAAGACCCTCCTCATCGATCTCGACCCTCAAGCCAACAGCACGATGTCTCATCTCGACCTCGGAACGGTCGAGCGATCCATCTACGACGCCATCGTCGATACCTCGGTCAATATTGCGGACGTGATTCGGCCGACGGCTCAGCCGAATCTCTGGATTGCTCCGTCGAGGATTGCGCTGGCGAAGCTGGAAGGCCGGTTGGTAGGGGAGCTGGACTCGCATTTCAGGCTGAAGGACAGGCTGGGCCCTGTTCTGGAGGGCTTCGATGCGGTCGTGATCGATTGTCCGCCGGCGCTGGGGCTGCTGACCGTCAATGCGCTGGTTGCCGCGACGCACCTGCTGATTCCCATCCAGTCGTCCTACTTCGCGCTCGAGGGTACGGACGACCTGCTCGAGACCATCGAGAAGGTCCGGGCGCGTGCGAATCCCACGCTGCGCATCCTGGGCGTGGTCATCACGATGCACGACAAGCGGACGGCCCTGGCCCGTGACATCCGGTCGCAGATCGACAAGGTGTTCGGCAAGAAGGTGTTTCGGACGGTCATTACGAAGAGCGTGCGCCTGGAAGAGAGCCCGGCGTACAAGGAATCGATTTTCAAGTTCGCGCCGGACTCGACCGGGGCGACCGAGTATTACCGGCTCTGTGAGGAGGTGATGGATCGTGTCTAAGCGTGGACTCCCGGTGTCGCTGCGGATGCGGCACGACGCGCACTACGTGGATGCTCTGGCGAACTCTGCCGGATCTCCCATCGGGCGGCTCGTGCCGATCGATCGTGTGGACCCGAACCCGGATCAGCCCAGGCAAGTCATGGGCGACCTTTCGGAGTTGATGGCTTCGATCTCCGAGAAGGGGATTATCGAGCCGCTGGTCGTTCGGCAGCGCGGCTCGCGCTACCAGATCATCGCCGGCGAGCGCCGGTACCAGGCTGCCGTCCAGGTCGGGCTCCGAGAGTTGCCGGTCGTGATTCGCGACGTCGACGACACGGAGATCATCGAGATAGCCCTCATCGAGAACATTCAGCGGAAGGACCTTGGGCCATTCGAGGAGGCGGAAGCGCTGGCCAGTCTTGCTGATAAAGGCCGCCTTACCCATGAGGACCTGGCGAAGCGGCTCGGCAAGTCCCGCACGGGCATCACGGAATCGCTTTCCCTGGCCGAGATGCCGGATGAGGTCAGGAATCTTTGTCGGCTGGCCGACATTTCTTCTAAGTCGTTGCTTCTACAGGTAGTTAGGCAAAGAACACGCGAGAAGATGATCGCTTTGATTGAGACCCTCACCAGGGAGAATCAAGGCGGAGTTACCCGCGAGCAGGCGCGCAAAATCACCGCAGTGCCGAAGGCGGGACGTCCGAAGCCGTTTATCTTCAGCTACCGCCCGCCAACGAAGGCGTTTGCCTTGCGACTGCAATTCCGGCGCAGCGACATCGATAAGTCGGAAGTGATCGCTGCACTCGAGGGCATCATCTCGGAGCTCCGCCAGAGCAAGTAGTTCTGCGATCTGCAGAAGCCAGGCCGAAGCTTCGGTCGACTCGTTCTGCTGATTGCTGCGCGACCGCCGGCAAGAAGCTTTCAATCCAAAGCCCGGGCTCGACGACGCACCCGCGGTTTTGATGGCCGGGGTGGAGCCTTGAGCCTGGCTTGGTTCAGGGTCTCGGCTGGTCCCGAGGGGCTCCCAGGGCTTTAAGTCAACATAACATGTCTTATCAGACCTTGCGTTTGGGGGCTGGAAAACGGGCTGAACGGCTGCGTCCGTGCGCTATTTGGCTGTCCGCGAACCCCGCCGCTCTGGGTACACTGAGCGTCTAGAAACCGCACCTGTGCGAACCCTCGACCGCTATCTCATTCGCGAAATCCTCCCGCCGTTCCTGCTCGCGCTGGCGGTCTTCACGTTCGTCCTCGACATCATGCCGCTCCTCGACGCGGCCAGTGCGCTCCTGGCCAAGGGCGTGGCGCTGCGGACTATTGCCGTGATGCTGGCGCTGCTCCTGCCACAGGCGCTGGGGCTCACCATCCCCATGGCATTTCTCACCGGCCTGCTGATGGCGCTCGGCCGCCTCTCCGGGGACCGCGAGGCGGTCGCGCTGCTGGCGTGTGGCGTGAGCCCGATGAGGCTCTTCAGACCAGTGCTGGTGGCAGGCATCGGCGCAGGCCTCATGACCCTCTACGTGATGGTCTGGCTGCTCCCGGACTGCAATCAGCGCTACAGCAACATCGCCTGGAGGCTCCTGTCCGAGCAGACGGAGCACGAGGTCAAGCCGCTGCGCTTTTATGAAGGCTTTCCGGGCAAGGTCCTGTACGTCCAATCGGCGAGCCCCGTAGACGGCTGGTCCGGGGTCTTCATGGCGGATACGACGAAGTCCGGCCGGCCGTCGGTCGCGACCGCGGAGCGCGGCCGGCTCTATCTGAACCGCGAACGGGAGCAGGTCGTGCTGTCGCTGGTGAACGCCACCGAGTACGCACCAGGCGCCGATGAGCGCGTGTACGACAGAAGTCGTACAGATTCCTCTGAGCCATTTCTCTTCACCATCGCGGCGAGCGACATGTTCCGGCCCGTCGGCCACGGCTTTCCGGAGATGTCGATCGCCGAGCTCCGGGCGTCGATCGCCGAGGAGAACCGCGCCGCACGATCGGGGCGGATTCA
>Ga0105340_1001609_pt1 | contig 9987 bp, 5 predicted proteins | sample EasRivMeERMLT700_FD_89676 | JGI IMG/M metagenome (GOLD analysis project Ga0105340, IMG submission 89676) | Soil microbial communities from meander-bound floodplain in the East River, Colorado, USA - East River MetaG ERMLT700 | ecosystem: Environmental > Terrestrial > Soil > Floodplain | place... | reverse complement strand
GACCCCGCCCCCGACCCCGCCCCCGCGAAGCAGGTCCCCGCCTGGGCAGACGAGGTGCGCCGCACCCCGACCGACCAGGAGGTCCCCGACCCCGACGTGCGCGCGCGCCTCGCAAACGTCGCGCTCCCGTGGCTCGTGCGCGACCGCCAGACCGGGATCGAGCTGGTCCTGGTTCCGAACGGCACGTTCGAGATGGGCTCGACCGACCGGAAGCTGCCGAAGGACGAGGCGCCGGCGCACGCCGTCGAGATCAGGTATCCCTTCTACGTCGGCCGCTACGAGGTCACGCAGGAGCAGTGGAAACGCGTCACCGGCGCCAACCCCTCTGCGTTCCAGGACGATCCGCTCCTGCCGGTCGAGAACGTGTCCTTCGACGACGTGCGCAGCGAATTCCTCGCGAAGACCGACCTGCGCCTGCTCACCGAGGCGGAGTGGGAGTACGTCGCGCGCGGATCGACGAAGCGCGCCTACCCGTGGGGCGACGCGATCACCGCCGAGTTCGCGAACTGCCGCGCGCCCGGTGACGACGCGGAAGGCCGCCGCACGCGCAAGGTCGGCAGCTACCCGAAGGGCGCCTCCTGGTGCGGCGCTCTCGATGTTTCCGGCAACGTCTGGGAGTGGTGCTCGGACTGGTACGACGACCAGTTCTATTCCCAGAGGCCGCGCAACGTGAAGGTCGACCTCGACCCGACGGGCCCGAAGGTCATGAAGGTCAAGCAGCGGGTCGTGCGCGGCGGCTTTTGGTACAACTTCCAAGACGACACGCGCTGCGCGCGCCGCATGCACTTCAAGCCCGACGAGAAGAGCATCTACGTCGGATTCCGAGTCGCCCGGTTTCCTTGACGTCGAGCGCTTCGAACCGCGGACTCGTCACCCGCGCGCTCGACGTCCCTTCTCCTCCTCCGCCTTCGCGACGGACTCGACGCGGACCTCCCGTGGCGCGCGCCGCACGAACGCCTCCGCCACCTTCTTGCGCCGCAGCTTGCGGACGAGCACCTGCATGCCGTCGCCCGCGATCGACTCGCCGCCCGTCGGCGCCTTCGCGAGCCGCTGGTGGGCCCAATCGGCGAGCGTCGCGTTGTGCGGAGGCGGCGGCAGGTCGAGGCGCTTGTGGAGGGTCTCGAGCGTGATGCCGCCGCCGACGATGAAGCCGTCGCCGGCCGGCGTGCAGTGGGCGGGGAGACGGTCGAACTCGTCCTCGATGTCGCCGACCAGCTCCTCGATGATGTCCTCGAGCGTCACGAGGCCGGTGACGCGGTCGTCGTCGGAGACGACCAGCGCGATGTGCGACCGCTCGCGCACCAGCGTGTCGAGCGCCTTCGCGATCGTCGTCGTGCGGGCGATGCGCTTGATCGGGCGCATGATCGCGCGCAGCCCGACGGCGCCCTCGGCCATCTTCAGCATCGCGACCAGGTCCTTGAACGTGACGTAGCCCTCGATCGTCTGCGGGTCGCTCTCGACGCGCGCGACCGGGAAGCGCGTGTGCATGTCGAGGTGGGCGCGCACCAGCGCCGTCTCCAGCGTGGCGTCGATCGGCAGGAGCGAGATGTCGGCGGCGGGGAGCTCGATCTCGCCGAGGTCGCGGCTCGAGAGGAGCGCGGCCGACGCGACGATCCGCTCCTCGCGCGCGCCGATCAGGTTGGCGGTGCGCGCCAGCGCGGCCGCCGCCGTGAGCTCGTGCAGCGAGTTCGTCTCGGCGGAGGCCGGCTCGCCGCGCCGGCGCGCGCGCGACGCGATGTGCAGCACGCGCTTCACCACCCCCTCGAGCAGCGTCGCGAACGGCGCGAGCAGCGTCGCGAGCCCCTTCATGGCGGGGGAGAGCGCGCAGGCGACCCCCTCCTTGTGGCGGATCGCCAGCACCTTCGGTGCGAGCTCGGCGAAGACGACCGTCAAGACGCCGAGCGGGATCACGACCGCCGCGAGCGCGAGCGCATGAACGGCCGCCGGCGAGAAGCCGAGCCGGCCCATGAGGAACGGCGCCAGCGTCTCCTCGACCGTCGCGCCGCCGAACGCGCCGGCGATCGCGTTGGAGAACGTGATCCCGAGCTGCACGACGGCGAGCGTGCGCTCGATCCCGTACTTCATGGCGACCGCCGCGGCGGCGCCGGCCGCGTTCGCCTTCTCCAGCGCGACCAGGCGCGCAAGGGTCACCGACGTGATGGCCGTCTCGTACGCCGCGAGGATCGCGTTCAGGCCGAGGACGAAGGCGATCGCGAGGAATTGCGGGAGCAGGGGCATCGGGACATCATGCCGCAATCGCGCGCGCGCATCAGCCGCGGGGGAGCCAGCCGCGGACGCGCGCCTCCTCGCGCGGCGAACCGGATCCGCGGGGGCGCGTTGACCGGGCCCGAGTCACGGAGCGCGGACGGGCCAGCGTGCGGGACCGTGGTGGATCCAAGTCCCGACCCTGGGGGCCCGTCATGAGACACGCATCGCAAGTCCCGGAGGGCGACGCGAGCGCTCCCGATCCCGAGCTCCGCGACGACGGCACCGTCGCGCGCCTGCGCGCCTTCATCTTCGCGTCGCCGTGGGTCACGATCTCGGTCCTGCTGCACGTGCTGGTGCTGACGCTGCTGACGGTGATCGTGCTGCACGAGCAGCCGGCGAGCGCGGCGAGCGGCGTCTCCGTGCTCACGCTCGCGCCGCGCAACGACCTGAAGAATGTGCCGATCCCCGATCCGCCGCCCCTCGAGCTGCGGCGCGACGACCTGCCGGTCCCCGACCAGATCGGCCGCACCGACGGCGACGTCGACTACCTGATCCCGGAGGAGCAGCAGGCCTTCCGCGGCGAGCCGGGCGAGACGATCGACCCGACGCTCGAGGCCGGTCTCTTCAACCCCGACGAATCCGCACTGTCGACCCTTCCGAGCGGCATGACGGGTGGAACCGCGATCGGCACCGGCGTCAACGGCCACGTCGGCAACGGCCCCTCGGTCTGGTCGGGGCGCTACCTCGGCGGCGGCGGGAAGGGGCGCGGCGGGCGAGGCAGTGACGGTCCGGGCGTGACGCGCGGGCACCCGGACACGACGACCGCCAGCACGCTCGCCGCGCTGCAGTGGCTCGCGAACCACCAGTCGCCCGACGGGCGCTGGGACTGCGACGGCTTCGACGCGCAGTGCAGGAAGGGCAAGTGCGACGGCCGCGGCGAGGCGACCTACGACGTCGGCGTGACGGGGCTCGCGCTGCTCTGCTTCCTCGGCGCCGGCTTCACGAACCAGGACGGGCCGTTCAAGAAGACGGTGCGGGACGGGCTGGTCTGGCTGGCGAGCGTGCAGGACGAGGACGGCGTCTTCGGCGGCAAGAGCTGCCCGCACTACCAGTACAACCACGCGTGCGCGGCGCTCGCGATGGCGGAGGCCTTCGGGATGACCGGCGCGAACGCGCTCCGCAAGCCGGCGCAGATGGGCGTCGCCTGGGTCGGCCGCTCGCAGAATCCCTATTGCGCGTGGCGCTACGGCTGCGCCGACGGCGACAACGACACGTCGGTCACCGGCTGGATGACCATGGTGCTCAAGTCGGCGGTCCTCTCCGGCATCGAAATCGAGCACGCCTCGCTCGACCACGCCGCCACCTTCATCGACGAGATGACCGAGGAGAACGGCCGGACGGGCTACCAGCAGAAGGGCGGCTGGCCGGCGCGCGTCACCGGACCGGCCATGGAGAAGTTCCTGGCGCAGAACAGCGAGTCGCTGACGGCGGTCGGGATGCTGGTGCGGATCTTCGACGGCCGCACGACGGGCTCCGACCCGAGCATCGGGCGCGGCGCCGACCTGCTCGTGGCGCAGCCGCCGAAATGGGACCCGCCGTTCATCGACTTCTACTACTGGTATTACGGCACGCTCGCGATGTTCCAGGTCGGCGGGCCGCGCTGGGAGAAGTGGAACGCGGCGATGAAGACGGCGATCGTCGACCACCAGCGGCTCGACAAGACCCAGGACGAGTACGGGTCGTGGGATCCGGTCGACCCGTGGTCGCAGGAGGGGGGGCGCGTCTACGCGACGGCGCTCAACTGCCTCTGCACCGAGGTCTACTATCGCTACCCGCGCGTGTTCGGCGGGTCGACGGGAGTCGCGAAGCCCAAGTGAGCGAAGGATCGCAGCGAACGAGTCCGAGCGCGCCCGCGGCGAAGCGATGCTTCGCCGCGGGCGCGGCGCTTCCGTGGTTGCTCGCTCTCGCCGTCTCCTTCGCCGGGATCTTCCAGCACGAGCTCTGGACGCCCGACGAGCCGCGCGAGGCGGAGATCGGGCGCGAGATGTTCGAGGCGGGGGGCTCGGCGCTGCCGACGCTCGCCGGCGAGCCGTTCCTCGAGAAGCCGCCGCTCTTCGTCTGGACCATGGCGGCGTCGTTCGCTGCGTTCGGCGTATCGGCCGGCGCGGCGCGCATCCCGGCCGCGCTCTTCTCGACGGCGGCGCTGCTCGCGGCGTATGCGCTCGGCCGGCGGGCGCGCGGCCGTGCGGCGGGGCTCTACGCCGTCGTCGTGCTCGCGACGACGAGCGAGTTCTGGTCGGTGGGCCACCGCTCGATCAACGACACCGCGCTCGCCGCCTTCGTGGCGTGGACGCACGTGGTCCTCTTTTCAGCGTGGGAGCGCGGGCGCCAGCGCGCGCCGATCGGGGCGGCGGCGCCGCTCGCCGCGGGCGCGCTCGCCGGCCTCGCCTTCCTCACCAAGGGGCTGATCGGGCCGCTGCTCGCGCTCGCGCCGCCGCTCATCGCGTTCCTCTTCGTCGCGCGGCGCGAGACGCCGCGCGGCGTCGCGACCGCTCGAGTGGGATCGCTTGCGGTTCGGACGGGCGTCGCGGCGGCCCTCGCGATCGCCTTGTTCGGACTGCCGTGGGCCGCCGCGCTCGCGCGCCATCCCGGCGGCTGGCGCAACGCCTGGGAGTGCGTGGTCGGACAGGTGGTCGCGCGCAGCTTCGGCGGCACCGCCCGGATCTCGGGCCACTCGAATCCGCCGTGGTACTACCTCCTCCAGCTCCCGGCCTCGATCGCGCCGTGGATCGTCGCGCTCCCGGCGCTGCTCGCGTCGAAGGCGCTGTGGCGCGGCGCCGCGGCCGTGCGCGTGCGCCCGCTCGCTGCGCTCTTCGTCGCCGGTGTCGTCCTGCTCTCGCTCCCGTCGGGGAAGCGCGGGTCGTATGTCGTCCCGCTGTTGCCGGCCTTCGCGGCGGTCGCCGGCGCGTGGCTCGCGTCGATCCGCGCCGCGCGGCCGCTCGAGAGGATCACGGCGCGCGTCCTGATCGGCGTCGTCGGGCTCGCCGGGCTGCTGCTCGCGGTGTTCGCGGTCGCGGCGCAGGCGAACGTCCTGTCCCGCTGGCCGGCGCTCGCGCCGCTCGGTGCGCCCGAGCTTGCGGCGACGCGCGGAATGTTGATCTTGGCCGGCGCGGCGACGCTCGCGCTGGCCGCAAGGTCGTGGCGCGCGGCGCGTCGCCCCGACCCCGCGGCGGCCGCGCGGCCGCGCCGCGCGCTCGCGACGGCGATCGCCGCGCCGCTGCTGCTCCTGCTGCTCGCGAGCCACACGCTGGTGCGGCCGCTCCTCGATCCGGTGAAGGGGCTGCGCGCGGGCGCGCTCGCCGCCGCGGCCGCGGTGCCGGCGGGCGAGCCGCTGCTCTCCTTCGACGCCGACGAGACGACGCTCGCCGTGCTGCCCTTCTATTCGGGCCGGAATCTCCGCGACGTGGCACCCGACCGCGTCGTCGAGGAGATGGAGCGCGTGGGCGCGCGCCACCTCCTCACGATGGACTATTCGCTGCGCAAGCTGTCCGAGCCGGCGCGCGCGCGGCTCGCCGTGGTCCGCACGCTCGCCTTCACTCCGACCCGCTCGATCGTCCTGCTCGAGCTCGCGCGCTGAACGCCGCGCGCGTCAGACCGCCTTGCGCGTGCCTTCGTCGTCGGGCGGGTGGCTGCGGTTCTGGATCTCGTAGTGGCGCCGGTAGAGGCTGTCCTGGCGGCGCATCAGCTCGTCGTGGCTGCCCACCTCGGCGATGCGCCCCTTCTCGAGCACGACGATGCGGTCGGCGTCGCGGATGGTCGAGAGGCGGTGCGCGATGACGATGACGGTGCGCCCGACCATCAGCCGCTGCAGCGCCGCCTGCACCACCGCCTCCGACTCGGAGTCGAGCGCCGAGGTCGCCTCGTCGAGGATCAGGATCGGCGGGTCGAGCAGGATGGCTCGCGCGATCGCGATGCGCTGCCGCTCGCCGCCGGAGAGCGAGTGGCCGCGCTCGCCGACGCGCCACGCGTAGCCGTTCGGCTTTTTCACGATGAAGTCGTGCGCGTTGGCGGCCTTGGCGGCGGCGACGATCTGCTCGTCGGTCGCGCCGGGCCGGCCGTAGGCGATGTTGTCGCGGATCGAGTCGCGGAAGAGCACCGTCTCCTGCGAGACGATGCCGATCTGCTCGCGCAGGCTCGCGAGCGTGACGTCGCGGACGTCCCGGCCGTCCACCTTGATCGAACCGCTCTCGACGTCGAAGAAGCGCGGCACGAGGTCGATGATGGTCGACTTGCCGGCGCCGCTCGGCCCGACCAGGGCGACCTTCTCGCCCTTCTTGATCGCGAGGTCGATGCCCTGGAGCGTCGGCTTCTCCGGATCGTGGTGGAAGCGGACCGCCGCGAAGCGGATCTCGCCGGCAAAGGGCGGCAGCGGCCTGGCGTCGGGCTTCTCCCGGATCTCGCTGCGCGCCTCCAGGACCGTGCCGACGCGGTCGGCGGCCGCGAGCCCGAGCTGGAAGTCGCTCAGCTGCTTGCTCATGCCGCGCAGGTTCGCCATCGCCTTGACGACAGCCATTACGTTGATGATGAGGCTCGCCCCGTCCATCTTCCCGTCGAGCACTCGGTAGCCGCCGACCACGATGATCGCGGCGACGCCGAGCGCCCCGATGCCGATCACGATCGGCTCGGTGAGGCTGCGCAGCCGCCGCGTCTTCATCTGGCTCTTCATGTGGGTGCGCGTCACCTTGCGGAAGCGCGCCATCTCGCGCTGCTCGGCCGCGAACGCCTTCACGACGCGCTGCCCCGTCAGCACCTCCTGGATCACCGTCGCGACCTCGGCCATGCCGGCCTGCGTCTTCTTGTCGTTCTGGCGCAGCCTCTTCGCGATGGCGTTCACGGGCGCGACGGCGACCGCGATCACCGCGACGATCACGAAGATGAAGCCGCCCGAGTTGGCCGCCACGAAGATCAGCATCACCAGGAACTCGAAGCCGTCCTGGATGAAGCGGATCAGCGCCTCGGTGAGGAAGCGGCCGAAGATCTCGAGGTCGCTCGTGATGCGCGACACGAGCTGCGCGGAGTGGTTCTTCTGGTGGAAGCGGACCGAGAGGCCCATCAAGTGGCCGAAGACGGCGCTGCGGACGTCGCGCACGACGCGCCGCGACGCGCCCGTCACGATCACCGACTGGCCGTACTTGGCGACGCTCGCCGCCACCGCGCAGACCACCAGCAGCGAGCACAGGACCCAGAGCAGGCAGGCGCGCTGCGCCTTCTCGTCCGGCGACAGGTGCAACAGCTGATCGTCGCCGTGCTTCTGCTTCTCCGCCTGGGTCGTCGGTTCCGGGATCGGGATCCCGAAGCGTTCGAAGATCCAGTTCTCGGCGGCGGTCCGCTTCTCCTCCCACCAGATCTTGACGCTGCGGACGAACGTCCGCTCGCCCGTGGTGGCGGGTGCCGCCGCCGGCGGTTCCGGAGGCTTCGCCGGGTCCAGCGGCGCGGTCGCACCCGGGGGGGTCGCGCCGGGCCCGACGGCGACGGGGGTCGGCTTGCCGCTCGAGAAGATCTTGTCGAGCGCGCCGTTCATCAGCGCGAGCTGCCCGCCCATGAAGAGGGCCGACGTGAACGCGAGCGCGATCGAGAGGAGGATCTTGCCGCGGTACGGCCGCGCGAAGCGCAGCAGCGACCGGTAGGCGCGCAGGTCGTCGCCCGACGTGGGCAGGAGCAGGTGCCAGATGCGCAGCCGCCGGCGCAGCGGTTCGCGACGCTCCTCCAGCTCGACGAGGTTGGTGACTTCGTGTTTCGGAGGGGGACTCATTTCGACGGAGAGAGGCTAGGTGCGCTGCGACGCGGGCACAAGTTCGGCGGGTGGCGCGGCCTTTACGCGGGACGCCGCGCCGCCCATGCTCGCCGGGCTGCGAGGAGCGTTCGATTCCGAAGCGTCGATCACCGGCCGCCGCGCGTCCCGACCGTGCCCACGACGGGCCCGAGCCGGTGCGCCCGTCCGAGGCGCTGCTGATCGAGATGGCGGCGACGCTGGCCGCCGGCCGCGTCGGCTGCACGACGACGGGGCGCGCGCAGCTCGCCGTCGAGCTCGCGCGGAGCGATCCGGCGCGCGCGGTCGACTGCACGCTCTACGACCTCCACCTGCTCGCACGCGCGCGCAATGCATCGCCGCCGCTGCAAAACCTCGTCCTCGAGTGCCGCGCCGACCTGCCCGAGCAGGAATTCGACGCCGTCGCGATCCCGCTGCGCGCCGGCGGCGACGCCGAGTTCGCGTGGGAGCTGCTGCAGCAGGCGTATCTGCGCCTGCGCGACGGCGGCCTCTTCCTCGCCGCCGTCGACGAGCCGCGCGACCACTGGGTGGCGGGCCGCATGGAGGCGCTCTTCGGGAGGAAGTTCGCGCGCCACGCGAACGGCGAGGCGGTGGCCTACCGCGCGACGAAGCGGGGCGAGTTGAAGAAGGTGAAGAGCTTCGAGGCGGAATTCCAGTTCCGCGATCGCGGCCACCTCGTGCGCGGCGTGAGCCGGCCCGGCGTCTTCAGCCACCGCCGCCTCGACCTCGGCGCGCGCGCCCTCGTCGAGTCGCTGGCGGAGCCGGTGGAGCCGGTGGAGCCGGTGGAGATGATGGAGATGGTGGAGGGCGTCGCGCCGACGCAAGAGCGCGACCTGCTCGCGCCCGGCGCGCGCGTCCTCGACCTCGGCTGCGGCAGCGGCGTGGTCGGCTTTGCCGCAGCGCTGCGCGCGCCAGGCGTCCGCGTCCACGCGCTCGACTCGATGCCGCGTGCGGTCGAGTGCGCGCGGCGCGGCGCCGTCCTGAACGGGCTCGCCGACTTCACGGCCGAGGTGGCCGACGACGGCCGCGCGCTCGCGCGCGCGTCGTTCGACGTCGTGCTCGCCAACCCGCCCTACTACTCGCAGGAGCGCATCGCCGCGCTCTTCGTCGAGGCCGCGGCGCGCGCGCTCGTCGCCGGCGGCCGGCTGCACGTCGTGACCAAGCACCCCGACTGGCTCGCCGAGCGGATGCCGGCCGAGTTCAAGGACGTGCGCGTGCGCCCGATCCGCGGCTACGCCGTGGTCGACGGCGTCCGCCGCTGAGAGTCACGGCTTCTTCGCGAGCTCGAAGCCGTCGTCCTTGATGAGCCCGACGCCCGGCGCGAAGTACTTGTGGCTCACGTCGGGCTCGAGCGGCGTCGTCTCCTGCAAGTGGAGGCAGTGGTCGAAGGTCCCGGCGGGCGTCTTCACCGTCGCGTCGACGTCGACCACCTCGACGCGGTCGAGAGCGACTTCGGGCGCGATCTCCTGGTACCAGCGGTCGCCTTTCACCGCCTTGCCGGGGACCATCAGGCCGAAGCGCGCGCCGCGCTCGCCGGCGAGCCACGCGCTCTCGTGATTCACGATCTTCCCGTCGCGGTAGTTGTCGACGTCCTCGCCGAAGTAGTAGACGTCGAGCGTCGTCGGATCGGTCGCGAAGAAGTTGCGCGACACCTCGATCAGCTGACCCTTCTTCGTCTCGCGCTCCTCGAGGATGCCGCACGTCACGCCGTCGACGACCTTCGTCTCGGGCAGGACCGTGATCCGCAGCGTGTTCCCGTCCTCGGCGAGCTCGAGCACGCGGCCCGGCACCATCGTGAGCCAGGCGTTGCGGCCGGTCGCCGCGAGCTTCGCGCGATCGACTTCGAAGTGGTCGCGCCACGTCGTCCCCGCCGCCGGCGGCGCAGTCTCTTCCGGCGTTCCGAGGCCGGCGCAGCCGCCTGCGAGCGCCGCGACGACGGCGAGCCCGAG
>Ga0105340_1001607_pt1 | contig 10002 bp, 10 predicted proteins | sample EasRivMeERMLT700_FD_89676 | JGI IMG/M metagenome (GOLD analysis project Ga0105340, IMG submission 89676) | Soil microbial communities from meander-bound floodplain in the East River, Colorado, USA - East River MetaG ERMLT700 | ecosystem: Environmental > Terrestrial > Soil > Floodplain | place... | reverse complement strand
TCGCGAAGCAATCCCGTCATCTTGCAGGCGTTCCGCACCGTCGTCGCCAAGCCGAGCGAGTCGATCGTCCGCGTCATCGCGGACGGCAAAGAGGTCGCCTTCGGCACGATTGTCGAGCCCGACGGCTGGATCGTCACGAAATATGACGAGATCAAGGATAAGGAAAAGATCGTCGTCAAGCTGCGCGACGGCAAGGAACACGAAGCGAAAATCATCGACTGGCAGCAGGACTTCGATCTCGCCATGCTCAAGATTGACGCCAAGGGACTGAAGGCAATCGAATGGCGGCCAAGCAAGGACGCCACGGTCGGCCGCTGGGTCGCGTCCGTCGGCGCCGATCAAGACCCGATCGCGATCGGCGTCGTCAGCGTCGGTACGCGCAAGTTCGCGCTGGGAGATCAGCCGCCCAAGAACATCAATCTTAACGCGGGCTATCTCGGCGTCGGGCTTGAGGCCGGCATGGGGGGCGCCAAGGTCAACAAGGTCGATGACGGCACGCCTGCCAAGAAAGCGGGCCTCAAAATCGATGACATCATCTATGAAGCCGACGGCAAAAACATCGTCGATCACGAAGCGTTGATCAATACGATCGGCCGACTCCGCCCGGGCGACAAGGTCCTCTTGAAAGTGAAGCGCGGCGACGAATCGCTCGAACTCAAGGCGATTCTCGGCACTCGGCCCGCGAAGCAGTTCGGCATCAACCCGCAAGAAAAAATGGGCAGCGACCTGTCGAATCGTCGCGGCGGCTTCCCTGTGATTCTCCAGCACGACACCGTCTTGAAGCCCAAGGATTGCGGCGGACCGCTCGTCGATCTCGACGGCAAGGCCGTCGGCATCAATATCGCCCGCGCCGGCCGCACGGAGACGTATGCCATCCCGTCGGAGGAAGTGCAAAAGCTCATCCCCGATCTCAAGTTAGGCAAGCTTCAACCCAAGGAAGGCGCGTTAATCTTGCGCGTCAACGGCAGCATCGCCGCGACGGATCCGATCAGCAAGCTCGGCAAGGGTCGTTACATGAAGATTCACGACGTGAAGCTCATCGCCGGCGCGACGTATACGTTTGAAATGGAAAGTGCCGCGTTCGATTCGTTTTTGATTCTCGAAGACGCCAAGGGCAAGAAGCTCGCGGAGGACGACGACGGCGGCGGCTTCCCGAACGCCAAGATCACCTTCACGGCGCCGGCCGACGGCGACTATCGCATCATCGCCACCGCGTTCAACGAGAGCGGGCTCGGCGCCTACACGTTGATCGTTCGCAAGCAGGCGGATCCGGAGAAGAAGGAAAAGAAGTGAGCGACCAAAGCAAAAGGACGGACAAGAATGTCCGTCCTACGACCAATCAACGTAGGCCGGACATTCCTGTCCGGCCTTTTTGTTAGCGCTTGCAGCCGCCGGGTCCGCAATTGCCGTAACCATTGCCACTGCCATAGCCATAGCCATTGCCGTGCGTGTTCGGATAACACTGTTCGCCGAAAAACCATCGGCACGAGCCGAAGACGAAATGGAAATCGTAGTGGACGTTGCCGCACGCGCCGCCGGGGACATTCGACGCGCAGCTCAAGCCGTGCTGGTTGAAAAGATGCTGCAGGCGATGGGCCGCGGGCGGCGGGGCAGGTCGGGGCGCGAACGGCGGCGGCATCGAACCCAAACGGTCCGGTTCATACGGGACCGCGGGGACGACCACGACGCCGATCCCTCCCGGCGGGCCAATCACGTCCGGGGCGTACCGACCCGGCGGGCCGATCGCTTCCTGGGCGGGCAGGCGATTCGCCCAAAACGCCAGCGCAATCATCAAACTCAAGCCAAGCCGAACGGTCCCTGTCTTCATGCCAAATCCTCCCCGTTTGCGCTCCTCGGCGCGAATCCCGTCTTGCCCCAGGTTTCCTATTCATCGGATGGCGTAAACCCTTTGCCGCACGTGGAAATCCCTCACTCGGCCCAAACGCATGAAAGATGGCGAAACAGGATCAATTGGCGCGATTGAACTGCAAGATTGAAATCTTGCAGGGCTTTGCACTAAAACAAACGGACGAGGTGAACCACGGGGAACACGGGGGTCACGGGGAAAAGCCAACAAAGTTTCTAAACGAGGCTGTGCCTTCGATTTCTGTGACTACCTGGGTGCGATTTCCCCGTGTCCCCCGTGCCCCCCGTGGTTCAAAACAGTGTTTTTGTGCAAAGCAATCTTGCAGGGTCCATTCAGAAATCGGCAAGATGTCAACCTTACGGCCACGAAATCGGCGCAATCCCCCAATTTGACAAACTCTTGATCTCGACCTAGGGTTTGGCACCGGGTTTTTTCACCTACTGGAGACTGTTCATGGACACCACCGTATTTCTCGTTGTTATCGCCTGCTTTTGCTTGGTTGTGGGCATCTATTTCTTCTTCGTGCGTTCGCGCCCCGAAGAAAAATCGTCCGAGCCGCAGTAGAATGAGCCATGGGAACACGCGGGGATCCGTCCCCCTGCGGGCCCGTGACCCAAGCGGCAAACATGAATTCGATCTATCTCGATAACAACGCGACGACACCGCTTGCACCGGTCGCACGCGACGCGATGCAGCCATATCTTTCAGAGCGGTTTGGCAACCCAGCCAGCGGTCACTCCTTCGGCCGACAAGCACGGAAAGCGTTGGAAGACGCGCGCGAACAGATCGCGGACGTTCTGCATGCGCATCCGGACGAAGTCCTTTTCACGAGCGGCGCGACCGAGGCGAACAACCTCGCGATCTTCGGCTTGCCTGGCGCAGCGCCGGGCGCGATCGTCACCAGCGCGATCGAGCACCCGTGCGTCCTGGAGCCGATCGCGCAGCTGCAACGCCGGGGCTTCACGCGCATTGATCTGCCGACCGATGAATTCGGCCAGATTGACCTGTCCACGATCCCGATTCCGGGCGATGCGCGGCTCATCGCCATGATGCTCGCCAACCACGAGACCGGCGCGATCCAGCCGGTGAATGCGCTTGCGAATTTGCTGCACGGACACATTCCCTTTCACTGCGACGCCGCCGCCGCCGCCGGCAAGATGGCGATTTCCTTTCGCGAACTCGGCGTCGCCACGCTCACCATCAGCGCTCACAAATTTCACGGACCGAAAGGCATCGGCGCTTTGCTTGTGCGCAAGAACGTCAAGCTGCGGCCACTCGTATTCGGCGGCCATCAACAGCAGGGCAAGCGCCCCGGCACGGAGCCGGTCGCGCTCGCGGTCGGCATGGCGGCGGCGCTGGCGTGGTCGATCAAGAACCTGGACGCGCATCGCGCGCAACTTGCCGAACTGCGGCAACGGTTTCTCGATCATCTTCGCCGGCATGTCGCCCCGATTTTGCTCAACGGCCCGGAGCATGACGGTCTGCCGCACGCGCTCAACGTGTCGTTTCCCGGCTGCAAGGCCGATGCATTATTGATGAGCCTCGATCTCGCCGGCGTCGCCTGCTCGACGGGCTCCGCATGCTCGAGCGGCTCGCTGTTGCCGTCGCCGGTTCTGACCGCCATGGGCAAGACCGGCGACGTGCTGCATTCCGCGATGCGCTTCAGCTTGAGCCCGCTTTTGAACGCCCTGGAAATCGACGATGCCGCCAAAAAAATCGCCGACTGCGTCGCTCGTTTGCGGCGCGTTTGCGAGGACGATTTGCCTGGAAAACACGCGTCGTAAACCATTTCCAAATAAGCACTTAAATACGTCAAACCAACTATCCAAATGCCTTCATTTTCCGTACAATGAAGGAGAGGAAGCAATCGCTCGCGCCCGTGGATTTCGATTCCGCTTCGGTCGATGCGCATGACAGGATTGGAATCCCTTCTTACTCCGAAGGCTTGGACAACATGCCGACCCGGCCCTCCCCTGGACGCCTGCTCGCGACGCCGGAAAATCGTTCCGCGCTGGCGGCGATTCAGGACGTGCTCGAGGCATTGACATCCGGCGAATCCGCGTCGCTTCCGAATCCGCTTTACTTGCACGGGCCGAGCGGGGCCGGCAAGTCGTTTCTTCTGAATGCGCTCACCCATGAATTGATGCCCGCCGGCGTCGAAGTATGCTCGCTGTCCGCCAACGACTTCGCGGACAAAGGCGATTTCACGGACGCCCAGAGCGCGGACCTGCTCGTTGTTGAGGACTTGCAGCATCTGCCCGTGCGTTGTCAGCCGACGCTGTTGCGTTTGATCGATGCGCGTTTGCGTCACGACGGTCTGATGATCTTCACGGCCTTGCAAGGTCCGGGCCGCTTGACGCATCGCGGCACGCCCGTTCCGCGGCGATTGGCGAACCGTCTTGCCGCGGGCCTGGTCGTTGACATTCCGCCGATGGGACCAACGAGCCGCCGCCGTTTGCTCGACGTCCTTGCTCAAGATGTCGGCGTACCCGTGGCGGCCGAGATTCTCGACTGGCTGGCGAAGCACCTGATCGGCGGCGGCCGGCAATTGCACGGCGCCATTCGCCAACTGCGAACCTTGCAGCACGTCAACCGGAAACCGCTCAGCCTTGAAACGGTCCGCCACCACTTCCGCGCCCAGCTCGACGCGACCGGCCCAGCCGTCAAGCAGATCGCGGAACGCGTGAGCTCTTGCTTCGACGTGCCGCCCGGTAAGCTGGCATCCGCCAAACGCTCGCACGACGTGCTCTTGCCGAGGCAAGTGAGCATGTATCTCGCGCGAAGCTTGACCGGTTTGTCGCTCCAGCAGATCGGCAAATACTTCGGCGGCCGCGATCACAAGACGGTGCAGCACGCGTGCAAGAAAGTGGAAGCCGCCTTGAAAACCGACGCCGCCCTGTCGAGCACCGTCCGCCAGCTGCGCGCCGAACTCACGTAGAGACAAGCGGCTCGCTTGTCTCCCGAAGCCGGGAATATCGTGTTGTCCACAAGTTGATGGAGCGCTCACAGCCGTTTGCATGGAATCGATCGAAGGAAGCCAACGCCATGGAATCGAAAACGATCAACACGCATCATCCAGCCGTGAACAGCAAACCAACGCGTTTTCCCCAGGATGCGTTCGATCCCATGATCGAGCAAACCAACGAGTTGCGTCGCATATGAATCGATTATCAACCATTGCATCGAGCACTTAACTAATACGACTGGATTTACAAATCTTGTAGGAATTAAAGGACACCCATGAAGATCATTTGTCATCGCGAGGGATTGTTGTCGGCCTTTCAACTCGCCAGCGCCGCCGTCGCCACGCGCGACGTCAAGCCGGTATTGCGCAACATCAAAGCCATCGTGGATAAGGATCGCTGCACCTTGATGGCCACCGATCTTGAGTTGGGCATGCGTCTGGAAGTGCGCGGCATCAAGGTCGATGAGCCGGGCGAAGCGCTGTTGCCGACCGGCCGCTTCACGAACATCCTTCGCGAATCGACCGATGAAGAGATGACGATCGAAGCGACCCCCGACAAGTGCATCGTGCGCGGCAGCACCAACGAATTCGACATGCCGGGCGAAGATCCGTCGTCGTTTCCGGACGTGCCGGCGTTCGCGGAGGAGAAGTACCACGAAATCTCCGCCGGCGTCTTGCGTGAAATGATCAAGCGAACGATTCTTGCGGTTGCGACGGAAGGCGCGGTCCGTTTTGGCGCGACGACCGGCGTGCTCTGCGAACTGGAAGACGACAAGGCGACGTTGATCGCAACCGATGGCCGACGTCTGGCGTTGATGCACGGTCCGGCGAAGGTGCACGGCGGGCATACGACGCAGGGTCAAATGTCGGTCGTGCCGGCCAAGGCGATGATGCTCCTGGAACGCAACCTCGCAGCGCCCGATGAGACGATTCGCATCAGTCTCCGTCAGAACGAAGTGCTCATGAAAACCGAGCGTGCGATGATCTACAGCCGGCTCGTCGAGGGACGTTTTCCGAATTACAAGCAGGTGATTCCAACCAAGAACAATCATCGCGTGCCGCTCACCGTCGGCCCGTTTCTGGCCGCGGTTCGTCAAGCGGCGATCATGACCGACGACGAGAGCAAACGCGTGCGTTTTCAGTTCGCCAAGAAGAAGCTAACGCTGCGAGCCCAGGGCGCCGAATCGGGCCAGTCGCGCGTCGAATTGCCGATTGAATATGACGGCAAGGGTTTGGAGATCAGCTTCGACCCGAAGTTCGTCGTCGAAATGCTGCGCGTCCTTGAGCCGGATGCCGCGGTGACGCTGGAAATGTCCGAAGGCGACAAGCCGGCGGTTTTCAAGCACGAGCCGAGTTACTTGTATGTGATCGTGCCGCTTGTGGAGACCAAATAACCAGGTTTACGTTTAGCGCTCGCTCGGCGGTTGCAACGACATTGCGCCGTTGCACCCGCCGGGCGAGCGCTAAACGAAGAGAGCCACGATGGCCCCGCGCATCCACAAGCCTGAGCCCGATGCCGAGCCGATCAAGGAGATCTTGTCGCGCCTGTTCACCGCGCGCGGCTGGGGCCGACGTTCAGAACGCTTGCACCTGGAACGCGCCTGGAGCGAAGCCGTCGGCGCTGAGCACGAATCGCAAACGCGCGTGCTCGGACTCAAGCGCGGCATCTTTGAAGTTGAAGTTGCGAGCGCCGTGCTTGTGCAGGAATTGATGCATTATCGCAAGCGCCAGATCTTGCAAACGCTGCGTGCGAAGTTGCCCGGCCAGACGATCAAGGAATTGCGCTTCCGAGTCGGAAAGTTCTAAAGAGAAGAGGAATGTCTCATGAGCGATGAAATCACCAACCCCGCGCCGCCGCCGGACGCGGGTCATTATGAAGCCGAGAGCGTTAATGTCCTGAAGGACGCCGCGCATATTCGCAAACGCCCCGGCAACTACATCGGCGACACCGGCACGAAGGGCTTGCATCACCTCGTCTATGAACTGGTTTACAACAGCGTCGATGAGGCCCTGGCGGGTTATTGCAAAAACGTCCATGTCACGATTCACGTGGACGGCAGCCTCAGCGTCTCCGACGATGGCCGGGGCATCCCCGTGGAAGTCCATCCCGAGGTCGGTAAATCGACGCTCGAAGTTGTGCTCACCACGGTCGGCGCCGGCGCCAAGTTCGACAAGCGCACCTACAAGACGTCCGCCGGCTTGCACGGCATCGGCGCCAAGGCCGTCACCGCGCTCGCTGAATGGGCGGAGGCCGAGGTGCGCCGCAACGGCAAGGTTTACACGCAAGAATACGAACGCGGCCCCGCGGTCACCGAGGTCAAGGAGATCGGCGTCGCGCCGAACAATCGCACCGGCACGAAGATCACCTTCAAGCCCGATCCGGAAATCTTCAAGGACGTCACCTTCAGCTACGATGTCCTCGAAGGCCATCTTCGTGAGCTCGGCTATTTGAACAAGGGCCTCGCCATCAAATTGACCGACGAGAAAACCAGCCGCGAGGAAACCTTCCACGCCGTGGGGGGCGTATCGGAGTTCGTCGAATACCTCAATCGCACCGAGGAATCGGTCCACAAGATCCTGTACGTCGAAAAGACCTTGGACGACGTCAAGGTCGAGACCGCGTTTCAATACACCACCGGCGAGGAAGAACGCGCCCGCTACTACACCAACAACGCGCACAACCCCGACGGCGGCACGCATCAATCGGGCTTCCGCACCGCCATCACGCGCGCGCTCACCGCGTACGGCGAGAAGGAAAATCTCTTCAAGGACATCACGCCGCTCGGTGAGGATTATCGCGAAGGGCTCACCGCCGTCATCTCCGTCTCGGTTCCAGAGCCGCAGTTTCAGGGGCAAACGAAGAATCGCCTCAACAATCCCGAGGTGGACGGCATCGTCTCGAGCGTCGTCTACGAGTACTTGATGAAGTACCTCGAAGAAAATCCCAAGGAAGCGAAGCGCCTCATGACGAAGGTGATCGTCGCCGCGCAAGCGCGCGAGGCGGCCACCAAGGCGAAGAAGGCGATGAAGGATCGCAAGAGCATCCTCAACTCCGGCGGCCTGCCCGGCAAGCTCATGGATTGCACCTCCGGCGATTGCGATGAAAACGAGCTCTTCCTCGTCGAAGGCAACTCCGCCGGCGGCTCCGCGGACAACGGCCGCAACCGCCATCTGCAAGCGATCCTCCCCTTGCGCGGCAAGGTGCTCAACGTCGAAAAAGCCCGCCTGGAAAAAGTGCTCGCCAACGAGGAGCTGTGCGCCTTGATCAGCGCCCTGGGCATCGACATCGGCAACACCGAAGACATCTCCGGCCTGCGCTACGGCAAGGTCATTCTCCTGACCGACGCCGACGTGGACGGCCAGCACATTCGCACGCTCTTGTTGACGTTCTTCTATCGCCAAATGCGGCCATTGATCGAGAAGGGGCACGTTTGGGTCGCCCGCCCGCCGCTCTTCAAGGTCGAACAAAAGAAGAACGTGCGCTACGTGCAGACTTTGAGCGAAATGAGCCACGAGCTATTGCAGCGCGGCATCGACGGCACCAAGCTCATCGTCGTGCCGGGCGAGCCGGGACCAACTGCTGGCGAGCCGGGAGCGTCAGCGACCGGAGCCGAATTCGACGGCGAGAAACTCAAGGCGCTCATGCTCGCGCTCGACGATCTGGAGGAGGCGCTGTCGATCCTCGAACGCCGCGGCCTCAACATCGCGACCCTTTTAGGTCGCATCAAGGACGGCAAGCTGCCCACCTACAAGGTGACGCTCGGCAATCAGGAGCACTGGTTCTTCACGTCGGAAGAAGTGGACGCCTTCCGCGCCGAGCATCAGAAGAAAGGCACGCAGCTCATCGTCGCCGATGGTGAAGCGCACAAGAACGGCAACGGCACGCCGGGCGAAGTGTTCTCATTCCTGGAACTGCACGAGGTCAAGACGGTCAATCGCGGCCTGGAAAAGCTGCGCGAGAACAAACTGAAACCCTCCGATCTTCTTCCCGCGCCGCGCATCGCCGGCCGCGAGCCGACGCCGCGCTTCTTCCTCGAATACGAGGGCAAGCAGCAAATCCTGTCGCACCTGCGCGACCTCGTCGCGGAAATCCGCAAATTCGGCGAGCGCGGCATCAAGATCGTCCGTTTCAAGGGCCTCGGCGAAATGGACGGCGAGGAACTTTGGGACACGACGCTCGACCCAGCGCGCCGCACGCTCCTGCGCGTCAAGCTCGACGACGCGCTCAAGGCCGATGAGATGTTTCGTACGCTGATGGGCGAAAAAGTGGAGCCGCGCCGCGACTTCATTCAGAAGCACGCGCTGGAGGTGAAGGAGATCGACTACCACGGGGCGTGAGTGAACAATAAAGGGGAGACCGATGGACGCTGCGACGGCGCTGCAAAAGCAGCTGGAAGCGTATCGACGCATGACCGGCGAGGAGCGTTTGGCGATTGCATTGCGGCTGCACGAAATGTCATGCGAGATCGCGCGCGCAGGCATTCGACAGCAAAATCCCTCAGCCAGTCGCGATGAGGTCGAGCAGCTCCTTCACGTCCGCTTGCGGCTGGCCCACCAGTTAAAGATATGACGGAATCGGACCTGCTCCAGGATTGTCTCAAGCGCTTGAATGCGCTGGGCCGACCGTATTTTCTGACGGGCTCCATGGCCAGCAATTATTGGGGCGTGCCGAGGACGACGCATGACATTGACTTTGTATTGCAACTTCACAGCGAGGACGTGAATGCGGTCGTACAGGCATTTGCGGGCGATTTCTTTATTCAGGAAGACACCGTTCGCAAGGCATTGCAGCCACCGCATCAGTTCAACGCGCTGGATCAGCGCTCGGCTCTCAAAATCGACTTCTGGGTGCTCACGGGCGAAGCATTCGCGCAGGAAATGTTCAGGCGGCGGCGCTCAATCGAGCTATTCGGAATCTCAGCCTGGATCGCCTCGGCCGAGGACGTGCTGTTGCACAAACTTTACTGGCATCGATTGATGCCTTCGGACCGCCAACTGCTCGACGCCGCCGGCATATGGGCACTACAGCGAACGCAACTCGATCAGGACTACCTCGTGAATTGGGCAAAGCAATTGCAAGTTGAAGACTTGCTCGATTCAATCAAACGCGGTGAAATCGGGCCAAAGAGCACGTAGTCTGCACCTTGTTCAATGATTGAACAAAAACTCC
>Ga0105340_1001603_pt1 | contig 10016 bp, 8 predicted proteins | sample EasRivMeERMLT700_FD_89676 | JGI IMG/M metagenome (GOLD analysis project Ga0105340, IMG submission 89676) | Soil microbial communities from meander-bound floodplain in the East River, Colorado, USA - East River MetaG ERMLT700 | ecosystem: Environmental > Terrestrial > Soil > Floodplain | place... | reverse complement strand
TGCCGCGAAGCGTGTTGATCTCGCCGTTGTGCGAGATGTAGCGATACGGATGCGCCCGCGGCCAGCTTGGAAACGTGTTCGTGCTGAAGCGCGAGTGCACCAGGGCGAGCGCCGATTCGAGATCGGGATCGACGAGATCGGGGAAGTACGGCTCGACCTGGACCGCGTTGAGCATGCCCTTGTAGATGATCGTGCGCGACGACAGGCTCGGCAGGTACACCATGTCTTTTTGCGGGATGCTCGAATGCTTGATGGCGTTCTCGATCAGCTTGCGAATGACGTAGAGCTTGCGTTCGAACGCGAGTTCATCGTTGCCATTCGCTTGCGGCCGCGCCGACGTCATCACCGCGAGATCGAAATCCTGCCAGGACGAAGCGGGATTGGCCGCGGGGATGCCGCTGACTTTCTTGATGAAGATCTGGCGAATCACCGGTTCGCCGGCCTTGGCGGAGTCGCCGATCATTTGATTGTTGGTCGGCACCGTGCGCCAGCCGAGGACTTTTTGGCCCTCGTCGCGCACGATCTTCTCGATCATTTTTTCACAGCGAGCGCGCGGCGCCTCGTCGCGCGGCAAATAGACGACGCCGACGCCGTAATCGCCGGCCGGCGGCAGCGTGAAGCCGAGGTCGTCGGCCAGCTTTTCGAAGAAGCGCTGCGGCATCTGCACGAGGATGCCGGCGCCGTCGCCGGTGTTTTCCTCGCAGCCGCAGGCGCCGCGATGTTCGAGGTTGCAGAGAATGGTCAGCGCCTTGTGGACGATGTCGTGCGATTTGCGATTCTTCAAATCGACAACGAAGCCGACGCCGCACGCGTCGTGTTCGTGAGCGGGGTCATAGAGACCTTGCGGGCCGGGTTGAATCGTATTCATGAGCAACTTCTTTCGGAATCGTAGCGCCCGTTTCCCTCTCCCCCGGTACTCCGGGGGAGAGGGGCAGGGGTGAGGGGGCTTAGTATCACGCGCTTGTGCAACCGCCATCCGCGTGGGACGACGACCCCCTCACCCCCGACCCCTCTCCCCCGGAGTACCGGAGGAGAGGGGAGGAAGAGCGCGGCGTCATTTGCCGTTCGTTGGCTTTCCATTAATCCGATGCGTGCCGTTCAGGCGATGAGTTTCGCCGTCCGTGGCGAGCAGCAAATCCATGAACCGTCGCGCCGCCGCACTCTGACGCCGATCGCGGCGATGAATGATCGCCAGCGGCCGAGTGAAACGCGCGTCATAAAGCGGCAACGCCACCAGCGTGCGCGCCCTGACCTCGCGGCGAACCGTCGGCTCCGGCAAAAGCGCGACGCCGGCGCCGATCGACACGGCTTGCTTGATGTTCTCGATCGAATCGAACTCCGCCGCCACTTCCACTTGCACGTCCTGCGAACGCAGAAACTTATCGACACGCCGGCGGATCACGAGGTTCCTGTCAAAATGAACGTACGCCTGCCCATTCAGCTCCTTCATCGGCACCGCGAGCCGGCTGGCGAGCGGATGCTTCGGCGTGCACGCGAGCACCATTTCCTCCTCGCGCCAGGCGACGGCGACGAGATTCGGCGTTTTCTTCGGATATGAAACAAGCCCCAGGTCCGCGGTACCATCCTTGACGCGATCGTAAACGCGATCCGGATGCGTGTAATCGATATGCACTGTCGCCTTGGGCCATTCGCTCGAAAATCGCTGCACGAGCTGGCCCATGTCGCTCAAGCTTACCGAGTAAATCGCCGCGACCACAACGGACCCGCTGATCTCCGCGCGAGCGCTGCGAATGCGGCCTTCGAGTTCGTCGTACTGCTCCAGAAGATTCTTGCAGCCCTCGAAATACTCGACGCCCGGCGGCGTCAGCTGCAACGGCCGCGTCGAGCGGTCGATGAGCTGCACCTTCATGCGTTTTTCGAGCTGCGACACAATCTGGCTGACCGCCGATTGCGTGACGTCATGCTTTTCGGCCGCCAGCGAGAAGCTGCGGTGGCGGACGACGTCGCAGAAGATTTTGAGGGACTCCAGTTGCATAGAGCCAAATTATATTATCTGTATTGCTAATAGCAAGGTGAATGATTATCAAAAAAACTAATATTGAAGCGCGCGGGCCGGAAGGATCAGGGTACGTTGCCTAACTTCGTGCATGCAGTCATTCGCCGCGAAAACTGGTGAGGAAAAACGTGATGAGCCAGCCGACCATGCAGAACAAGAACATGATGCCGGCGCCGACGACCATCATGACGACGTCGCGCACCGGCGAGCGAGTGCTCCTGGCGGCGGACGGCGGCGGAATCGCGACGAGTTCGACGTCGAATTGATCGCCCTGCGGCACGGCGACCGGCGCGGGCATCGCTTTGGCGGCCGGCGCAACGGGAGCGGCGACCGGGGCGTCCGGCATCAATACCCCCGTGCGTTTCTTGCGTTTCTTTTCCGTTGCCGGCTTGGGATCCGATATCTGGATGCTGGGATTCGTCGCCGGCTTCGGCTTGGCCACCGGAATGTTCGGATTCGACGCGGGCCGCGCGGGCGACGGCGCCGGCACCGGAGACGGTGGTCGAGTGGCGTCGGGTCCACTCTCCGAAGTCTCCAGCCAGGTCAAATAGCTCTTCATCTCAGGCGACTCTTCCGCCGGCTTCGGCGCCTCGCTCGTCACCATCAAATACGCGTCGAGCGCCTGCGCCGCCCGTCCCGGCGTCGGATAACGCTCCTCCGGCTTCTTCGCCATCATCCAGTTGACGATTTGCGACAACCCCTCCGGAATCGCCGCATTGAATTGCTGCAACGGTTTCGGCATCTCCGTCGCATGCCGAATCATCTGCGTGAGAATGTTCTTCTCCGGAAACGGCGGTTGCCCCGTCAGCAAGTGATACAGCGTGCAGCCGAGGCTATAAATGTCGGCGCGAACGTCGATCGTGCGCGGGTCGCGCGCCTGCTCCGGCGCCAGATAGTCTGGCGTGCCGAGCAACACGCCTTCGCCGGTCAGCTCCATCCTCTCGCTCGGCTCCGTGCTGTTCTCGTCAAAGAATTCGCGAGCCAGGCCGATGTCGAGAATCTTGACGTTGGCTTTGAGCGTCGTCTCATTCGCGCCCGGCGGCGGCACGAGCATCAGATTGGCCGGCTTCAAATCGCGGTGCACCAGGCCTTGCTCGTGAATGTGCTGCAAGCCCAGGAGCGCCTGATGAATAAGCCGCACCGCTTCTTGCGGCGGCAATTTCTTGCGGCGTTCCAGCACGTCTTCGAGGGTTTCTCCTTCGAGATACTCCATCACCAGATAATGGACGCCGCGCGCCTCGCCGACTTGAAACGATCGCACGACATTGGCATGCTTGAGCTTGACGGACAGCCGCGCTTCGCGTTGAAAGCGAGCGAGCGTCTGCCCATTCTTGGCCCGCGACGGCGGCAGCACCTTGATCGCGACGATCTGGCCCGCCGGATGCATGGCCCGATAGACGCCGGCCATGCGTCCCCTGCCGACGCGTTCCATGATGCGATATTGTCCCAGGTAAAAGTCATCGACGTGCCCCTTGGACAATAGCGACGCCTGGTATTCGGTGACGTATTCTTTCGCGATGAGCCATTTCAAAAAAGCCGAAGCCGAAGTGGCGTCCTTCGCCTCGCTTTGCCAGCGCTGGCGCATGGCCTGCATTTCGTCGGCCGCCATCAGCTTGCTGCGGATCAGGAAGCCGCAATAGTTCTCGACCTTGAATTCCACTTCTCACCTTGGGGAATGAACCACGGGGGACACGGGGGGCACGGGGAAATTCAAATCGAGGCTTGTGCCGCATTTTCGTAGCGACAAGCTGCCAGCTTGTCTGCTTTCGCCTCAGCTCACAAGCTGGCAGCTTGTGGCTACGTTAACTCGGTCTTCCCCCGTGTCCCCCGTGCTCCCCGTGGTTCCATTTCTATAATGAACCACGCGCCAATACAAGGAGACATATCATGGCGGAAAAAACCTATTCCGACACGGAAATCGACGCCAAGCTGCGCGAGCTGAATTTGACCGACTGGTATCTCGAAGACGGCTGGCTGCGGCGCAAGTACAACACCGACGGCTGGCCGACCACGTTGATGTTGACCAACGCGATCGGCTATTTATGCGAAGCCGCGTACCATCACGCCGACCTCGCGATCACCTGGGGCAAGCTGTGGGTGAAATTGAAAACGCACTCCGCCGGCGGCATCACCGACAAGGACTTCGCGCTCGCCAGGAAGATCGAGGAGTCGGTCCTGTGGCGACCGGAAAAAGGCGGCCCGCTGGAGGGGACGCCGAACAAGTTTGTACAAAGCGGCAAGAAGTAGTATCGGCGAGCCGAGCCCCGTAAGGGGCCGGTTGAGCATGCGACTCAACCGGCCCCTTACGGGGCTCGGCTCGCCGGGATTTCCTCAAACCGACCTATTCGCGGGGCGTCGTACCCATCGGCTCCGCTTGTTCCGACGGATCGTCAACGCGATTGAGCCGCGGAAATCCCGTTTCCAGAATCCAGCGAACCGGATCGAAAAGCAACGCCGGGATTTCGACTTCATCCGCATACGGCATGCGCCGAACCTGCCCGTCGGGCCGCGGCGTTGGCGGGCTCTCGTGCGTCCATGTCGCGCGTTCCATCGGAATGGTGTTCACAACCGGCGGCGGAATGCTCGCCGCGACGCCACGATCGACGATCAACGGCTCAATCACTTCGCTCGCCTCCGCGTCGCCGTCATCAAACGGTTGTTGCCGGGTCAAGCGGTCGTCGTTCCTGGGTCCGGGATCCGGTCCATTCGAATTCTTGACGAAACCCCAATAAACACCGATGGATATGCCGATGATGCCGACGACAACCAAGCCAGCCCACTTGCGCATTTTTGGACTCCTTCCAACGCAATCCAAAGCATTGTGCCATCGGTATAAACAATCTGTCGTTTTCGGGCCACGTGAACTCCATTGAGTGTATTACATTGTATTATCATTCGGCGGTATTCGGCTGTATTCGCCGCTTTCGGCCGTTTTCGCCAGTATTCGGTTTGAGATGTGTGTCGGCGAACGCGGCGTATGAAACGGCTACTTGACTGGAACCGAGCCATCCAAATAGCGCCAGTCCTTCAAAAATCGTAGCAAATCCGCCATCTCCCGCACATTGATGTTCTTCTCCAGCCCATCCGGCATGAGCGAAATGCCCGTCGAGGCGATTTCGTCCACGTCTTTTCGGAGCACGACGTCCAATTGCTTGTCCGCCCGCACCAGCGTGATGCTCGACGCCGACTCCGCGGTCAACAGGCCGGTCATGATCTTGCCGTCTTTGGTTGAGACGACGTAATTGACGAAGTTGGCATCGATGGCCGCATTCGGCACGAGGATGTCGAACAGGAGCGCATCGAGCTTCTTGGTGCGCGTGTCCGCAATATCGGGCCCGACATCGACGCCGACGCCGGCGACGCGATGGCAGGTGGAGCAGTTCTTCTTGAAGATCTCGCGGCCATTCTTGGCGTCGCCTTTCATGTCGAGGGCCGCCTGATACTCCGCGATCACCTTTTTCCGATCCGCCGGCAAATTGGCGGCGAGCAGCGTCTTGGCCCGCTCACGAATCTTGGCGTCCTTGTGATTGCTGAGCTGCTTGGTGCGCAGCGGATCGAGTTCGCTCGCTTTCATGCGCTTGGCTTCGATTTCGTCGAGCAGCACATGAACGCGCGCCGGCTGGCGCAGCATGGCTTCGAGGATTTCGCGACGCAGGCTCGGTTCGGCGCCGGGCCAGAGTTTGATCAGCAGATCGGGGACTTCTTTGTCCGTCTGTGCAGCGAGCGCACGCAGGGCGGCAATGCGCAGCTCGGTGCTGGCTTCCTTTTCGACGAGTGGGACGAGCGCTTCCTTGGCAGTGGACCATGACGCCTGAGCCAATAAACGTGCACAGAGCAGTCGCCGATCGAGCGGACCACTTTTTTCGCTCGCGCGCTTCGCCGCCTCCGAAAACATGTTTTCGACGTCCGTCGTGTACTGCTTTCGTTTATCGTCGGGAAGGTTAGCCGCGATTACCAATAAGCTCTTACCACGTCGTTCAAGGCCGGTTGACAAACCCGAAAGGCCTGCCCATCGAAGTGTCTCCTTGTCCTTGTTGTTTAGCATGCTAAACACCTTCGGCAAATCTTCGAAACGTTCAATGGCGCCGACTAATGCCGCCATCTCCTGAACCATCATCGTTGCAGTTGATTTGCTCTCAAGTTCAGGCGTCGAGAATTGGACCCAGTTCTCAAGAACTCCTATTGCGACCTTCGGCAGAGCCGTTTGAATCGCCAACCGTACCCATTTGTCGTCATGATGTTTCTGCGCGACAAATTTTACCAGCAATCTTGTTCGCGTGAGATTATCAATTGGACTCAGTTCGAGGCCACCAAGAAACAGTGTCATCTGGAAAAGAACGCGACTATCCTTGTCTCCAAATCGCGCCCAAACGTGTTCTAGAATTTGACGACTTAATTCTTGACCGCGGCTCTCGGCTATCCGAATTCCGACTTCCCGTACACGTGGATGGTGATTTTCTAACATCTCGATGATCTGTTTATCACCTAACGATTTGTTCCGCTCCAGCATCCACGCCGAGAAGATCTTCGCATGCGGACTCTTCGTCCCCTCGAACAGCTTCGTCAACGGCTCAATCATCGCCTTGTCATTCTTCTCCAGCAACAACCGCTGCGCCGTCTGCCGCCACCACGGCTCCGCGTGCTCCAGCGACTTCACCAGCTCCGCGAGCGACGCCTTGCTCAAGTTTGGCCGCGGCGTTTTCGCCGGGTGATCCTTCGGCACGATGCGCCAGATGCGGCCCTTGTCCTTGCCCGCAATCAAGTCGGGCCGATTCTTCAACTCCGGCGGCATGAACTCCGGATGCTCAATCACGGCGCGATACATATCGACGACGTACATCGCCCCTTCCGGTCCGTGCGTCAGAAACACGGGGCGGAACCAGTCGTCCGTCGTCGCCAAAAACTCGACGCCCTTCTTGTGCGGCTTCGCTTCAAACGTCGCCCCCTTCGGCGTGAGGATTTCCATGTGCACCAGGTTGCCCGTGGGTTCGCAGGTGAAGGCGGCCCCGTGATAAATCTGGGAAGCCCCGGGGTGAGGTACTCCGAACCCCGGGGTTCCGGGTACGTCACCCCGGGGCTTGCCCAGTAATTGCCCGTGATAAATGAACACGCCGCACGCCGCGGTGAAGCGGCCCTCGTGCAGGCTCGACGTGGTCCAGTTCTTCGACAACGGATAAACCTTGCCGCCCGACGACAGCGGGCCGTCTTCGAGGACGGAGACGTCTTGCAACAGCGACGGCGCCGCGAGATAGGGATTTCTCTTGATGTACCGGTTCTCCATCACGACGTGCCGCAGATGATGGCGATTATCGCACACGAAACGATTGCCCCATTCGTCGAAAGTGTTGCCGAACTGGCCGAGGCCGGTGATGGCTTCGTAGTCGTTGGTTACGGGGTCGAAACGAAAATCCATGCCGGATAGATCGACGACGACATTCCGCTTACTGCCGAGGCCCGCCCAGGTGACCTTGCCGCCGCGCAGTCCGTTGGCGCAATAGATCCAGCCGTCGAGGCCGAGGATCGGATGACTGACGCGCAGTTGCGGATTCTGCTCCGCGAAGCCGGCGTACCAGCGTTCTTTCTTGTCGGCCTTGCCGCCGCCGGTCGTGTCGCGCAGATGGACGATCTCCGGCGCCATGGTGACGATGGCGCCGTCCTTCCACAGGAGCAAGCCGTTGGCGAACAGCAGATTATCGGCCCAGATGGTGGACGTCTCGAAAAAGCCGTCGCCGTCCTTGTCTTCGAGGATCTTGATGCGCCCCGCCGGTTTCTCACCATTGGCTGGGCCGTTCGGATAATCGCGCATCTCGACAACCCACAGTCGGCCATCGGGATCGAACTGCATCGCGACGGGACTCTCGATCTGCGGCTCACACGCGACGAGTTCGATGCGCAGGCCGTCGTCGATCTTGAACAACTTCTGCGCTTCTTTCGGATCGAGCGCCTTGCCGGGCCCCGCACCCTTTTGCGGCAACTCCGGCGGCTGTTGAGCGTGGAAGGAGCTGCCAACGAACACAAAAACCAATGTGAGGAGGAATCGGCGCATGGCATCAACTCGGCGAGGAGAATGGAGCGATGGGTTCATTATGGACGCGAGAAAACGCAACGGACACAAAAAAGAATGGCAGAAAAATGATCGGCAGAAAAATGAAGCATTCGAGTCAGAGCATCAACTCTACTGTCTTCATTTTTCTGCCACCCATTTTTTTGCCATTTGCTAGATTCTGAGCGTTGGTTCGTCTTTAATCGCGTCAGGAGGTGTTCCGTGCGTGCGATGATGTTTGGGTTGGCATTCGTGTTTGCATGCCCCATTTCCGCGTTGGCCCAGGACGCCGATGTGCCGACGTCGTTCGGCCATCGCGGCTACGTCACGCGCGATGACCTGGCGGCGTTGAAGTTCGCCGCCGCGGACAAGGACCTGGCGCTCTTGACTCATGTGCCGACGCCGCGAACGCCGGTCGGCGAACCGCTCTGGGCGTATTTCATCGCCAAGAACCAAGGCAAGCAACCACTCGGCCTCGACATGCGTTTCGATTTCGTGACCGGCCGATTGCACAATACAACCAACGCTTGCTCCTTTGCCGTCAAGCCGTTGACCGAGGGTTTGAAGCTTGGCGTAATGATGCGTTCGCACACCTGGGAATGCGGCAGCGGCTCGCTTATCGATGTCGCGCCGCAGGGCTACTACGTGGCCGGCATCGATCTGACGGCGTGGGGCAACCTGCGGCCGGGGGATTACGAGCTCTCCTGGAGTCATGGCAAAGCGATCTCGAACACCGTCAAATTCACCGTGCTGGCCGGCCACGAAAAGGAATCCGTCGCGCGGAAGCAGCCCCATTGGACGTTATGGGAACTGGATCGCCGCCGGATGCAAGGCGTCGCCAAGGGAGAAGCGGATCAGGAACCGGCAGGCCTCGTTCGCATGTGGCCATGGTGGCAGGGGGAATTTTCGGCGGCACTGGGCAGCGGCGTCGGCGAACGCTACGTGACCGACCTGGAACGCCTGCCGGCGAGCGACGCCCTCGTTCGCGTCGTCGCCGATTGGACGCTCGGCAAATACACGGATCGAGTCAAGTTGCAGTTTACGTCGATGGATCCCAAGGTGCGCGTGCGGCTCGACTCGCTGCATGTTTATGTGATTGCCGATGTGCCGGGAAATTGCCCCGGCGGCGAAAAGGCGGCCGACATTTCACGCACGTCAACGTGCGTCACGCCGTATAGCATCGAAATGGAGCTGCCGTCGAACTGGCGCACGCGGCCAGAAAAGGAATACGATGTCGAAGGAACCTTTCAGGCGGCGCTATTGGTGACGTCGAAGGCGCTGCGGCCGCCGACGCGTGGTCGAATGACGATTGAGGCCGTTGAAGACCGGTTGGAAAGGTCTCGTAGCAATCAGCCGGTTCAGATTTGGGATGGGCTGCTGCGGACGGAATTGCAAAAACTGACGTGGCGTTGATTTGGATCAGTAGGCCGTGGAACGCTATTCTATTGGTGTCAGCCCCCGGGGCGAATACACGATTGGAATCGTATTCCACGGCCTCTAGCTGCGATCATATCGGCTCAAATAAAACGTGAAGCCCATGAACGCCAGCAGCGTGTTCGTGACGCCGTAAATCATCGAGCACGGCGTGTCAAGAAACACCACGATGAGCCACAAAAGAACTGCCGTGATCGTCGTGAAAAACGCGAGCACCAACGGCGTGCGACCGCTGCGCGTGCCGCGAAAATGGCTGAGCGATAAGCCGATCAGGGCGAACAGCAAGCCGAGCCCCGCGACGACGGAGCTGATGATGAACCAGATGAGCGCTTCGCCGAGGTCTTGCCAGGGCATTGTTTGACCAAACGTCAGAGAATGATCTTGCTGATCGGATACTCGACGATGCCGCGGGCGCCGACCGCGTAAAGCTGCGGCATGATGTGGCGAACGATGTCCTCGTCGATGATGATCTCCATCGCCAGCCATTCCGCGTCGGCCAGCGGCGACAGCGTCGGGCTATTG
>Ga0105340_1001602_pt1 | contig 10017 bp, 10 predicted proteins | sample EasRivMeERMLT700_FD_89676 | JGI IMG/M metagenome (GOLD analysis project Ga0105340, IMG submission 89676) | Soil microbial communities from meander-bound floodplain in the East River, Colorado, USA - East River MetaG ERMLT700 | ecosystem: Environmental > Terrestrial > Soil > Floodplain | place... | reverse complement strand
GAAGGTGCGCGAGAGCTTGCGCGCGGCGTTGATCGACTGGGCCGAGCAGACTGGCGAGGCGAGCGATTACACAGACAATACGCCGCTGCAATGTTTGCACCCTGTGGGCCACTGGTACGAAGTGCCCAACTTGTTTCGCAACGGTACGCTGGCGCGGTTGTTACGCGAGCGGCCGCACCTCAAGCATTTGTTGTTGCACAACATCGACACGCTGGGAGCGGACCTCGACCCCACGTTGCTGGGAGCCCACATCGAACAGCAGTCATGTTTATCTTTTGAGATGATTCCGCGGCATATTGACGACCGTGGCGGCGGGTTGGCGCGCGTGAATGGACGCGTACGGCTTGTGGAAGGGTTGGCGATGCCGCGAGAGGAGACGGAGTTCGCACTGTCGTATTACAACTCATTGACGACATGGATCGACATCGACCGGTTGCTGGCTGCGTTTGAACTGACGCGCGAGGATCTTGCGAATGAGGAGAAGGTGAGCGCGGCGATCAGGCATCTCGCGGGGCGCATGCCGACGTATGTGACGCTGAAGGATGTAAAGAAGCGCTGGGGCCACGGGCAGGAGGACGTTTTTATGGTGACGCAGTTCGAAAAGCTCTGGGGCGACATGACGAGGTTGCCGGAAATTCAGTCACGGTTTTTCGTGGTGCCGCGGTTGCGCGGACAACAATTAAAAGACCAGGCGCAGCTCGACGGCTGGTTGCGGGACGGATCAGCCGCGCACGTTGAGACGCTATGCGACTGGAGCTAGTTCGCGCGCTTCGCGATTGACACGGTTTCGTCGCGTGACGGCGAAGTTCGGGGAGGTCTTGAGGTGTTCGCGGAAACGGCGGCGGCGAGTTTGGGTTTCCTCCTCCGAATACAGCTGCTTTACCAACTTGAGGAAACCGCGGTGGAGGTCGTCAGCCGTCATGTCGCGCGGGCGAATGTTGATGTCGAACAAGGTGCATTTGTCCCACGCGCGATCTTCAATGATCCGCCCCTCGCGCTTGAGGCGCTGGTAGAGCGGAGTGCCCGGGAAGGCAGTCAGGAAAGTCACCTGCACTTCGTAAAGGCCGGAGTCGCGCACGAAATTGAGCACGTCGTCGAATATTTCCGGCGTATCGCCGTCGAGACCCATGATAAAGCAGCCGTTCACGGTGATGCCGTATGATTGAATTTTTTCAATCGCGGTTCTGTAACGATCCTGCTGGCGCACTTTCCAATTCCCGTTCAACTCGATGCCATCGAGGCTCTGGCGACGCGGACTCTCGAGGCCGATCAAAACCTGCTGGCAACCCGAGTCGCGCATCAACGCGAGCATTTCGTCGTCGCGCGCGACGTTAATATCGGCCTCGGTGAACCAGCGGACATTTTCACGAGCCAGTGCGCGCAACAATTCCTTCGCATGCGGAGTGTTCACGAAGCTGTTATCGTCGGCGAATTCAATGAAGGGCCGAGACCAGATCGCTTTGATGGCGCGAATCTCGGCGATGACTTTCTCGACGGGTTTCAATTTGTAACGCGGCGTGAGGAGAATGGAGCTGGCGCAAAACTCGCAGCGATGCGGGCAGCCGCGGCTCGTTTGCACGGTGATGCGATTGTATTTCTCTGGATCCAGCAAATCGAAACGCGGCATGGGTGCCTGGCGGAGATCGAAAGCGCCGCGCGAGGCCTGTTCATAGCGAGGCTTGAGTTGCCCCCATTCGAAGTCGCCGAGGACTTCCGGCCACATCGCCTCCCCTTCGCCGATGACAACGGAAGTGCAATGCTCAAGCGCTTCGTCCGGCACGGACGAGACGTGCAGCCCGCCCATGATCACTGGCGTGCCACGGGCGCGGTATGTGTCGGCGACTTTGTAAGCTTCGTAAATCTGTGCGGACAGAGAAGTGAGCGCGACGAGATCGAAACGATCGGGCAGTTCCGGCGCGGATTTGAGGTCGGCGATCTCCATGTACTCCACTTCGAACTGCGACGGCGTCATGCCCGCGAGTGTCAGGAGCGAGAGGCTTGGGAGGGAGGCGATGACTTTGCTGCGCTCGACGAAGCCCGGTAGCGTGAGACCGAGTTGAAGCAATTCGGCGTTCTGCGCGCGAATGCCGCTCATGGCGATAAGGCCGATGCGCTTTTTCATAAGGTAACGAGCATCCAAAGGGTTACAACGGCAGCGGTCATCAAGCTAAGAACCGGCACGGCAAAAATGGATTTCCACGCGGGTTTGTGAGCGGCTATCACGCAACACAACGGCATGGAGAGGGCGCCCACCGCAAACGCAGCGGATGCGACGGGAAAAAGGTGCGCGGGCGGCAAGGCACGGAAGGTGAGAAAGAACATCAGATTGAGGAGGCCGAGCCCGAAGAATGAGATGTGCGCGAGCCGATACAGACGGCGCATCCACGAGCCGTAGCCGCCGAGCCATTCTTCCTTGTGAAACCAAAGGCCCATGATCGCGCCGCTCGCAAAACCGAGCATAATCCAAAGCCAGCCCAGCAGGAGGTTGAGGTGTCCAGCGGCTTTCATTTCGTGGGCAGATTACGCCGGTGCCACGCCAGCGGGTAATTGATAAAAGTCCGCGGATTATCGTTTAAATCAATGGCGCGTAACCTTCGGCTGGGCCAAAGGGTCATTGCGTGCGTAAACCATCGTAGAACCAAACGCTGCCATAGGATTCTCCATGAAACATTCGATGACCCGTATATTGGCCACCGCAGTCGCGGTGATAATGACGACAGGAGGCGCGGTTATTTCGGAGGCGCAGTCCACCGCGCCAGCGCCGCGAGGACGAGGTCCGCAGGGACCGCAAGTCGTGTCCCCGGAGGTTGCGGCGGACCGGAACGTGACATTTCGAATTCTGGCGACGAACGCGCAGGCGGTTCGGTTGAGCGGAGGCGATATTCCGGGCAACGGGCGCGGCGCGGAAATGACCAAAGGCACAAACGGTGTTTGGGAAGTGACGCTCGGCCCGATCGATCCTGGCGCCTACCGATACAATTTCAATGTCGACGGGCTGTCGGTCATCGATCCGCGGAATCCGGCGACGAGCGAATCGAACAACAACACGTGGAGCCTGGTTTACGTTCCCGGATCGGATTTCAGCGACACGAAGGATGTGCCGCATGGGGCGGTGTCGATGGTGACCTATTACTCCAAAGCGCTGGGGCGTTTTCGGCGCATGCACGTTTACACGCCGCCCGGTTATGAGTCGGGCAAAGGCAAGTATCCTGTCTTCTATCTCCTACACGGCGCGAGCGATTCGGACAACTCGTGGTCATCAGTGGGCAGGGCAGGTTTCATTGTGGACAATTTAATCGCGGCAAAGAAGGCGAAGCCAATGATTGTGGTGATGCCTGCGGGACACACGCGTGCGACAACGTTCCGGCGCAGCGATGCGTCGACAAACAGCGCGGCGCGTCCGCCCGTGGATGAGTTCGTGCAGGATTTTTTGACCGACATTGTCCCGCACGTGGAGAGCAACTACCGCGTGCAGAACGGCCGGGAACATCGCGCGCTCGCGGGTCTCTCCATGGGCGGCGGGCAAACGTTGAACATCGGGATTCCGAACCTGGAGAAGTTTGCCTATTTGGGTGTGTTCAGTTCGGGGGTGTTTGGGTTTGCTGGAGGAAATCGCGGCGGCGGCGGAGCGAATACCGGTCCCAGCTTCGAGGAACAGCACAAGGCGGTGCTGGATAATGCAAAGTTGAAGAAGGGATTGAAACTGTTTTGGTTTGGCACGGGGAAGGACGATTTTCTTCTCGAGAGGTCGCGCGCGACAGTCGAGATGTTCAAGAAACATGAGTTCGACGTGTTGTACGACGAAACGGCGGGCGGCCACACCTGGATCGTGTGGCGTGATTATTTGAACGGCTTCGCGCCGAAACTATTTCAGTGAGATCTCGCGGCGCGGCCTCAGCCGCCGATCGCGACGATGCTGCATGCCTGGATGGTGTTGAGGCCGAGACGTTCCGCTTCGGCCAGGACTGCGTCCGACTCAGTGCCGGGGTTCAGCCACAATTCGTCGCACCCTTTGGCGGCGATGTCCGGCAACAGCTTGACCAGCACGGGAGGGGGAACGTAAACGCTGACCTTGTGCGGTCGCACGGGCACGTCTTTGATTGATTTGAAAGTGGCAAGGCCCTCGACTTCCGGCTCGTTGGGATTCACTGGATAGACGGTGTAGCCATGGCGCTGAAAGGCGCGGACGGCTTTGTTGCCGAATTTGTTTGGATTACTTGAAGCGCCGATGATCGCGACCGTTTTCACGATTTCACTATGATGCAACCCATTATTCGGCGCAATCCGGGCTGGTCGCGTGCGCGCTGAAGAGCTAAAGTGATGGTGATGCCACGCTTTTTTGACCATTTGCCGGCGGCTTTGGCTGAAGGCCAGCCATTCGCGCTGGGGATTATCTCGGGCATCAAAGGATCGAGCCCGCAAAAAAAGGGAGCGAAGGCTCGCTTCTTTGCCGATGGACGAATCGTCGGCACGCTCGGCGGTGGGTGCCTGGAAGCGGAGGTGCAGGACCGGGCACGGCGGGCGCTGCTCGCCCAAAAGCCCGCGACGTTCGACCTCGTTCTTGATCACGATTTCGGGTGGGACGACGGATTGATCTGTGGCGGCAAAGTGTCGGGCTTGATTTTGCCGTGCGCGGCGGAGGCGCGGGAGGTGTGGGCCAAACTCGCGGCGGTGGAGGCACCGTTGCGCTGGGGTGTGCGACCAGATTTCAGCATCGGTCTGAACAGCGGGCAGGAGCAAGGGTGGCTGTTTGAAGAAACGGTGCTGCCCCCGTGCGCGCTGTGGATTGCGGGCTCTGGGCACATCGCACAGGGCGTTGCGCCGCTCGCGCATCAACTCGATTTTGACGTGACGGTTTTCGATGATCGCCCGAGTCTCGCGAACACGAATTACTTTCCTGCGAGCACGGCGTTCCGCGTGGACGCGTGGGACAAGCTTCTCCAGCAACCGTTGCCGGCACGACCGACGTTTGGACTGATCGTCACGCGAGGGCACCAGCACGATGCGCTGGTGCTGCGGGAATGGGTTCAACGGCCATTTGCTTTTTTGGGAATGATCGGCAGCAGCCGCAAAAAGCGTTTGATCTTTAATCGCTTCCTGGAAGAAAAGCTCGCGACTGAGGAGCAGTTACATCGCGTCGCATGTCCGGTTGGCCTGCCGATCGAGGCAGTGAGTGTCCACGAGATCGCGGTCAGCATCATGGCGCAGTTGGTGCAACAGCGCGCGGCAGTGCTGAAGGTGGCATGAAATTGTTCTACACCGGGCCGGTGATTAACGCGGAAATGCTGGTAGTCATGCTTGAGAAGCACGGCATCGCCGCGGTCCAGGAGTTTGCGGATGAAACGGGCGAACCCGAAGACCTAAGCCGTCCCGCGAAAGTGCATGTTCCGGAAGCGGACTATGACCGGGCCTGGCAACTCTTCTACGCAGAGCGCGAGGATGAGTTGTGACGGGTGGACTCGACAATCCTGATCATCGGCGTAATGTTCGGCCATGGGCGAGACGGCACCTCACCACGACAGCGATAGCATACTGATGCGGGAGAGCCTGGAGCCGTATAAGGCTCAAGTGTGGCGTTCGTTGACGCCGCGGGAGCGGCTTCGGCGCTCCTGGAAAATGCGTAACCAGTTGCCCGATCCTCGCGCCGTTCATGATCAAAAGCTTTTTCCGAAGCCTTGAGACTCAGCGCGTGAAGCTATTTCGACTAGGCAAAGCGGTGTTTCGCACGTAGTGTGTCCCGCTATGTTTGAGGCGATTAAGGCTGATTTAGGGGCGCTGGGTGGCAAGCTTTCGCACCTGCGGAGGTTTCTTTGACTTAGCCACAGCTCAAAGGCGTCTCGGGGAGTTGGATGCGCTCATGGCCGCCGAGTCGTTTTGGAATAATCGCGAGCAGGCCCAGAAACTCATCGACGAAGCGAACACGCTTCGCGGCAGGGTCGACCCGCTCATCAAGGCTGAAAAGCAACTCGAGGATTTCCAGGTGATGGTGGAACTGGCCGAGGGTGAGCCGGAGGCGCAACAGGCGAAACACCAGCAGGAACTCGAGCGCGATCTCAAGAAGTTCAGCCGCGACCTCGACGACCTGGAGTTGAAGGTTTTTCTCAGCAGCCCGCAGGACAAAAACAACTGTGTGCTGAGCATCAACGCCGGGGCTGGGGGAACCGAGTCGTGCGACTGGGCGAACATGCTCATGCGGATGTACCAACGCTGGGCGGAAAGCCGCGGCTGGGAAGTCGATGTGACCGACGCGCTCGCCGGTGAAACCGCGGGCATCAAGAGCGTGACGATGCTCATTTCGGGTGAATACGCATACGGCTACTGCAAAGCCGAGCGCGGCGTCCATCGGTTAGTGCGCATTTCGCCGTTCGACGCGAACAAACGGCGGCACACGAGTTTTGCGAGCGTGGACGTGATCGCCGAGATCGAAGAAGCGCCAGACATTGAGATTCCACCGAGCGACATTGAGGTGGATACGTTTCGCTCGGGCGGCAAAGGCGGGCAGAACGTTAACAAAGTTGAGACGGCGGTGCGGATCAAACACATTCCGACCGGCCTTGTCGCAGCGAGCCAAAACCAGCGATCGCAACATCAGAACCGCGCCACGGCGATGAAGCTGTTGCTCTCGAAACTCTACGCGCAGCGGCTCGATGCGCAGAAAGCGGAGATGGAGCGCTTTTATGGTGAGAAGGGAGCGATCGCGTGGGGCAACCAGATTCGCAGTTACGTGTTTCAACCCTACCGGATGGTCAAAGACCTGCGCACGGGCGTGGAGACGAGCAACGTGCAGGCGGTGATGGACGGCGATCTCGATGCGTTCGTGAACGGGTGGCTGCGCGCGGGTTGCCCGACCAAACGCATGAGCGGCATCCGCGACGATGACGAGGGGGAGTAATGAACATTCTCGACAAGATCGTCGCGCAGAAACGAATCGAAGTGGCGGGGTTGCCCGAAACGCCGATTTCGGCTGAACTACTCCGGCGGTTCGGGCCCAGGCGCGATTTTTGGGGCGCTCTCAAAAAGCCACGACGGCCAGGACCCGCATTGATCGCCGAGGTCAAGAAGGCATCGCCTTCCGCGGGAGTGATTTGCGAAGACTTCGATCCGGTGCGGATAGCGAAAGCCTACGAGGGCGCCGGGGCATCGTGCCTTTCGGTGTTGACGGATGAGAAATTCTTTCAGGGAACCGGAGCTTACCTTGGAGCGATTCGATCAGCGGTAAACCTGCCGCTGCTGCGCAAGGATTTTATCATCGATCAACGGCAGATCGGTCAGTCTCTCGAGTGGGGAGCCGACGCTATCCTGCTGATCGTCGCAATCTTAACGGAGGAGCAGCTCCGCACCTTTCACGCGCTGGCCCGGTCCGCAGGCCTTGCGACTCTGGTCGAAGTTCACGATGAAACAGAACTCGATCGAGCGATTGGAATTGGCGCTGCGCTCATCGGTGTGAATAACCGGGACCTGAAAACGTTCAACGTCGATCTCGCGACGACGGAGCGTCTTGCCAACCAGCTTCGAAACTCAGGCCACGACGCGTTGCTCGTGGCCGAGAGCGGCATTCACACGCGGGCGGACGTGGAACGTTTGCGCTCGTGCGGCGCGGGAGCGATCCTCGTAGGCGAGTCGCTTATGCGCCACGGCAACATCGCGGCGAAAGTCGCCGAGTTACTGTAGCTAAACCTTCTCGATCGGTGCGCCGACGAGGTTCCCGTATTCCGTCCAGCTTCCGTCGTAGTTGCGCACGTTATCGAGGCCGAGGAGGTACTTGAGAACGAACCACGTGTGGCTCGAGCGCTCGCCGATGCGGCAGTAAGCGATGGTTTGCTTTTTGGGATCGACGCCTTTCTGGTCGATGTAGATCGAGCGCAGTTCCTCCGCGGGCTTGAATGTGCCATCAGGGGCGACGGCGGTGCTCCAGGGGACGCTTTTCGCTCCGGGAATATGGCCGCCGCGCTGCGCGGTTTCGCTCATGCCGGGCGGAGCAATCACTTTGCCGGTGAATTCATCCGCACTGCGTACGTCAACGAGGTTCCAGCCGCCTTTGGTAGCTTCGAAAACCATTGGCACCATGGCGCGCAACTCGAGGTTCATGCCGGAGGCCTTGTATTCGGAGGGCTTCACGCTCGGTTTGTCGGTGGTGAGTTGCTTGTCCGCTTCGTTCAACCATTTCGCGCGGCCGCCGTTCATGAGGCGGACCTCGCGATGGCCGTAGATTTTGAAGAGCCAAAAACCGTAGGCGGCGAACCAGTTATTGTTGTCGCCGTAAACAATTACGGTGTCGTTTGGCGAGATGCCGGCGCCACCAATCAGTTTTTCGAATGCTTCACGGCTGATGATGTCCCGGCGAACCTGGTCCTGGAGTTGCGTCTGCCAGTTGAAGCCGACGGCGCTGGTGATATGGCCGGCGTCGTAGGCCTTGGTATCGACATCAATCTCGACGAGTTTGATGTTTGGTTTACCGAGGTTTTCTTTGACCCAATCGGTCGAAACGAGGACTTCAGGATGTGCGTAACTGGTTGTCATAAACCCTTTCTCAGGCCTCCGTGCCGGCACTCAGCCCGGCAATGTGTTTGGCCATGTTTGACGTGTATTTAAAAATATTATCCGGGAAAATCATCACCCCAAGGCCCTGTTTGTCACGCAGAATAATCTCGCGCGCGCCCTCATAGATCAGTCCGGAGCTGGGGCCGGCGAGCAGGCCTTCAGTCTGGCAAAGCTCAAGCGCGCGTGAGTAGGCGAGGCGAAATTCGATTTCCAGGATGTCATCGACCAGCGAGGAATCGAACAACTTCGAGACGCCGAGTTGCGCGAGTTGCGCAGGCCTGGAACGTCGTGCCCTTCGGTCGGTTGCACGGCGATGACTCTGACGTTCGGATTTTTGCTCTTAAGAAATTTACTCGTGCCGCTCACGGTGCCGCACGTGCCGAGGGAAAGGAAGAGGTGCGTGATCTTTCCCTCTGTCTGGCGCCAGATTTCCGGACCGGTGGTGCGGAAGTGCGCTTCCGAATTGGTTTCGTTCTCGTACTGGTTGGCCATCACGTAACGGTCGCGGGAAGCTTTGGCATGCGTTTTGGCCATGTTGATGGAGCCGTCGCCGAGGCCGGGCGCAGGGCAAAGATTGTCGTTGAGCACGTCGAGGTCTGCGCCCGCGATTTTCAGAAGGAGCTTCTTTTCGAGGGGCACTTTATTTGGGACCACGGCGCGCATGTGATAGCCGCGCGCGCGAGCCATCGCGGCAAGACTGATGCCGGTGTTCCCGGACGTGGCCTCGACGAAACCGCGTTTCGGGTTGACCTCGCCCTTCTGTTCCATTTCGCGGAGCAAGGCCCACGCGGCGCGGTCCTTGACGGAGCCGAAGGGATTTTGCCATTCCAGTTTGGCGAACAGTTGGAAGTCCGGCACCGGATTCAACCGGTTGATGCGCACCATGGGCGAAGGGTTCTCCTCGCTCGGGAGCATTTGAAAAATATCGTCGTAAACGCGTTTCTGGTGGTCCATGTCCGCAAAAGAATAATCAAAGGACGAAATACGCCGAATTGCACGCAAAACTTGCTTCAAATTCGGCATCTGCCGGCGGCGAGGCGAGGTGCCGGAAGGCCTTCGCATTCAGCTTTCAGGTTCACGCGGACTGCGTCACAGTTGTGCCGATGCTGGATGATATCAAGGCGGTGACGCTCGATGCCGCGGGCACTTTGGTCGAGCCATGGCCGTCGGTTGGAGACGTGTATGCACGCGTGGCGGAGGAATGCGGCATCGGTCCGGTGACGGCCGGTGAACTCAATCGCCGCTTCGGCAAGGCATGGAAGGCCAAGCAGGGCTTTGACTATTCGCGAATCGCGTGGCGGAAAATGGTGGAGCAGACCTTCGCCGGTTTGGCGCTGCTGAAGCCCGCGTTTTTTGATCATCTCTACGAGGAATTTGCGCAGCCGCGCTGCTGGCGCGTTTACGAGGACGTAGCTCCGGCGCTGGAACGCTTTCGCGCCAGGGGGCTGAAGCTGGCGGTGATCTCAAATTGGGACG
>Ga0105340_1001601_pt1 | contig 10020 bp, 8 predicted proteins | sample EasRivMeERMLT700_FD_89676 | JGI IMG/M metagenome (GOLD analysis project Ga0105340, IMG submission 89676) | Soil microbial communities from meander-bound floodplain in the East River, Colorado, USA - East River MetaG ERMLT700 | ecosystem: Environmental > Terrestrial > Soil > Floodplain | place... | reverse complement strand
GTACCGATTATGTTGTACCTGACTGCGCAACTGCTGGCGACGGCCATGGCGTACGGTGCCATGGAAGAGTTAACCGCTTCCATCCCGACGCCTCCGGCGCCCGCGCCACCGGCGACCGTCACGAACGTGACGCCCTCGAACACGACAATTACCTCGACGACAACGAGCACGGGCGCCGTTGTTGTGACGACGACGGGCGTGATGGGACTTCCGTTCGTGAGCGGAAACGGACCTGGACTATTGGTGACGGTGATGATTTCTCTCGGCGCCGTGGTAACTATTGGCGCCAGCCTCGTCGCGTTGTGGTGGTTCGGAATGTGGATGGGGCTGACTTCGAAGAACGCGAACATCGCGACGCTGAAAACGCTGTTGTTCGTGCAGATTATTCCCTGGTTTGCGATCAGTTTCGCCGTGGGAATGCTCGCGCCCATGTTGATAATTCCAAGCCTGATTAAGGGCGGCGGCGGGGCGGCGCCGTCGATGATGATGACATGGTTCCCGCTGCTCAGCTCCGCGGTCACGACGGCTCTCGCGTTAGCCAAAGACATTGGGTTCATCCTGTGGAGTCGGGGTCGACTGCACGCCCAATTGCGCGACCGCGCAGCGGACATTTCGAGCTACGTACTGCCGCCGGTGATTCCGCAGCCGGCGACTCCTGCGCCTGCAACGTCCGTTTGAATCGGGCTAAGTCGGCCCGTCGAGATGTTCACTGATTCCGCAGCTTCATCGGACACGCCGATATGTGGTTTTTACACCGCCACCTCTGACGAGCAACGTCTCTTTATCAGAAACATCAATCTGGCAAAAAATGGGGGTACCGATTGGCGCCTCAGTTTCATGATTCATCTGGATTCGGTTTCCGCCAAAGATCACGTATGTCCCCTTTAATGTGTTGGTAGAGTTCTTACGGCCTGCCAAATACGTGCCATCCTGTTCAAATGTCAAAACGTCGCCAGCTCCCCCGATCTGCTCCCACTGGCCAATCAGTGCCTTCCACACATCTTCGTTCGATTGCTGACGGGAACAGCCACTGCCACCGGCCATCAACAGAATCGCAGCGGCAACAATAGCGCTCAGGCATCCGCGTCTCACACCGCCGCTCTTTCGATGGCCGCAAGCTCGATCACTCAAATCGGATTACGATTAAGAGTAAGATTATGATTAAGATGCGGAGGCGTTTTTGCGGATGTGGACCCAGGTGTGGACGTGGGGATCGCCGCGGAAATACCAGAGCATCGCGGGGCCTTCGATCTGCCACACGTCCCATACGCCGTCTTTGCCGACGTCATGGTTTTGGTAACGCCATGTGGAGGTGATCGAAGCCGTTGGCTTCGACGAGTTTCATCGCTTCGTCCGTATCCTTTTTGCGGAAGGGCGCGAGCACGTCGGCCATGACTTTGCGGACCATGTCTTTCTGATCGCGCGCAAGTTCGGTCATCGGAATTCCGGGCAGGCCGACTTTCTTGCCGGTCAATTTGACGGTGTCGGTCCCCTGCTCTTCCCGAGCTTCGCCGAGCAGAGCGAGCTTGCGTTGTTTGCCATCAAGCATCTTGAAGACTTCGTTGGCGCGCTTCGCCTGGTACCAATAGGCGTTTCCCGGGTGATCGGGCTTTTCATTAAAACCTTGCGCGGCGTGGCCGTAGAAAATCGGGCCGCCGAAGGCTGCGCCTTCCACGGAGTCGCCGTCGCAACGGCGCGTGCAGTGCCGGCCCGTGAGCACGAACTCGAACTTGCCCGTGCCCGGCTCGCCGAAGAGGGCGATGGAACTGCCGCCGAAACCTTCCTTGCCGGTGTCGTGCTCGACTTGTTTGTAAACAGTGTCGGCGTATTCCTCACTGTGAATGCCCCTGAAAATTTCTTTCACCATCTGCTGCTGGTCGGCGGTGAAAAACTCGGAGAGTTTCTTGTCCGTGATGTGCCAGTTGTTGTCGACCTTGGTACGGAGCGGATGGTCGAACGGGAACACGATCGCGGAGCGCTGCTCGGGTTTAAGGCTCTTGTAGAGCGTCGAGACGAGAGTTTCCGGTTGCGCGGCTTTGCGGCCAGAAGCCGCAGCCAAGGCACTGGAACCGGTCGCAGCGAGCGCAACGCCGGTAGCAGTTGTTTTGAGGAAATCGCGACGGGTGACCACCGGTCCGCCGCACTGGCAGGTTTCGTGAGGCTTCATACCAATGATGGTTAGCACGGGAAAAGGAGGTTGGCCAGAACTTTGAGGACCGATAAAATTTAACAGAAGGAAACGAAGATAACGAAGAAAAGCAACCGCATGAGTGCGGAACCCCGGCTGGTAGTTAGGAAGCGCGAACGTCGGTCAATGATCCAAAGCGCCAGAGGACTGGCGCACTCCACGACGCTTCGCGACGTTTCGGGGCGGGGAATTTGCGGCGCGCGCCGCGTGCAGGTCGCGGGCGTCGGATACGACGTTTTTAGTTAGAGCCTCCTTACGCGGCTGCTACACTTGGACTACTCCGCTACGATTTTTGTTGTGCGGGTTTGCTGGGCGCGTTTGCGGGCGTTCTCGTCCAAAATCTTTTTGCGCAGCCGCAGATTAGTTGGCGTCGCCTCGACGTATTCATCGGGGCCGATGTATTCGAGGGCGCGCTCCAGCGAGAGCCTGAGGGGAGCGTTGAGTTGAATGCCTTTGCCGTCACCCTGGGAGCGCATGTTGGTGAGGTGTTTCGTCTTGCACGGGTTGACAGGGATGTCGTTCTCCCGCGCATTCTCGCCGACGATCATTCCTTTATAAATTGCTTCACCGGGAAGCACCATCAAGCGGCCGCGTTCCTGCACGAGGTTGAGGGCATAGGATGTGGCCTCGCCATCTTCCATGCTGATGAGCGAGCCGTTTTTGCGCGCGGCGATGTCGCCGCGGTCCGCGCCGTATTCGTGGAAGAGGTGGCTCATGACGCCCATACCGTGCGAGACGTTAACGAGGTCGGTCTCGAAGCCAATCAACCCTCGGGTGGGCACGAGGGCCTCGATGCTGACCTGTTCTCCGATGTGAGTCATGCTGACGATCTCGCCTTTTCGGCTCGCGAGATTCTCCATGATCGCGCCCATGTCTTCCTTGGGAATTTCCAGAAACAGCTTCTCGATCGGTTCGAGGAGGTTGCCGTCCTTGTCTTTGCGATAGATGACTTCCGGACGGGAGACGAGGACTTCGTAGCCTTCGCGGCGCATTTGCTCGACGAGGATGGCGATTTGCATTTCGCCGCGGCCGCTCACGTTGAAGATGTTTGGCGCATCGGTGTCCGCCACGCGGAGGGCGACGTTGGTGCGCGTTTCCTTGATCAGGCGTTCGCGAATGTGACGGGCGGTGACGAGTTTGCCATCCTGGCCGGCGAGCGGACTGTCGTTGACCGCGAACTGCATTTGGATGGTGGGCGGATCGGTGGGGATGTACGTGAGCGCGCCGCGCTCCGGTTTGTCCGCAATGGTTTCACTGATGAAGACGTCTTCGAAGCCGGCGATACCGACGATGTCGCCCGCGTGGGCTTCCTGGATTTCGATGCGCTTGAGCCCTTCGAAGTGATAGATATTCGTGATCTTGCCGGGGGTGACCCTGCCATCACCGTGCAAACAGCAAGCGGCCTCGCCGATTTTGACTTTGCCTTCCACGATTTTGCCGAAGGCGATACGACCGACGTAATCGTTGTAGTCGAGGTTCGCGACGAGGATCTGAAAGCCCACGCCGGCTTTGGCGCGTGGCGGTGGAATGTGTTTCGTGATCGCGTCAAAGAGCGGTTCCATGGTGCCGGAGACGTGGCTGAGTTCCATTTTGGCGTAACCGCCCTTGGCGCTGCAATACACGAAGGGGAAATCGAGTTGCTCGTCGGTGGCGTTGAGCGAGATGAACAATTCAAAAACCTCGTCGAGCACCTTTTTGGGATTGGCGTTATCGCGATCGATCTTGTTGATGACGACGATGGGCTTGGCGCCGGCTTCGAGGGCCTTGCGGAGGACGAAGCGTGTCTGGGCCTGGGGACCGTCGGCGGCATCGACCACCAGGAGCACGCCGTCGATCATGTTCATGATACGCTCGACTTCGCCGCCGAAATCGGCGTGGCCGGGGGTGTCGACGATGTTGACGTGGTAATTCTTGTATTTGAAGGCAGCGTTCTTGGCGCGAATAGTGATGCCTTTTTCCCGTTCAAGGTCCATGGAATCCATGATGCGCTCTTCGCTGGCGATGGCCTGGTTGGCGCGAAAAGTGCCGGATTGTTTCAATAAACAATCGACCAAAGTCGTCTTGCCATGATCAACGTGTGCAATAATCGCTATGTTCCGAATGTGCTGCATATCCTCAAAAGTCGAGCCGGGTAGTGTGCCTTGTAATGAGGAAAGGTCAAGGGGTGAAATGCGGTTAGTAATCAGTAAATCCGGAGGAGTAACCAGTAATCAGGAGGAAACGGCATGGAGTTTGGACGATGGCGAACAAAATGTACGGGTTGCCGACTGGAAGTCGGCGATACGACAGGTTGGAAACCTGCGCGACATCAAATGGTTTGCAACCTGTGAGGGTTTGGCGGGTCTTGTCTGTGACGACCATTTGACGAATTCGTGAAAATGTCGCAATCTGCGCCCCCAATGCGTGCCACTGTTTTTTCGCTGATGCTTGCCGTGTCATTTTGCGGCACGGCTGGAGCACAATCTTCCCTGAGCGCCACGAATGCGCGATCGCTTTCCCTTGAAGAGAGCATTCGCATGGCGCTGGAGAAGAATCTTGATTTGCAGATGGCAAAGGTCGATGTGCGCGGCGCGCGCGCGGCGCTGCTGGGAGCTAACGCATATTACGAGCCGGTGTTTGAGACGCTGGCGCAGTATTCGACGTCAGCGGAGCCGAGCGGGGCAGTGGACCCCAACACGGGACTACCCGAACCTCCCGGCGATCGCTCAACTCATCTTCTTTCCAGCGGAATTGTTGGAACGCTTCCCTGGGGCATGACCTATGACGTCGGTGGAGACCTGAACTATTTTACACGGGAAAACCTCGATGTGAGGATAATCGGAACGAACGCCCTTGGTGAGTTGATTACCAGAACAACAAGGACACGCCCGGGACAATACACGCTCGATACCGGGATTCGTGTGACACAGCCGTTGTTGCGCAATCTTTGGACGGATGTTGGGCGCACGCAAATCAAACTGACCCGCGCGGACGTTCGGATATCCGAGATGGCGCTGCGCACGCGGATCCACACGGTGGTGCGCGACGTGATGCTCGATTACTACGAACTTGTCTTTGCGCGCGAGAATGTGGTTGTGAAGGAGAAGGCGCTGGAGTTGGCGCAACGGCTGGCGTCTGAGAATCGAAAGCGGGTGGAGGTCGGCACATTGGCGCCGCTGGATGAAAAGCAGGCGGAAGCGCAATCGGCGACGGCGCGGGCAGACCTGATCCTTGCGTTGCAGCTACTGGGCACACAGGAAAACCTTTTGATCAATCGCATCACGGACAACTACGAGCAGTGGCAAGGGGCACGGCTGGTGCCGACTGACAATCTCGTTGCTGTTCCGCAATCGTACAATTTGTCGGGAAGCTGGGTTTCGGCGCTGACGTTTCGTCCAGATTTCAACGAGATGAAGGAGGAACTCGAACGTCAGGGGCTCCAGGTGCGACTTGCGTACAACCAGTTGTTTCCGCGATTGGACCTTGTGGGTAGTTACGGCCGCCAGGGCGTCGACAGCAATTTCAGCCCGGCGCTTAATCAGGTTCGAGAGGATCTTTTACCGCGCTGGTCCGTGGGCGCAGTGCTGAGTGTGCCGCTCGGGAATCGGGGCGCCCGGGGAAGTTATGGCCAGGCGACGGCACTGCGCGACCGGCTGGGGCTTCAGGTGAAGCAGCTTCATCAGAACATCCTTGTGCAGGTAGAGGATGCGGTCGGAAATGCGCAGGGGAATTTTCAGCGTGTCACGGCGACGCGGGAGGCGCGCCTTGCTGCTGAAGCGGCTTACGACGCTGAGGTCAAGAAGCTGGAGAACGGGAAGAGCACGAGTTTCAACGTTTTGTCTCTGCAGAACGATTTGACGACCGCGCGGTCCCAGGAGATCCGCGCCCTCGCCGACTACAACAAAGCGCTGGCCGAGTTGTATTTCAGCGAGGGGACGATCCTCGAGAAGCAGCGTATTACTGTAGAAAAGTAGGCGAGTTTCCCATTTCTTGATTTTTTGGCGTTTCGCTCTTGACGGCTTTGCCGGCTGCCGCATCCTTTAGCACCGGACAAACAGCAATTGTCCTGGAAAGGAAGTAGTATGGCGAAAACAACAGCAGCGGTAAAAAAGAACGGGTCCGCAGACTCAAAAAAGAAGGAATCTTTCACTTACTTCGCGCCAAGCGCCGGGAATGTGCTCCTGGTGGGCGATTTCACGGGGTGGGAGCAACAACCGATCGCCCTTAAGAAAAACAAAGACGGCACGTGGAAAGCGACCGTGCCGCTGGATCCCGGCACGCACGAATATCGCTTCAAAGTAGACGGGGAGTGGCGGGACGATGAGACGTGCAGTTGGCGGAAGCCCAACGAGTTTGGGCAGGCAAACTGCATCCGCGAAGTCACGTAGCCGCGGCCAGTTCCGCCGACTTCAGCCTCAGCTTTGCGAGGGCGGTTTCTCGTTCCAGCAGGGTCGGATGCGAATAGTAGAACGCGCTGAAGAGCGGGTGGGGAGTGAGATTGCTCAGGTTCTTCTCGTTCAGTTTGCGCAGGGCTCCCGTCAATGAGTCAACTACGCCGGTGATCTGCGCGGCATAAGCGTCGGCTTCATACTCGTATCGTCGCGACCAGAGGTTCGCCAACGGCGACAGCCAGAAGGTCACCGCGCCCGAGAGTAACGCAAAGAGAAGGAGCGACGCGACGGGTTGCGCGGGTTCAAACCCGAACGCGCGAGAGAACCAGTGCTGTTGCATCAAGAGGGACAACGCGTAGAACCCGGCGAGCGACGCGATGGCCGACCACGCGAGCATCTTCACAATGTGTCGCTTCTTATAATGGCCGATCTCGTGCGCGAGGACGGCCTCCAGCTCCGATTCGATCAATTGTGCGATGAGGGTGTCGTATAAAACGATTTTGCGGAAGCGACCGAATCCGGTGAAGAATGCGTTCGAGTGGCGCGAACGTTTGCTTCCGTCCATGACTTGAATGCTGCGCGCGGGAAAGGCGGTCTTGCGGCCCAGGGCGAGTAATCGTTGACGCAGGCCTCCATCGGGAAGCGGAGTGAATTTGTTGAACAGCGGCATGATGACGACGGGGGCGAGCACCATCATGAGCAACTGAAAACCGAGCAGGGAACCCCATGCCCAGAGCCACCACCATGGGCCCGTCCACTCGACGAGTTTCAGAATCAGGACGAGGAGTGGGTAACCGAGGAGCATGGCGAGGAGCAAGCCTTTGACGCGATCGATCCACCAGAGTTTTTGCGTGGTGGTGTTGAATCCAAAACGTTCCTCGAGCCGGAACTGTTCGTGCCAAGCGAGTGGCAATCCGAGTATCGAAAAGCCCAGTCCGACTGCGAAAAGGAAGCCCGCCATGGCCCAGGCTGAATGACCGAACGCAGCGGTGGTTTCTCGAAGCGCAAGCGGAAGGACGCCACTGGCGAGGGCAATCAGAAGAACTGCTGTGTTATAACCCCCTTCGACCTGGCTCAATGAATTCTTCGCAAGTGTGTAGCGAACGGACTTGTCATAAGTGGGTCGATCGATCGTGTGCTCAAAGGCAGGCGGCACCCGGTCTGCGTGGGCGAGGACGTGCCGCCGGTTGAGTCGGTCGAGCCAGAGTTCAGCAATCCATCTCGCGAGAATGAGGGCGGCAGCCGTGAGCAGGATCGCGTTCACCACTTCAGCGCCTGCAAACGGCGGGCGACTTCCTCGGCATTAGAACGGCTGTTGAAGGCCGAAATGCGGAAGTAACCCTCGCCTTTGCTGCCGAAGCCGCTGCCGGGCGTGATGACGACGTTCGCCTCGTTGAGGATGCGATCAAAGGCTTGCCAGCTATTTACGCCGGAAGGAGTTTGCACCCAAATGTAGGGCGCATTCACGCCACCATAGACGTTGAGGCCGGCGGCCTTCGCGCCTTTGCGCAAGACTTGCGCGTTGCCCATGTAATGCTGGATCAGCGTGCGGACCTGCTCCCTGCCCTCCGCGGTGTAGAGGGCTTCCGCGCCGCGCTGCACGGGATAGCTCACGCCGTTAAACTTTGTGCTCATGCGGCGATTCCATAGCGGGTGAAGCGGCGTGAATTTGCCGTCCGGCGTGGAAGCGTTCAGGGTTTTCGGCACGACGGTGAACGCGCAGCGGATGCCAGTGAAGCCGCCGTTCTTCGAGAAGCTGCGGAACTCAATCGCGCACTCGCGAGCGCCGGAGATTTCATAGATCGAGTGCGGGATGGCGGGGTCGCCGATGTAAGCCTCGTATGCGGCGTCGTAGAGAATGATCGCGCGATGCTTGAGTGCGTAATCAACCCATGCCGTGAGTTGTTCGCGGGTCACGGTCGCGCCGGTCGGGTTGTTCGGATAGCACAGGTAAATCAGATCGACCTGCTCAGTGGGCACTTGGGCCACGAAGCCGTTTTGGGCGATGCAGGGCAAATAGACCATTCCCGGATACACGCCCGAGGCGTCCGGCGCGGACGTGTGGCCGGCCATCACGTTTGTATCCACATACACCGGGTAAACGGGGTCCATGACGGCGATGCGATTTTGGTGGCCGAAGATGTCGAGGATATTTCCGCAGTCGCACTTGGAGCCGTCGGAGACGAAGATTTCGTCATCCGCGACATCGAGTCCGCGGTCGCGGTAATCACTTTGAGCGATTGCTTTGCGGAGAAATTCGTATCCTTGTTCGGGGCCATAGCCGCGAAAAGTCTCGCGCTGCGCGCATTCGTCCACGGCTTTGTGCATCGCTTTGATGACGGCCTGCGGGAGCGGTTCGGTGACGTCGCCAATGCCGCAGCGAATGAGGCGTTTGGCGGGCTCGGGATTTGCGTGGCAAAACGCGTTGACGCGACGTGCGATCTCAGGAAAGAGATAGCCGGACTTGAGTTTGAGATAGTTGTCGTTGAGATAAGCCATGGTTACTTGGGGCGGAACCCAGGAGGCAGATTTGATTTTGGTTCTTCTTTTTCGTGTTTCACTTCCACGGGCTGCGCCGTCACGATCAATTGCTCGGGCTCGCCAAGCCGTTCGCGGGCCTTCTTGGCGGCAGGGGTTTGCGGATGCTCGTTGATGATGCGGCGTAAGAGCCCTTCGGCCTCATCGGGCTTTTCGAGTTTTCCGGAATACAAATTCGACAGGTGAATCGCAGCCCACCCCCAACGATCGGGAGGGAGTTTCTTGTTGAGGATTTCCTGGTACTCGAGGGCGGCGGCGAGGTAATTGCCGAGGTCCTTTTCGTAAATCTCCGCGATGCGAATGGCGACGTACTGCTCTGAAGGATGTTTCTTCAGATAATCGCGCATCAACTGGATTGCTTCGAGGTGCTTGCCGTTCGCCCAAACCTTTTCGGCTTCCTCGTACTCGGGGTCGCGCACGCCCTTTAAGTCGTCATTGAAAATGAATTCCTCAACGTGGTTCGCGACGGTGTGGCTCACGTCCCGCGCAAACATCAGTGCGAGGACCACGAGCGAACCAAGCGCGAGCGCGCCGTAAAGCGCCCAACTCCCGCCGCCATCGGCGCGGACCTGGGGAGCGCCTGTGGGCAGTTCGCTGACGAGATTTGTTTCGGCAGCCTGAGAGCGCCGCTCGCGGTCGCGGTTGTACGTGCGCGCGGCCAGCAGCCCGAAGAGAATCAGGCACGCCGCCAACACCGCGTAAATGGCAAGTTTTAAGGGCCGGCTCATACCGGGAACAACCCCGGACAGTTAAGCAAGCCAGCGCATTTGAAAAAAGAAGATTCAGAGGGATTACAGCAGAATCCCCACGACACACGCGGTCATGTAACAGGCCAGCAGGCCGCCGACCATGGCGCGCAGGCCGAGTTGGGCGAGGTCGGCGCGGCGCGTTGGCGCGAGCGCGCCGATGCCGCCGATCTGGATC
>Ga0105340_1001600_pt1 | contig 10024 bp, 6 predicted proteins | sample EasRivMeERMLT700_FD_89676 | JGI IMG/M metagenome (GOLD analysis project Ga0105340, IMG submission 89676) | Soil microbial communities from meander-bound floodplain in the East River, Colorado, USA - East River MetaG ERMLT700 | ecosystem: Environmental > Terrestrial > Soil > Floodplain | place... | reverse complement strand
TGGTCTCGTACGTCACTTCGTCGGCGATCCGTGTGGGTTCACCAGAGACGTTACGCGTGCCCACGTCGAACGGCTGCGCGAACACAGCGCCGGCGCGCTCGAAGACCAGCACGCCGGGCTCGGCGTAGACTGCGTTGGAATCAACCGCCAGGACGCGCGTCCGCTCCTTCGAATCGAGCTCACCGACGTACACGCCGCTCTTCGCCGCATCCCCGGACTTCGCGAGAAAAAGGTAGTGGCGCCCATCCGGGAGAAAGTGCGGCCAGAGGTGGCCGCTCTCGGCGTGATCGATCGCCGTAATCGCCACCGGCGTGCCGCCTTCTTCGGACACCTTGTACACGCCTGAGGCGGAACCAAAGAGGATCGTGCCATCGCGGTTCCACGTGCCGCCAGCGAAGCTCGATACGTCACAGAGATCCTGCGGCCGGCCACCGGCAGCCAGCACCTTCCTCAACTTGCCTTTCGTGACGAAGGCGATCGAGCGGCTGTCTGGAGACCAGAACGGTCGAGTTGCGTCATCCGTCCCGTCCAGCCGCTGCGGCGTCACAGACCCGATCGGACGGACGTAGAGCACGTTCACATCCGTTGGGCTCGGCCGTGCTTGAAACGCAATCAATCTCCCGTCCGGCGAGATGGCGCTGTCTGCGCGGCTGAACGTCGCGGCGCCTCCGCTCGCGCTGTTACCGGTCATCGTCTCGTCCGGCTGCGCCGTCAGGTTGCGAGGAACCCGGAACCGGATTTCCTCCGGTGCCGGGGGACCCTGCATGTGGAGATACGCGGGCCACGCGAGAAGAAGGATGACGGTTGCTCCAGCCACCTGCGCCGCACGCCCAATCCAGGCGCGCATGGTCCGTCGGCCCTTAGCCGCCAGTCCGCCAAGATCGTCCGAGCCGCCCTCGGCGATCCAGCGGAGCTCAGCCACGACATCGCGCGCATCCTGCCAGCGATCCGCCGGATCTTTCTCCAGGCACGTCTTCACGAGATCGTCGAGGGCTGCGGGCGTCTCGGGTTGCACGCGCGACAACGGCGGCGGCGTCGCCGTCGCAATCGCCGAAATCAGCAGCACCTGACTCTTGCCTTCGAACGCCTTCTTGCCGGTCACCATCTCGTGCACGACGACGCCGAACGCGAAGATGTCGGTGCGGCGATCTGCCACGACGCCATCGAGCTGCTCCGGCGCCATGTACTGCATCGTCCCGAGGATCGTGCCTGGCAGAGTCACGGACGTCGCGGTTGGCAGCGCCGCCTGGGATTTCGCCAGGCCGAAGTCGAGCAGTTTCGGCCCGCTCGGCGTCAACATGACATTTGACGGTTTGAGATCGCGGTGGATGACACCCTGACGATGGGCTTTATCCAGCGCGTCACCGATCGCGATCGCGATCCCCAACGCTTCCGGAAGCGGAATCGGCCCTCGCGCGAGCCGATCGGTGAGTGTCTCGCCCTCGAGATACTCCATCACGAGGAAACTCACGCCGTCGGTGATACCGACGTCGTGTAACACGCAGATATGCGGATGTTTCAGCGACGCAATCGTCTGCGCCTCGCGATCGAACCGCTCCTTCGCCGTCGGATCGCTGACCCACTCGGGCGGCAGGACTTTGATGGCGACAATGCGGTCGAGGCGCGTGTCACGGGCTTTGTAGACCTCGCCCATGCCTCCCGCGCCGATAGGACTCAGGATCTCGTACGGTCCGAGACGCGCGCCTGTGGCGAGGGCCACTACTTCCCTCCCTTTGTCACCATCGAGGGCCAGTGGAGGATTGCGGTCAAACCGCTCGTGACGGGACTTCGAGTGGACGTCGCCGGGCCGCTCTGGCCCGTGGGCGCGATTTGTGGCGCCAGCACGATCGCCTGCGCTCCGCCGCCGGCCACTCCCGCTCCGAGCGGCACCCTGATCAGGATGCTGCCGTCGGATGCGATCGACCACATGTGACGAGTGGGTTCGCCTGCCGTCGGCTGAGTCGTGGAGGCAAGATTCAACGGGCGCGGTATGGCGTGTTCGATCGTGGCGCCAAGCTTGAGGTCCACTGTCATGAACTGATTGTTCAATGTCCGGTAATGGACCTGCTTCCCGTCCCAGGTCCAGCGCGGCTGACCGCCCCCATCAGTGGAGATCTGCTGTTTGAGATCCCCCGCTGGAAACGAGATGACGTACACCTCGAATTTGCCGGACACGTTCTCATCCGACGTATACGCCAGCCACTTTCCGTCTTTCGAAAACTGCGGCTCGTTCTTCTGGTACTGCCCCTGAACCACTGGAAACGGCTTGCCGGGCTTCAGGCCGTCGAGCGGCAGCGCGTAGATGTCCTGCAGGTTGTCCTTACCGGACATGAATGCGATGTACTTGCCGTCGCGCGACCAGTCCTCGACGGATTCGTTCATCGCCGTCTCGACGAGCGCCGTCTCCTCGCCGACGCCGTTCGCGTTCTTGACATAGATGTCGGCGTTCCCCTTGCGATACGACGTGAAGGCAATGCGCGCGTTGTCCGGCGACCACACCGGATCGATCGCGTTGCCGGGATCGGTCGTCACACGGTGCGATACCGATTTCGCCCAGTCGATGACCCAGATGTCCGCCGCCGGTGCCCCGACATCCTGCTTCGTGATGGCGATGAGTCTTCCGTCCGGCGACAGGTCCATGTCGCCGTATGGGCCCGAGTCGACTGCGGTGCCGATCTTCCCATTCGTGCTCGTAGCCCAATTCCATTGCGCGTTTGTCGTGCGGCCGCGGCCGGCGGACGCGGCGCCGGCGACGCCCTGGAAGTAGACCAACGCGCCATTCTGGGAGACCGCGAAGTTACCGCGGCCGTCCGCGCCGCCCGAGACGTCGCCGACCAATTGGACGGGGTCGCCGGTGAACCGCTTGTTGCCAGCGTCGAACGGCCTGGCGAAGAGCGTGGCCTTCTGTCTGAAGAACAGATATCCGGGCGCCGCGGCCCGCGACGGTCCGGATGCGGCGTACACCGCGTTGGAATCCGCCGCCACCAGTTTCGTACGTTCCTTCGAGTCCAGGGTGCCCGTGAAGAGCGCGCGCGTCGCGCTGTCAGCCGACCAGGCCAGAAAAGCGAACGACCTGCCGTCCGGCAAGAACGTCGGCCAGTAATGGCCAGTCTCGTCCTTGTCGAGCTCCGTCACGGACGCGGCCTGGCCGCCCTCGGCCGAAACGGCGAGGAGTCCTTTGGAAGAACCGAATAGAATCGTGCCGCCTTGTGATGCGCTCCACGCGGCGCCCGCGATGTCTTTGGCATCGCACACGTCTTTCGGAGCGCCACCGGCGGCTGGCACTTTCCTCAATTTGCCGCCGTTCACATACCCGATGAACCGGTTGTCGGGTGACCAGAATGGCTGCGCCGCGCCATCGGTGCCGGCGAGCTTGACGGCCACCAGACCCTTGACTGGACGGGTGTAGAGCGATGCGGCGCCTGCCGTGTCTGGCTTGGCGACAAACGCGATGGTCTGGCCGTCGGGTGAGATCGCAACGTCGGCTTCCCTGAGACCCGAGATAGTGTGACGGAACTGCACCGGCTCGGATTCGGCCGGGCCGCGCCAGTAGAGGTACGCCGGCACCGACACCGCAGCCAGCAGCACGACAATCGTCGCCGCCACCGCCACATCGATCCACCGTCGCCGCGGCGCTTCGACGACCGCCGTGCCGGCGCCGCGGTTCCGAGCGATCCACTGCAGCTTGCGCTTGAGGGTGTACGCGTGCTGCCACCGCTCCTCGGGGTCCTTCACGAGACACCGCGCGACGATCTGTTCGAGCACGGCCGGCGTGAGGGGCTGCGCGTGCGAAATCGGGCGCGGCTCGGCTTTCATGATCGCACCGATCAAGCTCGCCTGGCTCTTGCCTTCGAACGCCTTCTTGCCCGTGAGCATCTCGTAGAGCACGGCGCCGAAGGCAAAGATGTCGGTGCGCGCGTCGGCCTCGCGGCCTTCGACTTGCTCGGGCGCCATGTACTGCAGGGTGCCAATCAATGTGCCTTGCGCCGTCACGTCGAGGCGCGTCGGCTGGGCCGCCAACGGTGTCGTGGCCTCGGAGGCCGTCCACTTCGCGAGTCCGAAATCGAGGAGCTTCGTGGTCTGCCGTCCGGTCGCCCGGACGGTCTGGCCGGAGCGAGTCGTGACGCTTCCGGCCAGCATGATGTTCGCGGGCTTGAGGTCGCGATGCACCACGCCCTGGCGATGCGCCCGATCGAGAGCGTCAACGATCTCGCCCGCGACGAGCAGCGCCTCGTCGACGGGCATCGGGCCCCGTAACAGCCGATCGGCCAGCGTCTCGCCTTCGACGTACTCCATGACGAGGAAGCGCGTGCCATCCTGCTCTCCGACATCGTGGAGTGTGCAGATGTGGGGGTGGTTGAGCCCGGCAATCGTTTGCGCTTCACGCTCGAAGCGTCCGCGCATGTCCGGGTCGTCCGCGAATCGCGGGGGCAGGACCTTGAGCGCGACAGTGCGGCTCAGCCTCGTGTCGGTGGCCTTATAGACCTCCCCCATCCCGCCCGCACCGATGGCGGACTCGATTCTGTAGGGACCGAGGGAAGTACCTGCGGTGAGGGCCATGTCGGGGGTCGCGTGAGCCGGGGCGAACTATACCCGATCCAGAGACTTCCCCCCGCGGACGCCCGACCGCTCGGACCGCCGCGCTCAGCGATTCAGCACAAACGCGACCATGCGGGATCCGGCAGCCGCGACGACGTACTGCAGACCGTCGAGCTCGTACGTGATGGGACCGTTCGTGACAGAGCCGGTTCCGAGACGCGCATTCCACAGGGCCTCGCCCGTGGTGGCGTTGTAGGCGCCGATGCCGCCCGCGGCGCTGCCGAACAGCACATTGCCGGCTGTGGTGAGCAGGCCGGCGTTGCCGCCGTAGCGTGGAATGCTCCACCTGATCTGGCCAGTGCGGTAGTCGATCGCCTTGATCTGCCCCGGTTCCGAGTACACGTTGCGGTCGGTGCCACCCCATCCCATCGGGTTGTCGGAAGCGTCGTAGATGTACCAGACGCTGAACGCGCGCGTCGCGCTCACATAGAACAGCCCGGTCTGGGGGCTGAAGCTCGGCGGATACCAGTTGGTGGCGCCACCTTGGTTGGGCGTGACAAGCGCGCCCGCAATCTGCGGCCGCTTGGCCGGATTCGGAATCGGCGAGCCGGTGTCATCATGCCCGAGCGCCCAGTTCGTCTTGATGAATTCCGAAGACACGATCGCCTTGCCGGTCGTGCGATCGAGCACGAAGAACCATCCGTTGCGGGAGGCCTGGGCGACGAGCTTGCGCGGTTTCCCGTCGATCGTGCCGTCGAACAGCACCGCGGTCTGCGTGGCGTCCCAGTCGTGGGTGTCGTTCGGCGACGACTGGAAGTACCAGACCATCTTGCCCGTGTCGGCGTTGAGCGCCACGATCGACGCGGTGAAAAGATTCGCCCCGGGGCGATTCTTGTACGCGACCACTGGTTGAGGGTTTCCGGTGGTGACGTAGATCAGGTTGAGTTCCGGATCGTAGGTGATTGGCTGCCACGTCATGCCGCCGCCGTGCTTCGCCATGTCGAGGTTCGGCCAGCTGTCGAGCCCGGGCTCGCCGGCCTTCTGGGGCGTGACGTACCAGCGCCAGATCAACTCGCCATCCCGCGGGCTCCTCGCTTCGAGATACGCGGGTTGATCGAGGTCATCCCCGCTCGGACCGAAGATGAGCTTGTCCTTCACGACAACAGGCGCGACGGAGCCGTAGTAGACCATTTCGAGCGAACAGAACTCCTTCGCCCATTTCTCAGCGCCCGTGCGGATGTCGAGTGCAATCAGGTTGCAGTCGGTCGTCACGAAATAGACGGTGTCGCCAAGAATCGCGACGCCGCGATTGCCGATGATGATGCCGCCGCGGTTTCTCGGGTACGCGTAGTGCCAGATCTCGCGGCCCGTGCGCGCCTCGACGGCATACGCGTGATTCGGCGTCGTGAAATAGAGCGTGCCGCCCACCTGGAGGGGCGTCGCCTTCACCGTTCCACCACCGCCGGCCGGGAGGTCGTAGATCCACCCGAGGCTGAGGTGTTTGACGTTCGATGCGTCGATAGCGGTGAGCGCGCTGAAGCGTCGCCCCGAGTAGTCGCCGTTGTAGGTCGGCCACGAATCGCGGGACGGCCTTTCGATTTGTGCGCCCGTGAGTCCCGCGGGCGCCGGGGACTGCGCCTGCGCAGCCAGGAGGCCGGAAACACAGACGACGACCAGGCACGTCCCAAGGATCCGCTTCATTTCTTTGTCTCCAGATAGGCGACCAGATCATGGATCTGAGTGTCGGTGATGCGATCCAGCAAGTCGATATGCGCCTGAAGCGGATTGGTCTTCGTCACCGTCATGCCGGGCGCACGACGTACCACGCGAATCGTGCCGTCGCTCTCGCGCAACGTCACATGGAAGTCGCTCTCTTCGACAAGGACACCGGACAGCGCCGGGCCGGACGCTGCTGCAATCGTCACCGTGACGGCGTTCGGATTGGGCGCCCCTCTCCCGCCGCCGCCCCCGCCGCCGGGGAACAGCATGCGCTGCTGCAGACTGACCGGCGGGTACTTCACCGCGATCCCGGCCAGGCTGCGGGCCGTCGCCGTGTGGCACGCCGCACATCCGCCTGCGCCGTTGAAGTAGGCCTCACCGGCCTTCGCGTCGCCGACGACGATGTCGCCGACGGTGAAGAGCGCGGAGCTGCGCATCGTGTCGTTGACGCGCTGCCGGAGAAAATTCGCAAGCGCGGCGACTTCGGCGTCCGTGAATGAACTGCTCGCCTTGCCGCCCTGCGTGGGATGGCCCGCCTTGAGGAACGGTCCCAGCACGCTGCCGGCCTGCTGCGCGCTGCGATCGAAATTGACCGTCCGCGTGCGGATGATGTTCGGGCCCGTGTCCGAGCCGCGCGCCTGCGTGCCATGGCACGTGACGCAGTGCATCGCCCACAGCGTGCGCCCGCGATCGTGCGCCGCCTCGTCGACGGGCGGCCGATTCGAGATCTGGGGGACGGCTGGCGCGGGCGGCGTGGCGCCGCCACGCCCCTGCCCGCCGGCGCCGCCAACGACGGTCGCGGACACGGCGACGAGCACGCCGACGGCCGCTGTGAATGACAATCGCGTGTGCGAGAGCATAATGCCTCGACAGATTACACCCGCAGGATTAGGAGCATCGCCATGGATGTGCCACGTCGAACTTTTCTCGGGACCCTGGCCGGGGGCCTGGCCCTCGGACATTCGGCCTCGGCATGGCAGACCCCGGCGCCGGCCGCGCCGGCTCATCTCAAGGGCCAGTTCAAACAAGGCGTCACGCGCGGCGTCTTTCGGGGCATGACGGTGTTCGAAGACATGTGCCGCGAGGCGGCGCGCCTCGGCATCAAGGGGTTCGACCTGATAGGGCCCGCCGATTGGCCGACGCTCAAGAAGTACGGTCTCGTGCCGACGATGTATCAGGGCCCCGCCGGCAACATCGCCAGTGCATTGAACAACCTCGACAACCATGCCCGCCTCGAGCCGACGGTGCGGGCCGGGATCGATCTGGCGGCACAGAACGGCGTGCCGAACATCATCACGTTTTCCGGTAACCGCAACGGCATGCCGGACGCGCAAGGCGCGGATAACTGCGTCGCGTTCCTCGACAAGGTCAAGACTCAAGCCGAAGACAAGGGCGTGACCATCTGCATGGAGTACCTGAACAGCAAGGTGAACCACAAGGACTACATGTTCGACCACATCGCGTGGGGCGTCGACGTGATGAAGCGCGTGAACTCGCCGCGCGTGAAGATTCTCTTCGACATCTACCACGCGCAGATCATGGACGGCGACATCGTCCGCAACATCCGCACGCACTATCAGTGGATTGGCCACTTCCACACCGGCGGCAACCCTGGCCGGAACGACATCGACGAGACCCAGGAGCTGAACTACCGCTTCATCATGCAGGCGATCGCGGATCTGGGGTTCCAGGGTTTCGTGACCCACGAGTACAGTCCGGCGATGGGCCACGACCCGATCGAAACGCTGAAGAAGGCCATCGACATCTGTACCGTGTCCTGACGCCGGCCTGGATCAACGTAGAATCGCTGCGGAGGATTCGTTATGAAACGCGCAACTGTGGTCGCCGGCATGATGCTGGCAATGTCCGCGCCGCTCTTTGCGGACGTCACGATCAAGGGAACCGGCACCGGCAAAGGTCTCGGCATGTCCGGCAACATGGCCACCACCACTTACGTGAAGGGCCAGAAGATGCGGGTCGACACCGTGACGGGCGACACCACGCGTTCGATGATCTTCGATGTCGAGAATCAGAAGCTGTACATGTTCGACAACAAGAAGAAGGAAGCCGACATGTACGACATGGCGGCGTTCGCGGCCGAGGTGGGCAAGTCCGTTGAGGTGGGCGCCATCACGTCGAACGTGAAGCCGAACGGGCAGACCAAGCAGATAGCAGGTAAGACCGCCAGCGGCTACGACATGGATATCACCGTGCCGGCATCGCTCGGCGGCTCGGGTGGCATGAAGATGGTCGTCAAGATGACGGGGCCGGCGTGGATCGTGAAAGGCGCGCCTGGCACGGCCGACTATGTGGCGTTCTACCGCGCGGCCGCGCAGAAGGGCTTCATCTTTTCGGACCCGCGCGCCGCCAAGGGCAACCCCGGCCAGGCCAAGGCGATGTCGAGGATGTACGAGCAGTTCGCCGACATCGGCGGCATCCCCTACGAGTCGACGATGGACATCAAGCCGACCGGCGAGGGCCCGATGGCCGGCATGATGGCGAAGATGGGCAGCATGAGCATGTCGCAACTCGTCGAGTCGGTCGACACGGCCGCGATTCCGGCGGAGACGTTCGCGCCGCCGGCGGGGTACAAGATCAACGAGAAGAAATAGCCGTTAAGCCGGGCTTCTTTTTGAGGGATCTTTTTTTCGGGAAAAAGAAGCCCGGCTTAGCTCTTTCGTCAGCCTTTCTTGTAGGTGCCCTTCGCGGTCGTGGGGGTGCCGCCGACGTTACTCGTCGTCTCGACCATGAGATTCCCTGTCGCGTCGAGCGACCACGTCTGCGTGGTCTCAATCGGAGTGCCGTTGAAGTTCGACGTCGTTGCGATCACAAGCTTCGATCCGTCCCACTTGACCTTCGATCGGCGATCGAACGACTGGCCGTTGAAGCTGAGCGGATTGTTGCTCTCGGATCCGTCAAGGTTGTAGACCGACTTGACCTCGCCCATCTGCTGGTTCGTGTTAACCACGGTCAGCGTCTTGTCGTTCTGCTCGACCGAACACCCCTGTCCAAGTCCGCCGACCATGCCACGACCGCGACCTGCTGGTGCAGGAGCATTCGGATCCGGCACCAGCGTCCACTTGCCCGCGAAATTCGGCTTCGACGGCGTCTGCGCCAGCATCGCCGCGGCGCCGGCAACCAGCGTCAATACAACAACAGCAGAAAGAGCTCGTCTCATGACTGGTACCTCTCCTTTGTAATCTGGGCCATCACACTCAATGCGATCTCGGCGGGCGTCCGGCCGCCGAGGTCGAGACCGACAGGCGTGCGAATGCTCGCGATGCGTTCGTCACCGACACCTTCCGCGCGCAGCATCTCGGCGATGAGCACGGCTTTGCGGCGGCTGCCGAGCAGGCCGATGTAGCGCGCCTGGGTCCTGACGGCCGAGAGCACGCAATCGCCGTCGAGCTTGTGGCCGCGCGTGGCGACCACGATGTAGCCGGACCAGCCGAAGTCGAGTGACGCGAGCGTGTCCGGAATGTGCCCGCCGAGCACGTGCGCGGCGCCGCCGAACCTGGCCGGATCGGCGAACTCCGGCCGGTCCTCGAGAATCGTCACGTCGAAGTCGAGCAGGAGCGCCTGCCGTGCGATCGCCTGCGCCACATGGCCGCCGCCGCAAATCACGATGCGCGGCTTGCCGGTGACGGGCTCGATGAGGAGGTCATGCGTCTCCCCCATCGCCACGAGCCTGGCGTTGCCGTGCGGCATCTGTCGCGTGGCCTCGGTCACCGCCGCGCGATCGCGCTCGCTGTGCCCCAGGGATCCG
>Ga0105340_1001596_pt1 | contig 10042 bp, 6 predicted proteins | sample EasRivMeERMLT700_FD_89676 | JGI IMG/M metagenome (GOLD analysis project Ga0105340, IMG submission 89676) | Soil microbial communities from meander-bound floodplain in the East River, Colorado, USA - East River MetaG ERMLT700 | ecosystem: Environmental > Terrestrial > Soil > Floodplain | place... | reverse complement strand
TCTCAGCGGCGCGACCATCGGTTCGAACGGTTTGTTGCTTATCGCCGCGCCCGGACCTTCCTATTCCTATCCGGCGAACACGACGACGCTTATTGAGGCTCAACTCGCAACCATTGGCGGGGCGCTGGGCAACGGCAGCATTTCTTTTTTCCTGCTGAGCAGTCCCGAGCCGATCCCGGAGGGAGAAGATCTCGACGGCGGCGACAACGGAGTGCTGGAAGAGTTGCCCGAGGGCCATCGGTTGATCGACGCGGTGGCATGGAGCGATGGCGACACCAACGACGTTCTCTACGGCGGCGTGATGCTGACACAACGAGAAGGGACGCCCGACGCCGCGACGCGCATTCCCGGCAACCTGACGCCGCTCTCGGCCAGCGCATGGTTTTGCGGCGACCTCGCGGGGAGCAACCCCGCGACGGTGACTTACCACGGGCAAGACACCAGCACCAACTTTCCGAGCGGCACTCCCCTTTCGCCGGGCATCCCTAACAACACGGCCCCAAGCGTGACGCCGATCGCGCCGTTGTCGGGGGTCATTGGCGATCCAACCAATCCGCGCATCGTCTTCACGATCAACGACGCTGAGAGTGGCGCGGCCGGGCTGATCGTGAGTCTAACCAGCAGCAATCAACTTGTCGTGCCGAACGAGAATCTCACGTTGACCTGGGGAGCCGTGGGCCAATACACGCTCACGATTGATCCAATCGGTGTGGGTTACTCAACGATTTACCTGCGCGTCAGCGACGGGGCGGTAACGAACATTATTGAGATTCCGTACGCAGCCTCGGCGATGGGTCGGCCGGGCGGAGTTTTTCACACGGGGACGGCCGACGCGTCGGCGGCGATGCCGATCGACGCCGAACTCATGTGGGTGGGCGATGACGAGAACCAGATCATTCGCATCTATCGCCGCAATTTGTCTGGCGCGCCGCTCGCGGAATTCAACATGACGCCGTTACTGGGATTGACTGATATTGAGGATGGCCGTCCGCGCGAGGTGGATATCGAGGCCGCGACGCGCGTGGGCAATCGCATCTTTTGGCTCGGCGCGCACTCGCACGCGAACATCGCCGAGGCTCGCACGAATCGTTCGCGGTTATTTGGGACGGACATCTCGGGTTCTGGCGCCGCGAGCACGCTCACTTACGTTGGCCGTTACGATTACTTGAAACTTGATCTCGTCAGCTGGGACGTTAACAACGGCCACGGGAAAGGAGCAAACTATTATGGCCTCGCGGCAAGCACTACGGAAGGGGTGGATCCAAAGACCCCCGAGGGATTTAATCTTGAGGGCCTGGCGATGGCGCCGGGCAGTTCGACGACGGCCTACATCGGCGTGCGCGCGCCAATCGTGCCGGCGACGAACCGCACGCATGCTCTGCTCGTGCCGGTGGTCAATTTCACGACGCTGGCCGTTGGCAACGGTCCGCCCGGCTCCGCGCACTTCGGCACGCCCATCGAGTTGGACATGTTTGGGCGTGGATTTCGCAGCATCGAATGGAACGGTTTCGCCTACCTGATCGTCGCCGGCACGCCGTACGACAACACCGGCGCTTACCCGCGCGACTTCCGACTTTTCACGTGGAGCGGGAACCCGGCGGAGCAACCTCAAGAACGCGCCGTTGACCTGACGGACTTGAATCCCGAAGCGATCGTTGAGTTGCCGGCCACGCCGTTTTCGCCCACGGATCAAATCCAAATCATCAGCGATAATGGCCGGCGCATTTGGTACAACGACGATATCCAGGGAAAGTTTTTGCCCGAAGTGAACTTCAAGAAGTTTCGCAGCGATCGCGTGACGCTTGGCGAGGCGGTGAAATCCGCCCCTTTTATTATTTCAAACGTGGTAAGCGAGGCGGGCGTGACGCTCACGTGGCGCTCGCGGGTAAATGACACCTATCGGGTGCAGTATAAGTCCGCACTTCATATGACATGGTTTGACGTGCCGGGGGATACCCTGGCGACCCACACGACGACGACGTGTTTTCACGCGCTGCCGCCGGATTCACAGCGGTTTTATCGCGTCATTGCGCTACGGTAGGTGTTTTGCGCTAGCGGCAATGGGCGCTCTCACTATAATCAGCGCGTGACTTTGCCTGATCTGTAGAATAGCGGCCGCCATTACCCCGTCCAAAACTCCAATACTTGCATGCCTGAGTTTACGAAAATCGCCGTTGTCGCAGCATTGACACTGAGTGGAATTGGTGTTTTTGCACAATCGGGTGACAAGCAGGGCGAGCAACAGTTGCCGCGGGTGCCGAAGGAAATCATCCCGGCCGCTCCGTGGCTTTCGCCGGAGGAGGCGCTCAAGACGTTCAAAATCAAGGATGGCTTGGAGGTCGAGTGCATCGCCCACGAACCGCTCGTTGAGAGTCCCATTGCCCTCGAGTTCGGTCCTGACGGACGGATTTGGATCTGCGAGATGCGTGGCTTCATGCCGAATACCGAAGGGAAAGACGAGGCCGAAATCCCGGGACGGATCGTCGTGCTCGAAGATACCGACGGCGACGGACGCATGGATAAGAAGACGGTGTTCCTCGACAACCTGGCGCTGCCACGCGCGCTGGCGCTGGCGCGCGATGGCGTCCTGGTGGGCGAACCGCCGCACTTGTGGTTCTGTCGCGACACGAACGGCGACGGCAAATCCGATGAAAAGATCGAGGTGGCGTCGGATTTCGGCGACCAAAAAAATCCCGAGCACACCGCGAATGGGCTCGTTCGGAACATAGATAACTGGATTTACAACTTGTATCACACGTTCCGATATCGCGACGAAGGAACGAAGTTTGCGCGCGAACTGAACCCGCAGCGGACGCAATGGGGACTTTCGCATGATGATTTTGGCCGGCTTTTTTTCACGTCGAACAGCGACCAGTTGCGCGGCGATCTCGTGCCCTCGCATTATCTGGCGAGCAAACCGCCCGGGACGAAGATGCCGGGAGCGAATGTCGCGGTGGCGCGTGATCAATGGACATGGCCGGGGCGGATAAATCCCGGCGTGAACCGCGCGTACCAGCCCGGCACGTTGCGCGATGATTATCGGCTGGCAAAGTTCACGGCCGCGTGCGGCACGCTGATCTACCGCGGCGACCTGCTCGGGTCTCAATTCTACGGCAATGCGTTTGTGTGCGAACCGTCAGGCAACTTCATTCGCCGCAACCTTTTGCTCGAACAAGACGGCGTAGTCGTGGCGACCAACGCTTACGATAAAGACGAGTTCCTGACCTCGACGGACGAACGCTTCCGCCCCGTGAATCTTTATACCGGGCCTGACGGCGCGCTCTATGTCGTCGACATGTACCAGGGCATTCTTCAGCATCGCATTTACCTCACGACATATCTGCGCCAGCAGATTGAGAGTCGCGGACTCGACAAGCCGTCGCAGCAGGGGCGCATCTACCGCATCGCTCCCGCGGGCGGCAAACGTCCGAGCCGCCTGCAACTCGCCAAAGAACCCAGCGCCTCTTTGGTCCAATGCCTCTCGCACGCAAATGGCTGGTGGCGGGATACGGCGCAGAGATTGCTCGTGGAGCGAAAGGATACAGCGGTTGTCGGCGCGCTCAAGTCACTGGCTTCGCCCGCGACGCCGAGCCAGGCGTCCACGCCCGTTTCGCGGCTGCACGCGCTATGGACACTCGAAGGCATGGGCAAGCTGGACGAGGCGACGGTGGAAAAATCGCTCGGCGATCCGCACACGAAAGTTCGAGCCGCAGCAATTCGCCTCACCGAGCCTTTCCTGAAGTCCGGCGGCACGGCAGCGGAGAGCTTCCGCAAGCGCCTGCTTGAATTGAAATCCGACAGCGCGGCTGACGTGCAGATTCAACTCGCTCTCACGCTCGGGCTCGACACGCCGGATGACAAGGCAAAGGAAGCGCTCACGGCCATTGCGAACACGTCGCCGTTCGCGCTGGCGCGTGACGTGGCGAAGTTCGGCCTCGGGATTCTCCCGGAGCCGAAGAAAGGAACAAACGTCGCCCAGGCCAAGCCTCTCACCGCGGAGGAACAGAAATTGTTCGACGCTGGCCGGGGGGTTTACGAAGCAACTTGCCTTGCGTGTCATCAACCACACGGCATGGGCCAGGAGGGCCTTGCGCCGGGGTTGGTCGGCACGGATTGGGTGGCGGGGCCTCCCGAGCGGCTGATCCGAATCATCCTTCACGGCTTGCGCGGGCCGATCAAAGTCAAAGACGAAACCTACGAACTCGACATGCCGTCGCTGGGTATTCTGGATGATGAGCAGATTGCCGGCGCGCTCACTTACGTTCGCCGCGAATGGGGCCACACTTATTCAGCGGTCACGCCGGCTCTCGTCAAACAGGTGCGCGAGGAAACCGCCAAACGCGAAGACGCATGGACGGAGCCCGAGCTTCTGAAGATTCCATAGAAACACTTCTCTCCAGCGCTGCGCAGGCTTCAACAGCGTGCGCAAATTGCGCCATGAAATTTTTGCTACGGCGCAGAAAACATGCGAGAATTGATTGATTTGACGTAGTGGCACGTAGTTTGCAATGGCCGTGACAGCAAATCCCAGCGTGGTTTGCCCTTATGTTTAATCCGCTTACCGCGATTCAAGACGCCGTGCTCGCCCGGCACGTCCCGGAAGTCAACGCGCAACGGCGCGACCGGAAGCGCGAATGGTTCGCGCATTGCCTGCACTCGCTCAAAGACGCCGAATTGACGCAGGAAGAGATCGACGCACATCTCAACGCCATGCCCGGCCGCTACTGGGATTCGGTCGACCAGGCCGAATTGGTTTGGGGCGTTGAAACGATTCACAAGTTCCTGCGCGAAGTCGCGCGGCCCGAGAGTCCCGCGACGATGCCGATCATCGACATGCGGCATCGCGCGAAAAACGGGGCGACGCAACTGATGCTCTGCACCTGGGACCGCCAGGGGTTGCTGGCAAAGGTCGCGGGCTGCCTGAGCGCGACGCGCATTAACATCCTGCAGGCCGACATTTACACGCGCGCCGATGGAATTGTTTTGGATACATTTCGCATTTGCGAGCCGGAAGGGCAACCGGTGAGCAGCCCGTCCCGTTTGCAGGAGCTGGGCTTTCTCATCGAGGGCGCGCTTAGCGAGCCGCCGCGCTTCGCGTCCTTGTGGGCATGCTCGCGGCACAAGTTTCTTTCCGCGGCATCCATGGGTCCGCCGTTCATCTCGTTTGACAACGTATCGTGGCCGGACGCCACCGTGCTGAGGATAGAAGCTCCGGATCGGCTCGGATTGTTGTACGACGTTCTCGCGGCGCTGGCCGATTTACGCGTGAATATTTGCCACGCGGTCATTGACACCGACGACGACCTGGCGCGGGACACGTTCTATATGGTGGATCACGACGGGCGGAAGATTGTCGACAATGCCACACTGCAAGGCATTCGCAACACGCTCACGAATGCGGTGGCGTCTTAGCGACACGCGCACGACGCCGCCCCCCAACAGTTACTTTCACACTTTCTCGGCTCAGGGCATTCGTTTAGGCTGAACCCGTGACTACGTCGATCACGTTTCCGCGCATGCTGCGCGTGCGGCAGCGCTTTGACGTGCCCCCGCCCATCGACGCGCGCGCGACCGTTAAGCGTGAATTCGAGAAACTTCGCCCGCGCATCAAACCAAATTCCAAAATCGGAATCGCCGTGGGGAGTCGCGGAATCACGGACATCCGGGGGATTGTCGAGACCGTTATTGAAGGAATCAACGCGCTGAGCGCGAAGCCGTTCATCATTCCGGCGATGGGCAGCCATGGCGGCGCGACCGCCGACGGGCAGCGGGAGATTTTGGCTGAGTACGGCATTAGCGAACAGACGCTCAACGTGCCGGTGCGGCCCGCGATGGATGTTCAAACGCTCGGCACGACGACCGAAGGGGTGGAAGTTGTTTGGAGCATCGAAGCCTTGCGGGCCGACGGCGTGATCGTGATCAACCGCATCAAGCCGCACACCGATTTCCAAAGTGACAGCATCGGCAGCGGAGTGCTGAAGATCATGGTCGTGGGCCTTGGGAAGCGCGCCGGCGCCGCGGCCTACCACGTCGCTTCGACACGATTTGGTTATGAGCAGATGCTGCGCAGCATCGCACGCGTGGTATTACAGCGCGCGCCGATTGTCGGAGGCTTTGGCATCGTTGAAAACCAGTTGCACCAAACGTCACGCATTGACGCGTTGCTGCCCGAAACAATGGAAACAGGCGAAGCGGAGCTGTTCCGGGAGGCAGCGCGGCTGATGCCGAAACTTCCGGTCGATGACATTGATTTGCTGATCGTGGATCGCATCGGCAAAAACATCAGCGGCGCGGGCATGGACCCGAACATCACCGGGCGTTGGGTGCACGGCTACACGTCGATGCTTGGCGACAAGGGCGGGAGCGGCCCGCATGTGCGCCGGCTGCTGGTGCGGGACCTCACGCCGGAAACGCACGGCAACGGCATCGGCATCGGGCTGGCGGATATCACCACGACGCGGCTCGTGAACGCACTGGACACGAAAAAAACATATATCAACGCGCTGACTTCGTTGACGCCGAATTGCGCGAAAATTCCGATTCATTTTGACAGCGATCGCGAAGCGATCTCGATGGCCCTTGGATCTCTAGCTATGGCCGATCCATCGACGGCGAAGATTGTGCGCATTGCGGACACGCTGACGCTGGATCGGCTGGAGATTTCGGAAGGAGTGCTTGGCCAGCGCGGCGCGAGCATCGAAGCGGAGGGAGATGCCGGCGAGATGAAGTTTGATGAGATCGGGAATCTGGCGTCGTCGCTCTAGGTCTGGGCAATGACCGCGCTATGGCTTCAGAGTTTCGTCGAGAAGCTTGAGGACGGTTTTGGATTCGTCTGATTGTTTTTCGCTAGGCGGATCATCCTGCAGGATCAGGAGACGGCTTCCCTTTTTAGCCGGCAAGGCGAGGACATCCTGGATGAGCTTTTGGGAAGCGATATCCACGTGAACGCGAACGCCCGAGTACTTCTGGCCGTTAAAGGTATACGACTTGTTTTCGATCCGGGTGCCCGCTCCGTAGAGACCTTTGAGTTGGTCGGCGAATGCTTTGGGCGTCATCTCAACCGATTCATATTGGTGAACCATGATGACGAAGGCATTGCCGTCGAGCGTCCACAACTTGACACCTTCAGTGCCAAAATCAGCTTCAAAGGCAAAATTGGCCGGATACTTGAAGGTGACCTGGCCGTAAGTAAAAAGCCGCTCGGTGTCGGGGACGAGCGTCGCCATGGGATTATCGAAACGCCCTTTGATCTCAACCGCTTTTCCTGGCGTGAGACGAACGGTCTCCTTGTCCAGGCGCAGCGTGTAGGACAACACGGGCTCTTCCTTATCAGACGCGAGGAGAAGAGTCGCTGGGAGTAACAGCATGAGCGTGGTCAGCAGCTTCATGAGCCGAAGAGTGCGGAGAACCGGCGCATTGTTCAATAAGGAAGGCGGGACCAGAAATCCAAAGTGAAAAATGCAAAATTGAGAATGAACATGCGCAGGCAACTCGGCTGCAGCAAATTAGAGACTGGTGGACCTTCGTCTCTTGCAAGGAATTAAGGGACCGGAAGTTCGTTGAAGATTTTTTGGACGACGGTTTCGCTGGTCTTGTCCTCGGCCTCGGCTTCGTAGGTGATGGTGACGCGGTGGCGAAGGACATCCATGCCAATGCTCTTTACATCCTGCGGAGTCACATAGCCGCGTCCACGCAAGAACGCATAGGCCTTGGCGCAGAGGGTCAGCGCGATCGTCGCGCGCGGGGAGGCGCCAAGCTGAATGAAGTCTTTCACCTGGATTTTGTAGGTGTCAGGTGAACGCGTCGCGCAGACTAAGTCTACGATGTAGTCCTTCACCTTTTCATCGATGTAGATGTCGTTGATGACCTGGCGCGCTTGAAGAATTTCCTTCGCGTCGATGACGGCGTGGGCCTGCGGCAAATTGCTGGTGCGCGCCATGAGGTCGAGAATCTGGCGTTCTTCCTCGCGACTCGGATAGCCGACCTTCAGTTTGAGCATGAAGCGGTCGACCTGCGCTTCGGGCAACGGATAGGTGCCTTCCTGTTCAATGGGATTCTGCGTGGCGAGGACGAGGAACGGCTCGTCCAGCTTGAAGGTCTGCTCGCCGATGGTGACCTGCTTTTCCTGCATGGCCTCGAGCAGGGCGCTTTGCACTTTCGCGGGAGCGCGATTGATTTCGTCCGCGAGAACGAGGTTCGCAAAGATCGGCCCCTTGCGCGTCGTAAACCCCCCGGACTGGGGATTGTAAATCTGCGTGCCGATCACGTCCGCGGGCAACATGTCGGGCGTGAACTGGAGCCGCTGAAACTTGACGTTGAGACACGACGCGAGGGTCTTGACGGACAGCGTCTTGGCGAGACCGGGCACGCCTTCGAGCAGGACATGGCCGTTGGCAAGCAAGCCGATGATAAGGCGCTCGACCAGATAGATTTGCCCGATGACGACCTTACCGATCTCGGACATCAATGGCCGCACGAATGCGCTCGCCCTTTGCACCTCGTCATTGATCGCGGTGATTCCCGTATTCATGCCTGAAATAGTAATCGCAAATTCCACATTCGACTAGGCTCCACCATCGCCGAACAATTCACGCGCCGTCTCCACGTCCTGGCCTATCTGCGCACGCAAGGCGTCGACCGATTCGAACTTCCGTTCGTCGCGGAGCTTGCCGGCAAAGGTGACCTCCAGTTCCTGGTCGTAAATCGCCCCTTTGAAGTCGAGCAGGTGGACCTCCACGCGCCGCTGGCGCATTGGCTCTTTTAACGTGGGCCGCACGCCGATGTTAAGGACCGCGCGGTGGATTCGATCACCGACTCGCGCGTGCCCCGCGTAAACACCGTTCGGGGGCAGGACCAGCCCGCGCGTGTCGATGTTCGCAGTGGGATAGCCAAACTTTTTGCCAATGCCATCGCCGCGAACAACAGTCCCCGCCAGCGCGTAACCGCGACCCAACATTTGGCTCGCGGCATCCAACTCGCCGGCACGGATAGCGTCGCGAATGCGCGTGCTGCTCACCGTTTCACCATCGAGCGCCACGGCAGCAAGCCCGTGCACAGTGAATCGCAACTCCGCCCCGAGTTTGCGAAGCAGTTCAACATTGCCGGAGCGTTTGTGGCCGAAGGTGAACGTGCTCCCGACGCAGACGCTTTGAACGTGCCCGAAGTCGCGCGCAAGTTTGCGGATGAATTGCTCGCCGGTTTGCCGGCTGAACTCCTGGTCAAACCTGATCAGCCACGTGGCCTCCGCGCCGAGTGATTGAATCGCACGGAGCTTTTGCGGAAGGGAGTAGATCAACTCCGGAGTGCGGTCTGGCGCGACAACGGTGTTCGGATGACGGTCGAAAGTGATGACGCCCGCGAGCGCTTCGTGCTGCCCGGCGTCGGCGATCATTTGACGAATGACCTGTTCGTGGCCGAGGTGAACGCCATCAAAAACGCCGATAGCAACACACACTTTGCGGCCACGGGCGCCGAGTTCGCTGGATTCGCGTATGATCCGCATGGTGACTCAGGCGGCGAGCTTGAGAAACGGGATGACCCTCTTTTGCAAGTCGCCCACCGAAAGTTGCAGAAGATCTTCGTATTGAATTGCGTCCTGCACGTCGAACTTGCCTGAAACGACGCGGCGCAAGGTGGCGAGGTGTGCGCCACATCCCAACTTTTGGCCGAGGTCGTGCGCGAGCGAGCGCACATACGTGCCCTTGGTGCAGGCGACGCGGAAGCTGCCGAATGGCTCCTCGTAATTCGTGAACCGAAAACTGTAGATGTGAATCAACCGCGGCTTGCGTTCGACTTCGATGCCTTTGCGCGCAAGCTTGTAGAGCGGAACGCCATCTTTCTTCACCGCGGACACCATCGGCGGTGTCTGCATTAAGTCCCCGACGAACGCGTCGGCAGTCGAGTTCAGTTCCTCAAGCGTCATCGGCGGGACTGGCAGGGACGCGACCAACTCCCCATCGGCATCGTAGCTGTTCGTCGTCTCGCCGAACTTCATAATGCCGGAATAAACCTTGTCGTCGGACATCAGTTTTTCCGAGAGCTT
>Ga0105340_1001595_pt1 | contig 10043 bp, 7 predicted proteins | sample EasRivMeERMLT700_FD_89676 | JGI IMG/M metagenome (GOLD analysis project Ga0105340, IMG submission 89676) | Soil microbial communities from meander-bound floodplain in the East River, Colorado, USA - East River MetaG ERMLT700 | ecosystem: Environmental > Terrestrial > Soil > Floodplain | place... | reverse complement strand
ATCCAATAGAGATCATAGGTACCACGGGTAGCCGGCGTCGGCCCGACGCAGTAGTAGCCGTCTACCAGCCCGGCGGTTTCGTGACAGAAGATGAGATAGTCCATTTGCTCCGGCCGGGTGAGCACGATGTCAACAAGTTCCAGCGCGATCTGAATCTCTTCTGCACTGAAGAACCCGGTCTCGCTCAAAATGGCCTGGATGGCTTGCCGGTCGGGGGCACGGAGTGGGCGGATGAGGTCTTTGCCTTCACGCGCAGCAACTTTGGATGCGGTGTCGGCTTTCACACCAGAGCTCACTGATAGCGCTCCAGCGCGTAGTCAACGATCTTGCCAACTACCTGCGGGAAAGTGAGTCCATATGCCAATGCTGATCTGGCAAATCCGGCATCGTCGGAGATATCTGGGTTTGGATTGACCTCCAGAACGTATGGCGTCTTGTTCCGGGTCATCCGTATGTCAACCCGGGCATAGTCCCTGCAGCCGATGACTCTGTAACAACGAAGGGCAATATCCTTCAGGATTGCTTCCTCGTCGGCTGACAGCTTTGCCGGACATACTCCCTGTGTACCGCTAAATGCGACAGTGCCGTGAACCCACTTGGCATCATAGCTCACGATTTTGTGCATGTCATCCGTTAGCCCTGAGAAGTCGATCTCAGAAATCGGCAGGACGATGGGCTTCTTGTTCCCAATGATGGCAACATTCACCTCACGTCCTTCGATGTACTGCTCAACAAGGGCCGGCTGGGCAAATTCGGTCTGAATGAACCTCACTTGCCTCTTCAGCTCGGTGATGCTGTACACAACCGATTCATCGGAGATACCAACACTTGCGTCTTCACGCGAGGGTTTGACGATGACGGGGTAGGAGAGTTTTGGGTCGAGCTCTATCCTGTCGTCCGCATGAAACACCTGATGCCGCGGCGTTCTGATGCCGTAGTAGGAAAGGATCTCCTTGACCTTCGGCTTGTTGAGGGCTATGCCGAGAGCAAGCGGACCTGCACCAGTGAAGGGAATCTTCAGGAGCTCGTAGATGCCGGCGACGTTCATTTCCTGAGCCGCCTCATTCTCGACACATTCGACCAGGTTGAAAATCAGGTCCGGTTTCTCACTGCGAAGGTAGTCGATAAGACGGAAGATGTCTGAATCCACGTTCACCGTCTTCGCCTTGAACCCTGTTGCATTCAGGGCAGCCTTGATATCCTCCATCTCTTCCAGCACGCCGATCTCGGAAGCGTCAATCGTTACCGCGTGCCCGTTTCCATTGGAGGCAGAGCCGTTGGTTCGGCCATTGGATCCGTTGCGCAGGATGCCCAATTCTGTCACGTAATCCCGTTTCTTTGCGTTTGAAACAGGTTCGTTGTACAGAATGGCGATCCGCAGTTTCTTTCCCATTGAGGTCTCCTTATCCAATGTCCGGCTTATCGGCTAGATTACTACCGCCACCGGCGTCTCAGGAACCGGAGAAGAAACGCGGGTCCTGACGAGAGCTATGTCGAGAACAGTCAAAATCAGTTCGTTGTACGACATCCCTGCCGCACGTGCGGCCTTCGGAAAACAGGAATTATCCTCTGGTTTGGGAAGAATCCCGGGGAGAGGGTTGACTTCTATTATATTCGGAACTCCCTGTCCATTGAGTCTCAGATCAATCCTTGCCCAGTCACGGCAACCGAGCACAAGATATGCCTTGAGGACAGTCTCCTCAATGGATTCCTGAAGACGTTGGTTGAGGTCGGCCGGACAGGTGAAAATATCCAGCGGGTCCTCGGCCTTGTCCCATATCCACTTTGCTTCATAACTATAGATCGGATTCACACCGGGAGGAAGGGCATCGTAGTTGATTTCGACCACCGGAAGGCAATGCGCCTCAGGCCCGTTGCCCATAACCGCGACGGTAAACTCCCGCCCCGGAAGGAACTCTTCGATGAGGGCCGGTTGACCGTAGGTTTCAAGAACCTGTTCAACCTCCTTCATCATCTCTGCCGGAGTCCTCACGACAGAAGAATTGTAGATTCCCTTGCTTGAACCTTCGTGAAGTGGTTTTACGATTGAAGGGAAGCGTACTCTGACGTCTTCAAATTCATCCATTGATCGGACGACTGCGAAGAGCGGAGTCGGAATCCGATGGTAGGTGAGAACTTCCTTTGTGCGTCCTTTGTCGAGACAGGTGGCCAGTGTCAGTGGATCGGAACCAAGGTAGGGAATCCGGAGCATCTCAAGGATCGCAGGTATCTGGGCTTCCCGTGAGACACCGAACAATCCCTCTGAGACGTTAAACGCAAAATCAGGCCTGTTTTCAAGTAGTTTCTGGTACGCTTCCGTATCCGCTTCGACCATCAACACCTCGTGTCTCTCCTCAAGCGCGGCCTGTATTGCACCGATGGTCTCCATGGTATCCCACTCAGCATAGAAATCATTGCCGCGCGAAACCGGCAAAGCTGTGTCGACTGATTGTTCCGCCGACATCCTTGCAAGCGTTGGAGATGAAAGACCGGGTGTGAGAGTTGAAGAGTTCGCGTGTACTGAATTCTGTACCGCTGACTCTTTAAGATTGTAGATGAGTGCGACTCTAACGCGGGAACGAGGAAGCTGTCTCAATGGGGGAACCAGAAAATCTCCTGAAAGTTGCACATGCAGTGAACTTGTGCCGTAATATAAACTTTTTGATGTTGATGTCAAGAAAAAAATATGATTTTCAACAGTTGTTCGCGCGCGAGCTCTTCGCGATGGGAGGTGAGAGGTGTTGACCCGGGTCGGAAGACTCTCAGGCGGTACTGAGGAGAGACGAGACTTGCTCGAAGTATCGTTCAAGATGATTCGCGAGCATCCGGTTCCCGGTGAGAGCGAGGTCCGGGTCTTCCTTCACCAGGTCGAACGCATCTTCGCGCGCCTGATCGAGGATCGCGCCATCGGCTAGAAGATCTGCGACACGGAAGAGAGGCATCCCACTCTGCCTGGTGCCAAAGAAGTCACCCGGTCCGCGAATCTGGAGGTCCGCTTCCGCAATCCGGAACCCATCCGAGTGACCGACCAGAATCTGCAGGCGCTTGTCCGCGAGCCGAACCTGCTCCTCCACAGAAAACAGGCCATTCTGAGGTTTTCCGGGCACTTTTCCCGTAAGCAGAATGCAAAACGACTTCTCAGAACCTCGCCCAACCCTGCCGCGCAGCTGGTGAAGCTGAGAGAGTCCGAACCGTTCGGCGTTCTCGATGACCATGAGAGACGCATTGGGAACATCAATCCCGACTTCGATGACGGTTGTTGCAACCAGAACATCGATTTCTCCCCCGACGAACTGCTTCATCACCCTCTCTTTTTCTTCGCCGGGCAGTCTCCCGTGCAGGAGGCCCACCCTCATGTCGGGAAAGACCTTTGACCTGAGGTGTTCATAGTGAACGGTTGCGGCTTTCAGGTCGATCTTCTCCGATTCCTCGATGACCGGATAGACAAAATACGCCTGACGCCCCATTTGCACCTGGTCGCGGGTGAAACGGTAGATCAGATCCTTCTCGTTTTCGTGTCGGACACTGGTCTCAACAGGTTTCCGGTTGACAGGCATCTCATCGATGACGGAGACATCGAGGTCCCCGTAGAGAGTCAGGGAGAGTGTCCTGGGTATGGGAGTTGCTGTCATAACCAGAACGTCAGGCGATTCTCCCTTTTTCATCAGCCTCGACCGCTGTATCACGCCAAACCTGTGCTGTTCATCGATGATGACCAGTCCGAGCCGCGCAAAGTCGACATCCTGCTCGAACACCGCATGCGTTCCAACCACAATGTTCGCCGACCCCCTTCTGACGTCCTCAAGGACATCCCTTCTCAGTCGGCTCCTCTGCTTTCCGACAAGAAGCCGAACGTTGACTTCTATCTGGCCGAGGAGGGATGTAATTGTCCTGAAATGTTGCTCGGCAAGGATCTCCGTCGGCGCCATGAACACCGCCTGGTAGCCATTCTCAACGGCAATAAGCATTGCAACCAGAGCGACAATCGTTTTCCCGGACCCAACGTCGCCTTGAAGGAGTCTGTTCAGAGGCTGGCTTGACTCCATATCGCGCGCGATTTCCTTGATGACCCGGACCTGAGCAGAGGTGAGCTTGAAGGGAAGTGCGTCCACCATCCGGCGTGCAAGACGGCTATTGATTGAGAAGGCAATACCGCCCGTTTCCTCCTTTAGCCTGCGTCGCTGCCTGGCCAACAAGAGCTGGAAGAGAAACAACTCGTCGTATTTCAGACGATGGAGGCCCGCCTGGAGATTCTCTCTGGACTCCGGCCGATGAACCTGTTGAAGGGCAGCTGAAAGAGGCTGCAAGGATCGATTGGACCGGATCGATTCCGGGAGATAATCCTGAAGACCCCCCCCCCGCCCCTGGAGCAACCCGTGGATAACGCGGCGGAGTCCGCCGCTGTGCAAGCCAACCCGTTCGAGGTCAGCAGTGGATGGATAAATCGGAATCAGCCCACCAGTGTTCACAAACTTAGCGGAATCAACCTCCTCCTGTTCCTTTCCATCGTCTCCGCCGGAAATGCGATCTATCTCGGGATGAGTAAACTGCAGTATGTGTCCATAGAACGTTGGCGTTCCGGAGAGAGCGAGAATATCACCAAGCCGGAATCTGGTCTTCCAATACTGAATTCCTCCAAACCAGACGCATTGCATCGACCCGGTCTGATCAGCGACCACGACCACAAAGCGGGAAGACCGGCGGAAACCCATGGTCTGAAACGACCGCACCTCCGCGAGCACGGTATAGAATTTTCCGGCTCTTCCCTCCTCTGTACCTTCTCTTGCTCCTCCGGATGCCAGATCTCTAAGGGCGGCTATAGTGACGATATCTGACCTGTCAAGGTATCGACGGGGAATATGGAACAGCAGATCCCTGGTTGTCGTGATACCGATCTTCGCAAGGGCATCGGCCCGCACGGGACCAATACCCTTCAGGTATTGCACCGAGGGGTCACGCTGTGATGGAGGAGGATCAACGATCGCTTTCATCGAGGTGAAAGATACACGCTGACCGATGTCCAGTCAAGACAAGCACTTGAAATTTAACCGCCATGACCTGCCCGACTGACATGAGGCATATGTCGGTCAGGCGGGCGCCAAGAACGCCAAGAGGAAGTGAAGTTGGTGGACAACTTCTTCGATCGATATTCCTTGTTCGATATTCATTATTCACAGGGCTCTTCGCTTTGTACAAAGGGGTTGTTCTGAGTGAATATCGAATATTGAACAAGGACTTAAGAATTGGGAAGTTTGTTTTTTCCCTTGGCGTCCTGCCGCCTTGGCCCGGCCTCCGGTCGAGGCCTCGTCTCGAGACGGGCGGTTAGACATCAAGAGAAGGTGAAATCGTTTGACAGGGGCTGTTGCCGATGAGTATGAAAGAGAGTATCTTCCTGCGACCTCTAAATCAGCAACGAAGGATCGTTGATTGAGACTGAGCACCCCTCCTCCAACTCACCCATTCAAACCCCGTGGTCCCGTTGATCGGGCCTTAATTGTTCGTCACAAACAAGCAGCAGGAAAGGAACTTCATGTCGCATCAAAGTGAATCCTGGGGTTCGCGCGTCGGCCTCGTGCTGGCAATGGCCGGAAACGCTGTCGGGTTGGGAAACTTTCTTCGTTTTCCCGTTCAGGCGGTGAACAACGGCGGCGGGGCGTTTATCATCCCATACCTTGTCTCGTTTCTTGTCATGGGGATACCTCTTCTCTGGATCGAATGGTCAATGGGGCGGTTTGGCGGAAAGGAAGGAAACCATTCGACCCCGTTTATTCTTGATTCAATGGCAAAAAGAAAGTTCTGGAAATACTTCGGCGTCTTCGGTATCTGGACCAACCTCACCGTGGCGGGATACTATTGCTACATTGAGTCCTGGACGATTTCTTATGTGTTTCACTCGCTCTTTCGTTCGTTTGATGGCCTCTCGCAGTCGGAAGTTGCTGGTTTTTTTGTTGACTATGTCAATATCAGCAACACAACGGGGATCCCTTATGAGGCTCCCGTGTTCTTCCTGATATGTGTGCTCCTGAATACCTGGATCCTTTCGAAGGGGCTCTCGGCAGGTGTGGAGCGAACTGCGAAGATCGGCATGCCTCTGCTGATTGCCTTCGGAGCATTCCTCGCCTTCCGCGGATTGACTCTTGGAACCTCGGGTGCATCTCCTGAGCACCCTGACGCAAGCGCCTGGGCCGGATTGAACTTCCTCTGGAACCCGCAGTTTGATTCCCTCTCAAACCCGGCTGTCTGGCTGGCTGCTGCCGGCCAGATATTCTTCACTCTTTCCGTTGGAATGGGAACAATTCACTGCTACGCGGCCTATGTGAAAGCAAATGATGACATCGCTCTGAATGCAATGGCCGCCGGATGGATGAATGAATTCGTGGAAGTGGTTCTCGGAAGTCTCATTGTTATTCCGATTGCAGCAGGCTATCTCGGACTGGATTGGGTGAAGCAGAATGCAGGGTTCGGGATGGGTTTTCAAACCATGCCGTTCCTTTTCGAAAATTGGGGACCATTTCTCGCCGCGGTTGCAGGTGTTTTTTGGTTCGGCCTTCTCTTCTTCGCGGGGATCACGTCGTCACTGGCAATGGGTACTCCCTGGATGGGCTTCCTGAAGGATGAATTCGGAGTGGGCCGCGAGAAGGCCGCCTGGTCATTTGGGCTGATCGTCCTGGTTCTTGGATTGCCGACAGTGCTCTTCTATAACTACGGGGTGCTGGGAGAATATGATTATTGGGCAGGAACTGTTTCTCTTGTAATCTTTGCCTTCACAGAGTCGGTGATCTTTTCGTGGATCTATGGTATCGACAAGGGATGGGAAGAGATCAAACGGGGGGCTGACATGAAGGTGCCGGAGTTCTACAAACCAATCCTCAAGTATGTCACACCACTCTTCCTCCTCTTTGTCCTTGTCGGGTCCGTCTTTTCTCCGCTCGGGGGCGAATGGGATGTTGCCATTCAGGGGCTCTTCAGCGGCCAAGGCTGGACGCTTGACAACGGCTCCCTCATCAAGCAGGCAATGAACACCGGAATTAAGGAACAACTGGCACTCGCATCGGATTCAGCCACGAGGCTAAGGCTCGAGGATCAGCTGGTCTATATCAATGGGGCGCGAATTCTTCTTCTTGTCGTCTTTGTGGGAATCACAGGGCTGATCTATGCAGCATATCGAAAACGTGTACGGGAGGGCAGGTCATGACAGCAGCAGCAATCATCACCATGATACTCACGATGGCAATCGTTACAGCCTTTTCTGCTTATTACTTCTGGAAGGTTCTGAGAACACCGAACAAATCGGAGGAGTAAAGAGAATCAGGGAATCCCGGGGGAGTAGGATGATCAGTAGCTGCCTCTCCCCGGTGACCCGCCCTTATGGTCACCATCGGGGGAATCATGGTTCGCATCTACTCCTACCCTCTTGCCTCTGACTTCCATCTTCACCCCTCTCCCTTGGGATCCCTCGTCATGAGGTCGTAACACGCGACAAGAGGGTCTTTTTCTTCAAAGAGGATCTTGTACACTTCGGTGGTAATGGGGACTTCCACACCAGTTCGTTGCGCAAGGTCGTAAGCTGACTTCGTGGTTGCCACTCCTTCGGCAACCATGACCATTTCAGAAAGTATATCCCGGAGTTTCCTTCCTTTCCCGATTTCTACACCTACGTGCCTGTTTCTGCTGTGTCTGCTCATGCAGGTGACCATCAAATCGCCGATACCTGACAGGCCAGCGAATGTCCGCTCATCGGCCCCGAGGGCGCATCCGAGCCGGGTAATCTCTGCAATCCCGCGTGTCATCAGCGCGGCCTTCGTGTTGTCGCCTAACTCAGCGCCATCCACTATGCCTGCAGCAATCGCAATCACGTTTTTCAGGGCACCACCGAGCTCCACCCCTCTCAAGTCAGTGCTGGCATACACTCTGAAATACGGGGTCAGGAACACCTTCTGAACAAGCGTCGCAGTTTCAAGAGATTTCGATGCAACCACCACGGTCGTCGGAGCCTTCTGACTCACCTCTTCCGCATGGCTTGGTCCGGAGAGGGTGGCAATGTTTTCAGGAAGAAGTGCGGGCAGTGTCTCACGAAGCATTTCGGACATCGTCATGAGTGTTCCGTTCTCGATCCCCTTGGCCACGTTCACGAGTACAAGATCCCTCCCGACCCTCGGAGCAATCTGACCAATGACAAGCCGTGCATACTGCGACGGAACGGCAGCCACAATCATCTCCCTCCCTTCGACCGCATCATGGAGGTTTGATGTTGCGATGACGTTGTCGGGGATTACGATTCCGGGAAGGAACGAGGGGTTTTCGCGTCTCGCACGAATGGCTTCCGCATACTTCTCACGGTATGACCAGAGAGAGACGCTGTGTAAGTTGTTGGAAAGCAAGATCGAAAGGGCAGTTCCCCAGCTACCTGCACCCAGAACTGCAATACGCATGAGAGAGTTTAAGAGGACGATCTATCGTGTGGCCCCGGGCCACCAGGGCCAGGGATGTCCGGCAGGCAACGTTACCTTTTCCTCAGGAGCGGGATCGCCGAAATCTTGCTCTCCGTCCCCCTGAGAAGTCTTGTGATATTGGCCCTGTGGGTATAGATGATGAGAAGGGAAATACCGATGCTGAAGAAAATCAGGGTATTGTAGCCTTCTATGTCCGCCATAAAGATGTTCTCGCGGAAAAACATTGTCAGTGGAAACGCTACCGCAGCGCTCAGAGACCCAAGAGATACATAGTTCGACACCAGGAGAACGATGGCAAAAACACCGAGCGATACTGCGACCTCAAGCGGAGCGACGCCGAGGAGCATGCCACCTGCGGTTGCAATCCCCTTGCCTCCACGAAATCCTGCGAAGACCGTCCAGATATGACCGAGGATTGCAGAGCAGCCTGCAATGATCTGCACGAGAGTAAAGTCATCGAACGGGGTCAGATTTTCAAACGGTATTGGCCCGTACATCAGCCGGGAAAGCAGCATCGTTGCAACCAGTCCCTTGGTGATGTCCGCAACGACAACAAAGGTACCGGCCTTCCAGCCCAGCACACGAAAAACATTTGTCCCGCCGGCATTCCCACTGCCGTGCTGGCGTATATCAATGCCACGGCGCCATCGTGCAACGATAATCGCTGTCGGAATCGAGCCAACGAGGTAACTCAGTATTGCAATGACTGTAATTGCTATCATAACTCCCTTTCAGGACACACAAAGGTAGAAAAATGAACCAAGATTTGCAAACTGCCCCTTTTGGGGGTAGTGATGAGGCTTAAAGAATCGCCACAAAGGCGCGAAGACTCAAATGGTGTTAAGGACTTGATTTTGTAGGCTATTGCGTTCCTTCGCGTCTTTGCCCGGCCTCCGGCCGAGGCCTCGTCTCGAGACGGGAGACTTCGCGGCTGGACACAAATTTTTCCCTTTAGTCCGTTTTCCCGCTCTTCAGCCACATTTCAGCAATCGCCAGATCTGCTTTCGTTGTAATCTTGATGTTCCTCTGACTTCCGGGAAACAATTTCACCGGAATGCCCATTTCCTCAATCAAGCCCGCATCATCAGTTGCCCGGTTTTTTTTCTTCCGCGCAATCCTATGTGCCTTGAGGAGGAGGTCGTAATGAAATACTTGCGGAGTCTGGGCCAGCCAAAGGCCGGATCTGTTAACGGTCCCGGTCAGAACTCCCGGCCGTGTTTCCCTTTTCAAAGTGTCGGTTACAGGGATTGCGGCAGTCACGGCCTTATGCTTCCGACTGAGGAGGATGGTGCCGTCAACAATCCTTCTCGATACCAGAGGCCGCGCACCGTCATGAATGAGGACAACCTCAGGAGGTATGTCAAATGCGAGGAGTCCATTGTATACTGATTCCTGTCTGCTTCTTCCACCTGAAATCACCTTGCACCGACGTGCAGATTTGGCTCTCGCAACAAGATTTCGGGTCCGTGTAAGAAACCGCGGGGGTGCGACAACAACGATCGCCTCAATGCCGTGGACTGAGGTCAATGCTTCCAGGGCTCTCAGAAGCATGGGCTTCCCCAGCATAGGAGCAAACTGTTTCAATGTTCT
>Ga0105340_1001593_pt1 | contig 10047 bp, 7 predicted proteins | sample EasRivMeERMLT700_FD_89676 | JGI IMG/M metagenome (GOLD analysis project Ga0105340, IMG submission 89676) | Soil microbial communities from meander-bound floodplain in the East River, Colorado, USA - East River MetaG ERMLT700 | ecosystem: Environmental > Terrestrial > Soil > Floodplain | place... | reverse complement strand
CAGGGGGGAAAGGAGCGGGTGAAGCTGGGTTTCATTCTCAACGCCATCGCAAACAAGGAGGGCATCAACGTGCCCGACGAAGCCCTGCACTCGCGTCTGGCGATTATGGCGCACGAGGCCAACACGCCAGCCGACAAATACATCAAGGAACTCCAGAAGAACGAGGGCGTCTATCAGGTCATGGAACAACTGCTCCATGAGAAGGTCGTCGATTTTCTCCAGGAACATGCCAGGATCGAAGATGTGCCAACCGCCCAAAAGTAATCAGCCGGCCAGGCGGCCAAACTTTTTCTCGAGCTCGCGGTAGCTGACCTCAATCAGCGTTGGGCGTCCGTGCGGACACGTGTACGGCATCGCGCACTGCCGCAAATCTTTCACCAGATTCTCCAACTCTGGACCGGACAACGCGTCGTTGGCCTTTACCGCGTGGCGGCACACCGTTTTCGCCACGGTATGTTCGCCCAGGCGCAACGTGTTCACTTCCTGCCCGGTCGCTTTCAATTCGTCGACCAGTCCGAGCGTGAACCGCCGCGGATCGCTCGCCTTCACAAATGGCGGCAGCGCATCCAGAAGGAATGTGCGCTCGCCAAACTCACTTAAGCCCACGCCGAGTCGATTCAAAGTGGGCAATAATTCCCGCAAAAAGTGTGCGTCACGAGCCGACAACTCCACTGTTTCCGGCAACAGCAACCGTTGCGACGCCGCGTTGCCTTTCTCCAGCCGATTCAGCATCTGCTCGAACAAAATTCGCTCGTGCGCGGCATGCTGGTCCATCAACACCAATCCTCGGTCCGACTCGAGAATCACATACAGCCGGCCAATGACGCCCAGCAACCGCAGCGGAACTGCCAACAATGGAACTGCCGCTGTCACTGCGGCGCCTGGTGTGGGCTGTGCGAGCGGTGTCGGTTCTGCCTTTTGAGCGGGAGGCGTGGTTGTGAGCACAGCCGGCGCGATCGGCGGCGGCTTCGACGTAACTTCTGGCTTTGGTTTGAGGTCCAGCGCCGTGCCCGTGAACGCACTGAACTGCGGGAACTCCACAGGCTTCGGCGGCTGCGGTTCGGGCCTTGTCATTTTTTTTGGAGGGGAGAGATCCGCGAGCCCCTTGGCGCTGACAATACCCGTTGCCGGCTTCGCCGTGTGAAACACCAGCAACCTCTCCCGGACCGCTTGTGCCACCAACTGCCGCACCGTTTTCTCCTGCCGAAACTTCACCTCGCGTTTCGACGGATGAATGTTCACGTCCACCATCGCCGGATCGATCTCCAGGAACAAACAACAGACCGGGTATCGTCCTTTCATCAGTGACGTGTGATAGCCTTCCGCCAGCGCAAAATTGATCCCGCGATTCTCGACCGGTCTGCGATTCACAAATACGAACTGTTCGTCCCGTGCCGACCGCGAGATACCCGGCTTCCCAATCAATCCCCACAAACGAAAGCGGCAATCTGCTTCCTCCTCCTCAACCCGATCATGCTGAATCGTCGACGCGAACTCGACTGGCAGCAATTCGTTTTCGTTTGCAAACAGCGCGCGCATTCGTTCGCGGGCCGCGCCCACGCCGTTCTGATTCACCGCCGGCAATTGCCACACCACGCGCCCGTCCTTCGTGAATGTAAAAGCCACCTCCGGATACGCCAGCGCCGCGAGCGTCAGGTAATGATGAATGTGCGTGTATTCCGTTTCTTCACTGCGCAAAAACTTGCGACGCGCCGGCAGATTGAAAAACAACTGGCGCACTTCCACCGTTGTTCCCGTCGGGCTGCCTGCTGCGCGCACTTCCACGAGCTTGCCCCCATTGATGATGATTTGCGTGGCGGCCGGATTTTCACTTTCGCGTTCGCGCGTGGTCAGCACAAACCGGCTCACGCTCGCGATGCTGGGAATTGCTTCCCCTCGAAATCCCATTGTCGCGATGGCCGCCAGGTCTTCGGCCCGCTGGATCTTGCTCGTCGCGTGGCGCTCCAGGCACAGCAGGGCATCGTCGCGGCTCATGCCCACGCCGTCGTCCGTGACGCGAATCACGCTGCGCCCGCCCGCCTGCACGTCCACCGCGATCTGCCGCGCCTGCGCATCGAGTGAATTCTCCACCAACTCCTTCACCACGCTTGCCGGGCGTTCGACCACTTCACCAGCCGCGATCTGGTTGGCGACGTGCTCCGGCAGCAGGCGAATGCGGTTCATGCGTCCGTCTTCGGCAGCGTGATCGAGAAAATTGCGCCGCGCCCGGTTCCGTTGCGCGCACTGATCGTGCCGCGGTGTTCCTCCACGACCCTTCGCGCAATATACAGTCCCAAACCCGTCCCTTTTGCTTTGCCGAACGTCGCAAACGGCTCGAACAGGATTTCTGCAATTTCCGGTGGAATGCCCGGCCCGCTGTCTTCGATTTCTGTCACCACGGCGGCATCCGTTTCGTTAAACCGCAAACGAATAGTGCCTCCCTCGGGCATCACGTCGACGGCGTTGAAAACGATGTTGTACAACACGCGGCTCAGCCGCTGCGGATTCAGCGACAGCTTCGTCGCGGGCGGCAGGCTCACAAAATCAATCTTAACCCCTTTGAATTCCAGTTCTGGACGAAATTCCCCTACGACCCGATCGATGAAAACGTTGAATTCCAGTTTCGCGAACACAACCTGCTGAGGCGTGCCGCGCGTAAAATCGAGAATGTCGTTCACCATGCTGGTGATGCGTTCGATCTGCACGTCGATCCGCTTCCGCGCGATCTGCCGGTCCTCCATCGACGCTTTCTCCGCTGCCGACAGGGCAGCCCCCACGCGTATGATTGCCAGTGGGTTTTTCAGATCGTGGACGATCGTGCTCGCAAACCGTCCCACCACGGCCATTCGTTCCACCTGGAGCAATTTGCGAATGTATTGCGCGTTGAAATCCCGCAGGCGCCCGCTGATCTCCTGGATCATCGTCAGCGACAGGGCCGGCGAGTTTTTCAGCAACTCGACGAACTGCTCGCGTGGAACGAACGCCAGTGTGGTTTCCGTCTCCGCCGAGGCGCGAGCCGATCGCGGCAGGTTATCCAGCACAGCCATTTCGCCGAAGACATCCCCGGGAGCAACGGTTGAGAACACCTGCCGCTCGCCCGATCCAATCGCCGCAGATATCTGGACGCGCCCCCCAAGCACCACATAAAGCCCGTCGCCGGGATCTCCCTCCTTGAAAATCACTTCGCCCGGAGCAAACCGCATCTCGCGGGTCACCGCCGACAATTTCCTGATCTCCGCCGCCGGCAATTGCGCGAAGAGCTTGCTCGATGCGAGCGAAACCATGCGCCCATCCTACGGTCTCCTCGCCCCCGCTGCCAGCCTTTGTAACTACCTGAGGTAACTCGGTGGCGAATCCAGTCACGGTGCCGGCGACAGGCTTCTCAGTCGCGGGCCCGTTCATCCCACTTGCCCACTTTCTCACCTGCTGGTCTTTAATGGCACGGACGTTTGGTGCCTGGTGCTGCTTTGGAACCTGGGTTTTGGTGCCTGGGATTTTAAATCTCCAGGTCCGTCACCGCGCCGAGATGCGCCGAACTGACCGTGCAGGCGTACTTCGCCAGCACGCCACGCGTGTAACGCGGGCGCGGCGCTTTCCATTTCTTCAGGCGCGCGCGGATTTCACTCGCGGGAACGTCGAGCGTGATCTTGCGCTTTTCTGCGTCAATCGTGATGGAATCTCGATTCTTCACAATGGCGAGCGTCCCGCCGACGTGCGCTTCCGGCGTGATATGGCCCACCACGAAGCCATGGCTGCCCCCGGAAAACCGGCCATCGGTGATGAGCGCCACATCCTTGCCCAGCCCCTTGCCCATGATCGCTGAAGTCGGCGACAACATCTCGCGCATCCCCGGTCCGCCCTTTGGCCCTTCGTATCGGATTACCACCACGTCGCCTTTCTTGACGGTTCCATCGAGAATTGCTGCCAGCGCCGTTTCCTCGGATTCAAACACACGCGCCCGCCCGGTGAATCGTAATCCTTCCTTGCCGCTGATTTTCGCCACGGCTCCGTCCTTCGCAAGGTTCCCGTAGAGCACCACGAGGTGACCGTCGGGCTTCACGGGGTTTGCAAACGACCGAATCACATCCTGCTCCGCCGGATAATCCTCCACGCTTTCAAGGTTCTCCGCCAGCGTCTTGCCCGTCACCGTCACGCAATCACCGTGCAGCAACCCCTTGTCGAGCAAACGCTTCATCAACGGAGTCACCCCGCCAATGCGCACCAGTTCCGCCATCACGTATTTGCCGCTCGGTTTCAAATCGCCCAGCACGGGCACGCGTTTTCCAATCTTCGTAAAGTCATCGATTGTCAGCTTCACGTTCGCCGCGTGCGCCATCGCCAGCAGGTGCAGCACCGCGTTTGTGGAACCGCCCAGCGCCGTCACAACCGTGATTGCGTTCTCAAACGCTTTCCGCGTCATGATATCGAGCGGGCGAATGCCCAGCCGCATCAGGTTCATCACCGCAGCCCCGGACCGCTCACAGTCTGCGTTCTTCTCCTTCGAAATTGCCGCCTGCGCCGAGCTGTTCGGCAGGCTCATTCCCAGCGCCTCGATCGCGCATGCCATCGTGTTCGCCGTGTACATGCCACCGCATGAGCCCGCGCCCGGGATCGCGCACGCCTCGAGCCGCGCCAGGTCCTTATCGCTCATGCGATTATTCGCGTGCAGCCCCACCGCTTCAAACACCGACACCACGTCCACCGGTCTGTTGTCAAAACACCCTGGCAGGATCGTCCCGCCGTAAACAAAAACCGCCGGCCGATTCAACCGCGCCAGCGCGATCACGCAACCCGGCATGTTCTTGTCGCATCCCCCAACCGCCACAACCCCATCGAACCCTTCGCAGCCCGCCACCGTCTCGATCGAGTCCGCGATCACCTCGCGGGACACGAGCGAATACTTCATTCCCTCCGTCCCCATTGACACGGCGTCGGAAATCGTGATGGTGTTGAACACCACCGCCTTGCCGCCCGCCTGGTTCACTCCCTGCGCTACGGAGACCGCGAGTTGATCGATGTGCATGTTGCAGGGCGTCACCATGCTCCAGGTCGACGCGACGCCGACCTGGGACTTCTTGAAATCCTCCGCGGCGAAGCCGACTGCGTGTAACATGGCGCGGCTTGCCGCCCGCTCCGCTCCGTCCACCACGATTGAAGAAAACGCGCGCTCGGCGGACGCGTTCGCCTTCCCGTTTCGCCGCGCACCTTTGAGTAACTGGCTGCTCATATCAGAAAAACTAGCCTACGCTGAGCGAGCCCGGTTGCCAAGCTTGGCTGTTTGCGGAATGCGGTCATGCCAAGAGGCTTGCTATGGCAGATGGGGCTGCGGTTAAATCGCCAATCGTGTCACAGCAGCAAACCCTGCGGCAGAGCGTTAGTTATTCGGGAGTGGGGCTTCACAGCGGCAATCGCGTCACCATGACGTTGTTGCCCGCGGCTCCGAACACCGGCATCCGGTTTCGTCGGGTCGACCTGGACGGCAAACCCGAGATTGAGGCGCGCGTCGAGAACGTGAGCCAAACGAACCGGTCCACGACGCTGGCCAAGGGCAACGCCAAAATCCAGACGGTCGAGCACGTCCTGGCTGCGTTCGCGGGCTTCGAGGTTGACAATGCGATCATCGAACTCGACGCGAACGAACCGCCCATCGGAGACGGCAGCGCGCGGGAATATTGCAAGATGCTCGAGGCGGCGGGCACGGTGCCGCAGGGGGAAAAGCGCGAGCCTTATCGCGTGACCACGCCCATCGAGCTGCAAACTCAGGACACGTTAATGTCCATTTTCCCGCACGACCGGCTGAAAATCTCATGCACGAGCGCGGACAAAGGCGGGCGCTTTTCTCAGTTTCTCGCAGTGGAGTTGTCGCCCGACACATGGAAGCATGATTTGGCGCACGCGCGCACGTTTTGTTTCTTTGAAGAGATCGAGTACCTGATCAAGAACGGGCTGATTCGTGGAGGCAGTCTCGAGAACGCAGTGGTTATTCGCGATGACGCGGTGCTGACGACCGAGCCGCTGCGTTACTCGGACGAGTTCGTGCGCCACAAAATACTGGATATCCTCGGTGACTTGTCGCTGCTCGGACGACCGCTGGTCGGGCACATCGTAGCCGTGCGGCCGAGCCACACGGCGAATTGCGAGCTGGCGCGCCTGATCCAAAATCAAATGCGCAAGCCGTTCGTGGCAATGCAGACGTTTACACCGCCGCCGCAGCCTGCCACGGACAGGCCGTCTGCGGACGCCGCCGCCGCCGCGCACGAGATGCTCAAGGATGGGACGCTGGACGTAATGCAGATCATGAAGATCCTGCCGCATCGTTACCCGTTCCTGATGGTGGACAGGGTGACGAAAATCGATGGGAACAAAATCACCGGCGTGAAAAACGTGAGCGTAAACGAGCCTTACTTCCAAGGCCACTTTCCGAATCACCCGATCATGCCCGGCGTGCTGCAACTCGAGGCCATCGCGCAGGTCGCGGGGATTCTCATGCTGCGGCAGGCTGAAAATTTTGGGAAGATTGCCTATTTCATGTCGGCGGAGAACGTAAAGTGGCGCAAGCCCGTGCGGCCCGGCGACAGCCTTACTATCGCAGTGGAGATGCTGAAAATGCGAGGGAAGATCGGCAAGGCCAAGGGAATTTGTTCGGTGGATGGCGATCCGGTCAGCGAGGCGGACGTCACATTCGTACTCACGGACGCATGATGCGGGAAACGATACATCCCACTGCGATTGTTAATCCAAAGGCGCAGATCGGCGCCGGATGCAGCATCGGTCCGTATTGCGTGATCGGGCCGGACGTGGCTTTAGGCGCGCGCTGTATCCTGCACTCGCACGTCGTGATCGACGGTGACACCGTGCTCGGCGAGGGAAATGAGATTTACCCGTTTGCGGCCATCGGTCTCAAGACGCAGGACCTCAAGTGGAAGGGTGGTACGACGTCCACTCGCGTCGGGGACTTCAACACCATTCGCGAGCACGTGACGATCCACAGCGCGACGGGCGACGGCGAATGCACAACGGTCGGCTCGCGCAACAATTTGCTGGCGGGTTCGCACGTCGCGCACAACGTCCTGATGGGGAACAATGTGATCGTGTCGAATGTGGGGACACTCGCCGGGCATGTGATCGTGGAGGATTATGCGGTTATTGGCGGGGTGGCGGCGATCCACCAGTTTTGCCGCATCGGCAGGATGTCGATCATAGGCGGGTGTTCCAAGGTGAATCAGGACGTGCCGCCGTTCATGATGGCCGATGGCAACCCGGCGACCACGCGCACGATCAACAAAGTGGGGATGATGCGCAACGGCGTCTCGGAGGAGGCGCAGGCGGCGTTGAAGCAAGCTTACAAGATTCTGTTCCGTTCCGGGCTGACGATTCCGAATGCATTAACAAAAATGGAAGCTGAGTTGCCCCAGCTTCCGGAAGTGCAGCACCTGATTGCCTTCGCGCGTATGTCCGAGCGCGGCCTCGGCAAGTAGTTAGAATTTATACGAAAAGATAAACGTGACGGCGTGAGTTTCGAGGTCGCCGATGGAGATCTCACTGTCGAACCCGGTAAAAATGTCCTCCGTTTCGAAGTCGGGTGATTCGGCGTGCAGATATTTGTAGGAGACACCGATCGACATGCGCTCATCGAGTTGGTACTTGAGGCCGCCGAAGAGTTGCCAGGCAAACACGACGTCGGATTCCGAGCCGTCGACGATCGTCGTCCGAGGTGGTACCCCCGGCTCGATGAACACGATCTCATCGGCATGCAGATAAGGGAAGGACACGCCCGCGCCGGCGCCGGCGAAGGGCACCAGGCCGATTTTGGTGGGAATCTTGAAGATAATATTGGCGAGCAAGGGGACCTGGCCGATGATGGAATTGTCTTCGTTGCGGAAATTACCGGAGATATTGTCGATATAATTGAACGAGAAGCCGGTCTCGCCGCCGACCGCAATCCAATCTGCGAACGAATACCCGCCGCCAATGGCAAGGCGCATGCCCGGATCAAACTCGATTTTCTGGCCGCCGGTGAGCCCCAGGAAATCCTTCAACGTGGTGTCGTCGGTCATAGTCGGCCCGACCTCGATCTTGACGTAGGGTCCCGGTTGCGCCGCGCGGGCCGAACTGACCACCGCACAACCGACACACACGCCAGCTAACACTCGAACAATGATTTTCATATTCGTCGTAGGTTAATTGCCTTCTGGTTCGCTCCTTGCCTAGACATGGCGCACAGCAGTGTCAAACCTTTTTGGCCCAGGTAGGGAAGCACCCTATGCGTAGGGAGTGCGCGCCCGAAAAGCATTTGCGGGGCACCGCGTTTGGATTAGAATCGTGTTCTACTCGGTGGAGAGATGGCTGAGTGGTTTAAAGCGCGCGCCTGGAAAGCGCGTGTACCTAAAAAGTACCGAGGGTTCGAATCCCTCTCTCTCCGCCAGTTCCCAAGTCGTTTTTGTTGGTCACTTCTCGCTCTTTTGCCGTCCAAGCATTCCCTTCATCATCTTCAGGCCGAGTTTTTGCATGTTGATCTGCTGGGTCTGAAATTGTTCGTAGGCTTTCAACTGGTCGGGCGTCAGCACGGTTGCGGCCCGCTCCAGGACGCGGCGGTTGATTTCCTCCTGCCAGGCCATCTGGTTTTCCATGGCCTCGCCGGAAAGCATCTTCTCCGCGTTGGCGAAGGCGGCTTGTGGATCTTGTGAGATGGGCGGGGGTGTGCGCTCGCGTTCTTCCTTCATCAAGGCGAGCAACTGCCCTAACTGCCCCTCCTGGACGGGCGTTCCCGCGGTTTCCATTTGCTGCCGCAATTGATCGATCTGCACGCGGTCGCCGAGCGTCTTTTGATATTCCTGATATTGAGTGAACCTCTCTTCCCCGAGCAGCGCTTTGAGCTGTTCTTCGGATTCCTTTTGTTGTGCCGAGACGCTCTCTGCCACGGAGGTCAACCCGCCTTCTTCGAATAGGCCCATGCCCGCTTCCATCGTTTTCATCTGCTGATCCAGCAGCAACTCGGAGAATTTCTGTTTCTCTTCCGGACTCAGGTTCAGTTCTTTAAACAAAGAGCCGTACATCGTGTTGATCATGGTCTTTTGCTGCGATCGCATCATCTCCTTCATCGCCGGGTCGCTCATCATCTTCGAGAGCGCCTTGCCCATGTTTTTGCCGAACAGCCCGCTTTCGGCTTCGCTTTCTGCGGGTGTGGCTCCGGCGGCCGCAATGCCCGGCGTGGCATTACTTGCGCGTTGCGCTTCAGTCGCCCGCAACTGTATATACTATTTAGATACAGTCAAGCGGAAAAACGTCTGAAATCAAGTCCTCATCGCGATTGAAAGATTTTTACGAGATCACGGGCCACTTGAACGTCGAGGTGAGCGCGATGCGTTTGCCTGTCGCCGATGATTCCCGCGCCGCCGTGATGATCTCCAGGACGTGCAAGGCGTGCTCTGGAGTTGCGAGCAACTCCTTTCCGGTCACAAGGCATTCCGCCGCCAGGGCCGCGCCCTGTTGCCAAATATAGCCCTCGGCATCTTTGACGTGACGGTCGAGTTTGGGAGAATCTTTCGAAGCGAAATCCACGCCAAGCGGTGCCCAGTCGTACCCCACCAAACCCATGAATCCACCTGACCCAACGATTGAGATCGTGTGCCGCGTTTCCTTGCTGCCGTCGTGGCCATGCGGGTTGAAATAATTGAAACCCGACTGCACGTGCGAGATCGCTCCGTTGCCGTGGTCCATCAACACCATGGCGTTATCTTCCTCAGTGACTTTGATGCGGCCCTTGTCGCCCACGTTCCGTTCGGGAGTGACGATATTCACCATCGCGGTGACGTGCTTCACCGGCCCGAGCAAACCGGTCAGGGACGTGAAATTGTAAACGGCGAGGTCGGGCATACTGCCCCCGCCTTTTTCATAGAAGAACGCCGACCAGGTCGGACCTTCATGGCCGTAATCGGCGTGCGCCGCGGCCACGCGCCCCAGTTTGTTCGCCGCAAGTTGTTTCGCCATGAACGCGAACTGCGGGCTTTGCACCGTGATCGGCGCACCCCAGAGCCGCAGCTGTTT
>Ga0105340_1001592_pt1 | contig 10049 bp, 7 predicted proteins | sample EasRivMeERMLT700_FD_89676 | JGI IMG/M metagenome (GOLD analysis project Ga0105340, IMG submission 89676) | Soil microbial communities from meander-bound floodplain in the East River, Colorado, USA - East River MetaG ERMLT700 | ecosystem: Environmental > Terrestrial > Soil > Floodplain | place... | reverse complement strand
GCGCCGGTTCGAGCGCCAGGATTTGATCGACGGTCATCCTTGATCTCCTTCCGAGCGTCATTGCTCAGATGGAGAGTCTACAAAATCCTGGCGATATGAGTCAAGGTGCGCTGTCGAACTAAGAGGCGGGCCAGGTCATTGAGTTGCCAACGCATGTGCTGATTGGCCAGAGCGAAAAACTGACGCACGGTCTCGGGTCGGACCTTCTGCAGCGCCGTGAGCAGCCCGGCCACCACGCCGTCGAGCAACTCGTCCGTTTCCAAGTTCAAAGGAGGCTGCGTCAAGCGCGGGTAATTCCGGTGCAGGATTGCGGCGCACAACAGACGTAGACGATCGACCGCGCGCTCCAGCAGGGCCCGGATGAGCGGTTCTGCCGGCGCGTCGCCTTGTAGCGCGTCCAAGCATCGCTGGATTACGGCGGTAGTCGGTTCATTATTCATGGCAAGGCAAACCGCTAACGTGAAAGGATTTCAGTCAGTGTAGCCGTTTTGGTGTCCACCGGCCCCTCCCAGGAATGCAGGGACAAAAGACACGAGCAGCTAAACCGGGAGTTAAATAGCCATGAAAGACCTGACTAACGATCAACGTTCATCCAGAGCCAAGGACGTGGCCCTATGGGCGCTGCAAATCCTAACTGCGGCCGCCTTCCTCATGGCCGGCCTCGGCGCGCTGTCGGGCCAGCCCATGATGGTCGAGACGTTCGACAAGATCGGCATCGGCCAGTGGTTTCGCTACGTCACCGGCAGCATCGAAGTTGCGTCGGCCATTCTACTGCTGATTCCCCGCCTGACGCCCGTCGGCGCGGCACTCCTGGTCTGCACGATGATCGGGGCGGTCCTGACCCATCTGGTGATCGGCGGCTCGCCCGTGCCGGCGCCGTCAAATCGGTTTTGCCAGTGGACTTTGGTTAGCGACCGGGTAAAATCGCCGCGTATAATGCGTATACACATTATCTGGAGACGGAAATGCTCCATGGTCGCGAACTACCCATGCTGCTGCGCGCCGCGTACTTCGGGATGCACCGCGTCTCCGACGCTCACTTTGCGTCGCACGGCGTGACCGCCGATCAATTCGTGATCCTGGCTTGCCTGAGGGAAGAGGACACGATCACGCAAAAGGACCTGGCCCGTCGCGCCAGTTCCGATCCAAGCACCATCCGGGCGATGCTGATTCTCCTGGAAGGCCGCGGATTGGTGGCGCGCGAGTGGAATCCCGCTGACAGCCGAGAACGCCTGGTAACCCTGACGGTCAAGGGGCGACGACTGTTCGAGCGCTTGTTCAAGTCGAGTGAGCCAATTCGCGTACAGATGTTGGCGGGATTTTCGGATGACGAAGCGCGCTTGCTGGTTGGCTGCCTGCGGCGCTTGATCGAGAACATGTCATCGGCGCGGGCACGCCGCGGCCGTCGGCGTGCCAAGCCGGCTCCTGCAAGTGCGGCTGGGAGCTGAAAGCAAGTCCATTAACCTTCGGAGTGAACCATGCGACACGCGACTTTGCCAATCGTCTGCGTATTACTGCTGGCCCCGGGCTACTCCAACGCGAGTGGTCAAGACAAAACGGCCAAGCAGGATTTTACTTCTGCTCCCAAGGGCTTCGATGCCAAGCGCGACGGCATTGCCCGGGGAAAGATGGAAGTCGTCGACTACGAGTCCAAAGTCAGCGGCGGAATGCGCAAGATGACCGTCTACACGCCACCGGGGTATTCGAAGGACAACAAGTATCCCGTCCTCTATTTGCTGCACGGCATCGGCGGCGACCACAATGAATGGCCAAGAGGCGGCGTGCCGCACAATATCCTGGATAACCTCATAGCCGACAAAAAAGCGGTTCCCATGATCGTGGTTATGCCCAACGGCCGCGCGTCCGGCGGATCGGCCGGCGGATTCAAAGGTGGCAAGGGCGGCAAGGGCGGCAATGCCTTCCAGGACTTCGGTACGTTCGACCAGAATCTGCTCAAGGATTTGATTCCCTATTTTGAGGCGAATTACTCGGCAAAAGCCGATCGTGAGCATCGCGCACTGGCGGGATTGTCGATGGGTGGCGGCCAGGCACTCAACTTCGGGCTCGGCAACCTCGACACCTTCGCCTGGGTCGGCGGCTTCTCGTCGGCCCCCAATACGAAGTCGCCGGCCACGCTCATCAAGGACCATGCGGAAGCGGCCAAAAAACTGCGGTTACTCTACGTCGCATGCGGCGACAAGGATAGTCTGTTCAAGATCAGCCAGGGCGTTCACAAGATGCTCGAAGAGAAAAACGTCTCGCACGTATACAACGTGATTCCCGGCGGCCAGCACGATTTCAAGGTGTGGAAGAACGACCTGTACCACTTCAGCCGGCTTATCTTTCGAGAAGACGAGCATAAGGAAAAGGCATTGGCGAAGAAGTCCGACGAACCGAAGCAGAAGACGCCGGACAAGAGCAGCGAGGAATCGAAGCCCGCTTCGACCAACGTCAACAACGCCGCGTACCCGCGTATTCACGCCGATCTGCGCGTCACCTTTCAGTTGAAAGCGCCCGACGTCAAGAAAGTCCAGGTCGTCGGCAATTTCGGGCTGGGCAAGGGCGGTCCCTGGGAGATGCAGCGCGATGATAGCGGCGTCTGGACGGTGACCACGCCGCCGGTCATCCCGGGGTTCCACTACTACACGCTGTCCATCGATGGCGTCAAGGTTAACGACCCCGCCAGCGATACCTTCTTCGGCACCGGCAGACCAACGAGCGGGATTGAGATTCCCGAGAAGGGCGTCGATTTTTACTACCCGAAGGATGTGCCCCACGGCGAGGTCCGCTCGCGCTGGTACCACTCCAAGGTGACGGGCCAACCACGTCGTGTGATGGTGTACACGCCGCCGGGCTACGACGCCGATCTTCAAAAACGCTACCCCGTCCTTTACCTGCAACATGGAGCTGGCGAGGACGAAACCGGTTGGAGCCGGCAGGGGCACATGAATTTTATCCTGGACAATCTGATCGCTGCGGGCAAAGCCAGCCCCATGATCGTTGTCATGGAAAAAGGCTACGCCACGAAGGCCGGCGCTCAGGCCGAACCGGGTGGCAAGGGAAAGGGATTTGGCAAGGGTTTCTTCAGCGCCTTTGAGGACGTCGTTGTCAAAGACCTGGTTCCGATGATCGACTCGACCTATCGGACGATGCCGCAACGAGAGCATCGAGCGATTGCTGGACTATCGATGGGCGCCGGCCAAGCCATGCAAATCGGCTTCACGCACCTGGATATGTTTTCCGCCATCGGCGCTTTCAGCGGAGGCGGCAAGGCCGATCCAAAGACGGCCTATGGCGGCGTGTTCACCGATCCCGTCGCCTTTGACAAGAAGGTCAGCCTGCTTTACCTCCACGCGGGCACCGCCAGCGGCGACGCCGGTCCTCTCAAGAGCGCGGAGAGCCTTGACAAAGCTCTGCAACAAGCCGGCATCAAGAACGTGGTCTTTCGTGATGCCAAGGGGTTGGCCCACGAATGGCACACCTGGCGGTATGCGCTTTACGATTTCGCGCCGCGACTGTTCAAGCAGACGGCGGTGAAGGTGGAACCCAAAGCGCCTGCCCAGCCTCCGTTAGGGAAAGAGCAAAAAGCAGCCGTAGACAAAGACGAATCACGACCCGCGACCACCAACATTGGCAACGCTCCTTATCCGCGTATCCATGCGGATCTGCGTTTGACATTTCAGTTCAAGGCCCCAGAGGCCAAATCGGTAAAGCTTCTGGGCGCGTCGAGCATCTTCAAAGGACCATTTGATATGCAACGCGGCGAGGAGGGTGTCTGGACGCTGACAACGTCGCCGGTCGTGCCCGGATTCTATTATTACCAGTTCCTCGTCGATGGCGTGGCCGTCAGTGACCCCGCCAGCGACTCGTTCTACGGCAACTTCAAGCGGTCCAGCGCGATTGATGTGCCCGCCAAGGGCGTGGACTTCTACGAAAACAAGGACGTGCCTCACGGCGAGGTCCGCGAGCGTTGGTATCACTCCAAGGTCACCGGCCAGCCGCGCCACATCTATGTCTACACTCCCCCAAGCTACGATGCCGATCCCCAAAAACGTTACCCCGTTCTCTATTTGCAGCATGGTTCGGGCGGAGACGAACGGCAATGGAGCATTCAGGGCCGAATGAATTTCATCATGGACAATCTGATCGCCGCGCGCAAAGCCAAGCCGATGATCGTGGTCATGGAGAAGGGCTATGCCACGAGGGCGGGGGCATCGGGCGGCGCTGGAGGCAAATTTGGCGGTAAAGGCAATAGTGCCTTGAAGGACGTCTTTATCCAAGAGCTGATCCCCTTGATCGACTCGACGTATCGCACGATTGCTAAACGGGAACAACGGGCCATCGCGGGTCTGTCGATGGGCGCCGGCCAAGCTCGGCAAATCGGTCTTGCGCACCTGGACACCTTTTCCGCCATCGGCTGCTTCAGCGGCGGAGGCGGCACGACCGATGTGAAAACGGCCCACGGCGGCGTCTTCGCCAACGCAGCCGAGTTCAACAAAAAATGCACGGTGTTTTACCTCCACGCGGGGACGGCAGAAACGGCGCAGCACAAGGGCGCGCGCGCCCTCCACGGCGCGTTACAAAAGGCCGGCATCAATAGCGTCTTTGAAGAGGTGCACGGAACGGCCCACGATTGGCAAACGTGGCGCTGGGCGCTTCATGGTTTCGCGCCACGGCTGTTTCAATAGATCGACGCGCAAGGTGAACCTGGCGCGTGTTGGTGGAAATTACACGTGCAACCAATGTGAACCAAGCGTGGATCCAATGTGAACCAGTTCCCCAAGCTACTCTGCGTCCACTTGGCCCGCAAGGCGCACACGTTTGTTTGGCGTGGGATCTCGATTCGGTGTTGAAGGTTGCCAACGATGATGAAGCGCCCTTTTTTTGCCCTACATGACGGTGGCAATTGGCTGAGAATGAAAGCGCCGAACTAGAAGTGGCGTAACGCTCAATGGCCTTGATGGTTGTGCTGATGACATGGCTTGGCCGGCACCAAGGAGTCAACCTAATCCACCGGCTTTCACCTCATTTGACCAGGACTGGAAATACGTTGGATCTTCTTTCCAGGTCTACACTTTACGTTGAAGGACAGGTGTCCTAGGTTTTGCCTGCGCTGGGCCTATATGGACCAATCCTGCCCTTTTTTTGCCCTCCAAACGCAAGCAAATGTTGAAGTGACCAGACGTGGGATGAGGTTCGAGCCAGGCCATGAGAACGGTCCCCGGGAGCGATGAATTCTACGCCTCCGGTCTCGCTCAGGACCAGCGGCGTAAATCCAACGCATTCCCAATTCTGCCCTTTTTTTGCCCTCCAAACGGGCTTGGTAAAAGGAAAAGGACCTGCGACCATTTGTCGCAAGTCCTTGTCACTTAAGGTGCCGGAGACAGGACTTGAACCTGCACTCCCATTACAGGAACCAGGCCCTCAACCTGAATAACGACATTTACTTATTGTGGCTCCAACGTCGATGATGCGTTGCAAACCCAGGATTTCATGCGGGCTGAAGCGTTTCAGCCCTTCGTTTGCATTGTACGCAGGTTGGTTCTAAATGGGCAATCCTGTCCCCAATTTGTCCCCAAAAATCGCCTGCGCCTGCGCGATGCAACACTGGCTTTGATTCGCATATGGCGTAGTGCATTCGAATGGCCCGACATAGACCGTACCTACCGGAAGATGTCGTCAAACGCGCTCCTGAGGTGCCCGACTGATTGGTAGCGTTGGCTCGGATCTCGGTGCGTGGCTTTTGAATAGACTGCGGCTATTGGCTCGGTGAGTCCGAGATGATCGCGATCGGGAGGCGGGTTACCCTCGGTAAACAGCTCCCAGATCAAGATGCCTAGACTGTAGATATCGGTCCTCTCATCCACGTCGCGGAAGTTGTGGTATTGTTCGGGTGCCGTGTACCACTGTGTTCCCCAGCCTCGCTGAGTCGTGGTGTGGAAGGAAGTCATTAACGGAGCTGATGAAATGAACTTCGCCAATCCGAAATCAGCCAAGACCCACGACCCATTTGGCAACCGAAGAATGTTGTTCGGATTGATATCGCGGTGCATGATCCTTGGGCTATCGGTGTGAAGCGCATGCACGGCTTCGAAGATGGCCGCAATAATCTCGCTCGCTTGGGACGACGAAAGTAGCGGCCGACGACGATTGGATTGTTCTCGCGAGACCGCTTCAACGAAGCTGGTTAGCGAGTGCGACGCGAAATCCATGACAAACGCTGGAAAGTTGCGTTCAGAGTCGAGGTTGTCCTCATGCAATCGAATAATATTCGGGTGCGCGCGTGATTTGAGCGCCTTGATTTCACGACGAAATCGATGGATCGCTTCCTGGTCATGAATCTTGTCTGTGCTGATGATCTTGATCGCGAATAATTGCTGGGTTTCCACTTCAATGCACGAAAAGACAGTCCCGCAACCTCCAACACCGATCTGATCAACGAGTTCATAATGCTCAAAAGCCCGGGGAATCTGAACGCGATTCGGCTCGAATAGCGAGGGGACAAACTGTGATTGCCTATCGCGGGAGAATGCGGCGGCACATTCCGCTAAGGCGTCCTGTCGCGTATACCAGTGATCGAACACTCTCCGTCCGAGCGCATTGATGTGCGACAAGCCTGCACGTTTTCCAGACATTGAGGGATCTATACTGGCAAAGTTTTCAAGTCGCATTGCTACTGCCGCGGCAGTTCGACCAAGTAGGCGTGCTGTTGCTCCTACGTAATCGCACTCGGCATGGAGCGGCCCATCACGATGGGAAAAATACTGTTGTAGGACGATAATGTACTCGGCTTCAGACCAAGGCCGCCCATAGAGTTCTCCAGCCGTCGCCATTTTGTGGCCCTCCTTCGCGTCTCGTGACATTCAAGCCTGTACCGCCGATAGCCGGGTCTTGGCACCCAATCCCCAAAACACTATTGATTGTATCGATGGCGTGGTCGTCATTCGCAGAACGGAAAGCCGGGGCGAGAGCACTTTCGCCGCCGACGGTTTAGAAACGTGACGCTCGATAGCGGCAAGTTGCTGGATTGAATTGAAGAAGTGGCCTTTTCCGTGACTAAAATACTCTTGTCCCCGTAATCAGGACCTTGCCGCTTGGACCGATAGCATGGACCATTTAAGCCCTGAACGGCGTTCTCGGATGATGAGTCGGGTCAAGAACGCGAACACCGGGCCGGAACTTGCGGTCCGAAAAATACTCCACGGCCTCGGCTTTCGGTTTCGATTGCATGCCAAGAAACTTCCAGGAAAGCCTGACATTGTCTTGCCGAAATGGCGAACGGTCGTTTTTGTTCACGGTTGCTTCTGGCATCGGCACCCACGTTGCTCAAGAGCCAGTACACCGGCTTGCAACGTCGAATTCTGGGAGAGGAAATTTGCCGCAAACGTCAGGCGCGATGCGGAAGCCCAGCGTCAACTTCGGTTGCTCGGATGGCGGATCTTGGTGATTTGGCAATGTGAGCTTTCGCGGCCAACTACACTCGCCTCGCGTCTAAAGAGATTTTTCAGCAAGCCCACGCGACTAACCACCAGCAATTCTCGGTGACCGTCTAGTCAGCCCGAGCCGGTGGAGCAGGAGTAGATTGGGCAGCAGGATTGGCTTTCTCCTTCTTTTGCGGGGGCGGAGGCGGGGGCAAGTTGACAAAATCAACACCGATGCGAGAGAGATGCTGCCCGGCGTATTGTTGGATCCTGCTTGCGTACAAGGCTCGCACTTGCCCGAGAACGCGCATCTTTACGGGCTTGTTGGCGAACTGATCGTCATCCTCCGGCTTGCTCTTGGACCGGACAAATTCGAGGGCATCGAATTCCATTTTCTCGATGGCTCCCATTTTCTCGACGACGAACCATTCGAGGATGGGAACTGGCAAGCTGCTGTCCATGAGGACGACTGTTTTTGGCTCTTTACCGATCAAAATGAAGATGTTCTTGCCCTGCTCGGCAGCCATTAGACATCCATCGTCGATATCCTTTACCCGGCCGCGGATCGCGATAATTGGCCGGGACGGATGGATTTGATTCTCCCAGAGGTACTCGCGGGGCATCCGAGGTACCAGATCGCATGCCGGAGTGACGCAGATATAGACCTGTTTAAGCTCGGTGTCGTCTTTGCGGACGAAGATCGTGCCGGTCTCGATAAAATTCTTGCTGGGCTCGGTGACGAGAAAACCATTCAGCAAGTGAATGACTTGCGACTCAAGCCCACCAGGCTCTTCGTGGAATTCCTGGATCGCCGCCCGCAGCGTCTTCATATCAGCATCGGGACTTTCATTCGCTGGCACCAAACCGCTGCCAAACTCAATGACGCTCTCCAACAGGCTGGCTGAATAACCGTTAATGACGCGCTCGAACAACGTCCGCAGCCTGTCCTTCCGCTCGTGGGCGCTGCCTGCCCACGCATGGTACAGCCAGCCCGCCTGGAGCCTTGAATCGTTGAGTGCCTCCCTCTCGTGCCGGAACCCGCCGCGCACGAACTCGGCGCGCGCGAATGCGAGGGAAGCAAGCATGAAGTTCGGATTCCACTCGCACAACGCCGTCAGCAACTCCTGGAACACTAATTCCCCATCATCGGGATTCTCCGGGGTCTTATTCACACAGACCACGAACAGGTTGTTTGCATAAGCCCAAGGAGATTCCTCGCTCGTGCCCACGGCGGGAGCGCCCTTGCCCTCCACGGCCACGCGTGTCGTAAGGGCGTGGACGCGCGATTCGAGATAGGCATTGAGGCAAGCCGATACATTCGGTTTGGCGACACCGATCCGCTCCAGTTCTTTCCTAGTCGCATCATCAGACCGGCACTCTTTCAGGCGACCGCCGATGAACGCATCGATAATCTTTCCGGTGATTCCAAATTCACCGAGTTTCGGTTCGATTGCCTGCCACGCCGCCTGCTGTTCGGCGTTTTCTAACCACCCTTGCACTTGCTTCCTGCCGCGGAGATGAGCGGCAATTTTCCGACGGATACCATCAATGTCCTTATCCTTGGTATAGACCACGACAAGGCTGGCATGATCGGAGTCGGCTAATTGGACCAGGAACTCCAAGGCCCACCGCTCATCACCTTCTTGTAGGTGATAATCAAGGATGATCAGATCGCTCTTGAGTAGGTGTTTCGGCGTTTCGCCTCCGCCGACCAACGTTGCTCCATCGTCGATGTCACACAAGAGGCCACGATTCCGACAAGCTTGCCAGATCGCTTTCGCACGCTGGAGTTGCTTGCCCGTGGGATCAGCGCCGTATTGCGGAAATTCATCGTCAATGGCCAGAACGGTCCTGATCGGGCGCATATAGGCCCTATCGATCCGCTCAATGGATTGCGCATCAGCCATGTTCCAGCCCCCGAATCTTGATGACGAAGTTGGCGCCCGGCAGGAGTCGGTGAGTCTTGTCGTTCGCGTAAACTATTGAATGGCCGCCGGCTGCCAGGTTGGCACGGCATAGGTAAAGACCGACGCCGCGCCCTTCGGTGCGCCGGGTGAAGAACAATTGAAAGAGCGAGTTTACGTCGTCATGATCGACGCCCCGCCCTGTGTCGGCCACGACAACATCGTCGCTGACAACATCAAGCAGTATCTCGCGCTTCGTCCCCATACTCACCCAGTAAAGTGAGTTGTTCACAAGGTTAATGAAGACCGGGTAAATCCGGGCTGGGTACTCGCGGAACTTGATTGCCCGAAACGTCGGCGTGGCTTTGAAATCAACTCTGGCACGCTGGAACCGCGCCTCGAAGAATTCCCCGACGTAGTTCGCGATTTGGTCCCCAGTTAGGTCATTCAGGAACCGCTTCCCGGAGAGCTGAAGCGGCGTGACGAACCGAAGCCTGTCGAACAGGGCCTTGATCGAATCTCGAAGATCTCGCCACGCCTTCTTCTGTTGCGCATCGCTCGGTAGCGCATTCAGGTTGCGGGTAATTTCGTCGTCGTGCGTCTCAAGCTCATGGCCGACAAGCTCGACCGTCACTCCAAGCTGAGCGAGGGCGTGGAGTTGATCGACCCGGCCCTGCATCTCCAGCCTCTGCTCAACGCTCCATGCGGTAAGTGCGTCGATATC
>Ga0105340_1001591_pt1 | contig 10054 bp, 11 predicted proteins | sample EasRivMeERMLT700_FD_89676 | JGI IMG/M metagenome (GOLD analysis project Ga0105340, IMG submission 89676) | Soil microbial communities from meander-bound floodplain in the East River, Colorado, USA - East River MetaG ERMLT700 | ecosystem: Environmental > Terrestrial > Soil > Floodplain | place... | reverse complement strand
CGACGGCTTCGTCTACGTCGCCGATCGCAGTCACGGGAGAGTGCAGGTGTTCACGCTGGCGGGCAAATACGTCAACCAGCTGTTCTCGGGCGGCTCACCGGGCAGTCTCGCCCTCTCGCCGGACAAAGAGCAGCAGTTTTTGTATGTCGGAGAGGGCAATCAGATTCTTATCGTGAATCGAAAGACGCTCGCCGTTCTGGCAAGCGACCGTTTCGGAGCGCGAGGAACCGTTCGGCCTCACCAGTTGGCGATCGATTCGAAGGGCAACGTCTACACTGCAGAGCTCGACTACGGCACACAGCGATTCGCCTTCAAGGGTATGTCTAATCAGCAGCCGTAAAGCCTCGAGCGGCGGCTAAGACGGTTGCTGCTGGCGGATTTCTTCGACGTAATCGAGCCCGCGCGACACTGTGTAAAAATCGAAACGGACGTCCGGTGGTTCCTCGGCTCTCTCCATTACGGCCAGTAACGCAGTAAAGGGATCCGACCGCATCCGCCGATTCAAGTCCAGTTCAGTTGCCCATTCCTCCACATACCTCACGGTCGATTCCAGGTCGGACCACACAGTGCAGGTAAGACACCCGGGCTCGAGACGCGTGAGCGTCATCATCGAGCGGAGAGCCTGAACCAGCTGATGCCCGCGGGGGTGGGAAGCCACGAGAACCACGGTCATACGCACCATGCGTCCCGCTAAGCAGCACTTGTTCCAGAGAAGCGCCCACGAAAGCAACCCCGCAAACCTCAACGAAACCGAGGAGTTGCAGCGGTTGTGCTGCGGTCACGTGCTGCACGTCTGCGGTCAGGCCTCCAAATATCGCAGTCGATCCACGCACGGCCGGAGGCGGTCACACGACCTCTTCGAAGAAACAGCGCTCCTTTCTTTCTATATCGCGGCACGGAACGCTGCCTGAATCGCGTGACCGTGGATCCTCCGGAATATCGGAGGACTCCGCACGTATTGAGTGCGCCCATCGGACGTTCATCCGTTACGTTTCAACAACTTAGCCGATACCAACCTTTGAAGTTCGCTGGCATCTGCCGTGCTGGCATGGCGTAGCACGTATACGCATGCGTGGAACCAGCAGCCTCAAGACAGCCGGACTCATAGAGAAGGAGAGAGCTTCATGACACTTACCGATCGGCAGCCTCGACGGAGCCCAATGGCATGGCGGCTGGCATTGGCGTTCGCGCTACTGCTCGTGATCCCGCCTCGTGCGATGGCGCAACCTGCCTCCCTCGAGATCTACGGGTTCGCGATGCTCGACATGGGCATCAACTTCAAGACCATCGATCCGAACTGGTACGACACGATGCGCCTCAACAAGTTGCCGTCGTTCGACGGGCAGTTTGGCGAGGACGGCATTGCGTTCGCCGGCGTGCGCCAGACCCGGCTGGGCGTCCGAGGATTCACGCCCACGGCGATGGGCGAGCTGCGGACCACCTTCGAATTCGAATTGTTCGGGACCGGCGTGGACGAGGGGCAAACCACGTTCCGCCTGCGCCATGCGTACGGCGAGCTCGGCAAGTTCGGCGCGGGGCAGTACTGGAGCCCCTTCATGGACATCGACGTGTTCCCGAACTCGATCGAGTACTGGGGCCCGGCGGGCATGGTCTTCTACCGCAACGTCCAGGTGCGCTATATGCCCATTCAGGGCGACACGCGGCTCACACTCGCGGTCGAGCGTCCGGGCGCCTCGGGCGATGGCGGCGTGCTGGCCGATCGCATCGAGCTCCAGAACGTGAAGGGACGCAGCCCGTTACCCGACTTCACCGGCGAGTACCGCTACGGCGGGAGCCGCGGCTACGTCGAGGTGGCCGGGATCGTGGGCAAGATGAACTGGGACGACGTCCTCGCCGATCAGTTCGACCTGTCAGGCAGCGCGACGCGCTGGGGCATCAACCTGAGCTCGAACGTCAAGCTCGGCTCGCGCACGACGCTGCGGTTGCAGTATGCCTACGGCGAAGGCATCCAGAACTACATGAACGATGCCCCCGTCGATGTCGGCATCGTCCCCAATCCCGGCAACGCCGTTACGCCGATCGTCGGCAAGGCGATTCCCATTACCGGCACCGTGCTCTTCGTCGATCACAACTGGAACGACCACTGGTCGAGTTCAGCGGGCTACTCGGGCACCTACATCGACAACGTCGAAGGCCAGGCCGCCAACGCCTATAAGACCGGGCAGTACGCCTTGGGGAATCTCCTCTACACGCCGGTCCCGGGCGTGATGATGGGCGGCGAGCTGCAGTGGGGCAAGCGCGAGATGTTCAAGGACCCCTACGTCGGTGACGGCCTCAAGGTGCAGTTCTCGTTCAAATACAACTTCTCAGTCAAGGTTGGAGGCTAGGCACCGTAGGATCGTTCGAAATTCTCAACAGGAGATCAGGAATTTTCTTTTTGAAAAGAATTCTTCTGATCTCCTGAACTTCTGTTTAACGCAAAGAGCCAGTCCGGTCGGCTTCCTCCACTCGCAACATCTTTGGGACAAGGCTCACGAGCACGGCCATGCCGATGCCGAGAAAGGTTTCTATCACCCGGTACAGGGCGTACGACCACGGGTCGGCACCGTGAGCGAGCACGACAATACCGCAGACATATCCGGCCAGCTTTGCCGCGGCCTGCAGTCGAGCAACGTAACTGAGCAGCATGGCAGTCAGGATGCTGAACCCGATTGCCAACGGACCCGGCGGCAGAACGAAACTGAGGGCCGCGCCAACCGTCGCACCAAGCACGGTGCCAGCCAGGCGCTGCAGCGCCAGCTGCAGTGTTTTCGAAGGGGACAGATCCATGACGATCACAGCAGCGAGCAAGGCATAGACCGGGTACTGCAGCTCCAGGAACTGCGCAGTCGCGACGGCCAGCCCCGCCGATGAAGCAGCCCGCGTGCATAACTGAAGCGCTGTGATTGTCGAAGGCCTTGCGTTCATTTCACCTGGTGCCGTGCGATGACGTGCGCGACACGCTGCGTGACTTCGGTGATCAAAGCGGGAACTGAAATCGTGACTGGAAGAACTGCGTTTTGCCGACGAGGCCGAAGCGGTCGAGCGAACCGTACCCGCAGGAGATCTCGAGCCGCAGGTTGTCTGAGGCATGCCAGTTCAACATCGGGGTCAACCTCCCGCATACGAGGTCGTTCTGGTGAGGGTCCTCCCGTCCTGCGATGCGACTGTAATAGGGGTATTCCTTCCCATCCAGCCGAGTGCAGAAGGTCGTGACTGCCACCCGCCAATTCACATAGGTGGTTTCCACGTGAGTCCCGACGCCGCCACCCTCGCATTCTTTGTACGACCGCATTTCGCCCAGCGGCGTGGCGTCATGCTGGAACTTCGACTTCGGTAGATTCAGTTCCCATACCCCGAGGAGCGGGTTCGACTGCGCCTGTGCGTGTGACAGGGGCTGATCGCAGGTGAAAACCAACACGGAAGTCGCCAGAATCCACTTCATCATGGTCCCTCCCTTTTGCCGGTCACATTGTCGCCGAAATCGGAGCGGTTCGACAACCGCAGGAAAATCGCGCAGATCGCCCAAACCTGCTGCTACGGTGAATCCTGGCGTGCGTTCCACGTCGGAACAGGTTTCCAACCAACCCGGTCGAAAACATCTTCTACCCGGTAGGAATTGTCACCGCATCGCGGATCCGCTGGTGTCAACGGACAACGGCGCGGCTGGAGAGTGGCGGCGAGACCACCTTCTGTTTTTGAACAGGAGACCAGGATCAGGAGTTTTTTCTCTTTAAAAAGAATTCTCCTACTCTCCTGTTGGATTGATCAGCGTGGGAACAAGAACGTGGCCACGAATCGCAGGCGCCAGTCTGGGCGCCCGGCCGGGCTCGCCACGGCAGGCCCACCTCCAGCCGAGAAGCTCACTGGCCGTTTGCCAAGTAACGTCACCTTGCTGATTGAGAACAGCAGGTACGACGTCCACTGCTCCTCGTCCGCCTCGAAGTTCGTCGAGGCCTCCATCGATGCCCCGACGGCCAGTCCCTGCCCCAGGTTGTAGTTGGCGAATGGCTGCAGGTACATCTGGTTGACGTCATCGCGATCGTTGGCGCCATCTACCGACCAGATCTGGTTCCAGAGCGTACCGACCGTCCATTTTCCTGGTTGCACCAGCGCTACAACTGAGGGACCCAACCCGAACTTCTCGGTGCCGAGGTTCTGATTCGTCGCCGTCGGAATCAGCATCGCGGGTCCGGCTCCCCAAATCAATTTCCCTGTCTTCGCCGGTGAAAAGAAGACCGTCATCGTCGTATCGCCCATGCCGGTGAACCGTGCACCGCTTTCAGCCGGCTGCGACTGCACGGGCATGATCACGCGAAGGATGACGTTCCAGTTTGTCGTGAGCCCGAACGGCGCGACCGGTTGGATGTTCAACAGCGTGCCGGTGGCCTCGCGGTCGCCGATGCCGAAGTCCCAGTTGCCCTGAAAAGGCACGCTGATCAAACTTGCGACGGGATTCTGCGTTTGCTTCGCCAATTCGTCTGCGCTTTGGGCGAAGAGCGGACGAGGCTCGCCAACGAGCACGACCAACGCGAGGATTGCGAATGCGCTTCTCATCTGGCGGGATCACCACCGTGCCGATTTCGGGCACGGTGGTTTCAAACGGAAGAATCGTCCGACAACAGCTCGAACCACTCTTCCCAGCGGCCTTCGTCGACGAGGTATGCGCAGGCAAGGGTGATTTGGACTCGCCGCGTGACGCAGAATCGGAAGCCGAAAGTTAGCGGTAAGTACTGGCCGGTCGCCTTCGTTGTGGTCGTCGTATTGGGAACTGGAAAGCCCGCGGGCGGGACCACGTCCGGTCCCCACACATAGTGATAGCGCGTCTCGATGTAGAACTGCAGTCCCTCGCCGATCGGAAGGCCGACACCGGCGCCGACGTTGAAGCCGGGATCCCAACCGCCGCGCGAACCCACGATCGATTCAATCGGATACGTGCCGCAGACGTAGTACCACGGATCGCAGATAACGCCGTTGCCTTCGTATTCTGTGATCTCCACCTTCCGGTTGTAGAACCCTGGACCGGCGGTCACATAGAAGCTCACAGGGCTCTCCGGCTTTGTCAGCTTCGCGATCATGTTGAACGCCAGTTGGTGCGTCTGATGGTTGGCCGAAAATTTTCCGGCCTGAATGTCGATCTCGTCCTTCACCTGGAACCACCGGTACGCGTACTCGAACTGAATGCCGATTCGAGGATTCACGTCGAATGTCACGCCGACCGCTGGTCCCCATCCCGTTGAGAAGCGTTCGCCGAGGTCTCCAAAAATGAACGTCGGCCCGCCTCCGAAGTTGACGTGCACCTTGTGATCGCCCTGCGCGCGGGCGCTTCCGGCCATCGTCAAAACCAACAAGACAGCAAGTGAAACTGAAGCTCTGATTCGCATCGATCCAACTCCTTGATTAATAAAACTGCTAGCGCAAGAGGCCGCCGCCCCGCGAAGAGGCAAAACACGCGCCAGTAGTCGACTTGGCTTGTTCACTATGGGCGCAGGCTCGCGGTTTCAGCCGCTCTCAACTATTGGTGATCGCGATGGCAAACAACGGTGAGACTGGCGAACTACCGTGTCTCTGCGGCTGATGGCGGCGGTGCCGGCGCAGTGAACCACTTCTCGCGTGGCACGATCTTGGGTGCGCCCGGGTCAGACTCGTAGGCAGGCACCATGATCTGGACGCCGAACTCGTTGAACACGTCCTGGATATTCGCGCGCAACGCACTGAGTGTGGCGCCGCGGAGGTGCGGTTGTTCGAGATTCACGAGCACCGTGTACTTCACGGCGAAATCCTGAAAATCCGATTGCCGCACGCCCGGCGCCGGGCTGCGCCTGACCCCAGGCGTCCGCTCCGCGGCAAGCGACAACAGCGCGTGAATCTGACGCCAGGGCACGTCGTAGCCCACGGTCACCGTTGTGGGAACGAGCACACCCTCGACATCGGCAAAGCGAGAGTAGTTGGTGATCGGAGTCGACACCACGACGGCATTGGGAATTGTGACGTCTTCGCTGCGCGGCGTTTTGATCTTCGTCGAGAGGCTGCCGACGTGGATCACCGTGCCTTCGACATCACCAATCGACACGTAGTCCCCCAGACGCACGGCGCGGGAAAACGTCAGCGTGAGCCCGCTCATCATCTGGCCAATGATGCCGCTCGACCCCAGCGAGACGATCAGCCCCACGAAGACGCTCATGCCTTTGAAGGCGTCGGAGTCACTTCCCGGAAGATACGGATAGCAAAGCACCAACGCAAACATCCAGAGCAGAATGGTCACGAGCCGGCGCGTCGGCTGGGCCGTTTCGGGATAGATCGCCGGAATCTTCACGCGCTCCTGCTCGGCCGCCACGAACAGGAGGTACGCCAGCCGAGAGACAAACCTGGTGATGACGATGATGATAATGATGGTGAACAGGTCCGGTATCCACCAGACGATCGCAAGACCTACCGTCGCAAATTTCGCCAGCAAAAACTCCCGCAGCGATTCGCCCAACGGCCTGGTATATGGAAAGCGCCTCAGCACGAACGTGAGCCAGAAGTAGCCGAGGACGAACGCCAACACGACAGCGACCGACGAGATGAAGCGCTGGAGGATGGCACCTGCCTTCGATGCGCGAATGAGCTCGAGATCGCCCGACGAAAACTTCGATAGTTTCTGCTCTGCCCCTTCCGGCAGCCGGACAGCCAACACGCGGTACCCGCGCCGGATCGCCCACAGGAGCGCGACGAAGAGCATCGTGACCGCGATGGACTGTACCGCGGCCCAGACGAGGCGTAACGGCGTGCGCAGCTCGACCTCTTCGTTGACGGCGGTCTGAAGGCGTGATGTGGCAAGAGCCGCCTTCTGTTCGAGCGTCTCTCCCGCCAGTTCGTCGACGTCGCCGTTCATGATCACGAACGCGTTGCGATTGCCTACAGAGATCACGATGACGCCTTCGACGTTCGTGGCGGTCACTGGTCCCGACGGCCCTGCGGCGACGATGGCGTCGAGCTGCGATTGCGCGGCTGCAACCCGCTCGGCGGGAGTGCGCGTGAGGACCTGGGCACGCAGGTCGGTGATCGGACGATTGCCGAACACAAGCGTCGCCGGCGGCGCTTGCGGTGGCGCAGGCTCTGCCGGAGTCGAGACCTGCGCGAACGCTGGCACTCCGAGAACGATGATGCTGAGCGCGAGCCCGGCCAGGAGCCCGGCCAGGAACCGCACCGCTCTTTTGCGTGAAATAAAGAGGTTGTCCGTGGATGTCTCCACGAGTCGTCTCGCAACTGCCGTACCGACGCCACCTCCGACGACAAATCGCAAAAAAAGGTCGCGCTATTTTCACATTTCACCGCATTTCGTGGGCGGGCTCACCGCCGGTTGTGAGAAAGGGCCGTCGACAGCAAGGTTCAGGCACCGAACCGCCGGAACGAACGTTGCACCGTCGCAATGCCCAATGAGAACTCCCATCTTGATCGCCGCCGCGGTTGTCGCAGCAGTGCAGATCGGCGCGGCAGCGGTGAAGGTCCAAGTGGACCTCGACAAGGCCTTCGACTTCAGCAAGGTGAACAGTTGGGCTTGGGGTGTGCCGGAAGCGGGTTGGGTGATGGCGGCCCGAACGCCGACCGATGACCCGGAGGCCATCAAGCGACGGGTCGAGCCCATCGTGATGAGCGCCGTCGAAGCGGAAATGCCGGGCCGGGGCTTGACGCCGGCGGCGTACGCGCCCGATGTCACCGTGAAATGGTACCTGCTGCTGACGATGGGCGATGAGGCGCAGACAATCGGTCAGTTTCTGCCTGGATCGAGCGCGTGGGGCATGCCGCCGTTCCTGGCTTCGACTCAATCGCTGAAAATTATCCAGAAAGGGTCGCTCGCCATCGACTTCAGCGCCAACGGAGCCATTGTCTGGAGGGGCGTTGCGGCCGCCGAGATCAAACCGGACCTCAGTGACGACAAGCGTACCGCGCTGGTTCGCGAAGCCGTGCGGGAAATCCTGAAACGGTATCCCCAGAAAAAAAAGTAGAACAGCGAAATAGGAGGGTTGATGAAACTGTTACGCGCAGTACTTATCGGTTTGTTCCTCGTACTACCTGGGATCGCCGTGGCGCAGGACGTGAAAATCGATTTCGACAAGTCCTTCGACTTCTCGCCCGTCAAGACGTATTCGATCAAGCTCGGTACAGCCTGGGGCAACGACCTTTCGCAGCGCCGCGTCATGACCGAGTTTGACGAAGCGATCGCGGCCAAGGGCTGGAAGAAAGTCGACGAGGCGCAAGCGGACGTTCAGGTCGTCCTCCACGGCGCCACCCAGACCAAACGCGATGCCACCACGTTCTACAGCGGCGGCATGGGCGGCTATGGCTACCGTTATGGCGGCATGGGTATGGGCACGGCCCAGACCGTGGTGAACGAATACAAGGTCGGCACGGTCGTCGTGGACATGTTCGAGCCAAAGTCGAAGAACCTCGTGTTCCGCGGCATTGCCGAGGGCGAGATCTCGGACAACGCTGAGAAAAACGCCAAGCGGCTCGACAAGGCGTCGACGAAAATGTTCAAGGACTTTCCGCCCGTAGCAAAAAAGAAATAACCGAATGGAGATGTGATGATGATTCGACTTGTACTCGCAATTGCGCTCGCGGCCGGTCTGGCCGCTCCGGCAATGGCCCAGGAACCCAATACACAGAACATGGAGATCCTCCGTCAGAAGCTCAAAGCGGACAAGAAGCTGGTCATCGCGGCGAACCTGGGCCTCACTGACGCGGAAGGCGCCAAGTTCTGGCCCGTCTACGACGCGTATCAAAAGGACCTTCAGCAGATCAATCAGCGTATGGCGGCGGTGATCACGGCGTATGCCGATGCGTACAACAAGGGGCCAGTCACCAACGAGGTCGCGAAGAAGCTGCTGGATGAGGCGGTGGCCGTCGACGAGGCTGAAGTGAAGCTGAAGAGCTCCGCGGTGCCGAAAATTCTGGCCACACTCCCGGCGACCAAGGCGGCACGCTACATTCAGATCGAGAACAAGATTCGGGCGCTCGTGCGCTACGAGCTGGCTGCAAACATACCGCTCGTCAAATAGTCGTCGCGGCAACGTCAGAAAGGACAATTGGTCATGAGACGCGCGTGGTTGTTCGTGTTCGCGGCATGTTTTGCGACGGCTGGGATCGCCGAGGCTCAGGATAAGCCGGTCAACTTCTCGTTAGGGGGCGGCTACACGGCTCCGAACGCCGAGGTGCGGGATCATCTGGGCGATGGTTACAATTTCAACATCGGCTTGCAGTTCAACGTGACCCCGGTCCTCGGCATCGAGGGTCTCTATAGTTTCAACGGCCTGGGAGAGAAGCGTATCTCCGTCCCCGTAAGCCCCACACCGGGGGGAGACACGGTACCAACCGACTTCTTCGCCAACATGAACATGCAGTTTTTCGATGTCAATCTCGTGCTGCAGAAGCCTGAAGGTTCAGTGAGGCCGTATGGACTGGTGGGTATGGGCGTGTACTACCGGCCGATCGAGGTCACGACGCCTGGCGTTGGCTATGTGCCCCCATTCTGCGATCCGTGGTGGTATGTCTGCTTCCCCGGCGGGTTCGTGCCCGTGGACAGGATCGTCGGCGAGCGCAGTTCCACAGATCTCGGAATGGACTTTGGCGGCGGCGTGAGGTTCGGCGTCGTATTCGCCGAGGTGAGGTATCACTACATCTGGGGCCCGGAAGTCGAGGTCCCCTCTGGTTCGACCGCGCCAACGACGCGTAAGGCCAACGGACAGTTTCTGCAGACGACTTTCGGCTTCCGCTTCTAGTCGCGGAGCCTGTCTCCTGACCTCCGGTTCAAAATTCGTGGCGCCGTAGCGTCTCCGCGGTGCACGTCTCCTGGCCGAAATCCGCTCAACCCTTCAGCAAAAATTTCACACACGCCCGGGGTTGCGCCGCAGCCGCCGGGCGTTATTATCGGGGCATTGATCTCTCGATCGCCGGCGGTCCACGTTACCCTGTGTTTTTTTACAGGTTACACCCTGTGCTTTATTACAGGTGTGGTTTGGCCTGTCGCCGCGCGACTGCAATGGTGAGCTGGATCACCGTCATCTGGTCG
>Ga0105340_1001588_pt1 | contig 10064 bp, 11 predicted proteins | sample EasRivMeERMLT700_FD_89676 | JGI IMG/M metagenome (GOLD analysis project Ga0105340, IMG submission 89676) | Soil microbial communities from meander-bound floodplain in the East River, Colorado, USA - East River MetaG ERMLT700 | ecosystem: Environmental > Terrestrial > Soil > Floodplain | place... | reverse complement strand
TTGCAAACTGCGTTCACCACGACCAAGCCGTACGATCAGTTCTTCCGTGAAATCCTGTCCGCCGACGGCACCGATCCCAAGACGCGCCCCGCCGCCCGGTTCTACCTCGACCGCGACGCCGAGCCGAACGTGCTCACCAAGGACATCACCCGGCTGTTCCTCGGCATGAACCTGCATTGTGCTCAATGTCACGATCACCCGCTGGTTGATGCGTACAAGCAGGACTTTTATTACGGCGTCCTGGCGTTCATCAATCGTGGCTACCTGTTCGCGGACAAGGGCACCAAGATTTCCGTTTACGCCGAGAAGGCCGAAGGGGACGTGAGCTTTCAATCGGTGTTCGTACCGAAAGTCACGAAGAACACGGGGCCGCGCCTGCCGGATGGCAAGGAGTTGAAAGAGCCGAAGTTCGACAAAGGACAGGAATACGTCAAGCCGGTCGCCAAAGGCGAGCGTGGCATTCCGAAGTACAGCCGGCGAGCGCAGTTGGCGGACCAGATCGTCACGAAGGACAATCCACGTTTCGCGCGTGCCACCACAAATCGCTTGTGGTCGTTCATGATGGGCCGCGGCATCATCGATCCGGTCGAGTACGATCACGACGCCAATCCGCCGTCGCATCCGGAATTGTTGCAGATGTTAAGCGATGAATTCGTGGCCAGCAAGCATGATGTCAAGGCGATGATTCGCGCGATCGTCTTGAGCGACGCGTACCAGCGGACCAGCGAGATGCCGAAGGGGAAGGACATCGATCCCAAGGTTTTCGGCGTCGCGTCGTTGAAAGCGATGACGCCGGAGCAGTTCGCGTTCAGCCTTTTGCAGGCGACGGGCATGATCGCCGCCGAGCGCAAGGCCCAGCCGAAGGCGAACGCTGCAGCCATTTACGCAAAGATGACGGGATTGGCGACGCCGATCGTCAATTTGTTCGGCACGCAAGCGGGGGACGCGGCGTTCAATCAGGATTTCGAGGCGACGCTCGATCAGACGCTCTTCCTGGCGAACGGCGCGACACTGCGCGAATGGCTGACGCCGCGGCCGGGCAGCTTGCTCGATCGGGCGAATGCGCAAAAGGACGCGGCGCTAGTCGCTGAGGAATTGTACCTAAGTGTCCTTTCGAGACGGCCGAGCACCGAGGAAAGCAAAGAAGTGTCCGATTACCTGACGCGCCGCAGCGCCGATCGAGTTGCGGCCTTGCAGGATTTGGCGTGGGCGTTGATTACCTCGGCGGAATTCCGGTTCAATCATTGATGCCTATTTCCGTCCCGCAACGGGCCGCTCCTCCGTGACAAACAATGCCAGCAGCTCCGGCCGTGAGTTGACGCTCATCTTCAGGTAGATTTTCTTGACGTGATTGTGCACTGTGTGCTGGCTGATGCGCAGCTTCGACGCCACTTCCTTTTCCGATTTACCTTCCAGGAGCAGGTCAAGCACGCGCCTCTGGGCGTCCGATAGTTGTTTCAACGCCGCGGCCGCGGTGCCCGTCGAGTTGACGACGAAAGTGGGCGCCATGGAATCGTCTCGGCTCGGCGGCTGATCTCCATAGCCGATCAGCTGAAATTGGGCATTGCCAAACCGCACTGATTGCGTCGGCAGCACCTCGGCTTCCTCGATGCGGCAATCTTCGACGAACGTGCCGTTGCGGCTGCCGAGGTCCTTTACGAAAATACGGTCCTCATTGACCGTCACCTCCGCGTGATAGCGAGAAACGGACTTGTCCTTCAAAACGAAATCGCAATCCGACGATCGGCCAACGCGGTACAACTTGCCCGATGCCAGATGTCCAGGCAGGCTGTAGTAGGATCGGTCGATGCAAATCATCTGCAAGTTCATCGCGATCGACTCCTGCTGTTGCGAATCCAGATATGCTGTGCGGATTTCACAATCGATTTGGGCGTTATTATATCGCATTGATGCAGCTTGCGTGCCGGTTTTTCCGATCGGCGCGTGGCGGCGGAACTTTTGGGAAAATCAAGTTAAGGATTGCACGCTGCCGATTTGTTAAGTAAGATTTAACAACGATTACTGCCAACGGCTCCCGCCAACGCATACGCCACGTTTCCTTGTCACACCGAACGTTCTTTCAAGGGGGGATTCGATGAACGCTCACTACGCTTGCAATTCGCCGGCTCACGCTCTTTCGCGCCGTCAGTTTCTGGGTGGCGCCGCCGTCGCCGGCGCTTCGATGCTCGGCTTCAAAGACTTGCTCACCGTCGCGAACGCCGACGAGATTCGCCGGCAGGACAAGCGCGTGCTCGTGATCTTCCTCTCCGGCGGCGTCAGCCAGTTCGAAAGCTGGGACCCGAAGCCCGGCACCGCGACCGGCGGTCCGTTCCAGGCGATTCCGACGTCGGTCCCCGGCACGCACCTTTGCGAATTGCTGCCCTATACCGCTCGCCAGGCGCACAACCTCGCGATCGTTCGCAGCGTCACCGTCATGACGGACGATCATGGCCAGGGCGCTTATTTCATGCAAACCGGCCGCCGCCAAAATCCGGCCGAGCGTTACCCGCACCTCGGCTCCGCGGTCGCGAAACTGCTGGGCAACGAAGACAGCCCGCTGCCGGGTTACATCCACGTGTCGCCGCGCGGCGAGTCCGGCTTCAATCGCAACGATTCCGCGTTCCTCGGACCGCGCTACGCCTCCGTGACGCTCGCTGACGGAAGCCCGCCCGCGAACCTGGTTCGCCCCGCCACGTTAACGGAACTCGCCGACAGTGAGCGCAACGATCTGCGCGACCGTCTCAACAGCCGTTTCGCCCAAACGCGCCGCAGCGCCGACACCGAAGCGTACACCAACTCCTACGCGCAAGCGCAGCAGGTCATGCAGCGCCGCAACCTCTTCGATCTCAGCCAGGAGCCGATGGGCATCCGCGATCGTTATGGCAATCACGAGTTCGGCCGGCACTGCTTGCTCGGGCGTCGCCTACTCGAAGCGGGCGTCACGTTCGTCAAGGTCACGCATTCCAATTACGACACGCACCACGAAAACTTCGACTTCCACATCGAACAACTCGGTGAGTTCGACAAGACGTTCGCCACCCTGCTCGACGATCTGGAACAACGCGGCATGCTCGAAAAGACGCTGGTCGTCGTGATGTCCGAGTTCGGCCGCACGCCGAACATCAATCGCAACTATGGCCGCGACCACTGGGGCCGCTCGTTCAGCGTGGCGATGGCCGGCTGCGGCGTCCGCGGCGGCGCCTTGATCGGCCGCACGAATGAGACCGGCACCGCGATCGCGGATCGCCAGGTCAACGGCGGGCATTTGTTCCACACCTACTTCCGCGCCCTCGGCCTCAATCCGACGCGCAACTTCCACCACGAAGGCCGGCCGATCCCGATGGCGGATCCGCAGGCGGCGGCGATCAACGAGGTGTTGGCGTAACATCCGCTCAAGTTGGATCGCGGCATGATGTCAGGATCGCAACATGCTCGCCGACGATTTCCGTGACTTTCTGAGACAAGTGCCTTTCCGGCCGTTTCGTGTAACTTTGACGGACGGTCGATATTATGATGTCAAGCATCCGGAACTTCCCTTGGTCGGCTTCAGTGTTGTCGAGCTTGTTTTTCCTGACGTGGCTCGGCGTGTAACTGTTGCTCTGTCACATGTAATGCAAATCGAGTACCTCGCGACGGCGCAAAACTGAATCATGTGCGTTAAGATAAATGATGAAAGTACTCGACAAATGGCAGAGGTTCGAACCATGGAAAGCGAACAACTTACTTTGCTCCGACGTCAAACTCCATTCCGTCCATTCCGAGTGAAGCTCGTTGACGGACGCTGTTACGACGTATTGAATCCGGAATTGTTGTCGGTCGGTCCGACGGACGTTTCGATCGGTTTTCCAAGGCCGGGCTCCGACAAGCCGTATTTCTTCGAACGCAAGACAACGGTAGATCTGGATGATATCAAAGAGATCGAATTCCTCGAAGCAGCGTCCTCGTCGGCGTCACATTGAGTCGCGTGATGCAATATCTTGACCTGAGCCCTTGGAAAGGATTTGGCACTGGCGACGACGTGTTCAAGGCCGTTGGTTGGCTCAGCAAAACTCACGCGTTTTCGACGGGGTCGATTCCTTCTGATATCATTGAAGCCTTGCGATTGTTCGTCAAAGAATCGTGGAAGCCTTGGATCACTGCTGGCCATCATCATTGTGAGTTTTGCTCTCCTGCCGGCCCTTGGACTTTGGAGAATACCGGCAGCAGCGAGATTTGGTTGCCTGCCCAAGGCGTTATTTTCGTGGCGCCGACATTGATTTTGCATTACGTCGAAGCGCATCACTACAAACCGCCAGATGAACTCCTGCATGCCCTCATGACTTGTCCGCCGCAGTTTTCTGACGAGTGGTTTGCGCTAATGAAACAGGCGTCGTATTTCCGCAACCTACCCGGATTCGGGCCGAATTGAATCGGAGCATACGCAATGGGCATCTTCTCCCGTAATCCATCTCCGGGCATCTTCTCCCGTAACGGCGGACCGCCGCGCACGGGCCAGATCACGCCGTCGCGCACGCGGATGGCGTTCGAATTGCGTCACAACGCTCCGCTCATCGGCTGCCGATTCGATCCGTCGGGGCGATTCGTGTTCGCGAGTTCGCAGGACAACACGATCCAGCGCTGGGACCTTGCGGATCGAACCAAGGTTGCGTTCGCCGGACATCGCAGTTGGGTGCGAGGATTAACGTTCCATGCCGAAACGTGCAAGCTGTTGAGCACCGATTACAACGGCAAAATCATGATCTGGTCCGCCGACGCCGCGACGCCGACCGTCGAACGCGTCATCGACGCCCACGAAGGCTGGGTCCGCGCCATCGCCATGAGTCCGGATCAGCGCCAGTTCGCGACCTGCGGCAACGACAACCTCGTCAAACTGTGGAACGTCGCCGACTTTTCGCTGGCGCGCGAATTCGCAGGCCATGCTCATCACGTGTACAACGTCGCGTTTCATCCGAGCGAACGCGCCATCGTCTCCGGCGATCTGCGCGGCAACATCAAGCAATGGGATTTGCAATCGGGACGTGAGACGCGTCAGTTCGACGCGTCGGTCATCTTTCGCTACGATCCGACCTTCCGCGCCGATCACGGCGGCATTCGCAGCATGGCGTTCAACGCCGACGGCTCTCTCTTTGCTTGCGCCGGCATCACCAACGTCACCAACGCGTTCGCCGGCGTCGGCAATCCGGCGATCGTGCTCTTCAACTGGCAAACCGGCCAGCGCACGCAAACGCTGCGCGTCAACCCGGCATTTCAGGGCACCGCGTGGGGCGTCGTCTTTCATCCGCAGGGCTTCGTCATCGGCGCCGGCGCGGGCGGCGGCGGCGGCCTGTGGTTCTGGCGGCCGAGCGAGCAAAACTCCATTCACAACGTCGCCGTGCCGAACAACGCGCGCGATCTTGCGATCCATATCGACAATCGACGCCTCGCCGTACCGTGTTTCGACGGCGCCGTGCGCATCTATGAGCTTTTGTGAAATAGTTGTTCGAAGTGAAGCGTTGAATCAATACTGCGGCAATCCCGCGAGCATGACAAACAGCCAAACCAGTAAGCCGATGAACGTGGAAAGAACGACGAACGCCGCGGGAAAGGCGCTGTCGGCTGCCGAATTGTTGGAATTGTTCATGACGCGACCGATCCATTTCGACGAGAGTACCTGAACAAACATAGGTCACGATTCCGATCGACGCAAATGATTCGCTAATTCATGATTCTCCCCGTTCTCGACCTGATGCACGGCCAAATCGTCCGCGGCGTCGCCGGCCGGCGCGACGAATATCGGCCGATCGTCAGCAAATGGACCGATTCCGCGGAGCCGCGGGCCGTCGCCGAGGCGATTCGCACACATTTCGGATTCAACGAGTTTTACCTTGCGGATCTCGACGCGATTCAGGAGGGAACGACCGCCCTCGCGACTTATCAAGAACTGCGTGCAATGGGATTGGTTCTCTGGATTGACGCGGGCGTCAGCTCGACGTTGAGTCCGGGCCTCGCGGAGATTTTGAAAATCGAATCGTTCAGCGCCGTCGTCGGGCTCGAAACGGTCGATGGCTCGGCTGCATTGGCTCAGATTCTTGGCACCACCGACAAACGGCGCATTGTGTTTTCGCTTGATTTGAAGTCAGGCCAGCCGCTCATTCGCGCATCGACCTGGAATGAAAACGATCCATGGGCCATCGCGACCCAGGCGATTGATATGGGGGTCGAAAGTTTGATCATTCTCGATCTTGGCCGAGTCGGCGTCGGCGAAGGCGTCGGCACGGAAGACCTGTGCGCTCGCGTGAAAAAGGCATATCCCAGGGTGCGGCTCATCGCCGGCGGCGGCGTACGCGGCATCGATGATGTGTTGCGTCTCCAGGATATCGGCGTCGATTACGTACTTGTCGCGTCGGCATTGCACGACGGACGAATTGGACGGGCCGACCTCAATCGGCTTTGATGTCGCCACGCCATGCCCAGACGGCCGACTGTCCGAAGCTCTCCTCGACTTCGACGCGCATCACTTCAGGCGAGTAGTTGCACGTCTTCCGCAAATCGTCGCGCAGCCGTTCGCCGATGTAGCGAGCCAGAAGTTCCGCCGTGGTGTTCTCGATCGGCAACAGCACGCAATCGTCGCGCGGAAAGAGCCATTCGTGGTCCTTGTAGCGAACGCGAACACTCTTAGCGGATTCCTCTAGCAGGATCACGCGATTCTTCGTCGGCAGCATCATGCGATGATCGAGTTCGTCCGTGATGAGCTTCGCCCGGTTTTTCAGCATGATGAAATCGAACACGTAATAATTCTCATCGAGCGAGCCCTCGATTTCGACGGCGGCGCGATAGTTGTGCCCGTGCAGGCGTTCGCACTTGTCGCCTTCGTAGCTGATGAAGTGCCCGGAGCAAAAGACGAGGTAATCCTTGGTGACGCGAACGTGAAAGCGTTCGGACATGGCGTGCTCCGGAATGGACGAGCCTGAAAACCGCAATTTCGGACGGGTACAAAGCCCCGAAGGGGGGCGATGCCAAAGCCCAGGGCAACGCCCTGGGAAACGCCGAGCGCGCCAAAGAAAGCCCCGAAGGGGCGCGATGATCATCGTCCGGACGCGGTTTCGCCCCTTCGGGGCTTGATCTCGTTTTTCTCCTCGTCCCAGGGCGTTGCCCTGGGCTTTATCATTTTCGCACCGTTGGTGCTCTGGATCGCGAACCTTTGCGAAGCCGGTTCAATTACTGGCCGAGCTTCTTCTTGTCCGGCGGCGACGGCGGATCAAACGTCACATCCCCTTCGAAACGATCGACGAGAATTGTTTGCGCCGGGTTCGTAATCACCTGAATGACGATCGCGTCTTTCGCCGGCGTATTCAGCTTCCAGTGCACGATCAGCTTGCCGTCCTTGACTTCGAGCGACTTCGTCTCGACCGAGTAGCCGCCGGTTCGCTGCGTGCCGCCGGAGATGACGATCACCATCTGCTTCTTCCAGTCAATGGCGTCCACCTTCAGCATCTTCGCGAGACTGGCGCTCGCCTTGTCGGCGTCCATGTTCTGCAGTTTGCCGAGTTGTTCGGCGCTTTTGACGACGGCGGTCCCCTGGCCGATGCGCGCGGCGGACTTTGCATGAATTTTCGGCGCTTCGGGTTGCATCGAGAGCGCGGCCATGATGAGCACGGGGGTCAAAGTAAGAGATTGCATAATATTGCCCTTTCGAAATCGACCGGTGATTTGGGAAAGTCATTGTATTCTCCGGCGCCTCGTCGCCCGCGCGAGATTTTCCTTTTGCGAAATTCAATTGAGTCGCCGTGAGCAATACGCTAGACTATGGACGTGGGAAATACCGTCCTTCCTTCGTCCTCCGCGGGTGTGCCATGAAACGCATCGGCCTTTTGATTGCCCTGTTCGCCGGTTTGATTCTCGTCTTCTCGCCTTTGACTGCGCAAGACGAAAAGAAAAAGGACGGCGACAAGACCGAAAAGAAAGACGACGCCAAGAAAGACGAGGCCAAGAAGGACGAGAAGAAGGACCCCGAGAAAAAGGACGACGAGAAAAAAAAAGGGCCGCCGGCCAAGGAAAAGAAGGTGACGGAAAAGATGCCGCCGTATTCGCAGATGTTCCGCACCAAAATCCTCAGCGCCGCCGGCGAAAGCAACCGCGAGTTCACTATCGAATTACAGGAAATCGATCCGAAGAAAGTCTACGACTTCAACAACTGGAAAGCCCAGCGCACTACCCAGTTGGCTCAACAACAATTCAACGCGAATCGTGAGACAAACATTCAGAGCCGCGCGCAACAGCTGGCAAATTATCAGCGCGACTACGCCAACTTCCAGATTGAGCTGGCCAAACGCTCCAACAATTTGACCTCGCCCAAGGCAATGGAAGTCCGCGCCCACGAAGACGCCAAGATCCGCACCGCTTATTTGCCTGTGCGGTTCGACGATCAGGGCTTTCAAAAGAAATGGACCGAAAAGGAAAAACGCGAATTCCGCGGCGACACGACGATTCCCGGCTATCCCGCTGATTTCGACGTGATCAAGTCGGGTCAATTCATCGACATCTACATGGCCAAGAAACCGGCGGCCCCCAAGGACGCGCCGAAAAAGAAGAAGGCCGACGACGATCCGCTCGAAATGAAAACCGCGGAGTTCATTCTCATTGTCGTCATCGCGGACGGGAAATGAACAACGGGGCGAGCCACGGGGTTTATTCCCGTGGTACGAATGATTAATCCACGGGGATAAACCCCGTGGCTCGCTTAATACTTCGCCATCTCGACTTTCTTCGCCGCGGTCGGCAACTTCTGCACTTCCATGGCCGCACCGTTCAGCATCATTTTCAATTCGCTCGTGATGGCAATGAACTGCCAGCCTTCCGCGATGCGCGCGTTCGCCTCGTCGGCGCTGCCCGTGTGCAGGCCCGGCGCGACGCCGTGTTTCTTGCACGTTTTGAGAATGTGATCCATCGCCTCCTTGGTCGCCTGGGCGCTGGGCGGCTTGTTGTCCTTCGAACGCATGCTCTGAGCCAGATCGTTCGGCCCGACGAAAATCGCGTCGATGCCGGGGACCGAGAAAATCTTGTCGGCGTTTTCGACTGCCGTGATATGTTCGCATTGCAAGACGACGAGCAGTTCCTCGTTGGCGTGCGCGTAGTACTCGTTCGCGGTGGCGCCGAAGTTGAGCGCGTGCACGCTGCCGCCGACGGAGCGATTGCCGACGGGCGGATACAGCATCGCGGCAACCGCGTGCTCGGCCTCCTCGCGGCTATTGACCATCGGCACGACGACGCCCATCGCGCCGTTGTCGAGCACGCGCTTGATGTGATCATGGCGATTGCCCGGCACTCGCGCCAGGGCCGTGCAGCCGGCGTCGGCAATAGAGCCGAACATGTGCGTCGCGGTTTCCCAATCGACCAAGCTGTGCTCGATATCGACGGTCAGCCAGTTGAAGCCGGCCCGGGCCATGAAGCGCGACGCGGTGATCGAGCCGAGTGACAACCAGGTGCCGACCGCGGGTTGGCCGGCCTTGAGGAGACGTTTGACGGCATTCGGACGCATGGATCACTCCAAACGGCGAGCCACGGGGTTTTTCCCCGTGGCCCAGGTTTTCCATCCACGGGGATGAACCCCGTGGCTCGCTAATCCTCATAATGGCGCGGCCTCGGCGGCGGCGGGCGACGTTGCAACTTCTTTTTCGCGATCGACGCCTGGCTCATGCCTTCGCCGACGTCATCGGCGACGACGTCCGGCTGCTCGTCGTGATAGTGCGAGTCTTGATACTCGTGATCGCGCGTCGGCGCGAATTCCTCGGGGGGGTCTTGTGCTGGATCAGACATGGCTCGCTCCTGTTTCGGTAGTTCGCGGGCAACCTCCCTCGGCGCCATGTGCCAAGGGGTCCCGGAACGTGTATTATACAAGCATCTCGACGTGTGGCGTGTCAAGAAAAAAAGTGGTGAGTGGTGAGTGGTGAGTGGTGAGTGGTGAGTGTGGTGAGTGGCAAGTGGAATTGGCGTCAATTGACTTGACGCGGAGACCGATTGCAAAAAATACGCATTACCACTCACCACTCACCACTCACCACTCACCACTCACCACTCACCACTAC
>Ga0105340_1001586_pt1 | contig 10069 bp, 11 predicted proteins | sample EasRivMeERMLT700_FD_89676 | JGI IMG/M metagenome (GOLD analysis project Ga0105340, IMG submission 89676) | Soil microbial communities from meander-bound floodplain in the East River, Colorado, USA - East River MetaG ERMLT700 | ecosystem: Environmental > Terrestrial > Soil > Floodplain | place... | reverse complement strand
GCGACATGGTCAGCTACATGGACAAGCTGGTCGGCAAGCTCGTCAAGCATTTGGATGACTTGAAGCTGCGCGACAACACGCTCATCCTCTTCGTCGGCGACAACGGCACCGGCGTGCAAATTACCTCGCAATTCGGCAACGAGATGATCAAGGGCGCCAAGGGCTCCACCATCGCCGCCGGCATGCACGTGCCGCTGATCGCGAGCTGGCCCGGCGTCATTCCGCAGGACAAGGTCAACGGCGATCTGATCGATAGCACCGATTTTCTGCCGACGATGTGCGACGCCGCCGGCGCGAAGTTGCCGGCCGAACTCAAGCTCGATGGCCGCAGTTTCCTGTCGCAACTGCGCGGCGAGAAAGGCAAACCGCGCGAGTGGTTCTATTGCTGGTACGCGCGTGACGGCGGCGCCGAGGCGACGCACGAATTCGCGGCGACGAAGCAGTACAAGCTCTATCGCAACGGGGCGTTTTACGATTATCAAAAGGATGGGAAGGAACAAAATGCGTTGAAGCAAGCGAAGCTTGACGCCGAGGCCGTCGCGGCTCAACGGGTGTTGCAAGCCGCCCTCGATCAGTACAAGGACGCGCGCCCAGCGGAGTACAATACGCCGGCAAAGAAAAAGAAGGCGAAGGATTAACGCTAGTTTTTTTCGATGCGCTGAATGGCCTCTTTAATGGCGTTGGGTGACGTCTCACCATAGCTTTTCTTCAGCAGCTCGGAGAGATGGGCCGATTGGGCTGCAATATACTCACCCGCCTGGAGCTTCGCGGTCAGTCCGAAATCGCCGTAACTGGTGATCTCTTCCACAAACTTGCCTCCCTGCATATTTGCTTTCCGGACCGGTTGATAATACGTTTCGTCGAGCAAGAACGTCACGCGCTGCGGCTTCGGGGCATCGGCGGGCGGTTCAAGGATCAAGTTGATCTTGTAGATGTAGATCGGCTTGCCGTCTTCCATTTCGATGAAATGATCCGGCTCTTGTTTCTCATTGAGCACGAATTGGGCTTTCACGTCGAAAGTGATTGGATCTGTAGCAATCATTTTGTACTCCTGCCGCCGATCGAGGCAGCCTTCGAACGCCAACGTGCACTGTATTTGACAACCAGGTCTCGTGCCATGTTCTGCGCATCCTGAGTGACCAGCGCGCTCTGATCATGAACAATAACCTTCGAGAATGTTTGAATCAAGGTGTCCACGGTTTTGCTCAACTGAACAATCGTGTCGTCCGGAGCGTCATTTTTCAGGGCGATGCTCATATTGACGTAGACTTCGGCAAAAGCGTCCCGCGCCTTGATCGCTTGCGTGGCACGCGACTCGATGCCTAGATGATTATACACCTCCAGGCCGACCGCGAGAATCAACGAACCGGCCGCGACCACGTAACCCCAGGCGCCCGAGTCCGGCTGCGTCAACCCGATCGTGACGCCGCTGCCGCCGGTCGTACCGAGCACGCCCATGGCAATGCTGCGAACCCGATAGACGAGAATCTCCCATGGATTGCCAGCCTGCTTGCCGCGGACAATGGCTTCGGAAATGTCCGAGATATTTCGAACGACATAGTACCGGCTATCATTCGGCTGAAACTGTTCGAGCGGATCAGGCGAAGGCATGGGACTTTCTCACATGATGAAAGCAGGATCGGAAGCGGCCTTTCGTTCATGATCGTAACGCGACGGGCCAGGCGTTCAATGGAATTCCGGCTCACTTCGCCTCCTTCAACAAATGCAACGCCGCCATGCTCATCGACAACACGCCCGTGCGAATCGACGGCTCCGGGATCGGATAATACAAATCCGAGTGCAGCGAAATCGGCGGCGCCTTGCCCTGCTTCATCGCTTCAACACGGTCCGGCGGCAGCGTGCCCAGGAAAAAGAAAAAGCCTGGCACGCCTTCGAGGATGTAACGCGAGAAATCCTCGCCGCCCAGGAGCGGCTCCTGCTGGATCACCTTGTCGGCGCCGAGTGTCGCGCGAAAAACGTTGCTCGTCTTCTTCGCCAAATCCGCGGTGTTGTAAAGCGCCGGCGTGAAGTTGTCCTCCTCGAATCGAATCACCGGCTCCGGCGCCTTCGCGCCGATCGCCGCGGCTTTCGTGATGCGCGTGATGCCTTCGCGAACGCGCGCCCGCACGGCGTCCTTCGTCGTGCGGACCGTCAATTGCATCTTCACCTCCGGCGGGATGATGTTGGGCCGAGTGCCGCCGTGGATCGAACCGACCGTGACGACGACCGGATCGAATGGGTTGTTCTCGCGGCTCACGAGCGTTTGCAGATCGAGAATGATGCGCGCCGACAAAACGATTGGATCGATGGTCGTGTGCGGCGCCGAGCCGTGGCCGCCTTTGCCTTTGACGAGAATGTCAACCGTGTCCACATTGACGAGCGCCAAACCCTCGGTGTAGCCGACCGTGCCGTGCGGGATGCGCGAATCGCAATGCAGGCCGAGGCAATAATCGGGCCGCGGGAAGCGTTTGAAAAGACCGTCGGCGAGCATCATGCGAGCGCCGGCGCCGACTTCTTCCGCGGGCTGGCCGATGAAGACAAGCGTGCCGCGCCAGTATTTCTTGAGCCCGACCAAAACGCGAGCCGTGCCCGACCAGCAGGTCATGTGCATGTCGTGGCCACAAGCGTGCATGATGCCGACGTCGTTGCCTTCCTTGTCGCGCGTGCGGACCTTGCTGGCGTACGGCACGCCGGTCTGTTCGATGATAGGCAATGCGTCCATGTCGGTGCGGATCATCACGGTCGGCCCGTCGCCATTCTTGAAGACGCCGACGATGCCGTGGCCACCGACTTTCGTGGTGACTTCGAAGCCGAGCGTCGTCAAATCCTTCGCCAGGCGGGCGGCGGTTTTCTCTTCCTCGTGCGACAATTCCGGGAACATGTGCAATTGCTTGTACAGCGCGTCGAGGCTCTTGAATTCACCGTCAAGCTGCTTGATGACGAGAGCTTTGCGTGCGGCGACGTCATACGGAATTTCCTTGGTCGGCTGCGCGAATGATAAAGGTGCCGCGAGGAGAATGGTCGTCAAGGCGGCGATTGCTCGCACTGGGAAGGAAGATAGCATGCTGTGCCTTTCGCGAAGTTGATTAATCCGGGTTGCAACTCCATCAGCATAGTGAGGCGCGATTGCAAAAATCCAGGTTTTTTTCCCGAAGCTTTTCACTCGCCGCCTGTATAATCAAAGGTAGCTTGACGAAAATCCCCCTCGTTGGCGGAAGGACGCTGTCCGAAGTTTCCCTTGCATCCTCTCCAACTGGGCATTGATGGTGAGCCGCGAGTCAACTCGCGGGTTGTTTGGAACATCGGCGATTTCTCTCGCCGCTCGCCAAGAACCGTATTGAGAGGTGCTAGCATGACCAGCGGCCGAAGACTTACCACTGAAGAAAAGATGGAGATTTTCTCGCATTTGGTCAACACGCAAGACCAGGTGCAAAACGTGCGCAAATCCTACGAGGTCGTGACCGAGCATTTCTCCATCAGCGAGGATCAACTGCGCGCCATCGAAGAAGAGGGTCTCGACAACGAATGGCCTCCCTTGAGCGAACCCGTGACAGCACAGTAGTGGAGAGTGGCGAGTGGTGAGTGGTGAGTAAGACGCGGCGCCATTCCACTCGCCACTCACCACTCGCCACTCACCACTACTTATCATGATTTGCATCTCCATCAACCAGGAATCGCGGCGATTCGCGCTGGCGGACATGCTCAACGCCAAGCCGTTCTGCGATGTCATGGAGTTGCGCCTCGATCGCTTCGGCAAATCGCCCGACATCGGCGAAATCCTCGCCGCTCGACCGAAGCCCTTGATTATGACTTGCCGTCGTCCCGACGACGGCGGCAACTGGGAAGGCTCCGACGACGAGCGCCTGGCGATTCTGCGTCAGTGCATCATCAGCAAGTCCGATTACGTCGAAATCGAACTCGACGTTGCCGACAAAATCCGCGCCTTCCCGCCGGCGAAACGCGTCATCTCCTATTACAACCTGAGCGAAACGCCGCTCGACATCCTCAACATCTACGACGACATGCGCACCAAATCGCCCGACGTGCTCAAGCTCTGCACGCTCGCGCGGACGCCGGAGGAAGCCTGGCCGCTCGTGCAAATCCTGGCGAAATCGAGCGTGCCCACGGTCGTCGTCGGCCTCGGCCGCCCCGGCATCATGCTGTCGATCCTGTCGCGCAAGCTCGGCGCTCCCTGGGTCTACGCCGCTCTCGAACGCGGCTTCGAAGCGTATCCCGGCCAGCCGACGGTGCACGACCTGACCAAGATCTACCGCCTGCAGGACATCCAAAAATCAACGCGACTCATCGGCGTCACCGGCTTCGGCGATCGCGAGATGATCACCGTCGCGGCGTTGAATGCGATCTTCGCCCATCAAGGCATGGCATTTCGCTGCTTGCCCATCGGCGTCGGCGACATCAAGACCTTCGGCAAAATCATCGAAGCCGCCAAACTCGCCGGCGCGGTCATCGATGCCGAGCATCAGAACGACATCCTCGAGATCAAGCCGGAGCTGCACGGCATCGCCAAGGAAACGCAAGCCGTGGACGTGTTGATCTACAAAAACGAAGCCTGGCACGGCATGCACACCTCCGCACAAGCGTGGATCACCGCCCTCAAAAACGTCTTGAAGAAACGCTACCCCGTAGAGAATCCGCTCAAGGACCGCTTCGTCCTTCTCGCCGGCCTCACCGGCGCCGCGCTCGTGATCGCCCGCGAAGTGCAGCGGCAAGGCGGCAACGCCATCATCGCCTCGAGCAACAAGAAGGCCGGCCAGGCCGTCGCGAAAGCCATCGGCTGCCGCTACATCGGCTTCGAGGCTCTTTACGCAACGATGCACGACGTCCTGGTCGTGTGCGACGAAGAGATCGACGAAAAGCACGGCAGAGCCGGCATCCACACCGGCTACTTGAAGCAAGGCATGACCGCGATGGACCTGACCGCCGGGGCCAAGATGTCGAACGTGCTGAAGGGCGCCCAGATGCGCAACTGCGAAATCGTCGAGCCGCTCGACTTGCTCCTCGACACGCTGGAACTGCAGGCGAAGACGCTGACGGGCAAGCCGGTGTCGCGCGATGTCTTGAAGGACGCGATCCCGCAGCGGTTTTTGGTGGAGGAGTGAGGTCTTCCAAAGCCCCGCCATGAGCGCAGCGATTGGCGGGGGTGGTTCATCGTCAAGCGATTTTCTTTTTCGGCATCAATTGCAGCACCAGAGCATCCGCGTACGAAACCGCCAGCTTGGCGAGTTCCGCCGGGTCGCGATCCTTTTCCGGTGGATTGCCTGCCAGTAATCCCTGCAGCGCCAAGGTGGCGACATAATCGCGCAGAATGATCCCACCCACCGCCTGCCCGTGCGGACTTGGATAGACTTTGTTGTGTCCATAACTTTCAGCCATCGTCAGGTCCCTCCAGAATGTTGGTTCGAGCGGCTGGCACGAAGGGTATTGTAATAGAATGGCAAGGAGAAAGAGCCAGGCATGCCGCGGTTCTGAAGGGCGCCCAGTTGCGCAACAGCGAAATCGTCGAGCCGCTCGATTTTTCGACACGCTGGAACTGCAAGCGAAGACGCTGACGGGAAAGCCGGTGTCGCGCGACGTCTTGAAGGACGCGATCCCGCAGCGGTTTTTGGTGGAGGAGTGATATCGTCCAATGCCTTCCCACTCATGGATCCGTTGGCATGTTGAACGGTCCGATGCGTTGGACGAGATCGAAAGCGCCCACGCCATGGTCGGCGGCACCGAGCGCGGCCGGCGTTTCACGACGCAGCAAATCAACTATTCGTATGCGACGCTCTTATCGTCGCACTTCCAAGGTTTCTGTCGTGACCTGCATTCAGAGTCAATCGATAACATCATCTCCGTTGCGCCAGCGCGTGTTCGACAAATCCTGCATTGGGAATTCAACTGGAATCGAAGCCTTGGCCGCGGCAATCCGCATCCCGGCGCCATTGGTTCTGATTTCAAGCGACTCGGCGTCGATATTTGGACCGATGTCTACGCCCTCGACGCGCGGAACGAACGCCGGCGCGAATCCCTCGAAGAGTTGATTGAGTGGCGAAACGCGATTGTGCATCAGGACTTCGATCCGGTCGTTGTCGGAGGCAATCCTACTCTGCATCTGTCGAGCGTAAGAAGTTGGCGAAGTGGCTTGAACGTCTTGGCTCGCTATTTCGATCAAGCGATGTACAATTATTTGCAGGGATTGCACGGCACGCCGCCTTGGTGAAGCCGTAACGGAGAGCAAATCATGGCAGAAACTCGTTACCGCAAGGGCGATCACGTCAAGTTTCGACTCGGCACGCGCTACCTCCAGGGGGAAGTGAAGGAGGATCGCGGGCCGATTGGAGTGAAAGGCCGCCGACTTTACGTCGTGGAGTTTCTGTTTGGACCGCATGAAGAGGCGCTATCTGAGATCGAATTACCGGCCGAGGATCTTCAAATCGTGCGGAACGGCGTTTCGGCGAAGTGAACGCCCGGAACACCAATGCTCCTGCAGCCAAGGTCAAGTTAACTTCCTCTTGAAACAATCCAACGCCCATGTCTGAATTCATCAAAGTCGTCTGCGTCCTCATCCTGATGATCGGCTCGGTCGCCGGCGCCATGTCGTGGCTCATGGATCCCGACCCCATTCAGTGGGCCTTGCGAATCGGCGGACCGATCGCGGCGGTGCTGGCGTTCGGGCTGTTTCTCAAGATTCACTTTCGCGCCGATCTCGCACATGACTATTTGCACGATCATGCCCGCAATTATTTCAATCGCGACGGCTTTTGCTTTGCCTTCACCGCGATCGAGGTGGATGGGATTGCGTACCTGGAAGCCCATTTTCAAAATCAGCGCGACAAGCCATGCGTCGGCCGAATTGCATTGCGGCCCGCGCGTGGCTTTTTTTTGACGCGGGCCAAGTTCGACACGATTACCTTTGAGATCGAATGTGCGCCCGCCGCGTTCGGCTACGCGCGGCTCGCGATCCCGGTGCCTGAAAAACTTCAGGGCAAACGGCAGTCCTTCGAGGTTGGCGCGTCGGTCGAGTATCCCGAAGGCAAGGGCCGGCAACTTCGCTTTCGCGACGGCGTGTTCCTGCGCGCCAACTCCAATTTCGGCAACGCGTTCCACACCGCATTGACTGTTGCTGGCGCTGCCACCGGCATGCTGGTGCTTTCGTCGCCGGCAACGGCCAAGATCGATTTGCCGTCGGACGTCGCAGAGGTGCTAGAAGATAATCTCGAACCCGAGATCGAAACCCTCTGGCAACTTGGCGACCCCCCACTGAAATAGCACTCCCGACTCTTATCCGTGTCCATCTGTGTCCATCCGTGGTTCCATCCTCTCAATCCGCCTTCGGATTCGCCAATCTCACCGCCCGAATCATCGCCGCCGTCTTCGCGTTGATCTTCTCGTTGTCGCTGCGGCCCTCGAAGTGAACCTGGAAGTGGCGAACCGCTCGCGCCATTTGGCGATTGAACTGGCCGTTCGCGGGGCCGATGGAGTAGCCAATCTCCGCGAGCCAGGTTTGCAATTGCTTGATCGGCGTGCCGGTCACTTCCTTGTACGCGTTGCCGCCGAATTTGCTCGTTTGGTTCTTGCCCGTGCCTTGCGTGTCGAAATCGCCGGGCTTCAAGGTCAGCGTCTTGCCGGCGGAGAGCATCAAGCCGTTGTTCATCATGGTGAAGAATTCCGCGACCGGGTCGGGGTCACTTGAAGTGCCGCCGACGCGAGCCAGGCCGATGCCGGCGGCTTCGAGCTGGTCCCACTCGAACTGGTAGCCGGGGCAGGCGATGCGATCGTCGCTCAGATGGCCGTGGCCGTCGGTGAGGATGTCGCTGTGACCGACGACGCGGCAGCGGGGAATGCCGTGGGTTTTCATCAGTTCCTGCACGAGGCGAATCAACGATTTGTATTGCGGATCGGTCAAGCTTTGCTGCACGCTGCCGACGTTTTCGATGCCGATCGAACGCCAGGCGAGGCGGGTTTGCGTGCCCCAGTGCGATTGATCCTGGGCGTTTTCGTGCGACGCGTGTCCCGCGGCCAGGCCATCGACCACCATCTTGACGATGTGCCCGTCTCGGCCCACGAGATAATGCGCGCTGGTGCCGCCGTTGAGGAATTGATTGATCGCGGAGCCGATGCTTTCGCCGCCGGTTTTGTGAATGACGACCATGTCGATCTTTTGGCCGCGCCGATCGTAATGGTACGGCGACTTGATCCAGATGGGCCGCAGCTTGACTTCGAGCACCTGGAGGTTTGGATTGGCGAGGTTGGCATTGAGCGTGCCGTTGTCGGCGGTGACGGAGTGAAGGGTGGCGCAGACGACCTTGTTGGAGCGGTCCACGGTCAATCGGATTTGCAGTCCGCGAAAGATGCGTGGCACATCGGGGCCGGTGCCGGTCCAGTGGCCGACGGGTTCGTTGGTGGCCAGCTTCGGCACGATCCAGAGCGAGTGTTCGCCGGGCGCAAGGCCGATGAGCTTCGCTTCGCCGACGGAGTTGGTGGTCGCGACGCTATCTTTGTCGCTGCCGCCGATGGGATAGACCTGATGCGTTGGATCGAGATAGAGCCGAGCCTCCGCGACGGGATCGGGCCAGCCGAGCAGCAGATTGCGTAGACGAATAATGAGCATGAGAGGACTCCTTCGACGTGACTTTCGAATGCGCAGCCGCGACCGGCGGCGTGGCCTAATTAGGGAATCTCCACGGCGGCGCGAAACGGACAGGAAATCTTGAAGAACGGGCGGGATTTGGGAATGCTTGAAGTTGGGTGGCGGGGCGGTTAAAGTAAGGCGTCGATTCTCCGCGTTCTCTGCGCCTCTGCGTTTCAAAAAAAAAAGCTATCCGCGCCCGGAATGGAGTCGTCATTTTTTGAAACGCAGAGGCGCAGAGAACGCGGAGTGAGAAAGACAAAACAGGCGGAGGTTTGCACAATGGCGGCAAAGTCCTTCCTACTCCTCGAACTCGTTTGTGATCGTGAGTCCTTTCTGGCGTACGCATACCAATTAGCGGCCGAGCGTCGCATTGCGGAAGGGATCGAACTCGCCGAGCCGGAGAAATACAAATGGAACGGCGTAAATGGCTGGGAAAACAGATGCATCGCCTCATTCATTGAAGGCGGTTGCGATCATTTCGAGCCCGGTCCTGGCGGCGACATGATTGAGAGCCCCACGTGGAAGGATTTGGCCGAGTTTCTTTACAAGGGGCAATTCATGGAATGAACCGAGTGGCGACCTGGTAGCGGCGAATGAATTAAGCCAAATACCAACAATAAGTTACATTCATTTATGAGAGTTTTTCCATTTGCGTTCGGTTTCCGCGTGGTGTCACCGAACGAATGAACGAAACGCCAACATCGCCATTTCACTCCATTCGCTGCCAATTCACCCCGAATAATCGCCACAAGCGGCCTCTTTTCGCTCACCTTCTTACATGACTTGAGCCGATTATTTTTCTCAAGGGGAAAACTCCCGGATTCGGCAGCAATTCAGGCAAGCTGTTCGGCCTGGGTAATTGCCAGTTCGCGCCTATTAACGGATTAGGCTGCACGGATTCCCCGCCGCGGTCCGATTGGTATGGTGTTCAGAGCAAACACCTAGATCCACACCGGTCAGGGACGGCCTTCATGCCCGCGAAATCGACCTATAAGCCCTCCATCGAACGGCTCGAATCACGCGACCTTCTCGCCGGCGTCTCCGCCTACTTCACTCAGGGCAGCCTCGTCATCAGCGGCACCACCGGCAACGATTACATCAGCGTCACCGAATCGAACGGGCAACTCTCCGTTTATGGAGCGCAGATCACGTTCGTCGGCGGCCGAAAAGTCGGCATCGAAGCAGCGAAGGTGGATCGCGTCTTCATCAGCTCCTATTCCGGCAACGACACGATCATCGCATCGTCGCTCAGCAAGCAAACGATTGTCGCGTCCGGCGCGGGCAACGATTCGATCTACACCGGCGGCGGGAAAGACATCGTGGACGCCGGCGAAGGCAACGACCTGGTTTCCTCCGGCGGCGGCAACGATCGCATCACCGCCGGCTACAAGGTCGGCGAACGCGACACGCTGTTCGGCGGCGGCGGCTTCGATT
>Ga0105340_1001584_pt1 | contig 10073 bp, 12 predicted proteins | sample EasRivMeERMLT700_FD_89676 | JGI IMG/M metagenome (GOLD analysis project Ga0105340, IMG submission 89676) | Soil microbial communities from meander-bound floodplain in the East River, Colorado, USA - East River MetaG ERMLT700 | ecosystem: Environmental > Terrestrial > Soil > Floodplain | place... | reverse complement strand
GCCTCGCCCTGCCAGCAGGCGCGGTCGATGGCGACAGCGTGCTGAGGCGGCGACTTGATGCCTTTCAGGTGCGCGAGCACCGCGACCCAGGGCTTGCAGTACTCCGCGACCGCGCGGCCGTCGAAGACTCCGATCACACCGGGTTGCTTCAACGCCTTTGAAAAATCGAGCCTCTTGATGCGGGCGTGAGCGTAGGGGCTGCGGAAGAACGCGACGTGCGCGAGACGGGGGAAACGCAGGTCGTCGGTGAAGGCGCCGCGCCCCTGCAGCAGGCGCTGCGCGTTCGGCCGCGGCACGCTCTGGCCGATGTAGCCCTTGTCGACCTGCGTACCCGGCGCATGGAGCGGAAGCTCGGCCTTACCCATTGATGACTTCCTCTATTGCATCGACGATGGCCTGGTAACCGGTGCAGCGGCAGTAGTTGCCGGAGATATGGGCACGAATCTCTTCGCGGGTTGCGTTTTTCTTGCTGCGGACGAGGTCCTGCGCCGCCATCAGCATCCCGGGAGTGCAGAAGCCGCATTGCAGTGCGTTGCGACGGTGAAATGCCGCCTGCAGCTTTTCCAGCTCCTTCGAATCGGACAGGCCTTCGATGGTGTCGACGCGGCAGCCGTTCGCCTGCACCGCGAGCATCAGGCAGCCGCGCACGATCTCGCCATTGACGCGGATCGTGCAGGCGCCGCACACCCCATGCTCGCAGCCCAGGTGCGAGCCGGTCAGCCCCAGCTCCTCTCTCAGGAAATCGACGAGGTGCTGGCGCGCGGGGACGTTGCGCGTCACCTGCGTGCCGTTCACCATCATCGTAGTGGTCAGAGTCTGTTCCATGCGCGCTCGAGCAGGACTTTGGCCAGGTGCAGTTTGGTGGCCGCCGAGTGATAGAGATCCGCCGCCGGCGTAGGAAGCGACGCTTTCGCTTCTTCGAGCGACCTGGGCATCAGGAGGACCGGCTTGCCCGCAATGCCGAAGAACGCGATTCTTCTTTCACTGGGACGTGAAACTCCGGCGAGCCCCACAATCGCGTAATCGCCCTGGCGCCGGGTGAGCTCCAGGAAGACCGATTTGTCGGCCTTCGGGAATTCGACGCCGACGAGGATCTCGGCGGGCTTGAGGTCGGTCTCGAACAGGCCCTTGAAGAAGTCGCCGGCTTTCACGCGCCGCTCGCCCTTCTTCGCTGCGACGACGAGCACCGCGTCGAGCGCGAGCGCGCACGCCGGCAGCTCCGCCGCGGGATCGGCGAGCGCCAGGCTGCCGCCGAGCGTGCCGCGGTTGCGGATCGCCGGATGGGCGATGTGGGAGACGGCTTCCGCCACGAGCGGCAGGTGCTTATTGATGTCTTCGGATTTCTCCAGTCCCGCGTGCGTGCAGAGCGCGCCGACACGCACCATGCCGTCCTTCACTTCCACTTCGGAAAAACCCTTGAGGCCCGTGATGTCAACCAGCAGCTCCGGCGCGGAAAGCCGGAGATTGAGCGAGGGGATGAGGCTCTGGCCGCCGGCGAGGATCTTCGCGCCGGGACGCTCGAGGAGGTCGAACGCCTCCGCGAGCGAACGCGGTTTCGCATAGGCAAACGACGGCGCCTTCAAGCCCGGCCTTCCTCCTCGGGGCCGATTATGCCCGAGCGGGGCGAAAAAAAAGGGACGGGCCCGAAGGCCCGTCCCCGGTTTTGCTGGACAGCGAGTCTTAGAAGTTGTGGCGGAGGCCCACCGCGATCGACGTGTACTGGGCGCCCGTGGCCGCCCCGATCGTCGTCGTCGAGCCGCCGATCACGAAGTTGCCGTTGTTGTCGTTATCGACCGCCGTGTAGAACGCGTACACCTTGGTGGCCTTCGTAATGTTGTAGTTGTAGCCGAGGGTGTACTGCTTGGCGCCGGTGCTGCCGTCGGCATCCACCCAGCCGTAGTTCAGATGGAACTCGTGCTGGCCAACCGGGAACATCGCGGCGAAGCGGAAGTAGTCGCTCGAGACGTCACCGCCGAGGATGTCGCGTTTCGCTTTTTCGTACAGCGCGCCGAGCACCATGAACTTGAAGTCGTATGCGCCGCCGATGGTGTACGCCGTGGCGCTGCTCGGCGTGCTGCCCGCGCCGGGATCGAGGTCGGCGTCATTCTCGGTGTTCGCATACGAGATCGCCAGGTGCAGCGGGCCCGTGTCGTAGGCGCCGACGAGGCCGATGTACCGCGGCTGATCCATGCTCTGATTGACACGCGCCTCACCGAGCAGCGAGAACGCCGCGTCGATCGTAAAGTTGCCGATCTTCGGGCTGGTATACCAGAGCGTGTTGTTCATGAAGCCCTGGTTGCCGAAAATAGTGCCATTGAGAAGCGCGTCCGAGGACGTGCCGGTGTCGTGGTTGTGCATGCTGATGTAATCGTAGGTCGCGTAGTAGACCGGCCCGATCGTGCGGCCTAGGCGGATGGTGCCGAAGCCGCCCTCCAGGCCCGCGAAGCTGTCGCGGCTGGTGAAGGTGCCCCCGCCATCGGTCAGGTTGACGCGGCTCTCGATCTGAAAGATCGCCTTCAGGCCCGGGGTGAGCCCCTTGTTGTAGCGGAAGCCGATGCGCGAGGAGTTGTCCACGAACTCGTAGTTCGACTGGTTCGGGACAGCAGGGTTGTTGCTGTTGTCGGTCTCGATGCGCTCCATCGTGACGTTGACGCGCCCGTAGATCTGGAGCTCGGGCGGCACCTGGGCCAGTGCGGGCATTGCAAAGGCGGATGCGACGGCTGCTGCTAGAAGCTTGCGGTGCATACTCTCCCTTCCCTATTCAGTTGACGTACCACTCCTCCATGGGCGCGACTCTACGCCGAGAGGGAGCCGGCAGATGCGAAATAAGGGCAAAGTGTCTCGCGCACGCAACACTTTCCGGGGGTTGACGTTTGAAACGTGCCGTTATCATTGGGGCCAGGAGGGAGGAGCCATGCCAAGCATCGCCGGTTTGTTGTTTTTTGGACTAGTGCTGGCGATCGCGCAATCTGCCCTCGCCCAGCCCTACCCCAGCCAGCCGATCCGGATGATTGCCCCCTTCCCGCCCGGCGGCAGCGTGGACATCATGGCCCGGCTCATCGCCGATCCGCTCGCCCAGCAGCTCGGCGGCAAGATCGTGATCGACAACCGCAGCGGCGCCTCGGGAAACATCGGCATGGAGGCCGCGGCGCGCGCCAAACCCGACGGGTACACCGTCGTGCTGAACACCATCCCGCTCGCGACCAACCCGGCGCTCTTCGACAAGCTCTCCTGGGACCCGGTCAAGGATTTCGCGCCGATCGGCATGGTGGCGACTGCGCCCCACGTGCTGGTGGTCCCGACCAAGGTGAAGGCGGGCAAGGTCGACGAGCTGGTGCGGCTCGCGCGCACCAACCCCGGCAAGCTGACCTACGCCTCGGCCGGGGTCGGCACGACCTTCCATCTCTGCGCCGAGATGTTCAAGGACTCGACCAATACTTTCATCCTGCATGTGCCCTACCGCGGCGGCGGGCCCGCGCTGCTCGACACGCTCGGCGGGCAGGTGGATATGAGCTTTCCCACGCTGTCGGCCGCCCTCCCGCATGTCAAGGCAGGCAACCTGCGCGCGCTCGCCGTAACCGACACGACGCGCTCGCCGCTGCTGCCCGACGTGCCGACGATGCAGCAAGCCGGCGTCAAGGATTTCCAGTTCACCCAGTGGCTCACCCTCCTCGCCCCGGCCGGAACGCCGCGCGAGGTGGTGACGCGTCTCAACACGGCCCTGAAAAATGCCCTGGAATCCAAAGACCTGCGAGACAAGTTCTCTCAGCAGGGCTTCGACGCCTTCATCACCACGCCGGAAGACGCTGCCAAGTTCATCGCTTCCGAAGTGCAGCGCTTCGGCAAGCTCATCAAGACCCGCAAGATCACGGCGGAATAAAGGAACCCACGCGAATGGACCTCGGACTGCGCGACAAGAAGATCCTCATCACCGGCGGCAGCAAGGGCATCGGCCTTGCGTGCGCGAAGGCATTCATCGCTGAAGGCGCGCGCGTCGCGGTCGTCTCGCGCTCCCCGGAGAACCTGGCAAAAGCGAAGAAGACCCTCCGCGACGCGTACACCATCTCCGCAGACCTGACCGATGCTGCGGCGGCTGCGGCGATGGTCGAACAGGTGGAAAAGGAGTTCGGCGCACTCGACGTCCTGGTCAATTCCGCAGGCGCCGCGAAGCGCACCGACGCCGACGACCTCAGCCCGGCCGCCTGGCGCGCCGGCATGGACGCGAAGTACTTCTCCTACATCAACGTCATCGACCCCGTGATCAAGCGCATGGGCAAGCGCGGAAGAGGCGCGGTGATCAACGTCATCGGCAGCGGCGGCAAGGTGGCCTCGCCCACGCACCTCGCAGGCGGCGCTGCCAACGCCGCGCTGCTGCTGGCCACTGCCGGCCTCGCCTATGCCTATGCGAGCAAGGGGGTGCGCGTGGTCGGCGTGAGCCCGGGCGTCACAAAGACCGAGCGCGTGGCCGAAGGGCTGAAAGCCGAAGCGAAACGAGCGAACGTATCCGTGGAGCAGGCCGAAAAACAGATGGTCGCCCGCCTGCCGATGGGCCGGCCCGCCGAGCCGGAAGAGATCGCCGACATCGTCGTGTTCGCCGCTTCGGAACGCGGGCGCTACCTCACCGGTGCGAACATCAGTACGGACGGGGCTGCTTCACACGTCGTTGTCTGAATTCGGGGTCAGGGCCACAACTCGTTGACCTAGTTCTTGCCCTGACCCCGAATTCGGTACGCCCGTAGCTGCTCGGCGTAGCTCGCCGAGAGCGGCACCAGCATCGCGTCGCCGTTCGGGTTCATCGCGACCAGGACGTGCACCCCGGCGACCGGCACTTCCAGCTTGCAGGTCGCCCAGTGCCGGCTGGGGATGCGTACCGTGAGAGTGCCGTGGGCTGCGTCAGGCCCTTTGAATGTCTCGGCCACCCGCACGGTAATGACGTCGATCGGCTTCTCGCCGTCTTTCGCGACGCCGGTGACGTCACCCGCGAACAGCGCGCTCGACCATTGAAACCAACCCTCCGGCGGCGTGCTGGTCGCGAACAGGCAGGCGTGCGCCCAGCTCGACAGCAGCTGAAGAGCGGCGATGGCAAGCAAGCGGCGCAAGACCACCCTGCAAATCTACTGCAGATACTCCGGCGCCGCCCTGCGATTGCTAACGGCCGGGCCCGCGGCGCACACGAAAGACTCGGCCGAGTTGGGGTCGCCGCTGCCGGAATAGCGCGCGATCTGGGGGTACGGGCAGAGCGGCCGCGTCATCTGAACGCCCAGGTTCGCCACATCCTGGACGTACTTCGTCGCCACCACGCGCTGCGGCGCGACGCCGCGCTCGACCCATTCGACGAGCGCGAGCAGGATGTTGTTCGCCGGATCGTCGGCCGGGTAAAGCGACAAAACTAGGCTGGGAAGGCCGCGTCTTCGACGCCGAAGCGCCGGGCGAACATTTCCCTTCCGCGCGGCGTCACGATGAGCTTCCTCGAGTCCTTGACCCGAAGCAGCCAGCGCTGCTCCAGGTAGTGGCGCAGCAGCGCCGCGCCCAGCGCCCCGGCGATGTGAGGCCGCCGCTCGGTCCAGTCGGTGCAACACCGGAAGAGCGGCCGGCGCGGGCTTTCCAGCGCGCTCACGTCGATGCCGAGATTTGCCAGGACGTCGTTGCCGGGCCGCATCAGCCGTTCCGTGATCCGCACGCCGAGCTGTCCAGCGAGGTGGTCGTAGCAGCAGCGCGCGAAGCGGATTTCACGAGCCGCAGCCGGCAACGGTCCTTGCACCTGCGCACCAATCTCGGAAAGCGCCTCGACGGCCTGCGCAACATCGGCTCCCGCGAGGCTGAAGTACTTCGACCTGCCGCGGCCCTGCCAGACGAGCATGTTCGCGGCCACCAGCTTCCTGAGATGCGCGCTCGCCGTCTGCGGCGTGACGCCGGCGTCGAGCGCAAGCTTCTTGGCGTTTCGGGAGCGGCCGTCCATCAATGCGAGAACCATGGCCGTGCGCGCGGGCTCAGCGAGCATGGCGGCAGCCGAGGCAATGCGTCGATGTTGCATAGCCGAATTGTCGTGCGCGGGCTCGCCTGCGTCCATCGGAACACTTCGACCGCCGACGAACAGTTTGGAGTAGGCTGCGCTCTTCACTCTGGGAGGAGGCCCATGAAACGCAGAGACATCCTGAAGGTCGGAGCCGCGGCCGCGGGGCTGGGCTTTCCGGCCATCATCCGCGCGCAGCCGAAGGAGATCGTGATGCTCGGCATCTGGCCCGCGACCGGCGCGTTCTCCGACGTCGGGCCGATCCTCGACCGCGGCATGCGCATGGCGCTCGAAGAGCGCGACATGAAGATCCAGGGGCGCCCGGTGAAGTACATCGTGCGCGATTCCGCGACGGCGGCCGGCGCGGCGACGCGGCGCGTCGAGGAGGCGGTCGACGGCGAGGGCGCGAAGTTCGTCATCGGTCCCTGGTCATCGGGCGTGGCGCTCGCCGTCTCCGAGGTCGCGAAGCGCAAGAAGGTGTTCCACTACTTCAGCGGCGGCACCGAGGATATTTCCGGCTCGCGCTGCCACCGCTACTCGTTCCAGTGGGCGGCGAGCCCGTACACCGCGGCGAAGACCGTGGTCGACAACTTCATGAAGGCCAACCCGAAGGCGCGGCGCTGGCACTTGCTGGTCGCCGACTATGCTTTCGGCTGGTCGGTGGAGAAGTACATCAAGGAGGTCGGCAAGACCCACGGCATCGAGTTCGTCGGCGCCGACCGCCATCCGCTCGGCGAGCGCGAGTTCTCCAACTACGTGCAGAAGGCGGCGGCCAACCGGCCCGACGCGGTGGCGATGATCAACTTCGGCCTCGACGCGGTGTCGGGCGCGCGCGAGATCTTCAACTTCGGCCTCACGCCGAAGGTGCCGCTGATCATGACCTGGTCTTCCGGGGTGGAGGAGCTGGTGCAGCTCACGCCCGAGATCCGCGAGAACATCTGGGTGGGCTCCAACTTCTACTACACCGCCGATACGCCGGTGGCGAAGAAGTTCGTTGCGGCCTACCAGGCGAAGTTCGGCAACCCGCCGGGCTACGCGCCGTCGGCCGCCTACGGCATGACGCGGATGATGCTGCACGCGTTCGACAAGGCGAAATCGGTCGAGGTGCGCGACGTGATCACGGCGCTCGAGGGCATCGAGGTGCAGGACCTGGTCGGGCGCATGCGCGTCGATCCGAAGACGCACCAGACGCTGCGGCCGTACTTCTTCATGCGCTGCAAGCCCAAATCGGCCATGAAGCACCCGACCGACTTCGCCGACATCATCGCCACGGGTGACACGCCGCTGCCGGCGGAGTACGCGGCCTGCAAAGATCTCGGTAGTTTTTGAACCTTCTAGCCGGCCAGATCCTTAACGGGATCGCCACAGGGATGCTGTACGCCCTGATGGGGCTCGGCTTGTCGTTGATCACGGGGATCCTCAACATCCCCAACTTCGCGCACGGCGCACTGTTCGCCATCGGCGCGTACCTGCTGGTCACCACCGTGGGCGTCATCGGCAACTTCTGGGTTTCTCTCCTCCTCGCCCCCTTAGGGGTGGCGCTTCTCGGCTTGATCATCGAGTACGCCGGAATCCGGCGGCTGTATGCCGCGGGCCATGACTACCAGCTGCTCTTCACCTTCGGCCTCGCGCTGATCCTGAGCGAGGGCATCATCGTCGTCTGGGGCCCGGTCGGCTTCAGCCACCTGCCGCCGCAAATCCTGCGCGGCGGCGTCGATCTCGGCTTCACCTTCTATCCGAAGTACCGCCTGTTCGTCATGGTGGCCGCAGGCCTCCTGATTCTCGCGACCTGGCTGTTCCTCGAGAAGACGCGCTACGGGGCGATCATGCGCGCCGGCATCGAGAACAAGGAGATGGTGTCGCTGCTCGGCATCGACATCCACAAGCTGTTCACCGTGGCGTTTGCCCTCGGAGCGTACCTGGCGGGAATCGCCGGCGCCCTGACCGCGCCGATCCGCGGCGTCAATCCCAACATGGGCGTCGACATGCTCGGCATCGCCTTCGTCGTCGTGGCGCTCGGCGGCCTGGGCAACCTGCTCGGCGCGATCGCGGCCGGGCTCCTGATCGGCGTCGCGCAGGCGGTGGTCGCGGCGTACTGGACCGAGGCCTCCACCGCGGTGATCTTCGCCGTGATGGCGCTGGTGCTGCTGGTCCGGCCTCAGGGTTTGTTTGGCATAAGGTGATGAACCGGGCAACGATTGCGATTCTCCTTGCGGTGGTATTACTGCCCTTCGTCGTGCGGCCGGTAATCGCCGCCGAGATCTGGCTGTTCGCGATCTTCGGCCTCGGGCTGAACCTGCTCCTCGGCTACACCGGGCTGCTCTCGTTCGGGCAGTCGACCTTTTTCGGCTCGGCGGCGTACGTCGCCGGCTGGCTCCTCAAGCACTACGCCATCAACGTGTTCTTCGCGCTCGGCATCGGCATCGGCGTCGGCGCGCTCTCCGCGCTCCTCGTCGGCTACCTGTGCGTGCAGCGCTCGGGCCTGTACTTCATCATGCTGACCTTCGCGCTGAACCAGCTTTTCTTCTTCATCGCCTACCAGTGGACCAGCGTCACCGGCGGCGAGGACGGCATGCCCGGCGTCCCGCGTCCTGCTTTCTTGGGCCTGGATTTCAAAGACCCCATGCTGTATTACGCATTCGTCTCGGTGCTGTTCCTGCTTTCGCTGTGGGTCATGAAGCGCATCGTCGAATCCCCCCTCGGCAGGATCCTGCAGGCGATCCGTGAGAACGAGGTGCGCGCCGAGGCGGTGGGCTACAACGTGGCGCGCTTCAAGCTGCTCGCGTTCGTCATCGGCGGCGCGTTCTCCGGCCTCGCGGGCGTGCTCTACGCCATGCTCTTCGGCATCGTGCCGCTCGAAGCGATCGGCTTCGTCACCTCGGGCAACGTGGTCTTCGCCACGCTGATCGGCGGCTCAGGCTCGCTCTACGGGCCGATCATCGGCTCGTTCGTCTTCATCTGGCTCTCCGAATCGATGAGCGTCGTCTGGGTGCGCTGGCCGCTGCTCCTCGGCGTCGCGTTCGTGATCGTGGTGCTCTTCTTCCGCGGCGGCGTCGTGGAAGCATGGTCCCGCCTGGGGGACAAAGTCAGGCTATGGCAATCCTCGAGACAAAAAGCCTGAGCAAGTCCTTCGGCGCGCTTGCCGCCGTCAAAGACGTCAGCCTGAGCATCGCGGCCGGCAGCCTGCACTCCATCATCGGGCCGAACGGCGCCGGCAAGACCACGCTCTTCAACCTGCTGACCGGAACGTTCCCTCCGACCTCTGGCAGGATTATCTTCAATCAAAAAGATATTACGGGCACGCCCGCCAACCACATCGCCCACCTCGGCCTCGCGCGCTCGTTCCAGCGCACCAACGTGTTCCCGGCGTTCTCTCTTTTCGACAACGTGTGGGTCGCGGCTTTTGCTTGCGGTTCTTCCTGGAAAGGCCTCGTTTGGCGAAAGACCGATCGCTACCCCGAAGCCGCCGAGCGCGCGCGCCAGGCGCTTTCCGACGTGGGCCTGGAGAAGAAATCTCACCAGCTGGCGCGCGAAATCTCCCACGGCGAGCAGCGCCAGCTCGAGCTCGCCATCGCCCTCGCCGCCGCGCCGCGCGTGCTGCTGCTCGACGAGCCGGCGGCCGGGCTCTCGCCCGAGGAAACGCGCAGGATGGTGGCGCTGGTGCGCTCGCTGAAGGGGCGCTACACCATCGTGCTCATCGAGCACAAGATGGACATCATCATGAGCGTCTCCGACCGCATCTCGGTGATGCACTTCGGCTCGCTCATCGCCGAGGGCGCGCCCGAGGAGATCCAGCGCAACCCCGAGGTGCGCCGCGCCTATCTCGGCGGGATCGCCGCATGATCGAGCTGAAGAAGATCAACACGTTCTACGGTCTCGGGCACATCCTGCACGACCTGTCGCTGACCGTGGGCGAGAGCGAAGTCGTCGCCCTCCTCGGCCGCAACGGCGCCGGCAAGACCACCACCATGCGCTCGATCGCCGGCCTCGACGCCCACCGCATCAGCCGCATGGGCATAGCCCTGGTTCCCGAGACGCGGGACATCTTCAGTTTCCTGTC
>Ga0105340_1001581_pt1 | contig 10082 bp, 9 predicted proteins | sample EasRivMeERMLT700_FD_89676 | JGI IMG/M metagenome (GOLD analysis project Ga0105340, IMG submission 89676) | Soil microbial communities from meander-bound floodplain in the East River, Colorado, USA - East River MetaG ERMLT700 | ecosystem: Environmental > Terrestrial > Soil > Floodplain | place... | reverse complement strand
TCAACTTGCTCAGCTCACGGACGCCGGCTTGACGCTGCGCTCCGCGCTCGAGTCTCAACAAAGTCATCCCCCGGCGCGCTGGCTTCGCGAACCGGCGGCACGCCTCCTTGGTTATATCAAGGAAGGCGGCACTTTCGGCGAGGCGGTCGCAGCGTCGCCGCAATGGGTGCCACCGTTTGATGCCGCCTTGCTGGACGCCGGTGAGCAAAGCGGCCAGTTGCCCTCGTGCTTCAAACTTCTCGCCAACCATTACTCCGAACGCGCGCGGCTCGCGCGGGAAGTCCTGTCCAATCTTTTCTATCCGCTCATGCTGTTTCACTTCGCGGTGATGATTGGGCCGCTACCGCAGCTCGTCCTGAGTGGCGACCTTGCGGGCTACCTGCGCACGATCGGCGCGACGTTCCTGCCGGTCTATGCGGTTGTCCTGGTGCTGTTCTGGGCCAGTGGCACCAGGCATGGCGAGCGCTGGCGCGGCATCATTGAATCAATTGCAAATCGCATTCCACTCATCGGCAATGCCCGCCGCAACCTTGCGCTGGCGCGATTGTCAGCGTCACTCCACGCGTTGCTCAACGCGGGCGTGCCCGTGGTCCGCGCATGGCCACTCGCCGGCGCCGCCAGCGGGTCAGTCCATTTGAAGCGCGAAGTCGCGACGTGGCCGGCGCTCATCAATGAAGGCCTGACACCGGCTCAACTGCTCGCCGACAGCAAATGTTTCCCCGAATTGTTCGCCAATATGTACAACACCGGCGAGATCAGCGGGACGATCGATGACAGCCTCGCGCGCCTTCAACGTCTGCACCAGGAGCGGGGTGTCTCGCAATTCCGGCTGATCGCCGACTGGCTGCCGAAGATCATCTATTTCGCCATCGTGATTTACGTCGCGTGGTCGGTCGTCAGCTTTTACCTCGGCTACTTCAGCCGGATCGGCAACGTTATCGAGTAAATGACTGTTGAGGAGATTCTCAGCAACGAAGAGTTGCGGCGTCACGAATTCCCGGTTGCCGCCGACAAGATTTTCCTCGCCCATGCCGGCGTTTGTCCCCTGCCCCGCCGGGTCACGGATGCAATGAAGCGCTACGTTGACGCGGCGAGCCTGGACGACCAGGAAACCGTCGTTGCCGAGGGCTTGTTTCGCGAAGCGCGCACCTTCGCCGCGAGGCTCCTTGGAGCGCAAATGGAGGAGATCGCTCTCGTCGGCCCGACTTCTTTGGGGCTCAGCCTCATCGCCAATGGCTTCCCGCTCCGCAGAGGCGACAACGTTGTCATTTATCAGGACGATTATCCCTCGAACGTTTACGCGTGGATGCCGCTGGCGGAAAAAGGCGTCCAGGTCCGCTTGTTGAATATCCGGCAATATGGCCGCATCCGGCGCGTTGATGTTGAAGGCCAGGTCGACGAACAAACCAGGCTCGTCGCCCTCGCCTCCTGTCATTTTGTTTCCGGTTATCGCATCGACATCCCTGCCATCGGCAAATTCCTTCAGGAAAAGCGCATCGCGTTCTGCGTCGATGGCATTCAAACCGTCGGCGCATTCCCGACGCCGGTCGAGCACGTCGACTTTCTCGCCGCCGATTCCCACAAGTGGCTGCTCGGGCCGTGCGCCGCCGGGATCATGTTCGTGCGAAAGTCGTGGCAGGACCAGGTGCGGCCCTCCATCTACGGGTGGCACAACGTGCGGTGCCCAAACTACGTCGCGCAGGACGCGATGGTTCATCCGCCCGACGGCCGCCGCTATGAAGCAGGCACAGCCAATCTCGTCGGACTGGCGGGTCTGCGCGCCGCGATGCAGATACTGCTCGAACTCGGCGTCGAAAACATCGCGCGCGAGTTGCTACGCAAACGGGCGTGGCTTGTGCCGGCGTTACAGCAGAAGAATTACGAGGTACTTTATGCGGATGCTCCGCCGGAAGCGGCCAGCGGCATTGTGACCTTCCATCGACCGGGGACCGACCTCGCTGCGCTCCACGAAAAACTAACTGCCGCGAAGATCGTCACGTCACTGCGGGGAAATCGCCAGGGCAACCGATACATTCGGCTGTCGCCTCACTTCTATAACACCGATGCGGAGTTGCAGCGCTTGCTGGAGTTGCTCTGACCTGCACCGATCTCGCTCAGTTTCTGCGGAGCTTGAGGAAATTCTTCACGATGGTGCGGCCGCTTTCGGTGAGAATGCTTTCGGGATGAAACTGCACGCCCCAGATCGGAAATTCCTTGTGACGCACGCCCATAATTTCGCCCTCATCAGTTTCTGCGGTGACTTCAAGACAGTCGGGCATCGTGTCGCGCTTGATCACCAGGGAATGATAGCGCGTCGCCGCGAACGGGTTCGGCATGTCCGCGAACAAATCCTTGCCGTCGTGCTTAATCGGCGACGTTTTCCCGTGCATCATGCGGTAGTTCACCACCACATCGGCGCCGAACGTGTGGCCGATGCACTGGTGCCCGAGGCACACACCAAAGAGCGGCACCTGCTTGCCAAAGGTGCGAATGATCTCGTTCGATAAGCCGGATTCGCGCGGCGAACACGGCCCGGGTGAAATGAGGATCCGCTCGGGACGCAGTTCGCGAATCTGGTCGAGCGAAATCTGGTCGTTGCGATGGACCTGCATGTTCACGTTCATCTCGCCCAGGTACTGGACGAGATTATACGTAAACGAGTCGTAGTTATCGATTACCAGGACCATCTCGAGTGACGAAAGTTACATCGCACCGGCGTTTTTGCCAGTGCAATCCGGCCCAAAAATGCTTGATCTGTGCCCCGGAAATGGCTTATTTCCGGCGCGTTGCAAGTCGCCGCCGGATGGCCGACGGCGTGTTCACTAATCCCTTATACATGGCGAAAGAAGAGCCCATTGGGTTGCAGGGCACGGTGACGCAAGTGTTGCCCGGCACCATGTTTCGCGTGGCGCTGCCGAACGGCCACGAGGTGCTCGCGCACATCTCGGGCAAGATGCGAAAGAATTTCATTCGCATCAGCGTGGGCGATCGGGTGGATGTAGAGATCACTCCCTACGATCTCAGCAAAGCGCGCATCACTTTCCGGCACAGTTAACCTCAACGACGATGCGGATCCATTTTCTCGGAGCGACCCGCACGACCACCGGTTCAATGTACCTGCTGGAAGTGAACCAGCAGCGCATCCTCATGGAATGCGGGCTGTTCCAGGGGCGGCGCGACGAGTCGATGGAGCGCAACCGCAGCTTTCCGTTCGATGTGACGAAGCTCGATGCCGTGGTCCTCAGCCACGCACACATCGACCACTGCGGCAATCTCCCCAACCTTTGCAAGCAGGGTTACGGCGGGAACATCTACTGCACTTTCGCTACGCGCGATCTCGCAGCGATCATGCTCGAGGACTCCGCCGAAATCCAAAAGGACGACGCGATCTTTGTCTCCAAACAGCGCGCAAAAAGAAATTTGCCGCCGGTCGAACCTCTCTACGGCGCCATCGATGCCGAGAAAGCCGTGCGCCAGTTTGTCGGGCTGAACTACGACCGCCCGATGCCAGTCGCCAATGGCGTGACGATTACCTTTCGCGATGCGGGGCACATTCTCGGAGCTGCGCAGATCGTATTGGACATTCAGGAGGGCGGACGCAAATTTCGCTACTTGTTCAGTGGCGACATCGGGCGGGGAGATGACGACATTCTGCGCGACCCGGAGCCGGTTGAGAACGTGGATTTTCTGCAGATCGAAGCAACGTATGGCGGGCGCGACCATTCGCCAAAGATTGACGCCAAAGCGGAACTGAAACGGCTCGTTAGCGACACGCTCGCAGCGAGAGGCAAGGTAATCATCCCGGCATTCTCAATCGGCCGCACGCAGCAGATCGTTTATGCCTTTCACCAACTCACGCTCGCGGGAGAGTTGCCTGCGGTGCCGATGTATGTCGACAGCCCGCTCAGTGTTAACGCGACGGAAGTGCACCGGCTGCACCCGGAATGCTTTAACGAAGGCACTTACAAATTCCTCCGCGAGAAGGCCAACCCGTTCGGCATGGAGAACCTAACCTACATTCGCGAAGTGGCGCATTCAAAGAAGCTCAACGAACTTAAGGATGCCGCGATCATCATCAGCGCGTCCGGCATGGCCGAAGCCGGTCGCATTCGCCACCACCTCAAGAACAACATCGGCGACCCGAAAAATCTCGTTCTATTTGTCGGCTATTGCGCCGAGCACACGCTGGGCGCGCAGATTCTGTCCCGCAGAAATCCCGTGAACATTTTCGGGGAACCTCACGAAGTGCGCGCGCGCATCGCCTCCATTGACGCGTTCTCCGGACACGCCGATCGCAACGAATTGCAGGCCTACGTCAACAAGCTCACGGGAAACATCAAAAAGATTTCGGTGATCCACGGTGAGGAATCGCAATGTCTCGCCTTCGCCGAGCGACTGCGCGCGATTAAACCCAAAGCGCAGGTCGCCGTGCCCGACTACAAACAAATTGTCGACTTCTGATCAGTCGATGCCGGCGAGTTTCTTCGCGCGCGCATAGTCTTCGGGAGTGTCGATGTCGATTTCCAGCCCCGGATCATCGACATCCACCGTCTTGCGCGGGATCGAAGACGATTCGAGAAAGCTCCTCAAATCGGTGGCTGCGGTCTGCCGGAGAGGATGGAATGCGCTTGCGGGAACAACAACGGGGTGGCGCCGGCGCTCTCGATAGCTCGGTTGCCACACGGCTTGTGGGTCGGTTCGCACCGCTTCGATCAACGCACTTAGCGTTGTCTTGCGCAAATGCGGTTGGTCGCCCAGAGAGATGATCCAGTGCGTGAGCGTTGACTTCCAATCCCCCCACTCTGCCGCGCACCGCACTGAGCTAAACATCCCGCGGTCGGGATCAGGATTTGTGATACAAATGGCGCGATCGCCCCTGTGCACAACATCGGCGACCGCGGAGTTGTCGCCTGCAACAACGACCGCGACTTGTGACGCGCCAACAGAGAGCCACTGCTCAATCAGATGCTCAAGAATGGTTCTGTTGGCCCAGGGCAACAAAAGTTTTGGCTGGCCCATCCGCGAGGAACGGCCCGCGCCGAGAATGACGACAGCGAACTGGAATCCGCCTACTGCCAAGCGGGCTTTTCCGGCAGGCAGACGTCGAACTCTTTCACCAGCGCCGCCTCATAGTCGCCCGCGTAAGTGCCGGCGAAAAACCGATTCAAACCCTCTTTGAAAAAGCGTTCCCATGACGCTTCTTCAGCCCCGGGATTGATCGGGAAGAAGAGCGCGCCATTCGATTTCGCGGCTTTGAAATCGCCGGGGGCGTCGCCGATCATCAGGATTTTTGTCGGCGGATACTTTCCGACGGCGGCGAACTTGATGTGCTCCGTTTTCGTGCCCATCTCCTGCCCCGCGATGATCCGGACGTCTTTCTCGATGCCATGCTCCGCCCATTCGCGTTTCAACGCGTCCGCGGGCGTTTGCGAAATCACCATCGCGTCGGCCTTGTCGTTCATCTTCTTCAAACTCTCGCACACGAGCGGGAATGGCGGCACGCCGTGCACGATGTCTTCCACAGCGGTATTCACGGCGTCCGACCAGCGCTTGACCTGCTCGAGACCATTGTTCCCGTTTTTAACTTCCGCCGCCAGCGTCGCGTTGCCGAGCTTGGTCTCGCGCGCGATCCATTCATCGACAGCCTTTGTGTCCGGCACTTTCACCTTACGGGCGATCACCTGCGGGCGCGCGCCCAACAGGTTGAGCGACCGCGACAGCGCCGGAAAACGATTCGCGCCGCGCGTCTTGGAATAAAGATTCACAAATTCCCAGACTTCGCGCGCGTACTTGCTCACGGCCTGGAGGCCAAAGTGCTTGATGAACATGGGCGCAAAACACTCTTTGTGTTTGATCTCCATGCTGTCAAAGACGCATCCATCGGAATCAATCCCGATGAAGAATTCCCTGGATGGTTTGAAATCGCGCAGGATTTGTGCCGGATCAGACATACGAATTCACAGTGTTGCTAAACCGTATACGTGCCCGACGCAACGTCGCCGCCGCGGCCCGTCCAGTTCGTGTGAAAGAATTCGCCGCGCGGTTTGTCGAGACGTTCGTACGTGTGCGCCCCGAAATAATCGCGCTGGGCTTGCAACAGATTCCCCGGCAAGCGCTCCGAGCGATACGCATCGTAGAAGGCCAGCGCGGTCGAAAATGCCGGCACCGGGATGCCTTTCTTCGCCGCCGTCGCAACCACGTTGCGCCACGAGCGCTGCGCGTCCTTGATCGCTTTCTTGAAGAACTTGTCCAGCAACAGGTTGGTGAGCCGCGGGTTCTTGTCGAACGCTTCCTTGATCATTCCAAGGAACCGGCTGCGGATGATGCAACCACCGCGCCACATCAAGGCGATGCCGCCGTAGTTCAACTTCCAGTTGTATTCTTTGGCTGCCGCGCGCATCAACATGTAACCCTGCGCGTAGGAAACGATCTTCGACGCATAAAGCGCTTTGCGAATGTCCTCAACGAACTTCGTGCGATCGGCCGGAATCTTTGGCTTGGGCCCTCGCAATTTCTTTGCCGCCGCGACGCGTTCGTCTTTCAGCGCGGAAACGCAACGCGAATACACCGCCTCCGCCATCAGCGTGATGGGAATGCCAAGCTCCTGCGACGAAATGACCGTCCACTTGCCCGTGCCTTTCTGGCCCGCGGTATCCAGAATCTTGTCCACCAACGGCTGGCCATCCGTGTCCTTGAACGCGAGAATGTTCGCGGTGATCTCAATCAGGAACGAATCCAGCTCGCCCTTGTTCCACTCGGCGAAAACCTTGTGCATTTCGTCCGCCGTCATGCCCAGCCCATCCTTCATCAAATGGTAAGCCTCGCAGATGAGCTGCATGTCGCCGTACTCAATTCCGTTATGGACCATCTTGACGTAATGGCCCGCCCCGTTTTCGCCCACCCAATCGCAGCACGGCGTCCCGTCATCGACCTTCGCCGCGATCTTCTGGAAAATCTCTTTCACGTGCGGCCACGCGTCCGGCGACCCACCCGGCATGATCGACGGTCCGCGACGCGCGCCCTCCTCGCCACCCGACACGCCCGTCCCGATAAAGAGCAAACCTTTTTCCTCCAGATATTTCGTTCGCCGCATCGAGTCCTGGTAGAGCGAGTTGCCGCCATCGATGATGATGTCGCCCTTTTCGAGGTAAGGAATTAGTTGCTCGATGAACTCGTCCACCGCGGCGCCGGCCTTGACCAGCATCATGATCCGGCGTGGGCGCTTCAAATAGCTCACCATCTCCTGGACGGACCTCGCTCCGATGACATTCGTGCCTTTGGCTTCCTTGTTCAGGAATTCGTCGACCTTCGAAATCGTGCGGTTGTACGCGACCACAGTAAATCCGTGGTCGTTCATGTTGAGAATCAGGTTCTGGCCCATTACGGCCAAACCAATCAGTGCGATATCAGCTCTAGGTTCCATTTTTAAATCGGGCAGTCACGATACTAGAGCAGAAGGCCTTCGCCAGCAGTTTTTTGGGCGCGGACGCCGGCGGCGCGGCGTCCCTACCCCTGGCGGAAATTCGTGAGGGCCATTGCACATGGGCGGCAGCCGGTAGGGTCGGCGCGCCGTCGCCGACCGCGACTGTCATTGGTTTCCCGCCCGCCAGGCCACTACCGAATCTGCGACTTGACCTTCCCTTTCTGAAAATCATCCCACATCGACGACATCGACCGCAGGCGCTCGACAATTTTCGGCAATACCTCGGCCACATGATCAATTTCAGCCTCGGTGTTGTCCTTCCCGAGCGACAGAATGACATTCCCCTGCGCGAGCGAATGTTCCAGGCCAATCGCCGTCAGCACGGGCGAAACTTTCAGCGCCTTGCTGACGCATGCCGCGCCGCTCGCAATCGCGATTCCCTGCACGTCAGCCATCAGGGCAATGCCCTCGCCCTCCACAAACTCAATGCTGATGTTCAGATTTGTGGCGAGGCGCGACGCTCCCGGCGGCGGCCCGTTCAACTTGATATGCGGTATGTTTTTCTGAAGCCGCGTCCACAGTCGCTCCTGAAGTTTCCGCGTGTGCGAAGCGCGGCGATCCAGTTCGCGAACGGTGATCTCCGCCGCGACGCCCGCGCCGACGATGCCGGGAACATTCTCGGTTCCCGCGCGCCTGTTCCCCTCCTGCACACCACCGTGGATGAGCGGCGTCAATCGCGCCCGCCGATTCCGGTAAAGCACGCCGACGCCCTTGGGACCGTAAAACCGATGCGGCGCCAATGACAGAAGACCCGCGCCCATCTGTCGCACATCGATCGGCAACCAACCGCCACTCGCGGACGCATCTACAAACACCGGTATGCCTCGCTCCGCGACTGCCTCGGTGATCTTGCGCACCGGTTGGATCGTCCCAATGTCATGGTTCGCATGTTGGATACACACGAGGATCGTCTCGTCACGAAACGCCTGCTCCAACTCACCGGGTTTCACCAACCCATTCTCGTCCACCTTGACCACGGTCGAACTGAACCCAAGCGTCTGCAAAAACTCGATCGAGTTCATCACCGATGGGTGTTCGATCGCTGTGAGCACGATGTGTTTGCCCCGGCGCTGATTCGCAAACGCGCTCCCCTTCACCGCCAGGTTGGCCGACTCCGTCGCGCCAGAAGTGAAGATGATGTCGTCCGGTGATTCGGCATTGATCATCGCCGCGATTTGCTCGCGCGCCTTTTGCAGCGCGTCGCGCGCCCGCAACCCGTGCTGGTGCAGTGACGATGGGCTGCCGTACGCCTCCGAAAACCATGGGCGCATCGCCTCCACGACCTCCGGCAGCACCGGAGTGGACGCTTGATGATCGAGGTAAACCTTCGGCATAGCGGCTTTTGTAACCATATGAACGACGTGCCTGCAGCTTCCAATACCGACAGACCGTCCGTGACATACGAATTCTAACCGGCTAATTGTCTATTTAACAGAACATGCTGCCAAATCCATGATGAAAGCTTTCAAGCATGTCTTAATCTTGCTCTCGACAGCTAGCGCACTCGCTCAATCGACAACTAACGTGAAGATTGAAGCCAACGCCAGATTGCGCTTCGAATTCCCCGAGCTGCCCCAAACACTCGCTAAGCAGACCGCACGTCTTGCGGCCCAACTGCCGGCCAACTACTCTCGTGAAGGAAAATTCCCCCTCTTCGTATTCATCAACGGCGGCGACGGCGGTCGTGGCGATTCACTGCCAATTGATCGCGGAGTTGTGGGCTCGAATGACTTCATCTGTGTGAACCTGCCAATCTTTAAGCGGGTCTACGACGAAGAGCGTGGCGGGCTCATTTCAGTGGATGATTTCGATACGCTTAGCCGCGCCTATCACATAATGCTGAAAAAACTTCTGGACACCGTGCCCAACATAACGCCTGAACGAAGCGCCCTCGGCGGCTTTTCTAACGGCGCACATGCGATTGCGCTTCTTTTAGCCGGACAGGACGATCTCATTCTACAGCGCTTCCGCGCGTTTTACTTTGTGGAAGGAGGCGCACCACTAGCCGTGAACACGCTTGGGAGGCGCTCTCTGAGAGATTATCGATTCCTGCTGATGCGAGGTGACTATCTTGAACGGCTGCCGGTGCTCGGATATGATCATCTGTTTCGAGCCTTTGAATTCTTTGCCAGGGACAACCAGCTCGACTTCACCTCCGTCGTCATGCGCGACACCGAGCATGCATTTCCTCGCAAGTATCAAGCTTTACTCGGTCTATGGGTGCGGGGCGAAAAACTTCCAGACCCGCTTCCGTAAAGAACGTCGCCGGTAGACCCGCGATTTTCCTTTGGACCGCTTCGCTATCGCTGAGACTACCGACGTATGGGGCAACTTCACCTTTACCGCTGCGCCCGCCGCGCCTACTGTACGCTGGCAATGCCAGACATTGTTCTCAGCACACTGAACGCGAAGTACATCCACGCCGCGTTTGGCCTGCGCTATCTCATGGCCAACCTCGGCGATCTTCGTCCGCGCGCGTGCTTTGCTGAGTTCGATATCAATCAACGCCCGCTCGACATCGCCGAAGCGCTTCTGGAGCGCAACCCGAAGATCCTCGGTCTCGGCGTTTATATCTGGAACGTCGCGGAGACAACCGAGG
>Ga0105340_1001580_pt1 | contig 10083 bp, 8 predicted proteins | sample EasRivMeERMLT700_FD_89676 | JGI IMG/M metagenome (GOLD analysis project Ga0105340, IMG submission 89676) | Soil microbial communities from meander-bound floodplain in the East River, Colorado, USA - East River MetaG ERMLT700 | ecosystem: Environmental > Terrestrial > Soil > Floodplain | place... | reverse complement strand
GTCGTCGTAGTAGGTCATGCAAATGCCCAGGTGCGCATTGGGCTGGGTCGACGGCCCGAGGGCATGGTTTACAATCGACAGGTTCAGATAATGGTGTGCGAAGCCAGGAGTGCCGTCGCTGTGCGCCGGGCGAATGGCGCGGCGGAGGTCGCCGGCTGGGCCCGCTTCCGCCTGGATCATTTCCTGGTCGCCCCCCGAAGTGCCGGGCGCCAGCCCATTAAAGATGCCCCCGGCCAGGTCCATTTCCACGTAGTTGCCGTAATTCGTCGTGCAGATGTCCGGGTCCTCAAAGCAATTGGTCAGCGGGTCCTGTCCGGCCAGCGGATGCGGCGAAACGCGCAGCACCGCCAAATCGAATCGGCTGATGAAGGGCTGGCCGTTCTGGAAAACCAGCCGCGGCCCGGCAGTCAGCGGCGTCACGTTGACGCCAAAGAGACTTGCGGAGGGGATGGTCCAGGCAATCTTCTTCCACTCGCCGGAGCCACGCAGAGTGTACAATCGCACATCCGGGACCAGGCCCACGCTGCCCGTCGCATCGGTGGCATATGCATCCGGGCCGAACCGTGCACCCGCCAGCAGCGGGTCATCATAAAACTCAACGCAGATTTTCATCGCGCGCGGCGTGTTGCAGGGCAGGCCCAGAAAATTGTTCGTCACGGCGAAGTTCATGTAGCTGCCCAGGGCGCGAACGGCGCGGCGCTGGTCTTCGAACGGTATTCCCGCATCGCCGACGATTTCCGTCGCCTGATCGCCACCGCTAAGCACGACCATGTGATGGGCGTTGGTGTTTTGCAGGTCGAGGAAGGCATGATTGGTCAACGGCTCCGGCTCGCACTCGTCCGGCGGCTCGAAATCCGTGTAATCCGACGGCTCGCCGAAGGCGCCCTGCTCGCCGAAGGCCACCACGCGGACGGTGAGGTTTGGCACGCCCTCGGCGCGAATGGTGCCGCCGTTGACGCCGCCAAACTGATTGGCGCCTTGCGAATTGGGCGGCAACGAACCAAGGAACCGCAAGCCGTCGGAAGGCCGAGTGCCGTTGGTAATCCGAAACAATACCCAGTTCCACTTCTGGTTCTTTGCGACCACCGGGATTTGCCCGCCAAGCGGAAACGACAATTCCGAAAAGGGTAACGTGCCGATAAGGAAGTTGAAGTTACGGGGCTGGCCGGCGCCGCTCAAGATCGCGTCGTCGCCATACACCTGCATCAGGATGTCGATGGTGTCGTTGTCGGCCCACTCGGTGTAGCCGCTATCCGCCGTATTGAGATAATTGCCATGCACCTTGAGACCTGCTCGGGTCCGCAGAGTGACCGGTGCCGTTTCCTGGTCGCCGCCGGAGAGAATCGAGAGCGTGGGAGTCCAGCTATCACTGAGCGGAGTGAACGTATTGTCTGTGCTGACAAAATGAACGATCTTGGTCGGGTCAGCAACCGAAGGCCATTGGTCAGGGTCGTAAGGTCCGGCCGCGAAGAGGCTGACGGTGCTCGTGAGCAAACCGGCGAGAAGGCCAGGGATGTAGTTTTTCATAACGACCTGACAAGGTTGAGGTTGAGTCCCGGAACGACTGTAATTCAACTCCACCAAGCCGCCGACGTAAAGTCAAATCGGAGACGCCCTGATTGCCGCCGCTGTAGAAAGTCCTATACTCATGCTGCGAGATTGGCGAGAGAACCTGAAGACGCCGCCATGAAGAAAGCCGCCGCCAAGCCGCAAGACCGGAACTGTGTTGCGTCGTCGTCCCTCCTCGCAGCCTAACTCAGCGCCTCTGTGGCCGGCGGGGCCGAGCTTTTGACTGCGCGCGGGCTCCATACCGCTTCGCTCACCCGCCCGTGCTCGCAGTTCAAGTTCACTGGCCTTCGGACGTAAAGCAAAAATCCGGAATATCGTAGTGCCACTGCGTGGGATTTATCCTTTAGGAGGAATACTGGGATGCGCTGTGGGAGCCAGTTGAGGCGCCGGTTTCAAGCTGATGATTAGCGCGGCGGCGAGTCCCAACACGCCGCAGACGCTCCAGAGCCACACGGGATTGAAGCTGAAGAGCGTCATCCCGATGAGGGGTCCGCACACAATCGCGATCGCCCAGGAAAATCCGTACACGCCCATGTAGCGCCCACGCATGGTTGCGGGCGCGAGATTCGCCATGTAAGCCGCGGAGACGGGCATGCAGACCATCTCGCCAAAGGTGAAAGTGATCACGACCAGCGCGAGCAGCGGGATGGTCGTGGAAAACGCGTTCATGGCGAAGCCGAGCCCCAGCAGGATGTAACCGAGCGCAAGAATCCGCCGCGGCGGAAATTTGCTGGTGATTCGGGTAAGCGGAAGCTCGAACAAAACCACGAGCACGCCATTGCCGGAAATGAGCACGCCATAAACCCACGCGGGAAATTGGCAACTCTTCACGTGCAACCCGAACGTCGACGCCATCTGGTACATCACCGGCGCGATAACGAGCGATGCGGCAATCGCCTGGAGAAAGAGCGGGTTGCGGCGAATGGACGCCAGGGCTTGTAGCCAGCCCGTGGCGTGGTCCGACGCGCGCAAGCCATGGGGCAGCAGGAACAAGGCAACGATGCCGAAGAGCGCCGAGGTGATCGCATCCCCCACAAACAGCCAGAAAAATGAATACTCGGTCAGAAACCCAGCTGTGGCAGGACCGAAGGCCCAGCCTGCGTTCAACGCGAGTCGATACGCGGAGTATGCAGTCACGCGCCGCTCCGGCGGGACGAGATCCGCCAGCAGCGCGCTGGAAGCGGGCCGATACAATTCCGCCGTGAAACCGGTCAGCGCGGTGACGAGCAACAGCAGTTGATAGTCGCGTACCTGGGAGAGCAGCAGCATGCAGCCCGCCGCGGAGAGCATCGACAGTGCGATCGTGTTCCGGCGCCCGATACTGTCTGCAAGGTGACCACCGACGGCCGTAGCGATCACGTGACCCAGGCCGTAAGCCGTGAGCGCGATGCCCGCTTCCTTGATCGTGTAGCCCTGGCGCGTGAGATACAGCGCGAGAAACGGAATGACGAACGCGCCGAACTTATTAAGAAACGTGCCGAGATAAAGAATCCAAACGGGGTGTGGCAGCGACTTGAGACTTTCGATCAGCGTGGAGTTTCCAGTCGATGTTTCCAACGCCTGCACTGCGTTTACTCGAAGAAACTCTGGAGGATGCGACGGTCGCGCTTCGTGGGCCGGCCCGCGCCTTTCGGGCGAAAACCAGAAACATTGGCCGACGCTTCGCGCGCTTTCGTGAATTCTTCAGGTGCAGTTAAATCTTGCATGAATTCGGCGACCTTCGGGGCGCCCACGCGTTGTTCGAGCAATTGAAGGACCTTCACGGTTCGCGTCCCATTGCCAGTGGACGCGGTTATCACATCGCCGATTTTCACGCCGCGCGCCGGCTTGGCCGAGTGCCCTGAAATTCTTACCTTGCCTGCCTCGCAAGCCTCGGCTGCGAGTGTGCGTGACTTGTAAAGGCGCACGCACCAAAGCCACTTATCGATCCTCACTCCGTCCATCAACTCGGCTGTGGTTCGTCGTAACCCTCGTCGCGATCCTGATTCTCCGGTTCGGCGGATCGAGGCGCGGGTTCCTCGTGGTGCTCCGCCTCGGCATGCGGCGCTTCGGAAGCGCCGTGTTCTTCACTGGCCCGTTGCGGTCTCGGCTCGTGGCTTTCGGGCCCGCGAAATGATCGACGCTCGCGGCCTTCGCCTCGATGCTGCCCCGGGGCGTGCTGCCCGGGCCGGGGACCGTTGTCCCGCCCGCGGTGCAACCCTTTCAACGCGCGCCGCAGTTGCTCGATTTCCCGTTCGTCGGTGGTCTTTTCGCGTTCGGCTTGTTCCAGCGTTTCAAGAACCTCATCCATTTCCTCCAGCGTCTCTCTCAAGTCAGTGATAATCTGCTCAACGTCCTGGATGGCCTCGTGAATCGCTGAGCCGTGCTGGCGCGCGGGTTCCTGGTCTGGATGGCGCTGACGGGGTTGGTGCTGCTGAAATCGGTGCGGTTCGCGTTGCGGGCGCTCATGCCGCGGCGGGCGATGCTGAGGCTGCGGGGGTCGTTCCGGTGCTTCGCGCGGCTGAACATCGGCACCCGCAATCTCCTCTCGCACATCGTCCTGGGTGGAAACATCCTGTGTCTCGTCGATTGCGGCTGCGTCGCGGTCGAGGGGCTGCTCTTCCTGGCGCGTCTCGTCGACATCGGAACGTGGCGTCCTGGCGGCTTCAGCCTGGGCCGGCCTTTCGGATGGTCCTCGACGCCCCCGGCCTCGAAACCCTCTGCCTCCGCGTCGCGGTGGCCGCCTCCGGCCACGACCTGCTGAACTACCTGCGCCACTGGCGCTCTGCGAACTGCCTGTTTCCTCAGTCATCTGTTCGGAGGCAAGTTGCAGACAGGCTGCGCAAAAGCAATGGGAAACTCACCACACCCGCTGCCGATCGGCAAAGCGCGAATACCATAGGGAATTTTCCCCATGGTTTGAGTATCACTGCCTGCGCGATACTGGACGAGGAACAGAGGTTCGGGCCGTTGTTCGACGCTGGACAATGAGAACATTGTTCCGCACTGATTCGTGCGGTGCGCCGCGCTGCGCGAGACGGGAAGAATTTGGAATTTGGGTATGACTGGGAGAGATCAACCGGTAGTGCTGATCGCCGAGGACAACGAGAATGATATCGAGATGCTTCGGCGCGCGTTCCGTCAGGCTGGCATTACTGCGCCCATTCAGTTCGTTACCGATGGCGAACAGGCGATCGCTTACCTGAAGGGGGATGGCAAATTTGCCCGTCGCGATGAGTTCCCCCTGCCTGACTTGCTGCTGTTGGACCTGAAGATGCCCCGCCAAAGCGGGTTCGACGTGCTCGAATGGCTTCGCCCGCAACCTTCCCTGTCTCACTTGCGCGTCGTGGTGCTCACCACCTCGGAAGACTTGCGCGACGTGAATCGCGCTTATGCGCTCGGCGCGGCATCCTTCCTCACCAAGCCTGTTAATTTCGTCGAGTTCAAGGACACAATCCAGGCGATGTACAACTATTGGGCGGCTTTCAACCGCACGCCTCAGATCGAGCGCCCGCCACTGTGGAATCCGCTGCTGAAACAGGACAGCGACGATCTGGATTAGCCTGCGTTTCGACCCCCCGTTGGGTTATTCACCCCAGTCGCCAATCCGGTACGGCAAAGTCCATGCTCTGCAACTCTCGTGACGGATTGTCGTTTAGTACCCGTCCTGCTCGTCGACGATGATGAGAATGACGTGGTTTTGTTCCGCCGGGCGCTGTTGGCAACCGGCGCCAAAGTGCGCCTAACCACCCTTGATTCCGGGCAGGCGGCCGTTGATTATCTGCACGGCGTCAACGGCTACAGCGACCGCGCGCAACATCCGTTGCCACACTTGATTTTTCTCGACGCTCATCTCCCCGGAATTTCCGGCTCGCAGGTCCTGCAAACGATCAAGTCCAGCATCGCTCTGTCGCCCATTCCGGTCATCGTTCTCACCGGTGCGATCTCGCCTAATGAAACTCTCGCGCTGTATCGAAGCGGAGCGAATGCGATTTGCTTGAAGCCTCTCACCGCAGGCCAACTCGAATCATTTACCTCACTGGTCTGCCGCTTCTGGATCGACACCGTCGTCCCGCCGTCCACGGGGACGACCACCTGATAGAAGTTCAATTAAACCCGCAACCGTGGCTCGACACCGATAGTCCCTTTCAACTGCTCGACGTATTTCGGCGATTTCACCGCCGCAAGTTCCGCGCGCGCTTTCTCAACGCGCGCCTGAATATCCAGCCGTTCGGCTTCTTCGGAGTAATTCGCGCGGCTAAGAAATTTTTCCAGGTAAGCGACGTGCCGCTGCCAGAGTTGAAGGTCAGCAGCTTGTTTGGCGAGCAGGCGCTCGCGATACCAATCGCTGACAAAGAGGTGCTCGCGCGTGAAGAGATTCCGCACTTCCGGGGCATTCAGGTCTTTGCCTTCCCAATGCCCATTCACCATGATGTGCAACAGCGCGCGCAACGGCGGGCATGCCCATTCGACGCTGCCGTCGCTGAAGTAGTAGCCCGCCACGCGCTTTTGCGTCGTGACGATATTTTCGACGCCATCGGCAAATACCGCCATGTCCTGCATCTCCGGCTTGAGCATCATTTCCGTGAGCACCTGGTGCGGATGATTGAACATGCGCCCAAAGTACGTCCGCACGAACTTCGCAGTGATGCGATGCCCCAGGCGGCTCGCGAGAATCTTTTGCCCGTTGAATTCGAAGTCCTGGCATTTTTCGAGGCAGCCATCCTTGATGAGGTTGACAGGGTCGCGTTCCTCCGCCGTCATCCGGCACCAGATTTCCGGGATCAACAGGCTGATGTCATGATCGACGCGCACATGCGGTCCCACGTAACCCGCCGCGGTGACAAATCCTTCATGGCCAGTGACGAGCAATGACACGAGCGCGGCATTCAGATCGATGATTGGCGGCAACGCATTGAACGGCCCTTTCGTCATCGCCCCTTCCGATCCCGCGCCCGTCGTCGAGGGCGATTTGCCGGTCATGCTGCAAATGAACTCCATGAAAAGTTCCGGCAATTCCATGTAGTGGATCGGGTTGTAAACCGCGAGCGGCCGGATGCCCGACGCGGGATCGGGCGGGTTGTTCCTGCGTCCCGGCAATACCGCGGTAACGGGGTTGACCACCGTCGCGTCAAGCGGCATTCGGCGGGCGAGACGCGTGGCCATTTGTGCCAGGTAAACCTCGCGTTCGCGCAGGAGGTCGGGCCGTGGCTGCAAATAGCGCGGGTTCTTCGTCGGCGTTCCGCCCACCAGGCGCGGATGCGCCGGCGACACAAAGTAGGTCGGCTCTCCCGTGTCCGCGACCTCGCGAATGAACTGCTGCATCGGCGGGGTGTAGCGATCGAAGTTCAGCGCGTCCTCGACAATGTCGCGCGCGTCCTTCGGCGTCAGCGGTTCGTAGTTCGACAGAAAATTGCCCGGGCGCGAAAAGTCCGATTCGGTTTGCTTGTCGTAGCCGCGATGGATCGCGTCATCGGGCCGCTGGAACAGGCGGCGCTCGCAGTTCTTGACCAACTTCACGGAGCGCCCGCTGAACTCCGCCGGCAAGTGCGGCACCGCGCCGGGAGCAACGACCACCGACGCCGTGATGTCATCCTCCGCCTGGATTTTTGCGGCAGGATGAAAATCCTTCCTCAGTCCGAACGTCCGCCACAAACCGTCTTCCGCAAAACCCACGCGCAAATACGTCGTGACCAGTTTCCGGTTGTCGCACTTCAATTCGTTGCCCGGCGTGCCGTTGATGATGTCGACGCTGAAGTGGCTTCGCCAATCCTTGCCCCACTCGGGCTTGTAGTAACGCTTCACCACGAAGACCAGTTCCTTGATGTGCTGCGGAATGCCCTCCAGCCAGTCGTTGTACTCGGGCCGGTACTCGCGCATCGCCGGCGTGAGCAATTTGATCACCGAACCCAGCGAACGCTCGGCGCTCAAAGCAGATCGGCGATCAACGCGGCGTTTGTCTTTGAAACGATCGGAGTAATCCCGCGCAATGAGTTCCGCGACCTGGTCAAAGTCCTTCTGGAAATCTGTGACGAACACGGGGCCGGTGAGCACCGCGTCCGTGATCGCCTTCGAGATTTCGCTCTTGCCACCCCCCGAAACGGTGCACGGTTTGTGGCAGAGAATCGGCTCGGCAACCGTGCCGATCAAACGCCATGCGCGGTTCCAGCCGGGCGGCTTCTCCATCCGCACCACATACCCGGAAGGCCGCACGTAAATTTTGTCCGGCAACAACTTCAGCAAGCGCGCGCCGTCTTTGCCCTGCCAGAGAACTTTTTGGCTGTGCAGGTCGAAGTGCACCGTCTCCGGCACGTAAATGATTTCGGGATAACGTTTGTCGATCGCGTAACCTTCCGGCTTGACCTCCATCGCCGCGCCGCAACGTTTGACCATGTCATCGAACGTGTGGCCGCGACTGCGCACGTGCAGCCCTCCGCTGAATTCCTCGCCGAGATCGTAGCCCGGATAGACGTACGCGCCGCCGGCGTGTTCCTCCTCGCATGAGCCGAAGAGGTTCGCCGCAAAGCTGATCTGCGTTTTGACCTCTTTCTTGCAGTAACCAAAATAATTATCGGCGATGATTGTCACGATCACGCCGCTCGCGTCGCGCGCGGTCACCTTGAACGGCTCGCCGTCGTTGTAGAGTTCCCGCTCATCCTTCCAGCACATCCCGTCGCGTTGCTGCCGTTCGGTCGCGTCCTTGAACGGCGGCAGGCCCGCGGCTTTTTTCGTCAGGGTTGTGAGGTGCGTCGCCAGGATCACGCAGCCCGTGTGGCCCGTCCAATGTTCGGTGTCGAGGCCCGCGTCATTTTCCGGCAGGTATGGATCGCCTCCGTTGCCGAAGATGCTCTCCACGAAATCGAGGTTGCTCACTAAACTTCCCGGCGCGAAGAAACGCACTTCCATCGTTTTCTCGGGCGCGTGGCCGGGCACTTCGGGGCAGACGATGGGACGCAGCAACAGGGAGACGAAACATTCCGCCTGGTCCTTTTGCGCTGACGTGAATGGAAGCCGCAACAATTCCGGTGGCGGTGACCACGCCAGCCGCAGCAAACTGCCGAACACCGCCTTCGGCACGGCCTTCTTGTCGTCGGGAATCGGCAGCCCGCCCTCGGTCACGTGAAAAATTCCTTTCGTCGTTCGGCGGTCGCTCTTTGGATTGTGCAGCACACCCTGCTTTACGCGGTACGACTGGATAATGGCGGACGAAAAATCATCCGAGTCCGGAGGGAGCGACAGTGCGCGGGCCAGCCCGGGCCGGTCGAGCGCGAACGTCCGCGTCGGCACCTTCGGCACCGCCACGGCGTCCTGCAGATAATCGTAGAGGAAAGCTTGGATGCGATTGTCGGCGGGGCAGAGGTAATTGGAGAGCAGCCGGGCTGTTTCCTGGCTGCGCCGCAGTAACGTGCCGAGCATCTCCGTGAACTCCGGATCCACTTCGTGCGGCACGGTCGGGCAACTCAGCCCCGTCAACTTCAGGTTGATATACGAAACCAGCTTCGCGTCCAACCGCAGCCGCCGGTCATTGCTTGCACTTTCGCCACTCAATCGCGTTCAACATAGCCCTCTACGCTGCCTGAGGGCAAGCGATGCAGTCCCCCTCTCGTGGCAGCCGAGGTAACGAAGCTCTGATATTCAACCTCTGACAGGGCGTTTGCCAACTCGACTCCAACCGGTAAACGATTACAATTGCTCATGCCTCGCAAGAGACTGTTCGTCGTGCGCATTCTGCTGATCGTCTCGGGCGTTTATCTCGTTTGCCTCGTGTTCATCAGTCTCGCACAACGGCGCATGATGTATTTCCCGTGCAAGACTCCGGCGCGCGCGTTGGAGGCCGAAGCCACGAAAGAGGGATTCAAGCCATGGCGCAACGCGCAAGGCGACGCGATTGGCTGGCATCGCCCGAGCGCACAAGCGCCGGCAAAACGCAGCGTGCTTGTGATCCATGGCAACGCCGGTTGCGCCGGCGACCGTTTCCATTACGCGGACGCGTTCCAATCAATCGAGCCGATGGATTTTTACATCCTCGAATACCCCGGCTACGGAGGGAGGGCCGGCGAGCCGAGCCAAAAGACAATCCTTCACGCTGCGGAGGACGCGCTGAAAAGCATCCCCGGCGAATGCCCTGTCTTCCTCATGGCCGAATCGCTCGGCACCGGCGTCGCTTCGTTTCTCGCTGGCGCGCATCCGGACCGCGTTGGTGGCGTCCTCCTCATCGCGCCATATAATAATATGACCGCCGTCGCGCAGAAGCACATGCCGTTGTTCCCGGTCGGCGCGATTTTGCGCGACAAATATCCTTCCAGCGCGTGGCTCTCTAAATATCGCGGTCCCGTGGCCGTGCTCCTTGCCGGGCGCGACACCATCATTCCCACTGAATTCGGGCGCGATCTCTATGATCGTTACGCCGGCCCGAAAAAACTCTGGATCGAGCCCGACCTCGGCCACAACGACCTCCACATGCCGCGGGCTGGAACATGGAAAGAGGTTGTCGCATTTTGGAACGAGCATTCGCGTTAAGGGGCACTCACTATG
>Ga0105340_1001579_pt1 | contig 10088 bp, 10 predicted proteins | sample EasRivMeERMLT700_FD_89676 | JGI IMG/M metagenome (GOLD analysis project Ga0105340, IMG submission 89676) | Soil microbial communities from meander-bound floodplain in the East River, Colorado, USA - East River MetaG ERMLT700 | ecosystem: Environmental > Terrestrial > Soil > Floodplain | place... | reverse complement strand
GCCATGTACTACGCCGAGCTGAAGCGCTGGACCAAGGTGGCAAAGGACGCGGGACTCAAGGCGGATTGAGCCCGGGTGAAAGCCATGCAATACCGGGACTACGGCGGGCCCGATCAGATCGAGTGCGCCGAAGTCCCCGCGCCGCGTCCCTCACCCTCGCAGCTCCTTGTGCGGGTGTCCGCATCGTCGGTCAACCCCGTCGACTGGAAGCTGCACAGCGGCCATTATCGCTGGTTGATGTCGGCGCGTTTTCCGTCCATCCCCGGCTTCGATGTCGCGGGCGAAGTCGTCGAGACGGGGACGCAGGTGACGCGTTTCAAGGCGGGCGACCGCATCTTCGCGATGTCGGATCTGCGCCCGGGCGGGGCCAGCGCCGAGTACACGGTCGTGGGCGAAAGCGCGGCGGCCCGAATGCCGGCAAGCCTGCCGGCGCTCGAAGCTGCCACCGTGCCGCTCGCCGGCCTCACGGCACTCCAGGCGCTGCGCGACCTCGGGCGAGTCGCCGCGGGAAAACATGTGCTCGTTATCGGAGCATCCGGCGGCGTGGGGCATTTCGCCGTGCAGATCGCGGCGAGCTACGGCGCGGAGGTAACCGCTGTCTGCAGCACCCGGAACCTGGACATGGTGCGCAGGCTGGGCGCCCACCGCGCGATCGACTACACCCGGCAATCCGATCTTCGCGGCCCGCAGCCTTACGACATCGTGCTCGATCTCGTGGTGGCCGCACCGGTGCTCAGTCATCTTCCGCTTATGGCGCGGGACGGGGTGCATGTATCGGCCCTGCCGTCGTTCGGCCGGATCGCAGCTGCCTTCTATTTGCCGCTCGGCTCGAAGCGGCGCGTGCGGATCGCAACCGTCAAGCCGAGCGGAGATGACTTGGACGCATTGCGCGCACTCTGTGACGCCGGCAAGCTGCGGCCGGTCATAGACCGCGTGTTCCGGCTCGACGATCTCGCCGCGGCCCACGCTTACAGCCGGACCGGGAGGACCTCCGGCAAGATCGCGATCGCCGTGCGCGAGAGTCCCTTGGCCTAAGCGGCAGCGCGGAAGCTCAGCCTGACCTCGTCCTCGGAGCCCTTGCCAGGGCGCAGGTGACGTTCTTCAAGGTAGCGCCTGACTGTGTTGGCATCGATCCGGCTCCCGGCCAGCCCGACGTGGCCGTCCGGCCGCAGCAGGTAGAAAGCCGGCCCGGAAATCCCCACGCGCGCCAGCTCGTTCGCGTTGGAGGAATCGTCGGGAATCTCGTGCACGCGCATCAGGTCACCGAACCCCAGCGACTCTGTTGACGGCGCCGCCTGCCCGATCGCGAGCAGGTTGAAGCGCGTATCGTCGAGCTTCTCGAAGAGGTCTTCGGCCGGCCCATCCGCGCGAAATCTAATCTTGAGCCAAGGGAAGCGGTCGCCCGCCACCGGCGCGCCTTCGGGCAGGCCCGCCAGCGTTTGCGACAGCGAACTCTTGCGATAACGGATGCCGATCTGCGAAATGGTGCGGAACGCGAGCTTGCGCACGCGCTCGACGGTCATGGCCCGGGCGAGAACCCGCGTGACGATCTTCGTGCGGAATAGCCCTGCCAACCAGTTGTCGGAGACCAGAAGCGAGAATATCCGGTCAGTGGTGCGCAGCAGTCGCTGGGCCACGGGAATGCGCTCTTGCTCGTAGGTGTCGAGCAGGGCTGCGTCCGCGCGGCCCTTGACGACCAGCGCCAGCTTCCACGCCAGGTTGTAGGCGTCCTGCAGGCCGGTGTTCATGCCCTGCCCGCCCGCCGGGCTGTGCACGTGCGCGGCATCCCCGAGCAGGAAGCAGCGCCGGTCGCGGAAACGCCCGGCGCAGCGGTGGTGGATGCGGTAGGTCGAGAACCAGTCGCAAGCCTTGAAGGCAAGATCCGCGCCCGCTTCCCGGCGCACCGCGGGGATCACTTCCTCCCAGGTAAGGTCATTCCGTCCCCGCAGACGCCCAGGCAGGATGCCGATCACGCGCCAGCGGTCCTTGCCGCGCATGGGGAAGAGCAGGTGAAACCCGTCCTGCCACATGTAGACGTTCAGCTCCTCCGGAACCATCGGACCCGTCGCCTCGGTGTCGGCGACGAAGAACACGTGCTCATATGGCGCGCCCGGGAAAGTGATGCCGGAGAGTTCGCGGACCGCGCTGCGTCCTCCGTCGCAACCTGCGACGTATGCGGCTGTGACCATGCGGGTCGATCCGTCAGGCTGTCTGAGTGTCGCCACGACATGTCCGGGCTCCTGCTGCATGGCGATCAGCTCGGTGTTCCACTGCACCGCGAGGCCCCAATTGCGAAGGTGTTCGCCCATCATCCGCTCGTTATCATCCTGTCCCAGCATCAGGATGTAGGGAAAGGGGCTCAGGCTCTGCCCGATTTCCCCGAGCGGGATGCGCGCCATCTTTTTCCCGTTCGCCCACATGTTGCCGCCGTTGCCGCGCAGGCCCAGCTCCAGCGCCCGTTCCCCGAGCCCGAGCTTGGAATAGATCTCGAGGGTGCGCGCCTGCACGGCCATCGCGCGCGACTGGTGCGCCGGCCCCGAATGCCGATCCACGATCATCGCTCGCACGCCGCGGCGCGCCAGCTGGTTTGCAAGCATCAGTCCGGTCGGGCCGGCCCCCACGATCAGAACGTCGGCATCCACTTCAGGTGAGCGGGACGAAGTCGTACTCGCCGATGCCTTGCAGGACCAGGAAGGTCGCCGAGGCGTCCCCGCCGTTGACGACGAGATGCGGGCGGCGCGCCTTGACCGAGTAGGTGTCGCCGGGGCCGAGCCGCACCTCCTCCTTGGGATCGCGCAGGAACAGCCGCACGCTGCCGCTCAGCACGTAGAAAGTATCCTGCACGTTGTTGTGATAATGCCAGGGAACCTTCTGCGTCTTCGAGATCTGGATCTCCTGGATGCGGAAACCCGGCCGCGCGGCGTGCTCCGTGCGGCGCTCGACTTCGTAGAGATGCCTGCCGTCTTTCATTGCTTCCACACAACCCTCCTTTCCTACCAGTGCCGGGGCGGCGCCTTGTGCACGGTGATGCGCTTCTGCTTGACGCTGATGTAGCCGCCGGCAGCGAGATCCGTGAGTATCCTGCTGACCATTTCGCGCGAGGCGCCCACCCGGTTCGCGACATCCCGCTGCGTGAGCTTCTCCCGGATGACGCGGGTTCCGCCCTCGTCCTGCTCGGCGAGCTCGAGCAGCAGGCGGGCGACGCGACCATAGACATCCATCAATGCCAGGTTCTTCACGCTCGCGGTCAGCGCCCGGGTGCGGCGGATGAGCTTTTCGACGAGTCGCGCGGAGAACTCCGGCTGTGTTCTCAAGAATTCGCGCACCTTGCGCCTGGGAACGACGATGAAACGCGAGGGCTCCAGCGTCATGATCGAGGCCGACCGCGCTCCTCCGTCAAGCGCCATCTCGCCGAAGTACTCCCCCGGTCCCTGGGTGCCGAGCACGATCTCCTTGCCGCCTTCGTCCGCCAGGAACACCTTGACGCGACCGGAAACGATGACGAAAAGCGAGTCGGTCTCGTCGCCTTCGCTGACGATGACGGCGTGCTTCGGGAACGACTTGACGGCGCCATGGCCGGACAGTGCGCACAGTTCCGCTTCCGTGAGGATATCGGAGCGGCTCGGGTTCATCGTGGCGACTCCCGCGGGGCGTGAGTGCCCGCGTCCATTCTATGGCGGCGTCCCCCCGCCCGTCCATAGATCGCCCGGTTCCGGTGCGGGGCACGGGGGGAATCTTGTTCACGCGAAACGTGAATTTCCCACAAAAAAATTGCGCATTGAACAGCAGACCGACAGTCCATCCGCGCGCAGGATGGGCAGGCACATCATCAATGGAGGACACCATGAGAACCACGCACAGCACGCTCGTCCTGCTCGGGTGCGCTCTTGCCGGCGCGACCTACGGCCAGACGCCCGACAGAATCGTCATCGACGGCTCCACCGGGATCGCCCCGCTGGTGACCGCGCTCGCCACGGCGTACCGCGAGCGGCACCCCGCCGTGACCATCGAGATCGGAAAGGGTTTGGGCACCAAGGCGCGAATCAAGGCGCTGGCGGAGGGCACCATCGATATTGCGATGGCAAGCCACGGGCTGGTCGCCGACCAGCTGGTCAAGCAAGGCATGGCGGTGCAAGAGATTGCCAAGGTCGCGGTCGTCTTCGGCGTCAACGCCACGGTGCCCGCCACCAGTATCGGCGACCAGCAGGTCTGCGCGATCTATGCGGGCCGGCTGGACAACTGGAAAGAATTGGGGGGCCCCGATCTGGCCGTCGCCGCGCGGACGCGTCCCGACACCGAAGTCGATGCCGAGATCGTCCGGCAGCGCGTCGAATGCCTGGCTCAACTGCGGATGCCGGACGGTGTCCGCGTGATGTCCAAGTCCGGTGACATGGCGCGAGAGCTCGCCGGAACGCCGGGCGCGATCGGCATGACCACGATGACGGTGGTTGACCAGAGCCAGGGGAAAATTAACGCGCTCGCGCTCAACGGCGTCGCGCCGAGCCCGGAGAACGTGAGCAGCGGCGCCTACCGGCTCACGCGCGACTCGTTCCTCGTCGTCAAGACGACGCCCGCACCGGCCGTCGCCAGCTTTCTCGCGTTCGTGCGCGGTCCCGAGGGCAAGCGCGTGATCAGCGCCAACGGCGCCGTGCCGCTGGATTGATCGAGTCTTGGATATTGCAGGGAACCGGCGGGCGAGCGCCCGCCGGTCGCGGTATGCGGCAGCAGCGCGGAGCAGTAGCGGTTGCGTCTTCCCCGATGGTTAGGCATATACTCGGCACGTGCTCGCGCGAGGGGGGCAATGCCGGAGTCCGCGCTCGATCGACAGCTGCTTGCCATCATGGTGGCCGACGTCGCCGGCTACAGCCGCCTTATGGCCGCCCAGGAACGCAGCACCCTGGACACGCTCAAGTCGTACCGGGACTGCTTTCGCGAGCAGGTCTCCCGGTTCAAGGGGCGGGTCATCGATACCACCGGAGACAGCGTTCTCGCGGCCTTCACCAGCCCCACCTCGGCCGTGGAATGCGCCGTGGCAATTCAGGATGAGCTGGCGCGGCGCAATGCCGGCCTGCCCCCCGACCGCTCGATGGAATTCCGCATCGGAATCAACCTGGGCGACGTCATCGTGGACAGCGGCGCGATATTCGGCGACGGCGTCAACGTCGCAGCGCGGCTCGAGGGGCTGGCGGAGAGCGGCGGGATCATGGTCTCGGGAAGCGTGTTCGACCTGGTCAGGGACAAGGTCGAGTACCTGTTTGTCTTCGAAGGCCGCAAGCGCGTCAAGAATATCGCGGCTCCGGTGCCGGTGTACCGGATCGTGCCGACCTACGAGCGCAACGGGTTGCTGCAGCGCCGCCGCCGGCGCAAGGTGGTGCTTGTCACCGCGGGTGCGCTGCTGTGCGCGGCGGTTGCCGGCTCGGCGTGGTTCGCATTCGTCCCCGCTCATCGAGCGCTGCTGTCGGCGGAGGTGCTCCCCTTGCACATATTCCGCGACTGCGCGGACTGCCCCGAGCTGGTGGAAATTCCATCGGGCGCGTTCGAGCGCGGTTCTCCATCGAGCGAGCCGGGGCATCGCGGGTCGGAAGGCCCGGTCACGCGGGTCGCAATCCGCGCGAAATTCGCGATCGGGCGCTATCCCGTGACCTTTGGAGAGTGGGACCAATGCGTCCGCGACGGCGCCTGCAAGCACGTCCCCAACGACCGGGGCTGGGGCCGGGGTACCGGGCCCGTGTTCTACGTCAGCTGGAACGACACCCGGGACTTCCTTGCCTGGCTGGCAGCGAAATCCGGAAAGACCTACCGCCTTCCCTCTGAAGCCGAATGGGAATACGCGGCCAGGGCGGGCGCCCGGACCGCTTATCCCTGGGGCGACGACGTGGGCCACAAGATGGCGAACTGCAGGGGCTGCTCGGACGACGCCAGCGACCGGACCACGCCGGTGGGCTCCTTTCCCCCGAATCGCTTCAACCTCTTCGACATGCACGGAAACGTCTGGCAATGGGTGGCCGACTGCTGGAACGCATCCTTCGCGGGCGCGCCGGGCGACGGCTCGCCCTGGCTCAGCGGGGAATGCGGAAACGCGGTGATTCGCGGCGGCGCCTGGGGACTTTCGCCGGAAGATATCCGCTCGGCCCGCAGGGATGGCGACAACAAGAACCTCCGCAGCGGTCGACGGGGCTTTCGCATCGCCCGGGATCTGCCGTAATCGGCGCGCGTCGCGACTCGACCCCCCGCGCGAATTTGTCAGTGCGTCACATCGCTTCGGCCGCTGGAATTCAATGCATTCTCACCCCGAAGACGAGGTACACGTCCACCGCCAGCGCCTCGATGAACAGAACGATGGCGAGCGCGGACATTCCGAACGACCGGTCCGGCGCTTTCCGCCTGACCTGCAGCAGGTAGCGGACCACTTCGACCACGAGCAGGGCGGCGGTCGCGACCGGCGTCACGAGAAAAAGCGCGATCAGCGTGCTGAATCCCGCGTCCGTTCGATTGAATCCGAAGAGCCAATCATGGCTGCCCCCGATGAGCAGCAGGATGATCACCTGGGGCAGCAGCGCGACGACGATGCGAAGGGCAGCCAATCTGGATTCCCGCCTCCGCGGGAATGACGGTACCCTAGCGGACCTTGACCGGCTGCCCCGACTTCGCGGACTGCACGATCGCCTCGAACACCGCGACCCCGTGGATGATCTGGTCGGTGGTGACTGGAAATTGTGCCTTCTTCTGCACCGCCGCCGCGAACGCCTCCATCACCGCCTTCACCAGGTTCACGCCCTTGTGCTCGATCACTTCCGGCTGCGCGGTCGCATGCGGACCGCCCGCTGCCACCGGCATGAAGCGAAACGTGTCGAGGCTCGGCCGCGCGGTCTCGGCGATGCCGTTCTTGCCGAAGACCGCGATGCAATAGCTCGCCGCGCTCGCCAGCGTGCAATAGCTCGTCGAGATCACCCCGTTCTTGTGCTTCATGGTGAACACCGTCGTATCGTCCACCAGGGGTGCCGCACGCCGCGCATTGATGCAATACACCTCGTCCACCTCGCCGCAGAGATCGATGAAGGCATCGACGAGGTGCACCCCCAGTCCCGTCATCGCGCCCGCCGGTGTCTCCTCGGGATTCACCCGCCACGACTCCTTGGGCAGGGCGAGCCCGCTCGGCGTCGACACTTCCCCGACACAGAACGAGATGGGGCCGAGGCTGCCGTCGCGGACACGCTTGCGGATCTCGCCGACGGAGGGATGAAACCGCCGCTGGAAATCGACCGCGAGCACGACGCCCGCCTTCTTGACTGCATCGATCGCAGACCGGGCGCTCGCCGCGGTGAGCGTGAAGGGCTTCTCCATGCAGATGTGCTTGCCGGCCTGCGCCGCGCGCTTGACGTGCTCCTCGTGCTGGCGGTGGGGGGTGGTAAAGACGACCGCCTCGATCTTGGGATCCTTGAGCACGTCGTCCAGGCTGTCGCGCAGCTCGATCTTCTTGTCGCGGCAGATGTCCTCCGCCTTGGACCGGGTACGCGTGTTGGCGGCCACGAACGTGATCTGGTCGCTCTTGCCCTGCACCGACTCGACGATCGTCTTTCCCCACCAGCCCAGGCCGATGATTGCAGCTCGAATCATGCTTCCTCCCTCGATATGGTTATGGGTAAATTTGCAACGTCACTCGACCTTGATGTTCGCTCCCTTGATGAGCGGCCACCACTTGTCGATCTCGGACTTGTGGTAGGCGGCGAGCGCCTCCGGCGTCATCTGGTCCCGCGATGGAAGATCCTGCCCGAGCTCGGCGAGGCGCTTGATCACGCCCGGATCGGCGAAGGACTTGGCGACGGCATCGGCAAGCTTCGCGACGATCGGCCGCGGGGTGCCTTTCGGAGCCCACATGCCCTGCCAGAATGCGATGTGCGTGTCGGATGCGCCGATCTCCTCTGCCGTGGGGATCTCTGGCAGTGGCCGCCAGCGCGAACGCGACATGACCACCAGGGGCTTGATGCGGCCGGCCGTGAAGTGCGACAGCATCTGCGACGCTTCGCCGCAGAACAGGTCCACCTGGTTGCCCATCAGGGCCGCCATCACGGGCGCGCCACCCGTGTACGGAACGTAGCGCGTGCGGGTGCCGGTCTTCTGCTCGAAGTAGATGCTGCAGATATGCGCCCCGCTGCCGAAGCCCACGATCCCCGACGTCGCCGAATCCGGATTCGACTTGAGCCACGCGAGCAGCTCCTTGCCGTCGTTCACCGGCAATCCGGGCCGCCCGACGATGATGAGCGTCGTGGTAGCGAGGATCGCAACCGGCTCGAGGTCTGTCACGGGATGCCACTTGACGGGATAGACCGCGCCGGCGCCGACGTGGCTCGTCCAGTTGCCGACAATCAGGGTGTAGCCATCCGGCGGCGACTGGATAGCCTTTCCGGTGCCGATCGTCGAGCCCGCCCCCGGTACGTTTTGCACCACGACCGGCTGGCCGAGCACCTGCCGCATGGGCTCGGACAGGAGGCGCGCCTGGATGTCCGTCGAGCCGCCCGCCGGAAACGGCACGATCACGACGATCTGCCGCGTTGGATAATCCTGCGCCGCGGCTCCGGCAACCAGCGCCAGGCTGGCACAAACGGAAACGACTGCGTGTTGGAGACTACCGAATCGGTTCGTGCTCATGTCCCCCTCCCTGAGGTCACTCATCACTCTCCACGAATATTCGCGAGCTTCGCCACCTTCTCCCATTGCGCGCGCTCGGACTTGAGATGCGCGGCGAACTGATCCGGCGCGCTCGCGATTCCCTCCGTCCCGTCGAGTGCGAGCCGCGAAGCGACGTCCGGCCGCTGCACGGCCTTCACGATATCGCGATGCAGGCGCTCGATCACCGCGAGCGGGGTGCCGCGCGGAGAGAGCATGCCGTGCCACTGCGTGACGACGAACCCCGGCACCCCCGATTCGATCATCGTCGGCAGCTCGGGCGCCATCTTCGCGCGCGCGGGGCTCGCGATGGCAATGGCCCGCAGCTTGTGCGCCCGCACGTGGCTGTAGACGGAGCCCGCGCTGAGAAAGCTCATGTGCACCCGTCCCGAGAGCATGTCGCCGAGCGCGGCACCCACACCCTTGTAGGGGATGTGCACCAGCGAGGTTCCGGTGGAATGCGCGAACAACTCGGTTGCGAGATGGGCGAGCGACGCATTGCCGGTGGACGCGTAGTTGAGCTTCGAAGGCGCCGCTTTCGCGTGGGCGATCAGGTCCTGCACCGTTTTCACGGGCAGCCCGGGATGCACGGTCAGCATGTAGGGTGCGGCAGCGACCTGCGAAACCGGAGCGAAATCCTGGTACAGGTCGTAGCGCGTCTTGTTGACGATGCCGTAGACGACGAGGCTCGCGCTGAGGAACATCAGGTTGTAACCGTCCGGCGTGGCCTGCGCGGCGAGCTCCGCGGCGATGCTCCCGCTCGCGCCGGCGCGGTTATCCACGACCACCGTCTGGCCCAGGGACTCGCTCAACGGGATCGCGACCTGGCGCGCGACGAAATCGAGTCCCCCGCCCGCTCCCGACGCAACGATCAACCGCACCGGCTTCGTCGGATACGCACCCGCGGATTGCGCGACCGCGGGCGTCGTCGCGACGACGCATGCCGCGGCCAGCCCCGCGGCGAAACCGATTCGCAGTGTCGTCCTCACTTCCGGGAGGCGCGCTTGCCTCGCTTCTTCTTCGCGGCGGCCTTCTTCTTCACGGGCCTCTTGCGGGCCGGGGCGGCCTTCGCCTTCTTCGCCGGCGCCCTCGCGCCGCCGTGGAACAGGTTGAGGGCGGAGCCCTTCCTGAACCAATCAAGCTGCGCCGCGCTGAACGTATGGCTCAGCTTCAACGTCTCGCTCGTCCCGTCGGCGTGCTTGACGCGGCACTCGACGGGCTTGCCGGGCGCGAGGGCATTCAGGCCCACGAGGCTCAAGCGATCGTCCTCGCGGATCCGATCGTAGTCGGCGGGGCTCTGGAACGTGAGCGCGAGCAGGCCCTGCTTCTTGAGGTTCGATTCGTGAATGCGCGCGAAGCTGCGCACGATCACCGCGACCCCGCCGAGCAGCCGCGGCGACAGCGCCGCGTGCTCGCGGCTG
>Ga0105340_1001577_pt1 | contig 10115 bp, 15 predicted proteins | sample EasRivMeERMLT700_FD_89676 | JGI IMG/M metagenome (GOLD analysis project Ga0105340, IMG submission 89676) | Soil microbial communities from meander-bound floodplain in the East River, Colorado, USA - East River MetaG ERMLT700 | ecosystem: Environmental > Terrestrial > Soil > Floodplain | place... | reverse complement strand
TTTTGGACGCTGCGGAGGTTGCCCATTTGGTAGTCGATGATGGCGAGCATGTAGGAGGGGCCAGGAGTCAGGGGTCAGAAGGCAGCAAGAAACAACACAGCCCACGGGCGAATGTCGCCCATGGGCTGAATATAGCGAGGCCGACGGGGCTCGAACCCGCAACCACCGGATCGACAGTCCGGTACTCTAACCAATTGAGCTACGGCCCCAACAAAGTCGCGAACAGTGAATTTTACCGCCCCCCGGGCCGCTCGCAAGGGCTTTTACCAGGCAGAATTCCGCTGCCTGGGTTTGTGCCGTAAGTCCTTATGGCTTCTGGCGGTTATGACGCGGAAGGCGGCTCCAGCCGGCATGGGCTTACCTGTAAGCTACGGTTGGATAGTGGATTGTCCGAACTCCTGCCAGGTGTGTGCATGCTCGATCAAATTTGGCATTACGTGGATGTCGTCACGCGATCCGCATCGCAACTCGATCGCCAGCACTGGGTGATCTTGTCGTTCGTGGTCCTCGTGGTCGGCTTCGTCTGCATGCGGGGCTTCGGCTCCCGGAACAACTACTGATACCCAAGTAAACGACCTTCCATTGGCCGAAAGGTTCGCGGCCCGCGCGCGGCGGAGCCCGGCCCCGGCCGCAGCACGACGCGTGGAGCTCCCCATGGACCTGACAGTATTTGGTTTGCCGATTCCGGTCGCCCTGGCGGCCGTAGCCGTGATCGGCTATGTCATTGGCCGGGCCCAACTGTACCTGGCCTCGCACCAGCCGCCGACGGCCGAATCGACGCGCCGCGAGCTGAAGCGGGCCAAGGCGATCGCCCACGACCTGGAGCTGATCGCGCAGCATATCCGCCGCGACCTGGCCCAGCACCATGCGAACCTGGAGCAATTCAAGTCGCGCCTCAATCAGATTTCGCGGGACTCGGAAGCGACCAACTGGCAGCTCCTTTGTGACGAAGCCGAGCGCCTGATCAAGCCGACCCAAGACCTGGCCAAGCAGCTCGCCCAGGCCTATGACGGCATCCGCCAGCAAGGCAGCCGGCTGATGTCGTTCACCGGGCAGCGGTGCGATCCGCTGACGGGCGTGTGCAACCGGCAGGCGCTCGATGAGACGCTGGAGAACTACCTTTCGATGCATCGCCGCTACGGCATGGTGTTCTCGCTGGCGGTGTTCGACATCGATATGTTCAAGCAGGTCAACGACGAGCATGGCCACCTGCACGGCGATCGCATCCTGGCGCAAGTTGCGGAACTGATCGAGCAACAAGCCCGCGAGACCGACGTGGTCGCCCGCCTCGGCGGCGAAGAGTTCATTGTCGTTTTGCCGAGCTCCGACATCGCCGCCGCCAGCCTGTTTGCCGAGCGGATCCGGGCGACGGTCGAGCAGCTTGCCCAGGTCACGGTCAGCGGCGGCGTCGCCGTCGTGGCCGATCTCGACGACGCGAAGACGCTCCTGACGCGGACCGACACGGCTCTGTATGCCGCCAAAGCCGCGGGCCGCAACCGCATCTATTGCCACACGGGCAAGTCGGTGCTGCCGAGCCAGAGCGAGGTTGACGAGCCGACCGAGCTGGAAGACGCGGCCGACATGCCGGCGTAGCTCCAGCCCAGGCCTCAGGGCCCGACGTAGCTATCCACGTAGAGCCGGTTGCGAACCGGCTCGGGCAATTGCTGCTGATAGTCGCGCGGGCGTCCTCCGACGACTTCCGGCCCGAGGTCCTGATCGGAATAGGGATCGTGAATCGTCGCTCGCAGGCGCTGGCTGTGGATCGTGCCCGGGTTGAACGGGTCGTAGCTGCCATCCGCCGCGCAGCCGCCGAAGAACGCAGCGCAGCCGCCGCCGGCAGCCAGGCCGAGGACAAGGTTTCGCCAGTGGTTGTTCATCTGTCGATCCTTGCACGCGGTCCATCGTCAGCGGAAAATCGGGCCGCGGATTATACGCAGCTCGCGCCCCGATCGGCCAATCCATTTTTCCGCTGGCAACAACCTGCTATCGCATCTCCGCCGGCACCCACTTTTCATGACCTCCCTTCGCAGAGCCTTGCTTCTCGGCCTCCTGGTTTGGCTCGTGCCGTTCGTCGTCGCCTGCTGTATCTTCCCGCTGAAGGAGTCGCGGCGGTCGCTGTTCGAGTCGATCATGCCGGTCACGCTCGCCGCCGTCGTCACAGGCTGCGCTCTGCTCTACATTCGCAAAGTGCGAACGCCGTCACTCCGCGAGGGCCTGCTGCTGGGGCTGATCTGGATGGCGATCAGCGTCGCCATCGACCTGCCGTTGATGCTGAGCCCGCCGATGAGCATGCCGCCGCTCGAATACGCGGCCGACGTCGGCTTGACCTACCTCATGATGCCGGTCCTCACGGTCGGCATCGCCGCCGCAAGCCGCAATCGGGGCTGAACGATTTACGTCTTCGCCTTGGCCCGCGATTCGCGGAGACCGCGGCTGAGGATGTCGCGCAATAGCGGGGAGTAATCCTCGAAGCGGGCGTGCTCCGGGGAGCCGTTCGCGTATTGAAAGATCGCGTCGCGGGGCTTCTTGCCGAGAGCAATCAGCGTGGAGCTGACGGTGCCCCGGTCCTTCCCCTTGACGACCATGCCGGGCCGCTCCGGCGCGGCAGGCGGCCGGGCGAAGGCCTTGCTGGCGACCGCCAGGAACTTGACGGCCGAATCGAGCGTCTGCAACGTGAGCAGCCGCTTAGCGAGCTTTTGCCGCTCGTCGCGGACATCGTTCAGGTCGTAGCTGCTGATGATGTTGAGCCCTTCGATCAGCTCGACGACCTCCGGATCGTCGCCGCCATGCACGGCCCAACCCGATTCGTAATCGGCGATGATGAAGTTGACCCCTTCGTATTTGTTTGCCAGCAGCTCTTCCATCGCCATGTCCACCGCCTGCCGGGCCGAGTTCGCCCGCAAGAGATCGCGCGTCAGCAGGCCTCGCGACCGCGGAGAGGCCGGCAGCGCGAGCTTTGGACGATTCGCCGCGCCCACGAACAAGCCGTTCTGGTTCACACCCAGCCAAGTCCCGCCCGCCTTGGCATCGACGCCGGAGAGCACCCGGGGCTTGCCGGGCTGAATCGAGGGGACGAGCGTCGGCCGGTCGTAGGCTTCTTCCCGATTTGCGGCGACGAGGATCGGCGCGTCGGGAACACTCTTATATTGCACTGCCAGGAGGCACATAAATCAAAGTCTTTCAATGAGTTGCGTAGCTTGCCTGGCGGCCAGATCACCGTCCCTTCTTGCCCCCAGGACTTCCCCAATGTATCGAGTGGAAAGCAGCTTTTGCACCCTCTTCTGGGTGGTTCATGCGAAAATTTTCACACGCTTCGGCGTTGATGCGTTCCGTTCATCGTCCTGCGTTTCTGCTAGCGGCGCGGCGCAAAACAAGTCGCTGCCGGAGGTTAGGCGACACATCGCAAAGCCGCGACCACTGGTCGCCGTTCCTCCAGACTTGCGCGACCACTGGTCGCGGCTTGCATTGGCCGCCCGCTGACGGGTCACTTCTTTTCTGCGACACTGCCGTAACTTCGCTGGTTCACCCACCGTGCCACCTTCTTGCGTGCCGCAGTCCAGCACTGCCCCCAGAACACTCACCATGTCTGTTTCTACGACTCCGAGCCCTGTCAAGATCGCGATTATCGGCGCAGGAGCCGTGAGCGATTATCACCACGTTCCCGCCATTCACCTCGATTCACGGGCCACGCTCACCGGCGTTTGCGACGCCAGTCCCGAGCTGCTCGAAAAGCGCCGCAAGGACTGGGGCTGCGAAAACCTCACGACGGACTATGAGGCGATCTGCGCCGACCCGAACGTCGATGCGGTGATCATCGCCACCCCCAACTTCACGCACAAACCGCTCGCGCTCGCCGCCGCCCGGCACGGCAAGCACGTGATGTGCGAGAAGCCGCTGGGCCTGAACGCCGGCGAAGTCCGGGCGATGTACCACGCCTGCCGCGATGCCAAGGTCGTTCACTTGACGGCTTTCACGTACCGCTTTGCGCCTTCGATGCGCTTTATGCGACACCTCGCCAAGAGCGGCGCGCTGGGCGAATTGCGACACTTCCGCAGCCAGCGATTCCTCGACTGGCCCGAGACGAGCTGGGGCTGGCGGCAATACAAAGATAAAGCCGGAGCGGGCGACCTGTTCGACATGACGATCCACCGGATCGACTTCGCGATCGACCTGATGGGCCCGCTCAAGAGCCTTTGCGGCGCCACGGCCCGCTTCGCTTCGCGGACGCAGACGCCAGACGGCAAGACGTGCCCGCCCAGCAATGTCGATGACTGGTCGAGCCTGATCGGCGAGTTCGCCAGCGGGGCCACCGGCGTCTGGGAAGGCACCACGCTCGCCAAAGGCTACGGCTTCAAGGGCTTTGGCCACGAATGGGCCGAAATCAATGGCTCGGAGGGCACTGCCGTCTATCGGCTGCACATGCCCAATCAGATCATGCTCGGCAAGACCGGCACCGACCTCGCCCCGGTCGATGTTCCGGCCGAGTTCCTCAAACCAGCCGACAGCCCCCGCGATCCATCGCACGGCGAGCCGGCCACCGTCTTCCGTTACGATCTGGTCTGGGAGTTCGTCAGCGCGATCACCGGGCAGCGAGACGCGGTGCCGAGCTTTTATGACGGCTTGCGGGCCCAAGTCGTGGCCGATTCGGTGCTGCTGTCGCATGACCAGCGTCGGTGGATTGAAATTCCGGAGGAACCGCGGTAGGGGCCTGACAACCCGTGAATCGTCGCGGGCGGCGGCAATGATAATCGCGTTCGCGGCGCGATTGAGGTTGTCGGCAGCCCGGTTTGCAGAAACAATGGAGGCAGTTCACTAGTCGTGAGGCGGATGCCATGAATACCTTCGAAACATCAGCCACCGTGGAAGATCAGGGCCAACTTCACGTGTCCGGTGTGCCGTTCGCCCCGGGTACCGAGGTGGAAATCACCATTCGGCCGGCGCAAAAGGGTGGGCAGGCGACCGCTGCGGCAGCGACCGAGCGGGTGGCGCAGCTCTTCTCAGCTCTGGACAAGGCACGAAACACGGAGCCGGTCGGGCCGCTGCGTCGCGAGGAACTGTATGACCGCAAAGTTCTTCGTTGACACCAATATCCGGTCACGGGTCATTATCTGTTGCTGCCCAAAATGCCTAGCGTCCAGGCAGGGATGAGCGGTTTTCGTCAGGCAGGATGATGCGGCGCGCTTTCCGCTCCAACTTGAACACTGGCCCCGGCGGGTGGTACGCCGATTCCGCCTGGTCGTAGATGTACCACGGATTTCGCTTTGGCCGAAGCGACTCCCGCACCAGCCAGCCGGCCCAAATCACCAGCGGCCCCAAGGCCAGCACAATCAGCAGCGTGCGGAGGCGGTAACGCATTGGCAAATTGTAGCGGGTGGGCTGGCGGTTGACCAAAACTAGTGGGCTAGCGTATAGTGATTATGGCTGAATTTTGCGCAGTTGCCTCAGTCGGGCACGACGGTGCGGCCGATACCCGGAAGGATGGGGGCGCAAGTCAGCTATGGCGGCGAAGTGGTTCAACTACCTGCGATTGGAGGAGGGGCCGCAAGAGGGCCTGAATCCGGCGTGGTGGCTCTACCATCGGTCGCTCGCCAGGACCGTCAAGCGACACCCGTATCTCCTCGCCAATGAGTGGATTGCGTCGAACATCGCGCAGCACATGCGACTGCCGATTCCGCCCTTTGCCCTCATGCGAAAGTCGGGGGTTACGACTCGCTATTTTGCGTCACTGGACTACGGCAAAAAGGAAAGTCCCCCAACAGACATGAAGCCCGCGATTCTCTGCAACGTGCTGCCGCATGTTGCGACCGGCATCGTGGTTTTCGACATGCTGATCGGCAATTTCGACCGGCATGAGGGAAACGTAAAGGTTGACAACCCACTACAGCCAACATCCGTAGAACTTATTGACCACGACCTCTCGCTGTTTGGGGAAGTGGCCAAGCGCGGAATTGAGCGACTTGGCAGCATAGAGGGAAAACTCGGCTTCACGAAGCTGGGCAACAATTACGAGATGCACAAACTCGGGAAGGAACTAAAGACGGGTGGCCACTTTGAGTACTGGCTAGAGCGAGCCGAGGACGTTCCAGAGAGTTTCATTCGCGACATCGTAAGTGAGTCAGCGGATCTTGGGCTGACGGCGGACGAAGCGCAATGCGTGGCGCAGTTTTTATTGCGGAGGAAACAAGACCTGCGAGACATCCTGAAGGCTAACAAATCCTTTTTCCCGATCAGCGATTGGGGGCTATTCCAATGACCGGCCAATTCCTTCTTGCAAGATACGTCTCGAATTTGGAGCGCGGCGAAACCAAGAACATTGGCGTTATCGTATGGACAAAAGGTGCTGTCGCCTCACGATTTGTCGCGGCTGACAGCGCAGAGTTTATCGAAGATCGAGAGAATTTCGAGCGGTGGGTTGCCTATTGGCAAGACTTGTGCGCACAGCCGAGAATTCAGGTGTTTAACGATCCTCCGGCGACGAACAAATCGGCGCGATTTCTCAAGGCGCTCCAATCTACGCAGCGAGGCAACTATCGCCTGGAACCGGGCGGCGTGGTCATGGACGACGTTACGCCAGCCAACATCAACGACGCTACGAGTTTTTTGTTCTCGCGCATCGTCGCCCCTATCCCATTGGAAGCGGACGCCCACGCCCCGACGTTGACTCACAGGTGCCTTAAATTCTTGCAGGCAGCCGGCGTCGCGGCGCTCGCTGGGTTTACCCAGCGATACGAAGTGACGCTTCAGTTTCCAGGATTCAAGCAAGAAATCCACTGCGATTTCGGCTTCGGAAAGCAGAAACCGGCTGGGTTATTCAATAGAGTGAACCCGTCTAAAGAGGATAGTGTCACCCTTGCGGCTGGCAAATTCCAGTCGATCATCACCCAGCAACTATGCGAACGCGAGCGGTGCTATTCGCTCTATGACTCATCCGAGTTAGATAATGTACCCGAATCGACCATCCTGTTTCTGAGAACTTTTTCTGTGCCGCTGGACATCGCTGCGCCAGATGCGGTACAGGGTCTCGCCATCTAGCCCGCTCTCGCTGGAGAGCGGCCTGCGCCAGGCGGCGCAAGCGGTCTTATAAACCGCGTCAGGGACGGTTCACGCCGGGGGTTCGACTCCCACTCTCTCCGCTATTGCTTGCGGTCCAACAGCCCCCGGATGGCCTCTGTAATCGCCTGGGAGCGGTTGCATTCGTTTTCCTTCGCCCATGCGTCCAGGCGGGCCACTAGCTCGCTTGGGACGCCAGCGGCAACGGGGACGGTGCGCCCTTCGTCAGGGTAAGCCATCTTGCGGCCGGACCCCTTGCGCTTGCCCCCGTGGGCTTTTTTCTTCGCCATTTTCCCGATTCCTTGAGAAATTATAGACAATCAACCATTGACGGTAACGAATGACTGATTATAATCAATCAAGTTGGCCAGACAAGGCCAATAGAAAACCCCAGCCCAGCCTTGGCGGGCTGAACTGGGGCGTCAGAAAACTCAGGCCGTTAAGCCCGAATCCCTGCGAACACTAGGATTCTACGCCGAACCGGCCGCAACGCAAAAGGCTGGTTCGATGATTTGCTTTACCTCCGAGATTCGCGCTAACTGCCCCCACGAGCTGGCCAAGAAGTTCGGCAAGTCGGATTCGGGCGCACAGCGCTACCGCTGCCTGGATTGTGGCAAAACCTGGGTGGACAGCACGCGGGTGCTGGACGGGATGCGACTGCCGCTCGACAAGGCTGAAGAAATCATCCGGTTCACGATGGAAGGCATGGGCATCCGCGCTACGTGCCGCATGGCCAACGTGAGCAAAGGCACGGTGCTGGACCTGCTGACGCTGATCGGCACCCGCTGCAAGCGCTTCAGCGAATCGACCATCGTGGACGTGCCGGTAAAGGACGTGCAAGCCGATGAGCTGTGGTCCTTCGTCTATTGCAAGGATCGCACCCGCCAGCAACTCAGCTTGCCCAAGGCTGTCACCGGGGACCAGTATTGTTTCGTTGGCACCGAACGCCACAGCCGGTTTGTGCTGGCCTGGCACTTGGGCGAGCGGACCACGCCGGAGGGCTGGCGGTTCGTCAAGAAGCTTGGCAAGGCTTGCTGGACCAGCCCGTACCAAATCACCACGGATGGTTGGATGCCCTACCGCCACTTGATCCCGAACCAGCTACGCCACGTCGATTACGCGCTGTTTATGAAAATCTACCGCAACTCGCAGGGCGAGGGCCGCTACAGCCCCGGCTCGATAATCGAAATCAAAACGAAGATGGTGAGCGGCAACCCAGACCCGGAGCGTATGTGTACCTCGCACGTTGAGCGCGGCAACCTGTCAATCCGCATGGGGCTGCGGAGATTCACGCGGCTGACAAACGCTTTCAGCCGCAAATGGGAGAACCATGAGGCAATGCTGGGCCTGTACTTCGCCCATTGGAACTGGACCCAGTTCCACGGCACGCTAAAGACCACGCCGGCAGTTGCGGCAGGGGTCGCGAACCACCAGTGGACTGTGCGGGAGTTGATCGAACGGACCAGCAGCTATGCCGAAGCGGCGTAGATCAATAGCGATTGGCCACTAGCCGCAAGAGGTGGACAGGAAAAGAATGCAATTGGTGTATCGCGAAGGTCGGCCGGAGCGGCAAATTGCCCCCGGCTGGCCTTTTCTTTTGCGCAGACCGCGCATAGGGTTGAAATGGAGGACCGCACCAGCCCCACCGGCAGGACGCGATACACCAATCCGTCTGGCCACTCTGGCCCTGGTCCTCAACTTAGGATTCGATGCTTCGCTGGGATGCAATTGGCGGCTTATGCGCCGCTTGGTGGTACTTCTAGCAGTAGCCACGACTCCGACAAATCGCCCGGTAGCCACGTCAAACGATGCGGCCTGCCCGAATCACGGCAGGCGGCTTCGATTCTCAGGCGGTTATCGGCATGGACAGGTTTGTGAATCCCGCCATCGCTTTCAAGGAGGTGGTCGATTTGGGCCAGTTCGTAGCCCAAGACAAAGCAGTCTTGCGGGGAGAGATCGTCGATCTCGCCGTTGTCGATGCTGAATGACTTTTTCAGTCCGAAGTTTGCCACGTTACTTTTATGGAGAATTGAGATGGCAGATAGCAAGAAACCACTGGGAACGACAGCACGGACAGGTGAAGCCTGCCCTGAGAGCGGTGTGTGGGAGGTCATGGGCACGCCCTCGACCACCGCACCGATTGCCAAAGGCAATACGATGCCGCCCTACAACGGCAAGGCCGTCACCTGGAAGCTGATCGCCTACGCTTAGTGGGCAGTGGTGATCGGGCTTCAACCGGGGGTGCGGTAAATACCGTGGCCACCGGCTTCTGTGCAACGTCAGTATCGCAAAATCCGCGCCGCAAGAAAACTGGGGAGCGCAGAAGGTGCGCGCGGTACAATGCCCCGCTGGGAAACTGGCGGGGTTTTTTATGCGCTCAAGCGGGGGCAGGGCTGGCACAATCGTCCTGTACGCAATCGCTGGGGCCGTGGTCGGCGGGGTGTTTGTCGCGCCGCTGCTTGGCGGTCCGGGCGATCCATTCGGCCACCTGACTGGTGGTGCTGCCGGATGCGTCGCGGGCATCATCGCGGCGCTTTTTACAAGGTCTAGCTAATTGCGATGCCCAAAAATGCGGCAGGCCAAAACCGGGAAAAATCGCCGGCAACAGATAATTGCCCATGACCCAATATCCTGCTCTACGCCGGCTCCAACGCCGCCGAGGACCAGGCCAAGCGCCGGGTGGCCCGCGGGCTGCTGACCCAGCCGGACATTGGCAGGAGTTCTACGCCGTCGCAATGGCCAAGCACCGTTTGCAGATGACGCATGACGAAGCCGTTGCCGTGCTGCAATCGCTCGCCGCATTCCCCGTTTGCCCCATCTCACGAGAGTTAGTAATGGACGCAATCGAGGCCAGGCAGCGCTTTGGCATTTCCTACTGGGACGCAGCTATCATTGCCGCTGCGAGGCAACTGGGTTGTACAGTGGTCTACAGCGAAGACCTGAGGCGCTGCGTAGCCTGAAAAGCAACGGCCCCCGCGGTTGAGCGAGGGGTGATTTGGTCTTGGGAAAACCATCGCTGGGAAGTTCGACTGGTTTGTGTCAACAGGCCATTCGAACGGAGTCCC
>Ga0105340_1001574_pt1 | contig 10117 bp, 7 predicted proteins | sample EasRivMeERMLT700_FD_89676 | JGI IMG/M metagenome (GOLD analysis project Ga0105340, IMG submission 89676) | Soil microbial communities from meander-bound floodplain in the East River, Colorado, USA - East River MetaG ERMLT700 | ecosystem: Environmental > Terrestrial > Soil > Floodplain | place... | reverse complement strand
TAATATTTTGCGGCCAATGAGTCAGGTCCACGGAGCCCTTTGCGCCTTCGACACAACCCCACATGCAGGTCGCTCGTTGCGTGCAGGGCTTGAGCGGGCCATAAGGCCGCGTGGCGATCGCATTGGGCGCTGGCCACCAATGCCAGCCCAACCGATTGTGCGCGCGGGCCACGCGACGTCCCATGGGCGCGAGCGGGCCGGGCGGAAGCGGCGGACCTTTGCCCGACGGAAACGCGGTATCGCCTTCGAGACCGGAAACGCCGAAATCGCTTTCGACCCTTTCGTAGTACGGCTGGAGCTCTTCGTAGCTGAGCGGCCAATCGTCAGCGACGCCGTCGAGCGTGCGCACGCGAAAATCCGACGGCATGTTGCGCTGCCAATGCGCGGCGTAGATCACGGTCCCACCGCCCACCGCATTATAAAGCACCGCCGAAATATCGGACTGCGAATCATCGATCGGATAATCCGCCGGCGCCTGGCGACGATTAGGGTTTGCAGACCAATTGCGACCAGCGGTGAGTTCGAAGTCGGAGTGATTCGCGCGTGCCTTGGAATAATCCGGCCAGTCCCCTTGCTCAAGCACCACCACTCGCATCCCTGCCTCAACGAAACGCTTGGCCGCCACAGCGCCGGTTGGGCCGGCTCCAATGATCAAAGCGTCCGGATCAGGTTCGGTCATTGATAGGATCGGGAATTCTGTGGCGGATTGTTACTCGATTCTCGAATCTGGCCAAGCTTCTTCGCTATGCCCCAGCGAGTATCAGTGATCCTAACGAATCCAAGCTGAGCCATCAGCAGCGTTAGGCGTCCAGTGGAATACTTTCGCGCTCAAGGTCAGTGTAAGGGTAAACGCCGTGACTCTTCAATCTCGCCAACAATTCCTCTGCGCCATGTTCCATCTTAAATTGTAACTCGGGCTTCGTGATGCCAAGGCAGAGTCGGAGGTGGAACTCGCGTCCAAACAGACTAAACGTTCGATATGTGTCGAAGACAAACGCCTTGATCCGCGACTCGGCCGGTGTGGCCGAGTCAATATCCATAGACTCTCCTGCGCCGATGTATGCCTGCTGAGTGTATGGCGCAAGCCGACTGATGATGTTCGCTCCCCAATCGGTAGCCGAACGCTGACAGATCATCAATTCATAATCGGCGTAACAGGCGTTCGGCTTGCCCGTCAGTTCCGCCGTGACATAAACGACTCCGGGGACGTGATGGTAGAAAGCTACAACATCCGCCTGACCGCCAAGCGCGAATGGATGCGGAGCGTGGAAAACCTCGTCATGGCCCGGACCCAGCACACGCGACAGCGCCTCTGCGCGTGCGCTCCATACTTCCTCCCAATCATCGTCTTGGTCAGCCATACACCTTTCCATCTCTAACGTTCAAAACTCCGCCACAGACAGCTCCACACTAATCCGGAATTTCGGCCTCAACGAGTTTCGCCAATAGAATAAGCGATTCCTGCCAGCCGAGGTAACAAGCCTCGGCAGGAATCACGTCAGGCACGCCTTCCTGCACGATGTTCAGTTCGGTCCCGCACGAACCTTTCTTCAGCGTCAACGTGACCTGAATTTCCCCCGGCAGGTTCGGGTCGTCGAATTTGTCTGTGTAGCGAATGCGTTCGTGTGGCGTCAGTTCAATGTATTTTCCCCCGAACGAGTGACTCTTGCCCGTGGTGAAATTCGTGAACGACATCTTGAAGCCGCCGCCGACTTTGGCGTCCATGTGGTGGACCTTCCCGGTGAACCCGTTCGGTGGAAGCCACTTGGCCTGTGCGTCGGGGTCGAGGAACGCGCGATAGATTCTTTCAGGTGTGGCACGCAGCACCCGGTGCAGCCTGATGGTATTTGTTCCCATGGTTCTTTCTCCTTTGGATGAATTGATTGCTATGCAAATAAATGTCCGGAGCAGCTTCGGAAATTTTTCGGCGGATTGCTACTCGATTTTCGAATCTCGCAATTCTTCTTTGAGGAAGTCGGCGCAGCCGAAAAGATGGGCGGATGTAGAAAGCTCTTTGCGTTGGCAATTGCATCGAGCATCCTTGGTCGCGTGACGACTCGAGATAATTCGCCCGACGCCATCCTTCGAACCGCTTTTTCGTTTTGGTCGTCCAAGGTCCTGCTCACCGCCGTCGAGTTTGGTGTTTTCACCAGGCTCGCGAATCGGCAACTTACCGGGGCGGAGCTCGGCGCGGAATTGCAGCTGCACCCGCGCGCCATAGCGGATTTCTTCGATACCCTCGTGGCGATGAAGTTTCTTGGCCGCGATGGCGGTGGCCCGGCGGCAAAATACTTCAACACGCCTGAGGGCGCGCTGTTCCTCGATGAAAAAAGCCCGCGCTACATCGGCGGCATCCTCATCATGCTCAACGCGCGACTCTTCAAATTCTGGCATGATTTGCCCGAAGCGCTCCGCACCGGCAAGCCACAGAATGAAATCAAGCATGGCCAAAAAGGAATGTTCGAGGAACTCTACTCCGACCTGCCGCGTCTGGAGCAATTCATGGGCGCGATGACCGGCCTTTCGCGTATTAACTTCGAGGCATTCGCGGGGAAATTTGATTTCTCAAAATTTCAGACGCTGTGCGACGTCGGCGGCGCGACCGGCCTGCTCTCGATTGAAGTGGCCACGCGTCATTCACACCTGAAATGCATTTCGTTTGACTTGCTGGCCGTCGAGCCGATCGCGAAGAAACATATCGCCGCCGCCGGGTTGGAGAGTCGCATCGGCACGGCATCCGGTGATTTTTTCAAAGATCCGCTGCCAAAGGCCGACCTGATTACGATGGGAATGATTTTGCACGACTGGAACCTCGAGAAGAAGATGCAGCTCATCCGCTCCGCCTACGACGCCCTGCCGCCCGGAGGCGCGCTCGTGGCCATCGAAGCGCTGATTGACGACGGCCGCCGCGAAAATGTCCAGGGCCTGCTCATGTCGCTGAACATGCTGATCGAATTCGGTGACGCCTTCGATTACTCCGGCGCGGATTTTCGAAAATGGTGCGGCGACGTTGGCTTCAAGCGCTTTGAAGTCATCCATCTCGCCGGCCCATCCAGCGCCGCAGTCGCCTGGAAATGAAGTAATTCCAACAACTCGATTCCGTTTCCAACATGAGGGCACTTTACAAGCTGTTAGTCTCGGCTGTTGATCGCTTGCTGCGTTTGACCCGACTTGCGTCCGGCCGTCCTTTTCGATATACTTCGACATGCCTGGCCACCGACGACGTGCGAAGGTTATGAACCTTAGGCGCATTGGCTTCGTTATGGTGGTTCTATTTGTTTCCGTCATCGTCCCTAAAGCGTGCATCGCCGCAGTGGTGTCAACGTGTGACGAGGCTGGCTTGCGCGTCGCGCTCAGCAGCGGCGGCACGATCACTTTCGCCTGCGATGGCACTATCACTCTATCAAATACCATCACCGTGGCCACCGATACAGTTCTGGACGGGAGCGGCCACAATGTTGTGATCAGCGGCAACGGCCTGGTGCGAATATTTCATATCCAGCCGGCTGTCGCTGTCGCGATCAGCAACCTGACGATTGCTCATGGCCGCAGCCCCATGGGAGGCGGCATTTACAATGAGGGAGGGAATCTGACCATCGCCAACAGCGTCGTCCGCGACAATCGCGCTCTGGCCACAAACACGGAACCCGACACAGCGGGGCTACCGGCTTATGGGGGAGGGGTCTTCAACAACGGCGGACACATCACCCTCCTGGATAGTACTTTTTCCAACAATGTCGCGCAGGGGTGGTCTGGAACCTCTGCCAGGACTGCGACCGAAGGTGCTGGCGGCGCGCTCTGTAACCGTGACGGGACGGTTAACGCAACCAATATCTGGTTTGTGGCCAATACAGCGCAGGGTGGCAACGGTGGTTCTGCGTTTAATGGAGGTTCAGGAGGCAACGGCTCTGGTGGAGCAATCGTCAGTTCAAATGGATTTCTCAGCTTAACGGGCGTCCACTTTCATACAAATGTAGCGCGTGGCGGGAGTCCAGGACCATGGGTACTCGGCGAATACGAAACTGGAGGCAGCGCCTTCGGCGGCGGCGTTGCAGCAGTTCATAGCACCGTCCAAGTGTCCGCGACAGCGTTCAAGGAAAATGCGGCGGTCGCTGCGGACAGCATCGGTAGTAGTCCGCAGAACAGCGCCTCCGGCGGCGGTTTGTACAATGGAACTGGGAACAGTGCGACTTTGAGCGACAGTTTGTTTTCAGGAAATCACGCCCGAGCTGGTGATGGCGGTGAATTCACCGCGCCGGGGACCAGCGCTGACGGCAGCGGGGGCGCAATTTTTAACGCGGATAGACTCGCTATTAAAAGTACCACATTTTCCAGTAACTCCGCTGCCGGTGGCCGGGCGAGCAATCGGTGGCTGGGAGGATCAGGCGGGCCGGGACAAGGTGGCGCGATTATGAATGCTGGTACAGCGACGATCAGCGAATGTGCGTTTGTCAATAACGTTGCTTTGGGCGGCATAGGCAGTTTCAGGGACGATGGCCCCAGCCCGCGCGTAAACGATGCCGGATTGGGGATCGGCGGCGGCATAGCTAACACCAATCGACTCAGCGTGACGAACTGCACATTTTTCGGCAACAGCGCAAGAGGTGGAAGTGGATATCTGGAAGCCGGTCAGGACGTCGGTCGCGGTGGCTCTGGTTGCGGAGGTGCTCTCGCCTATTCGGGCGTTACAGAGTTGGCGAATGTTACCATGGCCAGGAACGCCGCCCGCGGCGGGATGGGAAATCCGGGGGGCCGCGGCTACGGTGGCGCCATAGGAAATCCGTCGGGCCCGCCCTTCCGTCCCGCCAGGCCTGCGACCGGAACGTGCCTTTTAAGGAATTGCATTCTGGCGGGCAGCCTCTCTGCCAGCGATTGCTTTGGCACAGTGATTGATGGCGGACATAATATATCCTCAGACGAGAGTTGCCTTTTCACGAACGCTTCCAGTTTGAACAATACCGATCCAATTATCGGTCCGCTTGGTGATTACGGTGGACCGACGCCTACGGTGCCGTTGCTGGCAGGCAGTCCAGCCATTGGTCACGCGGATAGTGCCGCCTGTCCGCCGGTTGACCAAAGGGGGCGGGTGCGCCCTTTCGGCCCAGGGCCTGACATCGGAGCCTTTGAATCGTCTCCGCCCTACACGATTCGCGGGAGAGTTCGCGGACTCGGAATTCCGCCCGAACTTGAGGTCCGGATCGGTGACGCGAGTTCTACGACCGACACACAGGGTGAGTATCGTTTCGATGGGCTTAGCGCTGGCAGTCACACCGTCACCGCGCCATCGCGTCCCAGCATCATCTTTGTGCCGCGGAATCGGATGATAAGCCTCGGCTCCGACGTGGTGAACGTCGATATTGCAGCTTATTGGATAAATAGCCTCAACCTGGATCCGTTCACAAACGCGGTTGTTCCTTTTATCTTTGCTGGCGCCCCAGGAGAGACCTGGCGAGTACAGACTTCCACGAATCTCTTTGACTGGAACGACTTTTCGACCAATTCGGTCGATGCCGAGGGCCTGCTTCGTATCTTCGATACAATCAGCGCAACGCCCCGGACTCGCTTTTTCCGAATGGTGAAGCCTTAGCTCGAGTAACCTATGTTTTGCACGTTTTGCGGACTTTCGGCTTCGTCCAAAATTTGCCGTCGTTCGTTCTTAAAAACATTCGCCGTATTCGCCGGAACTGCTCCGGTGCTTGCGGCGGTCCCCAGAACGCAGGCGGCGGGAGGGAAGGCCCCGCTCATGGCCTACGTCGGCACGTTCAGCTCTCCGCTCCGCGATGTGCTGCCGACGCAGGTGGATCTACCGCCGGGAAATGGCCGTGGCATTCACCTCTTCCAGGTGGATCGCTCGACCGGAGCCTTGACGCCCAGCGGCGTGTATGAACTGGGAACCAGCCCGAACTGCCTGGCTTTGAATGCGGCCGGCACCCGCCTCTATTCTACCAACGAGACCGATCGCGTGGGCAAAGACAACGAAGGCATGGTCAGCGCGTTCGCGATTAATCGGGCCGACGGGCAGTTGACTCTCCTCAACACCGTTCCTTCCGGCGGAGCGGGTCCCACCTATGTCAGCATTCATCCGTCCGGAAAATTTCTGCTCGTGGCCAACTACTTTGGCGGCTCTGTGGCGGTGTTGCCGATTCTTTCTGATGGCCGACTCGGGACTGCGAGCGACGTCAAGGAGGATGCCGGCACGGTCGGTCCGAAAAAGGCGACCAATGCTCCGCCGGGAAGTTTTGCCTTCAGTGGACACGACCGCACGCACGCGCACATGATCCAGGCGGATGCTTCCGGGCGCTTCGTTTTGCACGTCGATTTGGGGTTGGATCAGATTTTGGTCTGGAAATTTGATGAGCGAGGAGTTTTGACCCCGAACGATCCTCCCTCTGTTTCGCTTCCGCCCGGTGACGGGCCGCGGCATTTCTTCTTACACCCCAATGGCCGCTGGTGCTACTCCCTCCAGGAGGAAGGCTCGACGATCGTCCTGTTCGACTACGATTCCGCGAAAGGGCGGCTCACGGCGCGGCAAACAATCTCCAGCCTGCCGCCCGGGTTCGCCGGCAGTAACTTCTGCTCTGAGATCCTGGTTTCCAGCGACGGCCGGTTCGTCTACGCCGGCAATCGTTTGCATGACAGCGTCGGCATATTCTCGGTGGGCAGGAGCGGCGAGCTAACCTTCGTCGGCGAGGAATGGACGCGAGGAAACTATCCGCGCAGCTTCAGTTTCGATCCCACGGGGCAATTCTTCTATGTGTGCAACCAGCGGGCCGACAACGTCACCGTCTTCCGCGTCAATCGCCGCAGCGGCAGACTGACCTTCACCGGCCATTACACTCCCGTCGGTAATCCTTCGCACATTGTCTTTCTCGATCTCGCGAAGGCAGGATAACTTACTTCCCTAAGAACTCCCCGATCAATTTTCCAACCGCTTCATCACAACCAGCCGCCGCTTCGTTTACCCCGATGTTCGATGCGACAATCACGGCAGAATGTTTTTCCGGCGCCATCCACACGACAACGTAGAACATGTTGTTCGAGCCGTTGTGCATCAGGGCGCGGCCACCGGCCCATTTTCGTTCGAGCACGACCCAGCCGAGCGCGTAATCATCACCCACGGGCTGGTGAAGTTTTTTGGACGTTTCCGATTTGAGCAATTTGCTTTCGCCCCGCTCGGCCGCCATGTGAAACGCGGCGTACTTCGCGAGGTCACTCAGCGAGCAATGCACCGCTCCGGCCGGGCTGATCGCGAGCGGATTGTCGGCGCCCGGTCCAGGGGGCACCGCCCTGATGCCCGTTGTTCCTTTTGTGTGGCCCCATGGTTGATAGACCTGGCCCACCGAAGCGGGCGCGCCGAAGCCAGCCGAAGTCATTCCGAGCGGTCCAAACAACATCGAATGCATCAACTCTTCCCACGTCTTTCCGGTCGCCTTTTCCAGCATCACGCCCGCAATCGTGTAGCCCTGGTTTGAGTAGATGTATTTGGTCCCCGGCTTTGCTTCCGGTTCGTGCGCAAGAATCCCTTTTACGAACGCCAACCGTTGTTCCGCGGGCGTTCCGCTTGCCTGCCATGCTTTCGCCCACAACGCAGCCGGAGGTTTGCCCGGCACACCGCCCCGGTTCGCCAAAAGTTGCTCCAAAGTAACGTCCTGATAATCGGGATGGATCTGTTTTGCAAATTCGGGGAATGACTTTCCAATCGTCGTTGTCCAGGAAATCTTTCCCGTCTCAACCAGCATTGCCGCCACGGTGGCCGTCATCGATTTCGTCACCGAACCGATGTGAAATTTGTCCTCCGGCGTAACCTTGATCGCCGCACCGTACCGGCGAACGCCAACCGCAGTTGTCGCGATAACTTTTCCGTCCACCACTACAGCGGCGGCCAACGCGGGCAATTTGTGTTTGGCGCGAATCGTCTCGAGCATTTCGGCGACGTTCGTTCTACCCTTCTCGATTTGCGCGGCGGACGCGGATGCGAACAGCGCGACGGTGATGCCACTGATGACCAGATTCCACATATCAAGTTGTTTGACTGAGGTTTCGAAAGCTCTCCAGACGAATCTACGGTTGGTGGATGCGATAAAATTTCTTTGGCTTCACATCGAAGTCTACAAACTTGAAAGGCATGAAAGTGACATTGGTCGTTAACAGAGGAATCCATGGATCCGCGGGTGAAAGACCGCTGGCGGCTTCGATCGTAAAGGGGGTGCCTGGCGTGGCATCGGCCAGAATTGTCGACCTAACGTTTCTTAGCGAGAATAGCGCGTAGAGTCCTCCTGCAGATTCGGCTACGTACGTTCGATCAATCGTCGCCGCTATGCCGGGTACCCACCCCCGGCCTTTGTGTTGATAGTGGCTCACAAGCGAGCAATTAGTCGGATTGCTAACATCGATTACCACCATGCCGGCAAAATCGTCAGCAATATAGACGTAATCCCCCTGAAGCGCCAACCGACTAGCGCCGCCTGCGGTATTATAGCCGCCCACCCGTGTGCAGTTCGTCGGGTTGCTCACGTTGACAACTTGAAGGCCCGCGTACCAATCCGCCACGTAGGCATAGTTACCAGACACGAGTATGTCGCTCGCACTACCCTCCGTGTCATACCCACCAACGCGTACGCAATTGATCGGGTTGCTGATGTCTATCACTTGCAATCCTGCTTCCTGGTCCGCCACATACGCATAGTTACCGGCGACTGCTGCAGCGTATGCAACGCCATCTGTGTTGTAGCCTCCGACGCGTACGCAATTCGTCACATTGCCTATGTCGATCACCTCAAGACCGTTCAGGCCATCCGCCACGTACGCATACTTTCCCGCGACTGTAACGCCGTGGGCTTGCCCGGCGGTTGCGTAGCCGCCCACTCGTATGCAATTGGTTGCAGGGCTGATCTTAATTATGTGTAAACCAGTATGGACATCTGCTATGTAAGCATAGTTCTCAACAACTGTCAGGCTGATGTAAGCAGAGGTGACGTTCGTGTATCCGCCGACTCGGCTGAAATTAGTTGGATTGCTAACATCCAGTACGTGAAATCCACTACGATCCACCACGAGGTAGGCATATCGATCGACCACCTTAACATCCTGAATGCCAATGGCGGGCCACCTGGTTAGCACGAGCGGTCGCACGCTGGCTGGTGCAGCAGCGCCGTTGGTCAGGGCTGCGGCGCCAACCAAAACGAGCAGGAACAAATTCATCGCTGGAGCACTATATACTACTCACATTCGTTCGATTTGCAATCTGAACCTACTGAAAGACTGTTGGATTGACCGCCCGCCGAGACATTGACTTCACTCGCCACTCACCGTTCGATTGAGTTTTTGCCGCGATGCCTCCTGGAGCGGATTCGTCCCGTCAGGCAGTCGATCGTGATTGATCTCCCAAAAGAAAACGCCGCGCAGACCCAGCTTCATTCCCCATTCAGTTTTGAGGGCGATCGATTCCGTATCTTCGTAACCGATTACCGCCGATCGATCCGGCGCGACTAGCCACGGGCTCTTGGTTTCATCGTCCCACTGGCGAGTCCAGCCCTGCTCCTTTTGGAGTTGCACAAGCCTGCTGTAGTTGCCGCCGGGAGCCCGCCGTCCCTGTTGCCTGCTTTTTGTGGACGCGTACGGTTCCGACACTGCGAACCCTTTTCCGTAAAGCGGAATGCCGAGAGCGAGTCGATTCGCTGGCATGCCTCTCTCGATCAGGTATTTCATCGAAAGCTCGGTCGAGCGCGGGTTGCCCGGTTGCTTCGAAGAGGCAAACAGAGGCGAATGATGCCCGGCGTAATCGGTCCAGTCACCGGCCATGTCGTAAGTCATTACGTTCACCCAATCCATCGTTTCCAAAAGCAGTTCGTTCGAAAGCCATTTCAACGTGCTCGAATTGGAGGCAGCGGCCATGGTCTGAATCATTGAGCGCTTCTTCTTCACGCCTAATTGATCGAGTTGCTTGCGAAAGCGCTTTGCCAGGCGTTCGAAGCCGACGACCTCCTCTCTAGTATCCGGATACTCCCAATCGAGATCGATTCCGTCGTAATCGAAAGCATCCACCATCCCCATCACAGACGCCACATACCGATCCTCCGCTTCCGGCTTGCTCACTATCGCGGCGAATTGCTTGTCC